>Ga0247823_10000171_pt1 | contig 54971 bp, 50 predicted proteins | sample 13C_PalmiticAcid_2_FD_192426 | JGI IMG/M metagenome (GOLD analysis project Ga0247823, IMG submission 192426) | Soil microbial communities from agricultural site in Penn Yan, New York, United States - 13C_PalmiticAcid_Day30 | ecosystem: Environmental > Terrestrial > Soil > Agricultural land... | reverse complement strand
ACCTTGCCGTCGGCGTCGAAGTCGATCGCGTACTTCACCCAGCTGCTGGGCATGAACTGCGGCCAGCCCATGGCGCCGGCGTAGCTGCCGAGGTACGTCAGCGGGTCGGTGGCGGTGCGCTCGGTGAGGCTGAGGAACTGTTCGAGTTCGCTGCGGAAGAACTCGGTGCGCGCGGCGGCGCGCGGGTGGCTGGCCGGGAAGTCGAAGGCCAGGGTGGTGAGCGCGTCGATGACGCGGAAATTGCCGGTGTGCTGACCGTACAGCGTCTCCACGCCGATCACGCCGACGATGAGGCTGGCGGGCACGCCGAACTCGGTCTCGGCGCGCGCCAGCGTTTCGCGGTTGGCTTCCCAGAAGCGCTGGCCGGCGCGCAGGCGCACGGGCTCGATGAAGCGCGCGCGGTAGGCGGCCCAGTTCTTGGGCACGCCGCTGGGCGCGGGCTGCATGAGGCGGATGACGGTGGGGATGCGCTGGGCCGCGCCGATTTGCTGGCGCACCCAGGCCGGGTCGAGGTTGCGGCGCTCGGCGAGGTCGGTGGCAAAGGCCATGGCGGCCGCGCTTTGCGCGTAGCTGTAGGCGGGTGCCTTGGCCGGGCTGGCCGGGCGCGCTTTCGCGGGCGACTGGGCCAGGGCGCTGGCGCTCAGGCACAAGGCCAGGGCGGACGAGGAGAGGAGACAGGCGAGGGCGTTCAACGGGGGTCTTTTCGGGGCCAGGCCAGCTGCCGGAATTCGGTTTGCAGCGTGGCCAGGGTGGGAGTGTCGGCGGCGCCCGGGCGGCCGTACCGCTGGGCTTCGAGTTGCAGCAGCCATTGTGCAACGCGCCGCGCCGCGTCCGAGGCGCCCCAGTGCTGTTGCACGCGCTGGGCGAGTTCGCGCGGGGGCGTGCGGTCGCTGCTGTCCAGGCCTTGCGCCTTGAGGCGCGCGCGGGCGCGCTGCAGCAGGCGCAACCAGGGGTCGTGCTGCTGGCGCTCCCACAGTGTCCAGGCCGCGCCGATCAGGCTCACCAGCACCACCACGCCGATCAGCACGTAGGCCAGGTCCGCCCAGCTGGGCGAGCGAAAGCCCAGGTTCTTGAGCAGGTCGAGCTGGCGGCCCTGGGTGTAGTTCAGCACCCACTGGTTCCAGCTGTTGTTCATCGCCTCCCAGGCCGCGCGCAGCTGGGCGGCGATGTTGGGGTTGAGGTTGCGGATGGCGCCGGCGATGGCGCCTTCGGGCGCGCTCAGCCGCTGCAGCGAGCCGACGCGCCCGGGCGCGACCGCCGCGGTGGGGTCCACGCGCACCCAGCCCTGGCCGGCCTGCCAGACCTCGGCCCAGGCGTGGGCGTCGCGCTGGCGCACGGTCCAGTAGCCGTCGACGCTGTTCATCTCGCCGCCCTGGTAGCCGGTGACGATGCGCGCGGGAATGTCGAGCGCGCGCATGAGGATGACGAAGCTGCTGGCGATGTGTTCGCAGAAGCCCTGGCGGCGGTCGAACCAGAATTCGTCGGCGGTGTGCTGGCCGTACACGCCGGGCTCGAGCGTGTAGAGGTAGCCGCCGGTGCGCAGGCGCTCCAGCACCGCCGCCACGAGCCGGGGTGTGGCGTCGGGCCCTCTGCCGTGTTCGCGGCGCAGCTGCTGTGCGAGTTCGAGCGTGCGCGGGTTGTAGCCGGGCGGCAGCGCCACCTGTTCCTGCAGGGCGGGTGAGGGGGCCAGCGGGCCGTGGCGAAACGTGGTGTGGCTCACGGCGCTGAAACGCACCAGGCTGCCCATGGGACGGTCCGTGAGCCATTGCAGTTCGCTGGTCATGCGCACGCGCACGTCGGGCAGTTCGGGCGCCTGCGTGGCGGCTTCCAGCAGGAACAGCCAGGGCCGGCGGTGCGGCTCCATGGTCACTTCGTAGCGCACAGGTTCGCCCGAGACCGTGAGCTCGCTTGCCAAGGCCTGGCGCGCCGGGAATTCGGCGCGCGCGGGGCGCCATTCCACGCCATCGAAGGCGCTGAGCACGGGGCCGCGGAAGTACAGCTGGCTTTGCGGCGGTGGAGATCCCTCGAAGCGCAGGCGCAGGGCGATGCTGTCGTCCAGCACCAGTTCGGCGATCTGGCCCACGCGCATCGTGCTGGACAGGCCGCTGCGTCCCCGGTCGTCGGCGGGCACGCCCCACAAAGGCGAGAGGCGCGGGAACAGCAGGAACAGCACCAGCATGATGGGCGCGCCCAGGGCCGCCATGCCCAAGGCGATGCGCGCGGCCTGCGCCAGCGAGGGCCGCCCCACCGGCATGTGGGCGTTCACCAGCGCGGTGAGCAGGCCCAGCAGCGCGATCAGGATGCCCGCTGCCGTGAGCAGCGACTGCGAGTAGAAGAAGTGCGTGAGCAGCGTGAAGAAGGCCAGGAAGAACACCACGAAGGCGTCGCGCCGCGCGCGCATCTCCAGCGTCTTGAGCGAGAGCAGCACCACGACGAGCGTGACGCCCGCGTCCTGGCCCAGGAGCGTGCGGTGGGTGGCCCAGGTGGCCGCGAGCGTGAGGGCCAGCAGCCCCAGCCGCCAGGGCCAGCCGGGCAGCGGCAGGCCGCGCAGCGCGAGGGTGGCGCGCCACACCAGCACACCCGCCGTGAGCGCGCTGCACCACCAGGGGATGTGGGCGACCTGCATGGCGACCACCCAGCCGACCACGGCGAGCAGGAACAGTGTGTCGCGGGTCTCACGCGGCAGGGCGGAGAGGGTCTTGTTCAGCACAGCGCCAGCGCCTCCAGGCAGCGCGCGCGGTGCGCCGGGCCCTGGTCGGGCGCGATCTCGCGGCCGGGCACGCGCAGGCCGTAGTCCAGCCCCAGGCGGTCGGCCATCAGCACCCAGGCCGTCAGGCGCGAGAGGCGTGCTTCCAGTTCACTGGGGCCGCACTGCGCGTGGTCCAGCCAGAGCTGCTGGCGCTGGGTGGAGAGCGCGTCGCGGCTCACGAGTTCGTCGCGTCCGGCCGCGAAGGCCTGGGCGGCCTTCTTCCACACCACGGCCTTGATGGGGTCGCCCCGGCGGTAGGCGCGCACGCCGTCGAATTCGCCCGTGCTCTGCACGCGCGCGCTGCCCGAACTGCCGGCCTGGGGTTCGCCCGGCGGCAGTGGCGGCGGGTGGCTTTCGGGCTCGGGGTAGACCAGCACGGGGGCGGCCGGGCGCCACACCGTCCACACGCGGAAGGTGCCCAGCGGGAACAGCGTGAGCGCGGTGAGGGCCGGCAGCGCATGCAGGCCGCGCCCGGGCACCGGCCAGGCCACCTGCAGCGTGGTGCTGCCCTGTGCGGGCACGTCCGTCCAGGCCAGGGGGGCGTGCGCCAGGTCGGCGCCGATCACACCCAGGCCCAGGCCGTAGCGGATGCGAGGGCGTTCGCTGGTGAGGCGGATGTCCAGCGCGGCAGCCTGGCCGGCGTGCACCGGGTCGGGTGGGTTCAGGTGCAGGGTGGTGCCGCGCAGGTTGCCGTGGCACACGTGCATGCCCACCACCGCGCTGCCCGCGAGCAGGAAGGTGAGCAGGTAGCCCAGGTTGAGCTGGTAGTTGATGCTGGCCACGAGCAGCAGCAGCAGCGTGAGCGCGAGCATCCAGCCCGCCCGCGTGGGCAGGATATAGACGTTGCGCTGGGTCAGCGTGAGGGTGTCGCGCCGCGGCAGGCGGTTGTGCCACCAGGACTGGATGCGGGCGCGAACCGGGGGGAGCTTCACGGCAAGGGAATCGCTTCCAGCATGGCGCGCACCTGCTCCACCGGGCCGCGCCCCGCGTCGCGCACCGGCGTGAGGCGGTGGGCCACCGTCTGCGGCAGGATGGCGGCGATGTCGTCCGGGGCCACGTAGTCGCGCCCGCTCAGGTAGGCCTGGGCCTTGGCCGATCGCACCACGGCCAGCGCGGCGCGCGGCGACAGGCCCTGGGCGAACCAGCGCCCGCTGCGCGTGGCGCCCACGATGTCCTGCAGGTACTCCAGCACCGGCTCGGCGGTGTGCACCTGGCTCACGGTGTGCTGCAGGCTGGCCAGGTCGGCCGGCGTGAGCGCGGGCGCCAGGCGGTCGAGCATGTCACGCCGGTCCTGGCCGCGCAGCAGCTCGCGCTCGGCCGCGCGGTCGGGGTAGCCGATCGACAGCCGCATGTGGAAACGGTCCAGCTGCGATTCGGGCAGGGCGTAGGTGCCGAGCTGGTCGTGCGGGTTCTGCGTGGCGATCACGAAGAAGGGCTCGGGCAGGGCGCGCGTCTCGCCTTCCACCGTGACCTGCTTTTCTTCCATGGCCTCGAGCAGCGCGCTCTGGGTCTTGGGGCTGGCGCGGTTGATTTCATCGGCCAGCAGCACCTGGGCAAAGACCGGGCCGGGGTGGAATACGAAGTCCTCGCGGCCGCGCTCGTAGATGGACACGCCGATGAGGTCGCTGGGCATGAGATCGGCGGTGAACTGCACGCGCGAGAACTGCAGGCCGAAGGAGCGCGCCAGCGCGTGCGCCAGGGTCGTCTTGCCGACACCCGGCACGTCCTCGATCAGCAGGTGTCCGCCGGCCAGCAGGCAGGCCACGCAGTCCGAAACCTGCTGCGGTTTGCCCACGATCACCGTGTTAAGCTGACTCAGCAGCAGTTGGATTCTTGTGTCGGCTTGCATGCCGCGAACCATACCGTAAAACCCCCATGAGCCAGGCCACTGGGTATTTCACCCACAAGGATTGTTGGAGACACGAGATGGGCGCCGGCCACCCGGAGTGCCCCGAGCGGCTCGATGCCATCGAAGACCGCCTGCTGATCAGCGGCCTGGACGTCGCGCTGGAGCGCCGCGAGGCCACCCCGGCCGCGATCGCCGACCTCGAACTCGCCCACGGCCGCATGCACCTGGCCTCGCTGCGCGGCCTGAGCGACCAGCTGCGCGACGACATGGCCGCCGGCGGCCCGGACCATGCACAGGTCGACCCGGACACCTCCATCAACGCCCACAGCTGGGACGCGATCCTGATGGCCGCGGGTGCCGCCATCGACGCGACCGACGCCGTGATGGCCGGCGAACTGGCCAACGCCTTCTGCGCGGTGCGCCCGCCAGGCCACCACGCCACGCGCAACCAAGCCATGGGTTTCTGCTTCGTGAACAACGTGGCCGTGGCCGCCAAGTACGCCCTGGAGCGCCATGGGCTGCAGCGCGTGGCCATCGTCGATTTCGATGTGCACCACGGCAACGGCACCGAGGACATCGTGGCCGGCGACGAGCGCATTCTGATGTGCAGCTTCTACCAGCACCCGTTCTACCCGGTGTGCGAACACTCGACGGCGAGCAACCTCGTCAACCTGCCGGTGCCGGCCTACACCAAGGGCATGGACATCCGCGAGCTGGTGGACATGATGTGGCTGCCCCGGCTGGAGGCCCACAAGCCGCAGATGCTTTTCGTGAGCGCCGGCTTCGACGCGCACCGCGAGGACGACATGGCGCAGCTCGGCCTGGTGGAGCAGGACTACGCCTGGCTGACCGAGCGCATCAAGGAAGTGGCGCAGCGCCACGCCAAGGGCCGCATCGTGAGCTGCCTGGAAGGCGGCTACGCCCTGAGCGCGCTGGGCCGCAGCGTGGAAGCGCACCTGAGGGTGCTGGCGGGCGTCTGAACTTCCGCGGCGCCCGGGCGTCCCATAATGTTCCGATGACCGAGCCCACTTCTTCTTCCCCTCCCGCCGAGCCGGTGCTGCTGAGTTCGCGCGACGCGCGTGGCGTGCACACGCTCACGCTGAACACGCCGCGCAGCTTCAATGTGTTGTCCGAGGCCATGCTGGCCGCTCTGCAGTCGGCGCTGGACGCGGTGGCCGCCGACCCGCAGGCGCGGCTGGTCGTGATCGCCGCGAACGGGCGCGCCTTCTGCGCCGGGCACGACCTCAAACAGATGCGCGCCACGCCCGAGCTGGCCTACTACCAGAAGCTGTTCGCGCAGTGCTCGCGCCTGATGCTGGCCATCCGCAAGCTGGAGGTGCCGGTGATCGCGCGCGTGCAGGGCCTGGCGACCGCCGCCGGCTGCCAGCTGGTGGCGCAGTGCGACCTGGCGGTGGCGAGCGACAACGCGAGCTTCGGCGTCAACGGCATCGACGTGGGCCTGTTCTGCGCCACGCCGGGGGTCGCGCTCTCGCGCAACATCCTGCCCAAGCAGGCGATGGAGATGCTGCTCACCGGCGACTTCATCTCGGCCGAGGAGGCGCGCTCGCGCGGCCTGGTCAACCGCGTGGTGGCACCCGATGCGCTGGACGCCGAGCTGCAGGCCCTGGTGGAGCGCATCTTGGCCAAACCGCGCGAGGCCCTCGCCATGGGCAAGGCCTTGTTCTACCGCCAGCTGGAGACCGGCCTGGAGTCGGCCTACCAGCTCGCCGGCCAGAGCATGGCCTGCAACATGGCGCACGAGGTGGCGCAGGAGGGCGTGCAGGCCTTCATCGACAAGCGCCCGCCGTCCTGGCGCGCCTGAGCTTCCGACACCCGTTTCCGATCCGACATGAATCCCTCCACCAACCCCAAACCCATCGACGACATCGGCCTGTGGCTGGCCGGCTTCACGCAACCCACGGTGCTGGTCGAACTCGCCGCGCTGGCGATCTGCGTGGCCCTGGCCTGGAGCTTCAGCTGGGCGCTGCGCAACGCCTTGCGCATGCAGGAGGACAAGAGCTCGGTGCTGTTCGGCCGCCGCCTGATCGACGGCGTGATGTTCCCCCTGGCCTTGCTGCTGCTGGTCTACATCGCGCGCGCCATCGTCACCAAGTTCCTGCCCCTGGCGGCGTTCAAGGTGGCCATTCCCGTGCTGGTGTCGCTGGTCGTGATCCGCGTGGGCGTGAAGGTGCTGCAGGCGGCGTTCACCACCGCGCCCTGGGTGCGGGCGCTGGAGCGCACGATTTCCTGGGTGGCCTGGCTGGCCATGGTGCTGTGGGTCAGCGGCCTGTTGCCGGTGGTGCTGGCGGAGCTGGATGACATCCAGTGGAAGATCGGCGCGAGCACGCTGAGCTTGCGCACCCTGCTGGAGGGCACCATCACGGCCGGCGCGGTGATGATCCTCGCGCTGTGGGTGTCTTCCGCGATCGAGTCCCGCCTGCTGCGCAAGGCCACCGGGGGCGACCTGTCGATGCGCAAGGCGGTGAGCAACGCGACGCGCGCGCTGCTGCTGTTCGTGGGATTGATCATCGCCCTGTCGGCCGTGGGCATCGACCTCACCGCGCTCTCGGTGTTCAGCGGCGCCATCGGCGTGGGCGTGGGCTTCGGCCTGCAGAAGCTGGCGTCCAACTACGTGAGCGGTTTCGTGATCCTGGCCGAGCGGCGCCTGCGCATCGGCGACAACGTGAAGGTGGACAGCTTCGAAGGCCGCATCCTCGACATCAACACCCGCTACAGCGTGATCCGCTCGCCGGCCGGGCGCGAGTCCATCGTGCCCAACGAGCTCATGGTCATCAACCGGGTGGAGAACCTTTCGGGGGCGCTCACGCGCGTTTGGCAGACCTCGGTGGTGTCGGTCGCCTACGACAGCGACGTGGACCTCGTGAGCCGCCTGCTGCTGGAGGCGGTGAGCGCGCAGGCCGACGCGCTGAAGGACCCCGCCCCGCAGGCCTCGCTCTCGGCCTTCGGCGCCGATGGCCTGGAGTTCACGGTGGGTTACTGGATCAACTCGGGCGACGGCGCCGAGCAGCTGAAACTGAAATCCCTCATCAACCTGCAGATCCTGCGTTCGCTGCAGCAGAACGGCATCGACATCCCGTCGCCGCAGCGCGTCGTGCACATCAGGGAAATGCCACCGCTCGAAGGCCCGAAGGACTCAGCGGTTCATCAGGCTGGGTAACCACAGCGAGATCGCCGGGAAGGCGATCAGGATGCCCAGGCGCACGATGTCGGCCATGACGAAGGGCCAGACGCCCTGGAAGATCGTCTTGAGCTTGACCAGCGGCAGCAGCGAGTTCATGACGAAGAGGTTCATGCCCACCGGCGGGGAGATCATGCCGATCTCCACGATGGTGACGATCAGCACGCCGAACCACACCGGGTCGAAGCCCAGGCCGGTGATCACCGGGAAGAACACCGGGATGGTGAGCAGCACCATCGACAGCTCTTCCATCACCAGGCCGAGCGCGACGTAGATCACCATCATCACCACCACCACCATGATGGGGTGGGGGCTGAACTGCAGCAGGAAGTCGCGCAGGTCGCCCGGCATGCTGGTGAAGTTGACGAAGCTGGTGAAGACCATCGCCCCGATCAGGATGGTGAACAGCATGGCCGTGGTGCGCGTGCTGTCGACCAGGATGTCCATCAGCACGCGCGGCGTGAGCGCGCCGCGCAGCAGGGCGAACAGGAAGGCGCCCGAGGCGCCCACGCCGGCGCCTTCGGTGGCGGTGAACACACCGCCGTAGATGCCGCCGATGACCAGAGCGAACAGCAGCAGCACCGCCCAGATGCTGCGCATGGCGGCCAGCCGCTGCGCCCAGTTGAAGCGTTCGCCTGGCGGGCCGGCCTGGGGGTCGCGCCAAGTGGTGTAGACCACCGCCGCGCACAGGCAGGCGATGGCCACCAGGCCGGGCAGCACCCCCGCGATGAACAGCTTGCCGATGTCGGTCTCCGTCATGATCCCGTAGATCACCATGATGGTGGACGGCGGGATCAGGATGCCCAGCGTGCCGCCGGCCGCGATGGAGCCGGTGGCCAGCGTGTCCTTGTAGCCGTGGCGCTTCATCTCGGGGTAGGCCACACGCGTCATGGTCGCGGCGGTGGCGATGGACGAGCCGCAGATGCAGCTGAAGCCGCCCGAGGCGATGACGCTGGCCATGGCCAGGCCACCCTTGCGGTGGCCCACGAAGGCGTTGGCGGCGGTGTAGAGCTCGCGCGCCATGCCGGCGCGGGCCACCAGGTTGCCCATCAACACGAACAGCGGGATGACCGAGAGCACGTAGGCGAAGCCGGTCTCGAAGATCACCTGGCTGGTGCTGGCGAAGGCCGGGGACCAGCCGCGCATCAGGCCCAGGCCGGTGATGCCGACGATGGCCATGGCCAGCGCGATGGGGATGCGCAGCAGCGCCAGGGCGAAGACGGCGAGGAAACCCAGGCTGGCTTCGATCATGTCGCGCCCCCGTCGAAGGTGGCGGGCTCCGGGTGGCGGGGCGCGGGCACCGTGACGAACACGAACAGCAGGTGCACCAGGCCGGTGAGGGCCAGCATGGCGGCCATCATCCAGGCCATCGGTGCGATGGAGAGTTGCAGGTGCACCGTGGTGTCGCCGTACTCGGTCAGCCGGTCCGCGCGCGTCGTCATGAGGTAGGCGAGGAAGCCGAAGGTGCCGGCGCAGATCAGGTGGACCACGCGCGCCTGGATGTCGCGCACCCACTCGGGCAGCATGCTGTCGAGCGAGTCGAAGACCACGTGCTCGTTGCGCCACGACACCAGGGGCATGGCGCCGAAGATCACGATCACCATGAGGATCTCGGTGAGCTCCAGCCCGCCGGGCACGGAGTGGCTGAAGAAGCGGCGGCCGGTCACGTCCACCAGCGTGAGCCACATGATGGTGAACAGCGCCATGGCGGCCATGAGGCCGGTGGACCAGCGCAGGATGCGTTCCAGCGTCTTGAGCATGAAGGGGCCTGATGTGAAAAAGCCGGCTGGGCAGTGTGCAACAGACTGCCCGGCCGGCCGTGGGAGGTGGTGCGCTGGCTTACTTTACCTTGGCGATTTCGGCGCGGAACTCGGCGAGCACCGCCTTCGGGTCTTTCAGGCCCTTGGCCTGCGCGGCCTCGGCCCACTTGGTCTCCAGGCCCGCCTGCTTGTCCTTCACGGCCTGCACGAAGGCCGCGTCGGCCACGATGCGGGTCACGCCCTGGGTCTTCTGGAGTTCGCGGCTGGCCGCGTCGACGCGGTCCCAGCCCTCGCCGAAGATGCGCGCGGCGGTTTCACCCGAGATCTTGTCGATCACGGCCTTGTCCTGCGCCGACAGGGCGTTGTACTTGCCCTCGTTCATCATGAAGACGAAGCTGGTGTTGTACAGGCCGCCGGGGAAGGTGGTCGCGTGCTTGACCATGCTGAGCTTGAACGAGGCGACCGACTCGTCGGGGAAGAAGGTGCCGTCCATCACGCCGGTGGACAACATTTCGAACGACTCGGGCGCGGGCTTGAGCGTGGTGTTCCAGCCCATGGCCTTGGAGAGTTCGTTGATGTTGCCGCCGCCGATGCGGAACTTGAGCTTGGCCACGTCGGCCGCGCTGGCCACCGCCTGTTTGGTGGTGAAGATGATGCCGGGTCCGTGCGTGAACACCGCCAGCGTCTTCACGCCCCGGTGTTCGCCCAGCGGCGCGAAGTACTTGCTGTAGATGCGCTGGTAGGCCAGCGAGGTGGCGGTGGCGCTGTCGCCCAGGAAGGGGAATTCGGCGACCTGGGTGTTGATGAAGCGCCCGGGCGTGTAGCCGTCCACCGTGTACGAGATGTCGGCCAGGCCGTCGCGCACCGCGTCGAAGGTGCCGGGCGCCGCGGCCACGCCCTTGGGCAGGATGTTGCATTTCATGCGGCCCGCGCTGTCTTTTTCCAGCAGGTCGCACCAGCTCTTCTGCGCCATGCTCAGCGTGTGGGTAGGCGGCACCCAGCTGGAGACGGTGAAGACGGTCTGGGCCGAGGCCACGCCGCCCGCGAGCACGGTGGTGGACAGCACGGCGGTGGCAAGACAGCGAAGTTTCATGGGGTCTCCTGGGCGCGTTCGGGGGTGACCGGCCTCCCTCGGAGGCGGCGAAATCACTATAGGTCAAGCCCTTGCGCGGCCCCCTCCAGACTTACCCGGATGGCCCTGAGTCGCTGTCGTCGCTTAGTCGTTCGGGGGGAATTCCACCGGGTGGGCGGGCTGCAGCCGGGGCCGCGAGGGGGTGGCGTGCAGCGCGTCGCTGCCCAGCGTTTCGAGCAGGCGCGCGCCGGCGGCGAGCTGCTGGTGGGCCGGCAGATAGCGCAGGTCGCCGAACAGGCGCAGGGCGTTCTCCGGCGGCGTGGCCGCCCGCGTGGCGAGGTACCAGAGGCGGAACACATGGGCCTCATCGCACAGCGGCATCTGGTGGATCAGGTTCATGACCGAGGCGAACAGGTAGTCGGCCGCGCTCTCGGTCGGGGTCTTGCCGCTGCCGGGCGTGCCGTGATCGCTTTGCCAGACGGGGCTGTTGACCAGGCGTTGCAGGCGCCGGGCCCGGCCCAGGCCCCGGTCCACCTGCAGTTTGGCCTCCCAGCTGCGCACGGGGTCGTCCAGCCCCTTGCAGGGCGAGGTGGCGCGCGCCAGTTCCATCGCCAGCGAACGCGCTCGCTCAGGCTCCTGGCGGCTGAACAGCAGGCGCACCGTGCGGCCGAGCATGCGCATGGTATGGATGAGGGGGTCGACGGGGAGAGGGGTGGTCATGCTGCTGAACTCGTCACGGGTCAGAACGTGCAGCGCAGCCTCGGGGGGAAACACGGTTTCTCGGGCACCGCGTTGCACAACCGAGGCGGCGCCCGTCTCCAGGGAAACGGTGCGGTCTGTTCGGTCTATCGTGTGGGTGCTCATGTCGTCAAAGGGAAATCGGGGAACGAGACATCAGCGTAGCCTCGACCCGTTTCGCAAACAAACGGTTTAACAGTCGCTTAACAGAGCGACCGTGTAAAGCGTGGAATGCACCCTCCTAAGGCAGATGGGGGCTGGCGGCGAGCGTGAAATGGAAGGTCGTGCCATGGCCGGGCTGGCTGATGACCTCGATGCGCGCGCCGTGCCGTTCGATCACGGTGCGCACGAACACCAGCCCCAGGCCCACGCCGCGCGTGGCGCTGTGCTCGGGATCGAGCCGGGCGAACTGCTGGAACAGCCGCTGCTGCTGCTCGGGCGTCATGCCCGGGCCCTGGTCGGTGATGGAGACCCGCCATCCCCCGGTCGCCGCGTGCACGGCGCACAGCACCTCGGTGCCTTCGCCGCCGTACTTCACCGCGTTGCCCAGCAGGTTGGCGATGGCCCGGGTGAGCAGGCCGCGGTCGGCTTCGCACAGGGCCGGTGCATCGGGGCGCACGACCAGCAGGTTCACGCGCTGCGCCTGGGCCTGCGGCCAGACCTCGTCCACGGCCTCGTCGAGCAGGTCCACCAGGTCCACGGTGTCCAGGCGGTAGGTGCTGGATTCGGCCCGGGCCAGTTGCACGAACTCCTCGGCCAGGTCCAGGGTGCGGCGCGCATGCCGTTCGATGCGGCCCAGCGTCTCGGGCCGCATGGGCTGCTGGGGGTTCATGCGCTGCACTTCCAGCAGCGCGAGGATGGAGGCCTGCGGCGAGCGCATGTCGTGCGAGATGAAGCGCAGGGCCACGTCGCGCTGGCGCTCGGCCTCGCGGATCGGGGTGATGTCGACCAGGCTGGTGATCCAGCTGGTGGTCTGCCCATCGGTGTTGAAGCAGGGCACGAAGCGCACCAGCAGATCGCGCCCGGCGGCGTCGCGCGCCTCCGCCCCCCAGGGCTGGGTGGCGTGGTGCAGGCGCTCCATGTCGAACACCGGCTGCTGGGTGCCGGTGCGGTGCACGCCGCGCAGCAGCTCGCCAAGGGGGTAGCCCCGCAGCCGCGCCACCTTCTGCCGGCTGAAGTACTGGTAGGCGGCCTGGTTGCCCGCGAGCACGTGGCCGGAGGCGTCGGCGATCAGCGTGGCGTCGGGCAGGCTGTTGAGCGTCTCGCTGACGAAGCGGTGCAGGTTGCGCAGCTGTTCGGAGGCGTTTTGCAGTGCGTTGATGTGGCGGTCCAGCAGATCGCCCGAACGGGCCGCCGGCAGCATGGTGGGCAGGTCGCGGCGGGTCTCCATGCGCCGGAACTCCTCGAGCAGGTAACCGAGCGCCGCGCGCAGGCGCCGCCACACCCACAGCGGATAGGCCAGCAACACGCCCAGCAGGGCGGCCGAAGGCGCGAACTGCAGGCCGGCCACGGACGGCGCGAGCGCGGCGGCCACGACGGTGGCGATCAGCAGCGCGGCGCTCGCCAGCAGCGAGGCGGTGGGCGCCAGCAGCAGCACCGCCAGCAGCGCGAGCCCCACCGGCACCACGCTGAACAGCGCGTTCTGCCAGGCATTGGCGCGTTCCAGCCGCTGGTCGAGCAGCAGCGCGTTCATCACGTTGGCCGCGATCTCCACGCCGTCCATCAATTCGGACTGGCCCGAGCGCGGCGTGGCATAGGCGTCGCCCATGCCGGCGGCCACGGCACCCACGAGCACGTACTTGCCCGCGAGCTGCTCGGGCGGCACCTGGCCCCGGAGCACGTCGACGTAGGACACGCGCGGGAAACTGCCCGGTGGTCCGGCGAAAGGAATCTGCATCCAGTGGTCGCGTTGCCAGGCGTCCGGGCTCTTGGGCGGCGGCGCCCGCTCGCCGGGCAGGGGCTCGGGCAGCGCGAAGCCACCCACGCGCAACAAGGCCACGGCGAACTGATCCCACCACTGGGTGCCGTCGCCTTCGCGCAGGAAGGTGCTGCGCACGATGCCGTCGTTGTCGATCTCCAGGTGCACGTGGCCGATGGCCGCCGCCGCCGAGGCGAGCTCGGGTGCCGGGTCGGTGCGGGTCAGCTGACCCGTGCCGTGCCGGTCCATCAGCAACAGGGGCAACACCACCTTGCCATTGCGCGCGATGGCCTCGCCGAGCAGGGCATCGTCCACGGCGTGGTCGCGGCCAGGTTCCACCAGGATGAGGTCCAGCCCCACGGCACGCGGCCCCGCGGGGGTGATGCGGTCGAGCAGCGCGGCATGGAAGGCGCGGCGCCAGGGCCAGAGGCCGATCTCGCTCAGGCTCTTGTCGTCGATCGCCACGATCACGATGTCGGGCGACACCGCCTGCCGGCTCAGCCGCGTGAGCTGGTCGGTGAGGGCCAGGTCGATGTGTTCCAGGCTGCGCGAGCAACCCAGGGCGACCACGCCGGCCAGCAGGGCCGCCGACAGCAGGCCCCATTCGAGCCAGCGGGTGCGCGGACGGCGCGCGCGCGCCAGCGGCTCCTGCATCTGGGAGGTGGTGGATTCGGTGGGCCGCGTGTCCAAGCGAACGTCAGCGAAGGCCGCGCAGCACCGGCCGGCCTTCGCTGCTGTGGAGCGGCCGGTTGTCCGAGGTCACGACGCGCGCGTGCACGTCCAGGCGCTGCGGTTCGCTCCACGCGCCGGGCAGGCCGTCGGCGTCGATCTGGCGCACCCGCAGGTGGTACGTGCCGGGCGGCGGCATGGGCCGGGTGAACGCCGCCTCGGCGAGCGACTGGTCGTCCAGCAGGCGGGCGAAGGCCGCGTCGTGCGCGAGCTGAAGCTGGTGGCGCCAGGGGCCGCCGGGGCTGGTGGTCCAGCTCACCGCGAGCGTGTCGGTTCCCGCGCCGCTCAGGGTGGGGGTGGACGGGGTGGGCGGCAGGGCGACGACCTGGAACGGCATCGGTCGGCTGAACGGCCCTTGGTCGCGCTCGCCCTGCGCATCGCGGGCGACCGCCGCCACCCGCCAGACGTAGGCACCGGGTGCGAGCGGGCGAACGGTGTGCTGGCAGCGGTCGAGGTCGGGCGTTTGCGCCACCAGGTCGGTGAAGCTGGTGTCGCGCGCCACCTCGAAGCGGTAGCCCACGGCCGTGGCGCCTTCGGTGCACAGCAGTTCGATGGCGGGGCCCACCACCCGGCTGCCCTGGCGCGGTTCGCGCAGCAAAGGGGCCGTCGGGTGCGCGTTGACGACGAGGCGGCGCACCGCCTCGGTCCCGGGAATGCCCTGGCCATCCATGGCGCGGACCGCGAGCAGGTAGGCCCCATCGTCCAGCGCCGCGAAACGCGCCACGGGCGAGGGGAAGACGGCGTTGCGCACCACGCGCTCGGCCGCGTCGTCGCTGGCGATGCGCACCTGCCAGGCCGCGGCGCCGGCTTCGCGGGCGAGCGGCAGTTCGATCAGCGAGGCGTCCTCGAGCACGTCGGGCACGCCGGAGAGGTCGGGCGGCGCGAGCAGGGGCGCCACCACCGTCGTGCTGCCCACGCGCGCGCCCTGGCCGGCGCGCACCAGGGTGCCTGCCGCATTCGTGGGGGTGGCGCGCGAGCGTACCTGGATGGCGCCTTCGCGCACATCGCCGATCAGGTCTCCGCCGCTGCCCACCGCCACGCCGAAGGTGGTGCCGCGCACGCCGCCCACGGCGCGCGGCGTGCGCACCTCGAAGCGGCTGCGGGGAGAGGCCAGCGGCTTGACCGTGGCATCGACCCGGCCGCGCTCCAGGTCGAGGCCGGACTGCGCATGGCCGGGCGCGGGCGCATGCCGCAGTTCGCGCAGGCGCACCTGCGTGCCGGCCGAGAGGCGCACCACCGAGCCATCGGCCAGGCGCAGGGTCACGAAGCCGTCGTCACCCACCTCGATCTGCGCGCCTTCGCTCACCTGTCCGCCGACCACCAGCGGCGCGGCATGGGCCTGGGACGCCCCCTGGCGCACGCTGGCCTGGCCCGCGACGTGCAGCACATCGGCCACCGCCGGCTCGGGGCGCGCGAGCGCGGCGGGAATCACCAGCTGGCTGCCGGGTCTCAGGCGGCGTGGATGGCTCACCTGGTTGAGGCGCTGCAGTTGCGGCCACTGGCTCGGGTCGTCCAGGTAACGCTGCGCGAGGTCGTACAGGTTGTCGCCCGGCTGCACGGTGTGCACGCGGTCCTGCTGCGCGAGCGCCAGCCCGCTCCAGCAGAGCAGGGCGGCGGCGCGGGCCACCAGGCGCCAGGGCGAACGCAAAGGGGGTTGAGGGGCGGTGCGGGGCATGTTCAATGGGCCAGGGCGGCCGGCACCGGGCCGAGGTCTTCGAGCCGGTACCCGTGGCTGTAGACGGACACCAGCTTGTAGCCCGACTCGGCGCGCAGGCTCAGTTTGCTGCGCACGTGGGACATGTAGACGTCCAGCGAGCGCGACGAGATGTCCGCGTCGATGCCCCAGACGGCCTCGATCAGGTGGGCGCGCGAGAGCAGGCGGCCCATGTTGCGGAACATGAGGAAAGCGAGGTCGAATTCCTTGCTGGTCAGTGTCGAGAGTTCGGTGCCGTCGACGCGCACCACGCGGTCCTGCACCAGGAAACGGTAGCGGCCCCAGACCAGCTCCCTCGGCGCCGGGGCGTGGCCGCCCCGTCGCAGCAGCGCCATCAGGCGCGCGCGCAACTCCCCCACGCGGGCGGACTTGACCATGTAGTCGTCGGCGCCGCAGTTCAGGCCTTCGATGATGTCGCGCTCGTCGCTGCGGTTGGTCATCATCAGGATGGGCACCGGTGCCATTGCGGTGTCGCGGATGGCGCGGATCACGTCCAGGCCGGGGATGTCGGGCAGCTCCCAGTCGACGATGAAGAGGTCGAACGTCTCCTTGGGCAGCACGCGCAGCAGCGCGTTGGCATTCTCGAACAGGTGGCAGTCGTGGCCCATGGATGCGACGACCACCCTGACCAGATCCAGCTGCGCGGGATCGTCATCAATGGCGGCAATGCGCATGTGGCTCGGGCAGGTGGTTCAAAGGATTAAAAGAAACAGAATGTGTTTGCACGAATATATCGATGGACCTGCGGTGTTGCAGCCGTTTTGACAATCTATTAAGAAATCAAACGGTCATTCCGAGACCGAAGGCACGTGCCGTTTCACTAGGGAGACTTCCATACAGGGGCAATAGCGCCTACAATGGCAAAAAAGCACGACCGTTCTTTTCTCGGATTGTGCGTCGCCCACGAGGGCAGCGCCCATGAGGCGGCTGACCATCCGCATACAATCCTTGAGTTGACGTGCACGTCAATTCGTGACGACATTTTTCCAATCATCAGGAGCAACCCAATCATGAAGGTCATCGTCCCCGTCAAGCGCGTGGTGGATTACAACGTCAAGGTTCGCGTCAAGAGCGACGGTACTGGCGTGGACATCGCCAACGTCAAGATGAGCATGAACCCGTTTGACGAGATCGCGGTGGAAGAAGCCGTGCGCCTGAAGGAGAAGGGCGTGGTCACCGAGGTGATCGCCGTCTCCTGCGGCGTGACGCAGTGCCAGGAGACCCTGCGCACGGCCATGGCCATCGGCGCGGACCGCGCCATCCTGGTGGAGACCAGCGAAGAACTGCAGCCCCTGGCCGTGGCCAAGCTGCTCAAGGCGCTGGTGGACAAGGAACAGCCCCAGCTTGTGATCCTGGGCAAGCAGGCGATCGACGACGACTGCAACCAGACCGGCCAGATGCTGGCCGCGCTGGCAGGGCTTCCCCAAGCGACTTTCGCCTCCAAGGTCGAAGTGGCCGACGGCAAGGCCAGCGTCACGCGCGAAGTGGACGGCGGCCTGGAGACCCTGTCGATCACGCTGCCGGCCGTCATCACGACCGACCTGCGCCTGAACGAGCCGCGTTACGTGACGCTGCCCAACATCATGAAGGCCAAGAAGAAGCAGCTGGACATCGTCAAACCCGAAGACCTCGGTGTGGACGTGAAGCCGCGCATCAAGACCCTCAAGGTCAGCGAGCCGCCCAAGCGCGGTGCCGGCGTCAAGGTGGCCGACGTGGCCGCCCTGGTGGACAAGCTGAAGAACGAAGCCAAAGTGATCTGAGGACCTGACAAATGACCGCACTCGTTATTGCCGAACACGACAACGCCTCCATCAAGGGCGCGACCCTCAACACCGTGACCGCCGCCGCCCAGTGCGGGGGTGACGTGCACGTGCTCATCGCCGGCCACAACGCCGCCGCCGCCGCCCAGGCGGCCGCGCAGATCGCTGGCGTGGCCAAGGTGATCCACGCCGACGCCCCGGGCTTCGAGCACGGCCTGGCCGAGAACGTCGCCGCGCAGGTGCTGGCCCTGGCCGGCAACTACAGCCACATCCTGTTCCCAGCCACCGCCAGCGGCAAGAACGTCGCGCCGCGCGTGGCCGCCACGCTGGACGTGGGCCAGGTCTCCGACATCACCAAGGTCATCAGCGCCGACACCTTCGAACGCCCGATCTACGCCGGCAACGCGATCGCCACCGTGCAGAGCACCGATGCCAAGCACGTGATCACCGTGCGCACCACCGGCTTCGACCCGGCGGCGGCCACCGGTGGCAGCGCCGCCGTGGAAACCGCCACGGCCGCGGCCGATGACGGCAAGAGCAAGTTCCTGGGCAGCGAGATCGCCAAGAGCGACCGCCCCGAACTCACCGCCGCGAAGATCATCGTCTCCGGTGGCCGCGCGCTGGGCTCCGCCGAGAAGTTCAACGAGGTGATGACCCCGTTGGCCGACAAGCTCGGTGCCGCCCTCGGCGCCAGCCGTGCTGCCGTGGACGCGGGTTACGCGCCCAACGACTGGCAGGTGGGCCAGACCGGCAAGATCGTCGCGCCTCAGCTCTACATCGCCGCCGGCATCTCGGGCGCGATCCAGCATCTGGCCGGCATGAAGGACTCCAAGGTGATCGTGGCGATCAACAAGGACCCCGAGGCCCCGATCTTCTCGGTGGCCGACTACGGCCTGGAGGCGGACCTGTTCACCGCTGTGCCCGAGTTGATCAAGGCACTCTGAGCCGCTTGAGAAAGACAAGGGCATCGTTCGCGATGCCCTTGCCGCATCTGCCCCCTGAATTTCCCCCGGAGACAAGACGATGAGCTACACCGCCCCCCTCAAGGACATGCTGTTCGACATCGAGCACCTGGCCCGCATCGACCAGGTGGCGCAGATGCCCGGCTTCGAGGAAGCCGGCCTGGAAACCGCGCAAGCCGTGCTCGAGGAGTGCGCCAAGCTCAACGAAGGCGTGATCGCACCGCTGAACTTCGAGGGCGACAAGAACCCTTCGTGGTTCAAGGACGGCGTGGTCACCACCACACCCGGTTTCAAGGACGCCTTCAAGCAGTACGCCGAAGGCGGCTGGCAGGGCCTGCAGCACCCGGTGGACTTCGGCGGCCAGGGCCTGCCCAAGACCATCGGCGCGGCCTGCGGCGAAATCCTCAACAGCGCCAACATGAGTTTCGCGCTGTGCCCGCTGTTGACCGACGGTGCGATCGAAGCCCTGCTCACCGCGGGCTCCGACGAACTCAAGGCGACCTATCTCGGAAAACTGGTGAGCGGTCAATGGACCGGCACGATGAACCTCACCGAGCCGCAGGCCGGCTCCGATCTCGCTGCCGTGCGCAGCCGAGCCGAGCCGCAGCCCGATGGCAGCTACAAGGTGTTCGGCACCAAGATCTTCATCACCTACGGTGAGCACGACATGGCCGAGAACATCGTGCACCTCGTGCTCGCGCGCGTGACCGGCGCGCCCGAGGGCGTGAAGGGCATCAGCCTGTTCGTGGTGCCCAAGTTCATGGTGAACCCGGACGGCTCCCTGGGCGCGCGCAACGACGTGCATTGCGTGAGCATCGAGCACAAGATGGGCATCAAGGCCAGCCCCACCGCCGTGCTGCAGTACGGCGACCACGGCGGTGCCGTGGGCTACCTCGTGGGCCAGGAAAACCGGGGCCTGGAGTACATGTTCATCATGATGAACGCCGCGCGCTACGCCGTGGGCGTGCAGGGCATCGCGATCGCCGAGCGCGCCTACCAGAAGGCCGTGGGTTACGCGAAGGACCGCGTGCAGAGCCGCCCGGTCGATGGCTCGATGAGCGCGGCCGCGCCCATCATCCACCACCCGGACGTCAAGCGCATGCTCATGACCATGCGCGCGTCCACCGAAGGCTGCCGCGCCATGGCCAGCGTGGCCGCCGCCGCGTACGACGCCGCCCACCACCACCCCGATGCCGAGGTGCGCAAGCAGAACGCGGCCTTCTACGAATTCCTGGTGCCCCTGGTCAAGGGCTACAGCACCGAGATGAGCCTGGAAGTCACCAGCCTGGGCGTGCAGGTGCACGGCGGCATGGGCTTCATCGAGGAGACGGGTGCGGCGCAGTACTACCGCGACGCCAAGATCCTCACCATCTACGATGGCACGACCGCCATCCAGGCCAACGACCTCGTGGGCCGCAAGACCGCGCGCGATGGTGGCACCGGCGCCAAGGCCATCGCGGCCCAGATCGAGAAGACCGAGGCCGAACTGGCGATGCGCGGCAGCGCCAACGCCAAGGCCGTGCATGCCCGCCTGAAGGCCGCGCGCGAGGCCTTCGTGAACGTGGTCGAGTTCATCGCCGCCAACACGCGCGCCAACCCCAACGCGGCCTTCGCCGGCAGCGTGCCCTACCTCATGCTCGCCGGCAACCTCGTGGCGGGCTGGCAGATGGCGCGCGCGCTGATGGTGGCCGAGGACCAGCTGGCCCAGGGCAAGGACGCGGCCTTCATGCAGGCCAAGATCACCACCGCGCGCTTCTACGCCGACCACCTCCTCAGCCGCGCCCCGGGCGTGCGCGACAGCATCGTGGACGGCGCCGAGGCCGTGACCGCGCTCGCCATCGAGGCCTTCTGATCGCGGTTTTCGCGCGCCCTGTCGCCGCATCGACAGGGCCTCGCCCCGCGCTGCCCCGAGAATCCTGACGAACCCCAACGGAGACACCATGACCGCACCCGCCCGCAGCCTGCCGCCCGTTCTGAAGAACCTGAATTTCCCGGTGATCGGCTCGCCGCTGTTCATCATCAGCAACCCCAAGCTCGTGATCGCGCAATGCAAGGCCGGCGTGGTGGGCTCCATGCCCGCGCTCAACGCCCGCCCGGCTTCGCAGCTCGACGAATGGCTGGCCGAAATCACCGAGGCCCTGGCCGCGCACGACAAAGCCAACCCCGACAACAAGGCCGCGCCGTTCGCGATCAACCAGATCGTGCACAAGAGCAACGACCGGCTGGAGCACGACATGCAGCTGTGCGCCAAGTACAAGGTGCCGATCGTGATCACCAGCCTGGGCGCGCGCGAGGACGTGAACCAGGCGGTGCACGCCTGGGGTGGCATCGTGCTGCACGACGTGATCAACAACGTGTTCGCGCACAAGGCGATCGACAAGGGCGCCGACGGCCTGATCCCCGTGGCCGCCGGTGCCGGTGGCCACGCCAGCGTGAAGAGCCCGTTCGCGATGGTGCAGGAAATCCGCGAATGGTTCGGCGGCCCGATCGCGCTCTCGGGCGCCATCGCCTCGGGCGGTGCCATCCTGGCCGCGCAGGCCATGGGCGCCGACCTGGCTTACATCGGCTCGGCCTTCATCGCCACCGAGGAAGCGCGCGCGGTGGACGGCTACAAGGAGATGATCACCGCGTCGGACTCCGACGACATCGTCTACAGCAACTTCTACACTGGCATCCACGGCAACTACCTCAAGGGCAGCATCAAGAACGCCGGCATGGATCCGGACAACCTGCCGCAGAGCGACCCGAGCAAGATGAACTTCGCCACCGGCGAGGGCGCCAACGCGGCCAAGGCCTGGCGCGACATCTGGGGCTGCGGCCAGGGCATCGGCGCGATCCGTGAGGTGCTGCCCGCCGCCGATCTGGTGGCGCGCTTCAAGCGCGAGTACGCCGAGGCCAAGGCGCGCATCTGCGCGGGCTGAGCGCGCCTCAGGCGCGTTCGCGCATCACCAGGGTCTGGATCGCGACGCCGATGGGGCCGTGCACGTCGTAGAGACGTGACAAGGTGGTGCCCACGCCGCCACCGTGGGCCTGGGTTTCCGAGCGCAACCCGATCCACTCGCCTTCGGGTGGGCGGTGCAGGTGCAGGCTGAGGTCGGCGTTCGAGAACAGGTAGCGCTCGGCCGGCAGCACCCAGCTCAGGCCATTGCCGAAATCGGCGGCGGCCGCCGCCCGCATGGCGGGGGAGTTGGGCTGACCCTGCACCAGCGGCACACTCAGGCGAAACCAGGCGGCGGCCGGGCCGGGCTGCGCGGCATCGCCCTGAGCCATGCGGTGGTCCATGGTGGACTGGTAGAACGAGACACCATCCGGCAGGCCAGGAATGCGCAGCCGCTCATGGCATTCGTCGGGCAGCGGGCGCAGCAACTCCGGCGACCAGCCCGGCAAGCCGGACGGCAACTCGAACGGCTGCCCGCGCACCAGGAGCGCATGGCCCCGGGCCACCAGCACATCGTCAGCGAACAGGTCGATCGTCATGCGCGTGGTGGAACGACCCGGGTGGGTGTCCAAGCGCGAGGTCAGCGGCGCCACCGGCACCGGCTTGATCAGCTCGATGCTCAGGCGCGAGAGCTGCCAGGCCGGGTCGGGCAGGGCGCTTTCGGCCAGGTGCACCAGCAGGGCACAAGGCGCACCGCCGTGCTGGGCGCGGGCGTCCCAGGGGCCGCGGGCCAGCACGCTGGGCTGCCAGCGGGTGCCGTCCTGTTCGAACACGGCGGTGGGAAGGGCGGCGGCGTCGGGAGAGGGGGCGGCAGGGCTCATGGTGAGCCGATGATAGGTGCGCGGTCCGCGCTGGGCTGTCGCCGCCGTGCAGCGCTCAGGGTGCCTTCGCTCAGGGCCTGGACTCGCCGCGCAGCCAGGCGCCGAACGAGTTGAACACCTTGCCGATCTCGCTGCCGAGGTTGGTCTTGTACTGTACCCCGCTGGTGTCCGAGATCTGCGACACCCAGCCGCCGTCGTGCCATTCGGCGTACAGCCAGTCCTCGCCATCGCGCACCAGGCCTTCCGGCGGGGCGGGGGGCTGCGCCACCGGCACGCCCTTGAGCGCCGCGCCCATGTAGTCGATCCAGATCGGCAGCGCGATGCGTCCGCCCGACTCGCCGCCGCCCAGGCTGCGCGGCTTGTCGTAGCCCACCCAAACGGCCGCGGCCAGCGAGGGCTGGTAGCCGGCGAACCAGGCGTCCACCGCGTCGTTGGTGGTGCCGGTCTTGCCGTAGATGTCGGGCCGCTTGAGCAGGGCCTGGGCCCGCGCGGCGGTGCCAGCGCGCGCCACGTCGTTGAGCAGGCTGCCGACCACGTAGGCGTTGCGCGCGGGAATGGCACGGGTCTCTTCGGTCAGCGGAGACGCGGGCGGGGCTTCGAACAGCACCTTGCCCTGCGCGTCGGTGATCTTCTCGATCACCACCGGCGCCACCGGCCAGCCGCCGTTGGCCAGGGTGGCGTAGGCCTGGGCCATCTGCAGGGGCGTCGCGCTGCCGGTGCCCAGGGCCAGGGTGAGGTCGTTGGGCTGGCGCGCCACGTCCAGACCGAAGCGCCCGGTCCACTCGCGCGCGGGTTGGGTGCCGGTGTGCTGCAGCACGCGCACGCTGGCCAGGTTGCTCGAGCGCTTGAGCGCTTCGCGCACCGAGATCGGGCCCAGGTGTTCGCCGCTGGCGTTGTTCGGGCTCCAGCCGTTGGCGGCGGTGAAGGGCAGGTCGTCCACCAGCGTGGCCGGCATCACACGCGCTTCGAGCGCGGCGGAGTAGAGCAGGGGCTTCAAGGCCGAGCCCGGCTGGCGCCAGCCCTGCGTGACGTGGTTGAAGGGCTGGTTGGTGAAGTCGAAGCCGCCCACCAGCGCGCGCACGCGGCCGGTCTGCGGGTCCAGCGCCACGAGCGCGGCCTCGGCTTCGGGCCATTGCGAGATCGCCCACAGCGGGGTCTTCTTGTCCTTGGCCTTGCCGTTGGCGACCACGCGCACGATGGCGCCGCGCGTGATCTTCAGGGGCGCCTTGGCCTTGGCGTCGAGCGCCTTCTGTGCCCAGCGCAGGCCCTCGCCCTGCACGGTGATCCGTTCGCCGCTGGCCAGCTGCACCTCCAGCGCCGTCGGGCTGGCCGAGAGCACGATGCCCACGCGCAGGGTCTCGTCGTCGCGGTGGTCCTTGAGCGCCTCGGCGGCCGCGCGCTCCAGTTCGGCGCCGTTGCCCGAGGGCAGCGACTCGGTGTCTTCCGGGCCGCGCCACGCGCCCCGGCGTTCGAAGGCCAGCACGCCGCGCTGCACGGCGGTGTGCGCGGCGCGCTGGTCGGCCGCGCGCAGCGAGGTCGTCACGCGCAGTCCGCTCGAATAGGCCTCGGTGCCGAAGCGCTCGACCACGGCGCGCCGGGCCATCTCGGCCACGTGGGCCGCGTGCACGCTGCGCGTGCCCGGGGTGCGGATGACCAGCTTCTCGGCGCGCGCGGCGGCGAGCTGCTTGTCGTTGATCGCGTCGACGGCGCGCATGCGCTCGAGCACCACGCGCTGGCGCTGCGTGGCGCGCTCGAAGTTGGCCACCGGGTTGGCGTAGTACGGGTTCTGCGGCAGGCCCGCGAGCATGGCGGTCTCGGCCAGCGAGAGCTTGTCCAGCGGCTTGCCGAAGTAGATCTGCGAGGCGGCGGCGAAGCCATAGGCGCGCTGGCCCAGGAAGATCTCGTTCATGTAGATCTCCAGGATGCGGTCCTTGGAGATCTCGTCTTCCAGCTTGAGGGCCAGCCAGATTTCCTTGGCCTTGCGCTCGGCCGAGAACTCGCGCGTGAGAAGCATGGTGCGCACCAGCTGCTGCGTGATGGTGGAGGCGCCTTGCTTGCGCCCCCCGGTGATCACGGCCAGCACCGCGCGCGCCATGCCCTTGGGGTCCACGCCCGAGTGTTCGCGAAAGCGCGCGTCTTCCACCGCCAGCACGGCCTGCTGCAGCTGCATCGGCATGCGCGAGAGCGGCACGTAGTCGCGCCGCTCGGTGCCGAACTGCGCGATTTCCTCGCCGTCGGCGGTGTAGACCTGCAGCGGCAGCTTGGGCTGGTAGTGGACGATGCGATCCAGCGAGGGCAGGTCGAAGGTCGACGCCGGGACCGGGAACGCCACGACGAGGGCGGCGGAGAACGCCAGGGCGAGAACCGTCCTGCGTGGGGTGAGCTGAAGCATGGGGTGGAATTATCCCGCCCCCGTGTGAAGCCGGCGTGTGGTCAAAGGTCGTGCTCGTAACCAGCTGTGACTGGCTTTCGGGGGCCCCCAGGGCCTTGGTTAAGATGGCCCGCTCCATCCGAAAGCCCCCTCTACACCATGCGCAAGCGCATCCTGCTGCTGGAAGACGAACAGGCCATCGCCGACACCTTGCTGTACGCGCTGCAGAGCGAGGGCTTCGAGGTGCGGCACGTGGGGCTGGCGCGCGAGGCGCTGTCGGCCTTCGAAGAAGCACCGCCGGACCTCGCCATCCTGGACGTGGGCGTGCCCGATGGCAACGGCTTCGACGTGTGCCGCGCGATCCGCAAGACCAGCGAGCTGCCCATCGTGTTCCTGACCGCGCGCCACGAGGAGATCGACCGCGTGCTGGGCCTGGAGCTGGGGGCCGACGACTATGTGGTCAAACCGTTCTCGCCGCGCGAGGTGTGCGCCCGCGTGCGCGCCATCCTGCGCCGCAGCGCGGGCGGCGGCGCCCCGGCCGCCGTGCCCGCGCCCACCCCGGTGGCCCCGGGCCTGCTCACGCTGGACGAGAAGGCGCAGCGCATCGCCTGCGAGGGCGAACTGCTGGCGCTCACGCGCTACGAGTTCCTGCTGCTGGCCACGCTGCTGCGGCGGCCGCAGCGCATCTTCTCGCGCGCCGAACTCATGGCGCTGGTCTGGGGCGGTGCGCCACACACCTCGGAGCGCACCGTGGACGCGCACATCAAGCTGCTGCGCGCCAAGTTGCGTGAGCGGGGCCTGGTGGCTGACGTGATCCAGACCCACCGCCACATGGGTTACTCGCTGCGGTTGCCCTGAATGCGCATCGGCCTGCGCCTGCTCATTGGGTTCTTCCTGGTGCTGGGCCTGGCACTGTTCGTGGTGCTGCGCGTGCTGCTGGACGAGGTCAAGCCCGGCACCCGCCTGGCCATGGAGGACAGCCTGATCGACGCGGCCTACACACTGGCGCAGCTGGCCACGCCCGACATGAAGGCCGGCACCATCGCCGAGGGTTTCTTCGCCCGCTCGCTGCAGGGCCTGGACACCGCGCGGCCCGGCGCCAACATCGGGGGCTTCCACAAGGACCGCATCGACTACCGCATCACCATCACCGATGCCGAAGGCATCGTGCGCTTCGACACGCAGCCCGAGGCCATCGGCCAGGACCACTCGCGCTGGAACGACGTGGTGCGCACGCTGCGCGGCGAGTACGGCGCGCGCTCCAGCCCCGCCAGTCCCTACGACCCCGACAACACGGTGATGCACGTGGCCGCGCCGATCCGCGATGGCGACCGCGTCATCGGCGTGCTCACCGTCTCGCGCCCCAACCAGCGCCTGCAGCCCTACATCGACCGCAGCGAACAACGCATCCTGCGCTGGTCCTGGGCGCTGCTGGGCCTGTCCCTGCTCATCGGCCTGCTGTTCAGCTGGTGGATCGCGAGCTCGCTCTCGCGCCTGCGCGGTTATGCGAACGCGGTCTCGCGCGGCGAGCGCGTGCCGCTGCCGGTGCTCGGTCGCCTGAGCGGCAGCACCGAGTTCGCCGACCTGGCGGGCGCGCTGGAGCGCATGCGGCTCAAGCTGGAGGACAAGGCCTATGTGGAGAGCTACGTGCACACGCTCACGCACGAGCTCAAGAGCCCACTGGCCGCGATCCGGGGCGCGGCGGAGCTGCTGCAGGAAGACCTGCCCGCGCCCGACCGGCAGCGCTTCGCCGGCAACGTGCAACGGCAGGCCGAGCGCCTGCACCTGCTGGTGGACAAGCTGCTGCAACTGGCCCACGTGGAGCAGATGCAAGGCCTGGGCACGCGCGAGCCGGTGGACCTGAGCGCGCTCACGCGCGAGCTGCTGCAGCGGCTCGAGCCGCGCCTGCGCCGCAAGTCGCTGCGCGTGCGCGACGAACTCGGGCAGGGCCTGGTGGTGCAGGGCGATGCCTTCCTCATCGGCCAGGCCTTGCAGAACCTGCTGGACAACGCGATCGACTTCTCGCCGCCGCAGGGTGAGCTGTGGCTGCGCCTGCACAAGGACGGCGGCCAGCTGGAGTGGTCGGTGCGCGACCAGGGGCCGGGCATTCCCGACTACGCGCGCGACCGCCTGTTCGAGCGCTTCTATTCGCTGCCGCGCGGCGAGGGGCAGGACAAGGGCTCGGGCCTGGGCCTGTGCCTGGTCAAGGAGGTGAGCGACCTGCACGGCGGCCAGGTGGTGGTGGAGAACGTGTCCTCGCCCGGCGGCTGTATCGCCCGCTGGCGCCTGCCGGCCTGAGGGTTTCACACCCACTGCACAAAACGCTGCTGCAGCGCACGGCCGCTTCGCACGGCGGGGCCAGACTGGCCGGGTTCTCACCACGGAGCCCGACTTGAACAAATACCCCCTGCTGAGCAAAGTCCTGGTCATCGGCCTGCTGATGCTGCTGCTCTCGATTCCCCTCCTGATGGTGCGCGACCTGATCCAGGAGCGCAGCCAGAACCGCGAGACCGCCACCGAGGAGGTGGCGCGCGCGCACGCCGGCGCGCAGACCCTCACCGGGCCGGTGCTGTACGTGCCCTACACCGAAACCTTCACGCGCACCGTGAGCGTGGGCGAGACCGGCCACACGCGCGAGGAGCGCGTGACGCAGTCGCACGCGGTGATCCGCTTTCCCACGGTGATGGAGACCCGCAGCCAGCTCGCGACCGAGACGCGCTGGCGCGGCGTCTTCCCGATCACGGTCTACACCAGCGTGAACCGGAGCAGCGGCCGCTTCGTGTGGACCGAGGTCGAACCGCGCGAGAAGAACGGCCAGATCAGCCTGGGCCAGCCACGCCTGCTCATGGGCGTGAGCGATTTGCGCGGCCTGCTCAACGCGCCCCAGCTCAAGGTCGACGGCCGCCCGCTGGCCGTGGCGCCCGGGCCGGCCGCGCAGCGGCTGCCCCTGCCGCTGGCGGCCTCGCTCGACGTCGCCCGGCTGCGGCCCGGCGCGGTGCTGCCCTTCGAACTGCAGCTCGAGCTCGCGGGCACGGGCCGCATCGGCTGGGTGCCGCTGGCCGACGAGAACCGCGTGCAGCTGCAATCGAGCTGGCCGCACCCGAGCTTCGACGGCGACTTCCTGCCGCGCACGCGCAGCGTGAGCGCCTCGGGCTTCGAGGCCGCGTGGAGCGTGCCGTCGCTCTCGACCCAGGCGCAGCAGCAGTTCGTGCAGCAGGGCGGCGAGCAACGGCGCGCGCCCGAGAGCTTTTCCGTCTCGCTCGGCAACCCGGTGGACGTCTACCGCATGACGGAGCGCGCGACCAAGTACGGGATGATGTTCATCGTGCTCACCTTCGCCGCCTTCTTCGTGCTGGAGATGGTGAAGCGCTGGCGCATCCACCCCATGCAGTACCTGATGATCGGCGCCGCGCTGGTGCTGTTCTTCCTGCTGCTGCTGTCGATCGCCGAGCACCTGGACTTCGTCTGGGCCTACCTCGTGGCCAGCGCGGCCTGCATCGGCCTGCTGGCGCACTACCTGCGCCACGTGCTGGGCGGCTGGACGCCGGGCCTGCTCATGAGCGGCCTGCTGGTGGCGCTCTATGGCGTGCTCTACGGCATCCTGATCTCGGAGGACAACGCGCTGATGATGGGCTCGCTGCTGCTGTTCGGCGTGCTGGCCGCCATCATGGTCGCGACGCGCAAGGTCGACTGGTACAGCGTGATGGGCGCCGCCGCCCCGGCACAGGACCCGCCGGCTCAGTAGCCTTCGATGGCGAACAGCGTGCCGCTGGCGGCGCGCTGCCGGATCGCCACCAGGCGCTGGTACTCGGGCGAGTGGTAGAAGGCCTCGAGCCGCGCCATGTCGGGGAATTCGAGGATCACCTGGCGGTTCGGCACGCCGTGGCCTTCGAGCACCTTCACCGCGCCGCCGCGCACCAGGTAACGGCCGCCGTGCGCGGCGATCACGGCGGGCACCTCGCGGCGGTATTCCTCGTAGAGGGCCGGGTCGGTGATGTCGATGTTGCCGTAGAGGTAGGCGGGCATGAGGTCTCCGGGTGGTGTCTTCGACGCGGAGCTTACCGCCAGGGGACGGCGGAAGAACATTCAATCATTCGGTTGACAGTTGTTCGGGCGGTGTATATATTCAACTTCATGGTTGAATATCAAGCGCCCCAACTCGACGCCGTGTTTCGCGCCCTGGCCGATCCGACCCGGCGTGCCATGCTGGCCGCGCTGTCCTCGCAGCCCCTGCCCGTGGGCGAGCTCGCGGCGCCGTTCGACATCTCGCTGGCCGCGGCATCCAAGCACATCCAGGTGCTCGAACGGGCCGGGTTGATCCAGCGCACCATCACCGGACGCACCCACCTGTGCCAGTTGAACGCCGCACCCATGCACGCGGGGCTCGAGTGGCTTCGCCACTACGAGCGGTTCTGGCTGCAGCGCGTCGATGTGCTCGAAGCCTTGCTCAAAGCCGAGGACAAGGCCCGGAAACCGCGGGCACCCCCCAACCCAAGGAGAAAACCATGAAGGACGACGATTACGGCGTGCTCACCGCCCCCGACACGGTGCGCATCGAACGCCTGCTGCCCGGCCCCATTGAGCGGGCGTGGGCCTGGATCACCGAAGAGGACAAGCGCGCCCAGTGGCTGGCCGGCGGCGCGATGGACCTGCAGGTGGGCGGCCGGGTGGCATTGACGTTCCGCCACAAGGAGCTGACGCATGCCGACGACCCCGCGCCACCGAAATACGCGGACATGGCGGCATGCGCGGAACTGCTGGGACAGGTCACGGTGTGCGAGCCGCCGCATCGGTTGGCCCACACCTGGGGCGGGCAGGGCGAGGTTCAATACGAACTGCGTGAAGTCGAGGGCGGTGTGCGGCTCGTGATCACGCACCAGCGTTTGCCCAGCCGCGACGATGTGCTGAGCGTGTCGGCCGGGTGGCATGCGCACCTCGATCTGCTGGTCGCGCGCCTGCGGGGCCGCGAGGCGCCGCGCTACTGGCGGTTGCACTCGCGGCTCGAGGTCGACTACGCCGATCGTTTCCCGGTTTGATCGGGTTCAGCTGCTGCCGCGGATCAGGGGCTCGAAGCCCAGGTCCAGCGAGGGCTTGGGTGGCAGCTCGCCGCGCATCAGGCTCAGCAGCATCTGCGCGCTGGCCTCGCCGATGGCGCGGCGCGGCGTGCGCACCGTGGTCAGCGGCGGCACCATCTGGTCGCTGCCCGAGAGGTCGTTGAAGCCCGCCACCGCGATGCGCGCGGGCACCTCGATCTTCAGGCGCAGCGCGCACAGCAGGCCGCCCTGGGCCAGGTCGTCGTTGCAGAAGAACACCGCGTCCACCTCGGGGCGGGTGCGCAGCAGGTCTTCGAGCAGTTCACCCCCCAGTTGCATCGACGAGGGCTGCGGGCTCAGCAGCTCCAGCTTCGCGTCGTACAGGCCGTGCTGGCGCAGGCAGCGGCGGTAGCCCTCGGCGCGCTGCATGGTGCGCGGGTCCAGCTGCGCGGCCACGAAGGCGATGCGCCGGCGGCCGCGCTGCACCAGGTGCTCGGTGATCGCGTGGCCGGCCTCGACCTGCGAGAAGCCCACGCAGTAGACGCCCGGTGCCTGCGTCAATTCCATCAGGTGCACGCAGGGCACGCCGCTGCCGGCGATGAGCTGGCGCGCGGCCTCGGTGCGGTCGAAGCCGGTGAGCAGCAGGCCCGCCGGCCGGTGCGCCAGGTAGCTGCGCAGCAGCTGCTCTTCCTCGCGCGGCTCGTAGTGCGTCACGCCGATCAGGGTCTGGTAGCCGTGTGGCAGCAGGGTGCGGTGCACGGCCTCCAGCACATCGACGAAGAGCGCGTTGGACAGCAGCGGCACCAGCACCGGCACCTGCGTGCTGCGCTGGGAGGCAAGGGCGCGCGCCGCCGGGTCGGGCACATAGCCCAGCTGCTCGGCGGCGAGCTTGACGCGCTCCACCAGCTCGGCCGCCACGCTGCGCTCGCCGCGCAGCGCGCGCGAGGCGGTGATGGGGCTCACGTCGGCCGCGCGGGCCACGTCGCTGAGGGTGGTGCGGCCGCTGTGCCGGCGCTTGCGTTCGGTCGGTTCCAAGGGTTTTCCCGGTGTTGGAGGCGGTGGGGCTGGCGTTAGGATAGCGCTGTCCAAGGCCATGGACACCCGAATTTACCCTGAATCGTGCCACAGGCCGACCAATGTCCTAGCCAGGAAGGCGGGCACGGTCGGACATGAGGACCGGTTTTCTTTTCATCCTGATGGGATAGCGCTACCAAATGAATGCATCGCCCCCGAACACCTCCCTCGTCGTCATGGGCGTGGCGGGTTGCGGCAAGTCCAGCCTGGGCCAGTTGTGCGCCCGGACGCTGGGCGTGCCCTTGCTGGAGGGAGACGATTTCCACTCCGCCAGCAACGTCGCCAAGATGCGCGGCGGCATCCCCCTGAGCGACGACGACCGCGCGGCCTGGCTCGACACCCTGGCCGAGCAGCTGCAGGCCCATGCCGAGGGCGTGGTGCTGACCTGTTCGGCCCTCAAGCTGCGCTACCGCGACCGCCTGCGCGCCGCCGTGCCCGGCCTGCGCTTCGTGTTTCTCGAACTCACGCAGGAGCAGGCGCGCGAGCGCGTGGCCGCGCGCCCGGCCCACCTGTTCCCGGTGAGCCTCGTGGCCAGCCAGTTCGCCACGCTGGAAGACCCGCGCCGCGAACCCGGCGTGCTGCCGCTGGACGCCACGCGCCCGCTGGCCGAACTCGGCGAGGCCGTGGTGCATTGGGTGCACGGCAACGCCACTCCCCATTCCCTGGAGCTTCGCTCATGAAACCAACGCAAGTCTTGAAACACGGGGCCGAGGCCCTGCTCGCGCTGTGCCTGGCGGGCATGGTGGTCTGCGTGTTCGCCAACGTGGTGCTGCGCTACGGCTTCGACAGCGGCATCAACGCCACCGAAGAACTCTCGCGCCTGCTGTTCGTGTGGATGGTGTTCCTCGGCGCGACCGCCGCTTACCCGCTGGGCCAGCACATGGCCTTCACCAGCCTGGTCGGCTCGTTGCGCGATCGCCCGCGCGCATTCGCCTTCGCCACGCTGGCCATCCGCGGGCTGGTGCTGCTGGCCTGCGTGCTGCTGGGTCGGGGCGCGTGGCAGCAGGTGGTGGTGGGCATGGACAGCCACTCCGTGGTGCTGGGCTACCCCGTGGCCTTGTTGCCCCTGCCGGCGTTGCTGTGCGCGCTGGCCATCGGCGCCATGGTGCTGGTCGAGATCGTGCGCCGCACGCCGCTCGACCTGGGCCACGCGGTGGACATGGAGTGACACGATGAGCGTTGAAGCATTGGCCTTCGTGGTCTTCATCGCCGGCATGCTGGTGCTCATGGGCATCGGCATGAACATGGCCTTCGCGCTGCTGCTCACCGGGGCCGCCATGGCCTGGGTGATGGACTTCTGGGACACCCAGCTGCTGGCGCAGAACATGGTGGCCGGCATCGACAGCTTCCCGCTGCTGGCCGTGCCCTTCTTCATCCTGGCCGGCGAGCTCATGAACTCGGGCGGCATCAGCAAGCGCATCATCGACATGGCGCAGGCCTGGGTCGGCCACGTGCGCGGCGGGCTGGGGTATGTGGCCATCGGTGCGGCGGTGCTGCTCTCGGCCATGTCGGGCTCGGCGCTGGCCGACGCGGCGGCGATGTCCGCCATCCTGCTGCCCATGATGCGCAAGCACGGTTACCCGGTGGCCTCGTCGGCCGGGCTCATCGCCGCCGGCAGCGTCATCGGGCCGATCATCCCGCCGTCCATGGCCTTCGTGATCTACGGCGTGACCACCAACACCTCGATCTCGGCCCTGTTCATCTCGGGCATCGTGCCCGGCCTGGTGATGGGCGTGGCGCTGGTGGTGGCCTGGCGCGTGGTGCTGCGCAAGATGACGCTGACCAGCTCGCCGCCGGTGCCCATGGCCGAGCGCCTGCGCCTCACGGGCCGCGCGGTCTGGGCGCTGGTGATGCCGGTGATCATCATCGGCGGCATGAAGAGCGGCATCTTCACGCCCACCGAGGCCGCCGTGGTGGCCGCGTTCTACGCGCTGGTGATCGCGCTCTTCGTGCACCGCGAGATGCGCCTGCCCGAGCTGTACAGCGCGCTGGTGCGCGCCGCGAGCACCACCTCGGTGGTGATGTTCCTGTGCGCCGGCGCCGCCGTGGCCAGCTACATGATCACGCTGGCCGACCTGCCGTCCACGCTCACCGGCTGGCTGGGCCCGCTGGTGGAACACCCGCGCGTGCTGATGGTGGTGATGATGCTGGTGCTGGTGGCGATCGGCACCGCGCTGGACCTCACGCCCACCATCCTGATCTTCGCGCCGGTGATGCTGCCCATCGCCGTGAAGGCGGGCATCGACCCGGTGTACTTCGGGCTGATGTTCGTGCTCAACGGCGCCATCGGCCTGGTCACGCCGCCGGTGGGCACCGTGCTCAACGTGGTGGCCGGCGTCGGGCGCCTGCCCATGCACCAGGTCATCAAGGGCGTGAACCCCTTCCTGATCACCTACCTCATCGTTCTCGGCCTGTTCATCGTGTTCCCGCAGATCGTCACCGCGCCCGTGGCCTGGATGCGCTGACCTTGCCACTTCCCCTTCACCCACCCCCAAGGAGACAACCATGACCCTCTTCCGCCGCACCCTGATCGCCGCCACCGCGGCCGCCGCGCTCGCCACCCCCTTCGCCGCCAGCTGGGCGCAGGACATCAAGCCGCGCATCATCCGTTTCGGCTACGGCCTCAACGAAATCTCCAACCAGGGCCGCGCCACCAAGCTGTTCGCCGAAGAGGTCGAAAAGGCCTCGGGCGGCAAGATGAAGATCCGCGCCATCGGCGCCGCCGCGCTGGGCTCGGACGTGCAGATGCAGCAGGCGCTGATCGGTGGCGCGCAGGAAATGATGGTGGGCTCCACCGCCACCCTGGTGGGCATCACCAAGGAAATGGCGATCTGGGACACGCCCTTCCTGTTCGACAACGCCAAGGAAGCCGACGTGGTGCTCGACGGCCCGGTGGGCCAGAAGGTGATGGACAAGCTGCAGGAAAAAGGCCTGGTCGGCCTGGTGTACTGGGAGAACGGTTTCCGCAACCTCACCAACAACAAGCGCGCCGTCACCAAGCTCGAGGACATGGACGGCATCAAGCTGCGCGTGATGCAGAACAACGTGTTCATCGACAGCTTCAAGACCCTGGGCGCCAACGCCGTGCCGCTGCCGTTCTCCGAGCTGTTCACCGCGCTGGAGACCAAGACCGTGGACGGCCAGGAGAACCCGTACAACACCATCCTCTCGAGCAAGTTCTACGAGGTGCAGAAGTACCTCACGGTGACCAACCACGTCTACAGCCCGTGGATCGTGCTGGTGAGCAAGAAGTACTGGGACGGCCTGAGCAAGGACGAGCACAAGGTGCTGCTGGACGCCGCCAGGAAGAGCCGCGACTTCGAGCGCCAGGACACGCGCGCCGAAGCCGACAAGGCGCTGGCCGACCTCAAGGGCAAGGGCATGCAGATCAACCAGCTCTCGCCGGCCGAAGCCAACCGCATGCGCGAAAAACTCGCCGGCGTGAACTCGGGCATCGCCGCCAACGTGGGCGAAGACCTTTGGAAGGAAACGCAGGCCGCCGTCGCCAAGGCGCGCGCCGCGAAGTAAGCGGGGCCCGTCAGCGTGCGGCCGCCGCCGGCCGGGCGAGCAGGCGCTCGGCCCAGCCGTGCATCAGCATGCCCACGACCATGGCCGCGACGAAGATCGCGGCCTTGAACTCGCCCGAGGCCATGGACACGAGCGCGGGGCCGGGGCAGAAGCCCGCCAGGCCCCAGCCCGCGCCGAACACCAGGCTGCCCAGCACCAGGCGCCGGTCGATCTGCGTGGCCTTCGGCAGGTGCATGGCGTCGCCAAAGAAACTGGTGGTGCGCCGCTTCGCCAGCGCGAAGGCGAAGACGCCCACCGCGATCGCGCCCGCCATCACGAAGGCCAGCGAGGGGTCCCAGCTGCCGAACAGGTCGAGGAAGCCCAGCACCTTGGCCGGGTCGGCCATGCCCGAGAGCAGCAGGCCCAGGCCGAACAGCAGGCCGACGAGAAATTCGATGATGCGTTGCATGGTGCGGGGTCTCCTCAGAGCAGGTGGCGGACGGCGTAGACGACGGCGAAGCCCGCGCCCATGAAGCACAGCGTGGCCACCAGCGAACGCGGCGACAGGCGCGAGAGCCCGCACACGCCGTGGCCGCTGGTGCAGCCCGAGCCGTAGCGCGTGCCCAGGCCCACCAGCAAGCCCGCGGCCACCAGCAGGCCGGTGCCCGCGTCGATGCGCGGCGCGCGCAGCAGACCGTCGGGCGCGAGCCAGCCGTAGAGCAGGGGGGCGCTGAAGACCCCGAGCAGGAAGGCGATGCGCCAGCCCGCGTCGCCCGCCCGGGGCGGCAGCAGGCCGCCCAGGATGCCGCTGATGCCGAGCACGCGGCCGTTCATGAGGATGAAGGCGGCCGCCGCCAGGCCGATCAGAATGCCCCCGGCCAGCGAGGCCCAGGGCGTGAAGTGGGCCCAATCGATGTTCATGTGGATCTCCGTTGTCGGGCCGAGCATACGGGCGACGCCCTGTCGGTGCCAGGGCGTGGTCTTGGTTATATACTGAGAAATATAGCGAAAGCCAGGCCCACTTTTTCGGAGCACGCCATGATCGGACCCACCCACGCGCAGCAGGCCTCGCACAGCGCGCCCGTGTTCAATGCCTTGCCGAGCCACCTGGTCTCGCAGGAGGTGCCGGTGCGCGGCGCGCTCAGCCGCCTGCCCGAACTGCGCAGCGCCGTGCGGGTGTGCGAATGGATGGTCGAGCCCGTGGCGGGCAGCACCGAGCTGGCACTCACCCTGGTGCTGTCGGAGCACGTGAGCCTGTCCTTCGTGCTCGGGGCCCAGGACGCCCAGGACCTGAGCCTCACGCTGGCGCAGGGGGCGCCCTGAGGGCGGCCCGCTTCAGGGCGCGATCAGGCGGGTGAGCTGCTGCAGCTCGGCCGAGGCCGCGGCCAGGGCGATGGCCTCGATGGCGCGGTAGCGCCGCACCAGCTCTTCGCCCACGGGCGTGAGCGAGGTACCGCCCCCCTTGGCCCCGCCGGCCGCCGTGGACACGGCCGGCCCGGTCAGCGAGCGGTTGATCTCGTCCACCAGCAGCCAGGCGCGCCGGTACGACATGTTGAGTTCCCGGCCGGCCGCCGAGATCGAGCCGGTGCGCGCGATGGCTTCGAGCAGGCTCACCTTGCCCGGGCCGATGGCGATGACATCACCGCGCTTGATGCGGAGGCGGAATTGCACCTGGGGTTTCATGGGGGGCGATGCTAACGCAGTGGGTGATCAGATGAGCGTTCGAACAGCTCACCCAGCCACTGCGCGAAGGCGCGCACGCGCACGGAGAGCTGGCGGTTCTGCGGGTACAGCACCGACACCGGCAGCGGGGGCGGGGACAGGTCCGCCAGCACCTCGCGCAACTGGCCCGAGGCCAGTTCATCGGCCACGCGGTAGCGCGGCACCTGCACCAGGCCCAGGCCGGCGATCGCCGCGCCCGCGTAGACGTCGGCCCCCGTCACCGAGACCGGGCCGCTCAGGCTCAGCGTGCGCACTTCGCCGTTCACCGTGAACTCCAGCGGCAGGGCCTGGCCCGTGGCGCTGGAGAGGTAGTTCACCGCGCGGTGGCCGGCCAGGTCGGCCAGGGTCCGAGGCTCGCCGAATTGCGCGAGATAGCTCGCGCTGGCGCAGGTGAGCTGCGGCAGCAGCGCCACCCGGCGCGCCACCAGGGACGAGTCGCGCAGCTGGCCGGCGCGCAGCACGCAGTCCACGCCTTCGCGCACCAGGTCGACGAGGCGGTCGTCCTCGCCGATCTGCAGTTCCAGCTGCGGGTGCCGCGCGAGAAAGGTGGGCAGGGCGGGCACGACGAAGCGGCGCGCCAGCGTGCCCTGCAGGTTCACGCGCAGCAGGCCCTTGGGCACGGCCTGGCGGAACAGGCCGTCGGCTTCTTCGAGGTCGGCCAGCAGGCCCACGCAGCGCTGGCGGTAGGCCTCGCCATCGGGCGTGAGCCGCACCGTGCGCGTGGTGCGCTCCAGCAGGCGCACGCCCAGGCGCGCCTCCAGCCGCTGGATCAGGTTGCTCACCGTCGCGCGCGGCAGCTGCAGGTCGTCCGCCGCCTGCGTGAAGCTGCCCCGCTCGGCGATGCGCACGAACACCTGCATTTCCTGGAATCGGTCCATGGGCGGTATTGTTGATGAAATTCGAACGATGTTGCCAATTTCGACGTAATGATCTTTCTGGGAGAACGATCCATCATCGGGCCATCGTTCAACTTTCAGGAAAAACCCTATGAGCTCTAACGCTTCCTCCCCTGTCGCCATCGTCACCGGCGCCTCGCGCGGCATCGGCGCCGAACTGGCCCGCCGGCTGGCCGCCGACGGTTACGCCGTGGTGGTGAACCACGCCCACAGCGCCCCCGAGGCCGAGGCCCTGGTGGCCGAATTGCGCGCCGGCGGCGCCCGGGCCATCGCGGTGCGGGCCGACGTCTCGAAGGCCGAGGAGGTGCGGGCCCTCTTCGATGTCACCGAGCGCGAACTCGGCCCGGTGGACGTGCTGGTGAACAACGCCGGCGTGCTCAAGACGGTGCCGCTGGCGCAGACCAGCGATGCGCTGTACGACCGCACCTTCGACACCAACGTGCGCGGCACCTTCAACACCCTGCGCGAGGCCGCCACGCGGCTGAGCGAGGGTGGGCGCATCGTCAACTTCTCCAGCACCACGGTGGCGCTGAACCTGCCGGGCTACAGCGTGTACATCGCCTCCAAGGCGGCGGTGGAGTCGCTGACCCAGGTGTTCGCCAAGGAGCTGCGCGGGCGCCGCATCACGGTCAACGCGGTGGCGCCCGGCCCGGTGGCCACCGCGCTGTTCTTCGACGGCAAGACGCCCGAGCAGATCCAGATGCACGCCCAGATGCCGCCGCTGCAGCGGCTGGGCGAGCCGGGCGACATCGCTTCGGTGGTGGGGTTTCTGGTGAGCCCGGCCGGCGGCTGGGTCAATGGTCAGGTGCTGCGCGCCAACGGCGGCCTGGCGTGAAGGAGGAAACACCCCCTGCGCCACTTCGTGGCTTCCCCCTCACTGGCGCCTTCGGCTGGGAGGGGGACGGCATCTGGGGCCGGCAGAGCCGGACCCTCGATGCCCCTGGTGGGCGCTGCTTCAGGCGTTGCGGGGCGCGTTGGACTCAACCACGTGAGTCATCAACGGCGCTGGCCCTGGCCGCGCTGGAAGGACTGCAGCTGCGCCTTGGAGACGTTGCCTTCGAACAGGGGCGTGAGGTCGGAGACGGCAGCCAGGGCGCTGGACTCGTCGCGCTGCAGGCACAGGGCCTGGGCCAGGTCGGCGCGCAGGAACCAGAGGGCCTCGATGCTGGAGGCGTAGCGGATGCGGTGTTCCAGCTGGGGATTGAGTTCGGCGCCTCGCACACCCAGCAGGCGGAGCATCGATTTCTGGATCAGGACCATCGCCCTCGGGTCGGGCGCCTTGGGCGCGGACTCCGAATTCGGCGTGAGGATCGACGTCAGGCTGCTGAGGAAGGTCTTGACTCTTTGCATGCTGGTGGATGCTGTCCGTGTGTGCCGAACCTGATGGAATAGCGCCTGCCCTTTCGGGAACTTTTGCGTTTATACCCGATACGGTATTTTTTGCCGCATTTTTGCGCGACAAAGCACGGTTTGGGGCCCGCTTGCGGCCCGTTGTCGCCACCAGGCTCAGCGGGCGGCCTGCTCCATCGCCTTGGCCATGGTCTTGCCCAGCTCCACACCCCACTGGTCGAAAGCGTTGATGCGCCAGACCGCGGCCTGGGTGAACACCTTGTGTTCGTAGAGCGCGATCAGGGCACCCAGGCGCGCCGGGTCCAGGCGGTCGAGCCAGAGGATGTGGCTCGGGATGTTGCCCTCGAAACTGCGGTGCGGCGCCATCGCCCGGGCATCGGCTTCGCTCATGCCGTCCTTCTGCAGCAGCGCCTGCGTGTCGGCCAGCGAGCGCCCGCGCGCCATGGCCTCGGCCTGGGCGCGCAGGTTGAGGTTGACCACCTCGTGGTGCGTCGCGGCCAGGGGCAGGGGCGTGTCTTCGTTCTGCACGCCGATGAAGTCCACCGGCACGGTGTGCCGGCCCTGGTGGATCAGCTGGAAGTAGGCGTGTTGCCCGTCGATGCCCAGCCCGCCCCAGACGATGGGGCCGGTGTCCACCGTGGCGGGCGTGCCGTCGGTGTGCGTGCGCTTGCCGTTGGATTCCATGTCCATCTGCTGCACGAAGGGCGTGAAACGCACCAGGCGCGAAGCGTAGGGCACGACCAGCTGCGTGGGCAGGCCCAGGAAGTTGCGGTTCCAGATCCCGTTCAGGGCCAGCTGCACCGGCAGGTTCTGCGCCAGCGGCGTGGTGCGGAAGTGCTCGTCCATGGCGCGAGCGCCGGCCAGGAAGAGGCGGAAATGTTCGGAGCCGATGGCAATCGCCAGCGGCAGGCCCAGCGCCGACCACACGGAATAGCGCCCGCCCACCCAGTCCCAGAACAGGAAGGTGCGCTCGGCCGGGTAACCCAGCTTCGCGGCCTGCGCCGGGCTGGCGGTGATGGCCACCAGGTGCTGGCCCAGCGCGTCGGCCGGGCAGCCGTGGTCGCTCAGCCAGCGCCGCGCGCTCGCGGCGTTGGTCAGCGTTTCCTGCGTGGTGAAGGTCTTGCTGGAGACGATGAACAGCGTGCGCGCGGCGTCCAGCCCACGCAACACGCTCCACAGCGCCCAGGCATCGGGGTTGGAGACGTAGTGCACGCGCACGCCCGGGTGGGCCAGGTGCGCCAGCGCGTCGGCCGCCATGCGCGGGCCGAGGTCGGAGCCGCCGATGCCGATGTTCACCACGTCGGTGATGGCTTCGCCGCTGTGCCCGCGCACCGTGCCCGCGCGCAGGGCTTCGGCGAAGTCGCAGACGCGGGCCAGTTCGACCTGCACGGCCTTCTGCACGTCCGCGCCCCAGGGCCCGGTGTGCAGCGGGTCGCCGCGCAGCGCCACGTGCAGCACGGGTCGGCCTTCGGTGGTGTTGATGGGCTCGCCGCGGAACATGGCGTCGCGCTGGGCCGCCACGCCGGCCTGTTCGGCCAGCGCCAGCAGCGCCTGCTGAATGGCGGGCGAGACGCGCTGGCGGCTCGCGTCCAGTGTGATGCCGGCGGCGCGCAGCGCCATGCGCTCGGCGCGGCCGGTGTCGGCGGGCAGCAGCTCGCGCAGGTGGGGCTGCGGTGCCCCGGCCAGGGATTGCAGCTGGGCCCAGGCGGGCAGGGTGGTGGGCAGGGTCATGGGTCGGTGGCGTCAGACGGCGGTGGCCAGGGTGGTGGCTTCGCGAGCGAGGCGGGCGATGCGTTTCCAGTCGCCCTGGCGCAGCGCGTCCGAGGGCGTGAGCCAGGAGCCGCCGGCCATGGCCACGTTGGGCAGGGCCAGGATCTCGCGCAGGTTCTCGGGGCTCACGCCGCCGGTGGGGCAGAAGCGCACGTCGGGCAGGGGCGCACCCAGCGCCTTGAGCATGCCGATGCCGCCGGCCTGCGCGGCGGGGAACAGCTTCATCAGCGTGAAGCCGTGGTCGCGCGCGCGCATCACCTCGCTGGGCGTCATCACGCCGGGAATGAAGGGCAGCCTGGCCGCCTTCACCGCGTCCACCAGGGCGTCGGAGCAGCCCGGCGACAGGGCGAACTTCGCGCCCGCGCTCACCACCTGGGTCACCTCGGCCGCGCGCGTGACGGTGCCGGCACCCAGGTGCATCTTGGGCACGGCGCGCGCCACGGCCTCGATGGCGCGCAGCGCGACGCCCGAGCGCAGGGTGATCTCCATCACGTCGATGCCGCCTTCGAGCAGCGCATGCGCCAGCGGCACGGCCTGGGCCTCGTCGCTCAGGACGATGACGGGCACGACACGGGCGGTGAAAGCAGGGCGGGTGAAGCAGGTGGTCGTCATGGTGTCTGGGTTCAGGCGGTGGGGGTTGCAACGGGGGCCACGGAGCGGTTCACCGCCAGCGGGGCGAACAGGGGCGAGGCGCCCGATTCGGCCGCGCCCGCATTTTCGCGGAACAGGCCGAACAGTTCGCGCCCGCTGCCGTGTTCGTTGGCGCTGAGGTCGGGGTGTTTGATGCGGCGGCGGGCCAGGGTGCGGGCATCGACCTCGAGCTCGAGCACGCCGCGCTCGCAGTCGAGCGTGATCCAGTCGCCGTCGCGCACGCGCGCGATCGGGCCGTTGGACAAGGCCTCGGGGCTGAGGTGGATGGCCGCAGGCACCTTGCCCGAGGCGCCGGACATGCGGCCGTCGGTGACCAGCGCCACCTTGAAGCCCTTGTCCTGCAGCACGGCCAGCGGCGGCGTGAGCTTGTGCAGCTCGGGCATGCCGTTGGCGCGCGGGCCCTGATAGCGCACCACGGCGATCAGGTCGCGCTCCAGCTTGCCTTCGTTGAACAGGGTCAGCAGGTCCTGCTGGTCGCTCACCACCACGGCCTGGGCTCGCACCACGCGGTGCTCGGGCTTGACCGCCGAGACCTTCACCACGCTGCGCCCCAGGTTGCCCTGCAGCAGGCGCAGGCCGCCGTCGGCGCTGAAGGGCTCGCTCACCGGCCGCAGCACCGAGAGGTCGCCGCTCTGTTCGGGCACCGGGCGCCAGGCGAGCTGGCCGCTGTCGAGCCAGGGCTCGCGCGTGTAGCTGTCCAGGCCCGCGCCCATCACGGTGTTCACGTCGGCGTGCAGCAGGCCGGCGGCGAGCAGCTGCTGCATCAGGTAACCCATGCCGCCGGCCGCGTGGAAGTGGTTCACGTCGGCGCTGCCGTTGGGGTAGACGCGCGCCAGCAGCGGCACCACGTGCGAGAGCTCGGCGAAATCGTCCCAGTCGATCAGCACACCGGCGGCGCGCGCCATGGCCACGAGGTGCAGCGTGTGGTTGGTCGAGCCGCCCGTGGCCAGCAGGCCGACGATGCCGTTGACCAGGGTCTTCTCGGTCACGATGTCGGCCAGGCTCAGCGCGGGTTCGCCGGTGCGGCCGGTGTTGGCCACCGCGCGCTTGACCGCGCCCAGGGTGAGCGCCTCGCGCAGCGGCGTGCCGGGGTTGACGAAGGACGCGCCGGGCAGGTGCAGGCCCATGATCTCCATGAGCATCTGGTTGCTGTTGGCCGTGCCGTAGAAGGTGCAGGTGCCGGGGCTGTGGTAGGCCTGGGCCTCCGATTCGAGCAGCGCGTCGCGGCCCACCAGGCCTTGCGCGTACTGCTGGCGCACCTTGGCCTTGGCGTCGTTCGAGAGGCCCGAGGTCATGGGGCCGGCGGGCACGAACACGGTGCTCAGGTGGCCGAACTGCAGCGCGCCCATGAACAGGCCGGGCACGATCTTGTCGCAGATGCCGAGCATGAGCGCGGCGTCGAACACGTTGTGCGAGAGCGCCACGGCGGTGGAGAGCGCGATCACGTCGCGCGAGAACAGCGAGAGCTCCATGCCGGCCGCGCCCTGCGTGATGCCGTCGCACATGGCGGGCACGCCGCCGGCCACCTGCACCGTGGCGCCCAGGCCGTGCGCGTGGTCGCGGATCTTCTGCGGGTAGGTCTCGTAGGGCTGGTGCGCCGAGAGCATGTCGTTGTACGCGGTGACGATGCCCAGGTGCGGCGCGCGTTCGGCGTGGATCTGGAGCTTGTCGGCCAGGGGCAGCGCGGCCGTGGTGTGGGCCATGTTGGCGCAGCCCATGCCGGTGCGCTGCGTGCCTTTCTTGCGCTGCGCGGCCATGGCGGCGAGGTAGGTCGCGCGCGTGGCGGCGCTGCGCTCGGTGATGCGCTGCGTGACGTGGGCCAGGGTGGGGTGCAGGGGGGCGTTCGTGGTGGTGGTCATTTTGGATGTCTCGTTCAGGCCAGCCAGACGCTCACGGGCGTGAGGTGCTGGTTGAGCACCAGCGACACCGGCAGGCTTTCGTCGGCGGCGAGCCGGGCCTGCTGGTACACGGCGAGCTTGCTCGCGCCGCTGATGGACAGGGCCAGTTCGCGCGTGGCGAGCAAGGCGGGCAGGGTGAGGGTGAGGCGCGCGTGCGGCGCGCGCGACGCTTCGGCGGGGCGCTGCCAGGTCACCGGGCCGCTGCCGTGCAGCGCGCGGGCCAGGCCGGGCGCGCCCGGAAAGATCGACGCGGTGTGGCCGTCCTCGCCCATGCCGAGCACGGCCAGGTCCATGGGCCAGGGCTGGGTGGCCAGGCGGTGGTTGGCGCCGTCGGCCAGGGCCGCGAGCGCGGCGTCGTCGAGCACGGTGGGCAGGCGGTCGAAGAAGGGCACGAAGCGGGCCGCGGCGGCGGCGCCCTGCAGCAGGTGGGTGCGCACCAGGGCGGTGTTGCTCTCGGGGTGATCGTGCGGCACGCAGCGCTCGTCCACCAGCAGCACGCTCACATGGTCCCATTCCACCGGCTGCTCGCGCAGGCGTTCGAACATCGCCACCGGCGACTTGCCGCCCGAGACCGCGAGCACCGCGTGCCCGCGTGCACCGATCGCCTCGCGCAGGCGCTGCGCGGCATGCAGGGCCAGCTGCGCCGCGAGCTCGGCCGCGTTGCTGGCGGGGTGCACCTGCAGCGGGTTCGGTGGGGGGCGGTCGAGCGCGTTCATGGGGTCAGGCTTCTTCCACCCAGGCCGAGCCTTCGCGCGCCATCAGCGCGGACGAGGCGGCGGGCCCCCAGCTGCCGGCGGTGTAGGGGCGGGGCTTCTCGCTCAGGTTGCTCCAGCCGTCGAGGATGGGCTCGACCCAGGTCCAGGCGGCTTCGAGTTCGTCGCGCCGCATGAAGTGCGTCAGGCGGCCCTTGATCACGTCCATGAGAAGGCGCTCGTAGGCTTCGGCGCGGCGCGCGCTGAAGGCCGATTCGAGGTCCAGGTCCAGGCTCACCGGGCGCAGGCGCATGCCGCTGCCCGGTTCCTTGGCCATCATCTGCAGCTGCACGTGTTCCTCGGGTTGCAGGCGGATCATCAGGCGGTTGACCGGCTGGCGCGGTGCGTCGGGGAAGATGGTGTACGGCAGGTCGGCGAACTCGATGACGATCTCCGAGCGGCGTTCGGCCATGCGCTTGCCGGTGCGCAGGAAGATCGGCACGTTGGCCCAGCGCCAGTTGTTGATGTGCGCGCGCAGGGCCACGAAGGTTTCGGTGGTGCTGTCGGCGGGCACGTTGGCTTCCTGCAGGTAGCCCGCGGCCTTGTCGCCGTTGGAGGCGCCGGCGGTGTACTGGCCGCGCACGGTGTCGCGCGCCACGTCGGCCTCGGTCATGGGGCGCAGCGAGCGCAGCACCTTGAGTTTTTCGTCGCGCACTGCATCGGGGTCGAGCGAGACCGGTGGCTCCATGGCCACGATGCACAGCAGCTGCAGCAGGTGGTTCTGCACCATATCGCGCAGCGCGCCGGTGCCGTCGTAGAAGCCGGCGCGGCTGCCCACGCCGACCGACTCGGCCACCGTGATCTGCACGCTCTTGATGTAGGGGCTGCGCCAGAGTGGCTCGAAGATGGTGTTGCCAAAGCGCAGCACCATCATGTTCTGCACCGTCTCCTTGCCCAGGTAGTGGTCGATGCGGAAGGTCTGCCCCTCGCTGAAGTAGCGGCCCACCTCGTCGTTGATGGCGCGCGCCGAGGCCAGGTCGTGGCCCAGCGGCTTTTCCAGCACCACGCGCGAGCGCTCGTCGATCAGGCCGGCGCCGTGCAGGTTGGCGCAGATGCCGGTGAACAGCGTGGGCGCGGTGGCGAGGTAGTACACGCGGTCCGAGCCCGGCTGCAGCGCGCCGGCCAGGGCGGTGAAGTCGGCCGGCTGTGTGGCGTCGAGGCACACATAGCCCAGACGCGCCACGAAGCCCTGCCAGGCGGTTTCGTCCAGCGTCTCGGGGGCGATGAAGGCGCGCACCTTTTCGTGGATGAAGGCGGTGAAGGTCTCGCGGTCCCAGGGCTGGCGGCCCAGCGCGTGGATGCGCGTGGCCTCGGGCAGGTTGCGGTGCAGGTGCGCCATGTAGAGCGCGGGCAGCAGCTTGCGCACCGAGAGGTCGCCCACGCCGCCGAAGATCACCAGATCGAGCGGCTCGGCAGGGGTGGGGGCGAGATTCGTTGTGACCATGGTCTAATTTAGTTACTTGTGATTTTGGATTTTATTGTAATCAAGTTACATGACAGGTTCTTTTCACCGGCCATGCCCTGACCTTACCGCGATGCCTCGCGCTGTGCACGCGGAAAACGTGTCAGGTGGTGAGCGCGGGCTGCAGGCCCGAGGCGGTGAGGTGCAGCACGCGCTGCGCGCGCGCCGCGGCCGCGCGGGAGTGCGTGACCAGCACCAGCGCCGCGCCGCTCTCGGTGGCCTGCTGCTGCAGCACGTCCATGACCTGGGTGGCGGTGCTGGGGTCGAGGTTGCCGGTGGGCTCGTCTGCCAGCAGCAGGCCGGGGCGGTGCACCAGCGCGCGCGCGATCGCCACGCGCTGCAGCTGGCCACCCGAGAGTTCGGCCGGCAGCCGCGCGCCCAGCCCGCCCAGGCCCACGGCGTCGAGCATCTGCTGCACGCGCGCCGGGTCGGGGCGGCCCAGCAGCAGCAGGGGCAGGCCCACGTTCTGCGCCACGTCCAGGTGCGGCAGCACGTGGAAGGCCTGGAACACGAAGCCCAGGTGCTCGCGCCGCCAGTGCGCGCGCTGGGTCTCGTCGAGCGTGCCGAGGTCCACGCCCTGGTGGGTGATGTGGCCTTCGCTCCAGTCGTCGAGCGCGGCCAGGCAGTTGAGCAGGCTGGACTTGCCCACGCCCGACTCGCCCACGATGGCGACGAACTCGCCGGGCGCCACGCTCAGGCTCACCTGGCTGAACACGGGCGTGTCGCCGTAGCGCTTGCCGAGTTGGTGGACCACCAGGGCCGGCGTGCTCATGCGGCCGGGCCCAGCCAGGTTTCGACGGTGTGCAGCACCTGGGCCAGTGCGTCGGGCGCGTCGCAGGCGATCACGCGGCGCTGTGGCATGGAGCGCAGCCAGGTGAGCTGGCGCTTGCCGAGCTGGCGGGTGGCGAAGATGCCGAGGTCGCGCAGCTCGGCGAGCTGTTCGCGCGTGAGCGCGTCGCCGTGGGCCTGCAGCATGTCCCAGGCCTGGCGGTAGCCCACGCAGCGCATGGACGGCAGCTCGGTGGAGAGGTCGCCGCGCGCGCGCAGCGCGCGCACCTCGTCGAGAAAACCGGCGGCGAGCATGTCGTCGAAGCGCTGGGCGATGCGCGCGTGCAGCCAGGCGCGGTCCTGTGGTTCGAGCGAGATCAGGTGCTCGGGCGCGAGCGGGCTGTCGGGGTTGTGGGTGCGGCCGGTCTGGAAGCTGGAGAGGGGTTGGCCCGAGACCTCGTGCACCTCCAGCGCGCGCTGGATGCGCTGCGAGTCGTTGGGCGGCAGGCGCGCAGCGGTGATCGGGTCCACGCGCGCGAGTTCGGCGTGCAGCGCGGGCCAGCCCAGTTCGAGCGCGCGCGCTTCGATGCGTTCGCGCACGCGGGCGTCGGCCTGGGGCATGTCGTCCAAGCCCACCAGCAGGGCCTTGAAATACAGCATGGTGCCGCCCACCAGCAGCGCGGTGCGGCCGCGCGCGGCGATCTCGTCCACCAGGCGCGTGGTGTCGCGCACGAAGTCGGCGGCGCTGTAGCTCTGCAGCGGGTCGAGGATGTCGATCAGGTGGTGCGGCACCTGGGCACGTTCTTGCGCGCTGGGCTTGGCGCTGCCGATGTCCATGCCGCGGTAGACCAGGGCCGAGTCGACGCTGATGATTTCCACCGGCCAGCGCAACGCGATGGCCAGCGAGGTCGCGCTCTTGCCGCTGGCCGTGGGGCCGGCGAGTGCGATGCAACGGGGAGCGGCTGGCATGGTGAGGGGTGTCAACGGGCCGATGCGCTCACGCGCTGCGGCGCGGTGTGCGCCTCGCCATGGCGCTGCACCAGCGTCCAGGCCACAAGGGCGATGAGCACGCTCCAGAACCACAGGCCATTGGTCAGCGGCAGCACCGAGCCGCGCCCTTCACCGATGCCGGCCAGGCTCACGCCGAGCCAGCCGCCCATGGCGAAGGCCGTCACCATCGACAGGAAACCGCTGAGCGCCGAGGCCGCGCCGGCGGCCTGCGGAAACGGGCCCACCGCGCCGCTCTGGCCGCAGGGCTGGTGCACGCCGTGCGCGAGCATGAAGAGCCAGAACGGCACCAGGATGGCCCAGGTGCTCTGCACGCCCAGCAGCCCCAGGACGCCCATGCTGGTGCCGGCGGTGAGCGTGATGACCCCGGCGACGGCCACCGTGCGGCGCAGGCCTAGGCGCGGCAGCAGCTGTCGGCACAGGAAGGTGCCCAGGATGTAGACCAGCGAGATGCTGAACATCACCACGCCATAGGCCGTGGTGGACAGGCCGAGCACGCGGATGAACACGAAGGACGAGGCCGCGAGAAAGGTGAACAGGCCGCCGTAGGACGCGGTGGACAGCAGCGCGAAGGCCCAGAACGTGGGGTGGCGCGCGATCTGCGCCCAGTTGCAGAACAGGGTGCCGGGCGAGAGCGCGCGCGGGTTCTTCTGCGCCAGGGTCTCTTCGAAACGCCAGGCCACGACCAGCAGGGTGATGGCGCCGAACACCGCGAGCGCCATGAGCGAGACGCGCCAGCCGAACAGGTCCGACAGCAGGCCGCCGGTGGGCGACGCGGCACAGGCGATCACGCCCAGGCCGGTGAGGCCTTTGGACATGACGCGCGCGCCTTCGCTGGGCGCGTACAGGTCGCGCACGATGGCGCGCGCGCACATCACGCCCGCGCCCATGGCCGCGCCCTGCACCGCGCGCCAGACGATGAGCTGTTCCATCGACGGCGCGAAGGTGCTGCCGATCGAGGCCGCGACGAAGGCGCTCATGCCCACCAGCAGCACGGGCCGGCGGCCGTGGCGGTCCGACAGCGGGCCCCACACCAGCTGGGACAGGCCGAAGCACAGCAGCAGTGCGGTGAGCGTGAGCTGGGCCTGCGACATGGGCGCGCCAAAGCCCGAGGTGAGCGCGGGCAGCGCGGGCAGGTAGAGGTCGGTGGCGATCGGCTGCAGGCCCAGCAGCAGCGACAGCACCAGCACGATCAGGCCGGGCGACATGGCGGAAGAAGAGGGCGAGGGAGGCGGGGCGGGCATCCGGTCGAGGGTAGCAGAACGCCTTGCGGCGCGTGGCTAGGGGGGTGGCCAGACGCGGGCCGCGATGGCCGGCCAGCGCGGCTCGCTGCGCAGGCCGTGGTTCTCGGTGGCCAGCAGCACCAGCGGCAGGTGTCCGCAGCCCTCGGCGGCGGCGCGCTCCAGGCGGTCCATCGCTTCATCGCGGCGGCCCAGCAGCGCGAGCGCCGCGACGTGGGTGGCCTGCTCGCTCGGGTTGCCCTGCTGGGTGCCGGCGATCACGCGCGCGGCCGCGTCGGCCTCGCCGCAGCGCGAGCACATAGCCCAGCGTGGACGCGGCGAAGACCCACGCGGCCGGGTCGGGCAGCAGCTCGAGGGCCTGGGCGGCCAGTGCGGGCGAGGGCGCCACCAGGGCCTGCACGCCCAGCAGGTGCAGGGCGGCGGCGCGGTGCTCGGGCGCGTTCTCGCGCGTGCGCCGGGCCCGCGCGAGCGCGGCCTCGGGGTCGCCCGCGGTGGCCAGCGCGCGCGCCAGCAGGATGGCCATGTAGACCGAGAACGGGTTCAAGCGCAGGGCCTGCTCCAGCGCCGCCACGGCCTCGCGCGGCCGGTCCGTGGCGAGCAGGTGCCAGCCCCGGTAGTAGTGCGTGGCGGCGTCCAGCGGCGAACTGGCCAGGGCGCGTTCGTGCAGCGCGGCGGCCTCGTCGAAGCGCCAGGCGCAGTCGAGCAGGTGCGCGCTTTCGGCCCACAGGCCGGGCATGTGGGGCGCGCCGTGGGCCACGCGGTCCAGGTGCGCCAGGGCCTCGTCGATGCGCTCGCGCCGCACGGCCAGGCCGCAGCTCACCGTGGCCGCGAGGCACTCGGCCAGCGCGAGCGGCGCCGCGAGGTAGTCCGGCGCTTCATCGATCAGTGCGCGCAGCAGCCGCTCGGCGCGCACGAGCGCCTCGGCGGTGCGCTGCTGCACGAGCTGGCGCGCGTGGGTCAGCGTCTCCACCTGGTGCGGCGCTGCCATGGCGGCATGCGCCAGCCGACCATGCGCGGGCGACGGGGCCTCGTTGGTGGAGGCGATCACCTCCAGCCGGTAGCCGCGCCGGTACACCGCGCGCAGGGCCAGGCCGGTGGCCGGCGGCAGGGCCTGGCGCAGCTGTGCGATGCAGCGGGCCAGGCTTTCGTCCGACATCGGCTGGCCGGCCCACACCTGCCGCGCGAACTGCTCCTTGGACACGGTGCACGGCCATTGCCGCAGCAGCAGGTGCAGCACCGCGCGCTCCTTGGGCGGCAGCGCGAGCGGCCGGCCGTGGTGGCAGACGTCGCCGTCGTCGGCGGCGGTGTAGCCCAGCCCGCCGGGGTGGGTGCCGGTGGGCGCGTCGTTGTCGTCGTCGCGTGCGGGACTGGGCATCAGGTTCTCATCAAGATTGCGCGCCATTGTCCCGGTAACTTGTCCGTGGCGAGACCCCGGTATTCCCGAACCACAACAGGAGACAAGACCCATGCGCCACCACGTCCGACCGATCACCACCGCCCTCTGCGGCCTGCTGCTGGCCTTGCCCGCGGCCTGGGCCCAGGCCCCGCAACTGCCGCCACCCGACAGCGTGCTGCTCGACAAGCTGGGCTACATGGAAGGCTTTCCGCCGGCCCCCGACAAGCTGGTGGACAACGGCAACCGCACCCGCTACCCGCAGATGACCTGGTCGCTGCAGCACGTGCGCGAGTTGCTGCCCACGCGCAACATCCGCCGCGGCCCGGCGGCGGTGGCCCCGCTGCCGCGCCGCGAGAAGAACCTGGACGACTGGGCCTTCGCCGACGAGCAGGGCGGGCGCACCACCATCGCCGAGTGGCAGCGCAACACCTACACCGATGCCCTCATCGTGCTGCACCGCGGCCGGGTGGTGTACGAGCGCTACCGCAACATGAAGCCCGAGACGCCGCACCTGCTGTTCTCCGTCACCAAGAGCTTCACCGGCCTGCTGGCCGCGCAGCTCGCGCACGAAGGCCGCATCGACCCGGCCGCGCGCGTGACGCAGTACGTGCCCGAACTGGCCGGCAGCGCCTGGGACGACATGAGCGTGCGCCAGGTGATGGACATGACCGGCGCGGTGCGCTACCGCGAGGTCTACACCGACCCCACGACCGAGGTGTTCCCCTACCTGTTCTCCAGCGGCATGCTGCCCGCGCCCGCCACCTACACCGGGCCGAAGGACATCTACAGCTTTCTCAAAACCTTGAAGAAGGAGGGCGAGCACGGCGAGGCCTTCGTCTACCGCACCGTGCATTCCGAGGTGCTGGGCTGGATCGTCTCGCGCGCGAGCGGCCAGCACTTCGCCGACCTGCTGAGCGAACGCGTCTGGCAGAAGCTGGGCGCCGAGGAGGACGCGAGCGTGATGATCGACTCGGTGGGCACGCCGCTGCAGGGCTCGGGCATGAGCGCCACCCTGCGCGACCTGGCGCGCTTTGGCGAGATGCTGCGCCGGGGCGGCGAGTTCAACGGCCAGCGCATCCTGGCCAACAAGGTGATCGCCGACACCGCGCGCGGCGGCGACCGCGAGAAGTTCGCCAAGGCACCGGGCCAGCAGGCGCGCGCGGGCTACAGCTACCGCAACCAGTGGTGGGCGCTGCACAACGCCGATGGGGCCTGGGAGGCGGCCGGCGTGCACAACCAGTTCATCCACATCAACCCCAAGGCCGAGATGGTGGTGGTCAAGCTGTCGTCGCACCCGATCGCGGCGGCGGCGGCCACCATGCCCTTGAACCACAAGGCCTGGGCGGCGCTGGCCCAGGCGGTGCAGCACTGAGCCGGGTCTAGCGCTCGACCACCTTCAGCGCGTCTGCGCTCTCGTCGCGCATGCCGAACAGGCTGGAGAGCGCGGCGCGGTACTGCGCCTGCCCGACCGAGTTGGTGTTGTGGTGCGAGCCGCCTTCGACCAGCACGAAGGCCTTGCGGCCCTTGGCGGCCTCGTACAGCTTGCGGCCCAGCTCGGGCTGGATCAGGCGGTCATCCCCGCCGTGCACCACGAGCAGCGGCGAGCCGATCTCGGGCACGCGCTTGACGGCCTCGAAGCGCTGCGTGATCAGCAGCGAGATCGGCAGCCAGCCCCATTTGAAGGTGCTGACCACGTCGGGGATGGAGGTGAAGGTGCCTTCGACCACGGTGCCGGCCTCGTCGTCCACCTGGGCCGCCAGTTCGATGGCGATGGCGCCGCCCAGCGAGTGGCCGAAGATGTAACGTGGCCGCCCGGGGTATTTTTCACCGAGCCAGTTCCAGGCCGCGCGCGCGTCTTCGTAGGCGGTGGTCTCGGAGGGCAGCTCGTTCGTGCTCTTGCCGAAACCCCGGTAGTCGATGGCCAGCACCGAGAAACCCAGGTCTTCCATGCGCCGGGCGCGGAAGGCCGAGCCGGTGACGTTGAAGCGCGCGCCGTGCAGGTAGAGCAGCACCGGCGCGTCCTTGCGGCGCTCGAAGTTCTCGTGCGCCGCCCACAGGCCATGCAGCTTCACCGGCTTGCCGGTCTTGGGGGAGTCGAAATCGATCCACACGTCGTCCATGCCCTCGGCGGCGCTGAGGCCGCCGGCCCAGGTGCGGTCGGAGGGCTGGAAGATCCAGAAGCGCTGCTTCTCATCCAGTGTGGCGCACCCGGCCAACAGGGCCAGGGCGGCGAGCAGGGTGACAATGAGGCGCTTCATGGCGGTGATGGATGCACCAGAAGGGGAAAAAGTTCAGGTACTTTCCTCCTTCCGCAGGTTCCATGCCACACCGCCGGGGCACCGCGAAGGCGCCCGCGTGGTTTAGATCACGCCTTGCGCCTGCGGGCAGAGCAGCCAGAGACACCGAGGGTCCGGCTTTGCCGGCCCCAGGTGTCGTCCCCCTTCAGGGGGAAGCCGCGTGAGCGGCGCAGGGGGTGCGCTAAATGACGCCTTGGGCCAGCATCGCGTCGGCCACCTTCACGAAGCCGGCGATGTTCGCGCCGTCCACGTAGCTCACCGTGCCGTCGGCGCGGCGGCCGTGCTGCAGGCAGGCCTCGTGGATGCCGCGCATGATGGTGTGCAGGCGGGCATCGACCTCGTCGCGCGGCCAGGACAGGCGCATGGCGTTCTGGCTCATCTCCAGGCCGGAAGTGGCCACGCCGCCGGCGTTGCTGGCCTTGCCGGGCGCGTACAGCACGCCGGCTTGCTCGAAGCGCTGCACCGCCTCCATGGTGGTGGGCATGTTGGCGCCCTCGGCCACGCAGATTACGCCGTTGCGGATCAGGGTGGCCGCGTCCTCGGCGTTGAGCTCGTTCTGGGTGGCGCAGGGCAGGGCCACGTCCACCGGCACGGCCCAGGGGTTCTTGCCGGGCTCGAAGCGCGTCTTGGTGCGCTCGGCGTAGTCGCTCACGCGGCCGTAGAGGTGGTTCTTCACCTCCATCAGCTCGGCGAGCTTGGCGGGGCTGAAGCCGTCTTCGTCGATCACGGTGCCGCTGGAGTCGGAGACCGTGACCACCTTGGCGCCCAGCGCCATGGCCTTTTCGACCGCGTACTGCGCCACGTTGCCCGAGCCGGACACGCTCACGCGCAGGCCCTGGAAGCTCATGCCGCGCTGCTTGAGCATCTCTTCGGCGAAGTACACCGTGCCGTAGCCGGTGGCCTCGGGGCGGATCAGCGAGCCGCCGAAGGACAGGCCCTTGCCGGTGAAGACGCAGTCGGCGCGGTTGCTGAGCTTTTTCATCATGCCGGCCATGAAACCGACTTCGCGCCCGCCCACGCCGATGTCGCCGGCCGGGACGTCCGTGTCGCTGCCGACGTGGCGGAACAGCTCGCTCACCAGGGCCTGGCAGAAGCGCATCACCTCGCCCGGGCTCTTGCCCTTGGGGTCGAAGTCGGAGCCGCCCTTGCCGCCGCCCATGGGCAGCGTGGTCAGCGCGTTCTTGAAGGTCTGCTCGAAGGCCAGGAATTTCAGGATCGACAGGTTCACCGAGGGGTGGAAGCGCATGCCGCCCTTGTAGGGGCCGATGGCCGAGCTGTGCTGGATGCGGTAGCCGCGGTTGACCTGCACGTCACCGTGGTCGTTGACCCAGGAAATGCGGAACATCACCACGCGCTCGGGTTCGACCAGGCGGTCCAGCAGGCCGTGTTCGGCGTATTTGGGGTGGGCGGCAATGAAAGGCCAGAGGCTTTCCATGACCTCCGAGACGGCCTGGTGGAATTCGGGTTGACCGGGGTTCTGGTGCGCGACGTGTTCGAGGAAATGGTGGGCCGAGGTGTATTTCATGTGTCTCATGCTTTAAAAAAGTGCATGAGATTATGCGCAACCTGCATTTCGTGACGCAAAACGCCCTGTTTTGGCGCAGCGGACGGTCGGCGTCCTTCTCGTTTACCCGAGGGTCTCGCCTGTTTTTGGTGCGAAAAAGTGGTCGCGGTTCAGCGGCCGCGCAGAAACAGGGCGTCCAGTTCCTTCATGCCCATCTGCCGCCAGGTGGGTCGGCCGTGGTTGCACTGGTCGGAGCGCTCGGTCACTTCCATCTGGCGCAGCAGCGCGTTCATCTCGTCGAGCGTGAGGCGCCGGTTGGCGCGCACCGCGCCGTGGCAGGCCATGGTGGCCAGCAGTTCGTTGCGGGCGCGTTGCACCACGGTGCTGGCCTCGTGCTGGCCCAGCTCGGCGAGCACGCTGCGCGCCAGCTCCACCGGGTCGCCCTGCGCCAGCGTGGTCGGCACGGCGCGCACGGCCAGCGTCTTGGGCGAGAGGGCGGTGATTTCCAGGCCCAGCGTGGCCAGCACGTCGGCGCCGTCCTCGGCGGTGGCCACCTCGTCGGGCGTGGCGGAGAAGGTGGCCGGGATCAGCAGCGGCTGGCTGGCCAGCTGCTGCTCGTCGAGCTGCTGCTTGAGCCGCTCGTAGACGATGCGCTCGTGGGCCGCGTGCATGTCCACCACCACGAGGCCGTGCGCGTTCTCGGCCAGGATGTACACGCCCTGCAGCTGCGCGATGGCGCGGCCCAGCGGCCAGTCGCCCTCGGGCAAGGCCTGGGTCGGCGCGGGGTCGGCGCTGCGCGCGGGCGGGGTCCAGGCGTTGGCGTTGCTGCTGGCCGTGGTCGGGGGTACCGCGGCCGGTGCGGTGGCCCACAGGGCCCCCACGTCGCTCACGCGGTGGCCCACCTCGGGCTCGCGCGGCGCGAACGCAAACGGGGCCTGCCGCGCCGGGGGTGTCCAGGCCGGGGCGGCGGGCGCGGCCACCGGCAGGGGGGCCGCATCTGCCGCGCTGTTGCCCGAGCGGGGCACCGCGAGCGCGGCTTCCACGGCATGGTGCACACCCTGGTGCACCTCGCGGCTGTCGCGGAAGCGCACCTCGATCTTGGTGGGGTGCACGTTCACGTCCACGCGCGTGGGGTCGAGCGAGACGAACAGCGCGTACACCGGCTGGCGGTGGCCGTGCAGCACGTCTTCGTAGGCGCTGCGCGCGGCGTGGGTGATGACCTTGTCGCGCACGTAGCGGCCGTTCACGTAGGCGAACTGCCAGTCGGCGCGCGAGCGCGCGGCGTCGGGCACGCCGGCGAAACCCCACACGCGCAGGCGCTGCTGGCCATTCGCCACCAGGACGGGGGGGTCGATGGGCCAGTCCACCGCCACGGCCTGTGCCACGAAGTCCTCGCCCAGCACGTCGGCCAGGCGCTGGCGCAGCGCGGCCATGCCGCTGTCGCCGGCCACCGCGCGCCATTGCGCCACCAGCTTGCCCTCGTGCCAGATGGCAAAGCCCACGTCGGGCCGGGCCAGCGCGTGGCGGCGCACGGCCTCGATGCAATGGGCGAGTTCGGTCGCGTCGGTCTTGAGGAACTTGCGCCGCGCGGGCGTGGCAAAAAACAGCTCGCGCACTTCCACCGTGGTGCCGGGCGCGCGGGCGGTGGGCTGCAGCTCGCCGCTGCGGCCGTCGAGCAGCCAGCCGTGGGGTTCGTCGGGCGTGTCCACGCGCGTGAGCAGCGAGACCTCCGCGATCGAGCAGATGGCGGCCAGTGCCTCGCCGCGAAAACCCATGGTGCCCACCGACTCGAGGTCGGAGAGGCTGGCGATCTTGCTGGTGGCGTGGCGCTTGAGCGCGTGGGGCAGCTCGCTGCGCAGGATGCCGCAGCCGTTGTCTTCCACGCTGATGAGCCGCACGCCGCCGGCCTGCAGGCGCAGCGTGATCTGCGTCGCACCGGCGTCCAGCGCGTTGTCCACCAGCTCGCGCACCACCGAGGCGGGCCGCTCGACCACTTCGCCCGCGGCGATCTGGCTGATCAGCTCATCGGGCAGTTCGCGGATGGGGCGGCGGGGGAGGGCGG
>Ga0247823_10000170_pt1 | contig 55084 bp, 52 predicted proteins | sample 13C_PalmiticAcid_2_FD_192426 | JGI IMG/M metagenome (GOLD analysis project Ga0247823, IMG submission 192426) | Soil microbial communities from agricultural site in Penn Yan, New York, United States - 13C_PalmiticAcid_Day30 | ecosystem: Environmental > Terrestrial > Soil > Agricultural land... | reverse complement strand
CCCAAGCCCCCTGGGACCAGGCCTTCCTGCCCCCGGCCCCGCATTGGCAGGGCGCCAGCCAGGCGCTGATCCGCGACGCTTCCGATCCGTGGGCCACCGCTTTCGAGGCCGATCCGGCGCACGATTTCTCGCCCAACTACGTCGACACCCGCGCCTGGTTCGACAAGCTCGACAAGGCCAGCAAGCTGGTGCGCGTCGAGGACTTCGGCGTCTCGCCGGAAGGCCGGCCGATCTTCGCGGTGATCGCCAGCAAGGATGGCGACAAGCTAGACCCGAAGAAGCCGCTGCTGCTGGTGCAATGCGGCATCCACCCGGGCGAGATCGACGGCAAGGACGCGGGCATGATGCTGCTGCGCGACATGGCGTTCCACGGCAAGGACGGCCTGCTCGACAAGGTCAACCTGGTGCTGATCCCGATCCTGTCGGTCGACGGCCACGAGCGCTCGGGCCCCTATTCGCGGCCCAACCAGCGCGGGCCGCGCATCCAGGGCTGGCGCAACACCGCCACCAACCAGAACCTCAACCGCGACTTCATGAAGCTCGACCAGCCCGAGATGCAGGCGCTGAAGCGGCTTCAGGCCAAGTATCGGGCCGACCTTTACGTCGACGTCCACGTCACCGACGGCATGGATTACCAGTACGACGTCACCTACGGCTACAACGGCGAGGACGGCGTCTGGTCGCGCTCGCCGGCCACCGCCAAGTGGTTGGACGAGGCCTTCAAGCCGGCCATGAACCAGAGTCTGGAGGCCGAGGGCCACATTCCGGGCGAGCTCGTCTTCGGCATCGACGAGCGCAACCCCAAGGCCGGCCTGTCGGACGGGGGCTTAGGGGAGCGGTTCTCCAACGGCTGGGGCAGCGCCGCCCACGTGCCGACCATCCTGATCGAGAACCATAGCCTGAAACCCCACGCCCAGCGCGTGCTCGGGACCTACGTCTTCATCGAGACGGCGCTGGAGCTGCTGGCGCAGAAGGGCGACACCCTGCGCGCCGCGATCGCCGCCGACAGCGCCCTGCGCCCGGCCGCCATCCCGGCCAACTTCGTCGCCGACGACAAGCCGATCGCGACCCGGGACTTCAAGGGCATCCGCTACGAGACCTACGAGAGCGTCGCCTCGGGCAAGACCGAGATCCGCTGGCTGGGCGAGGCCGACCCGGAGCTGTGGCGGCTGCCGTTCTACAGCTCGCACCCCACGCTGCAATTGGCTCGTCCCAAGGCCTACTGGGTGCCCAGCTATCGCGCCGACATCATCGAGCGCCTGAAGCTGCACGGGGTGAAGGTCGAGACGCTGGACGCCCCCAGGAACGTCTCCGTCGAGATGCTGCGCCTCGTGGACCCCAAGGTCGCCCCGCGCGCCAACGAGGGCCACGTGCAGATGAGCGTCGAGCAGGTGACGACGCAAGCGCGTGACTGGACCTTCCCCAAGGGCTCGGTGCGGGTGTCGACCGACCAGCCGCTGGGCGACCTCGTCGTGCTGCTGCTCGAACCGCAGTCCAGCGAGAGCGTCTTCGCCTGGGGCATGGTCCCCGAGGTGCTGAGCCGCGTGGAGTATATCGAGCCCTACGCCATCGCTTCGCTGGCCGAGAAGATGATGGCCGCCGATCCGGAACTGAAAGCCGAGTTCGAGGCCAAGCTGGCCGCCGAGCCCAAGTTCGCCGCCGATCCCGACGCGCGCCTGGCCTGGTTCTACAAGCGCACGCCCTTCTACGACGACCGCCACCTGCTCTACCCGATCGCCCGGGAGAAGTAGGCGGCAAGATCGAGGCCCTCTTTTTCGCCCCTCTTCCAGAGGGAGAGGGAGGGTTCCCTCGGAAAAAATCACCCCTCCCAGGGCCTCTCCGTCCCATAGCGCTCGACCAGCGCTTCCACCGCCGTGCGCAGCTTCGCGCTGGGATACGGCGTGCGCGGCCAGACCAGGTTGACCGGCAGGGGGCTGTCGAACACCCCGTCGAGCACCGTCTCCAGCCGGCCCGCCGCCAGGTCCTCGGCGACCAGCCAGCGGGGGACCATGGCGATCCCCGCGCCGACCAGCGCCGCCTGGGCCAGCATCTGGGCGTCGCCCAGCCGCACCCGGCCGTCGACCGCCAGGGTCCGCGCCGCGCCGTCCGCGTCGAAATACGGCCAGGGCGTGGGACGGCCGTCACGGGCCTCGACCAGGCAGTCGTGGGCGGCGAGGTCCTCGATGGTTCCCGGCCGTCCGCGCGCGTCGAGATAGGCCGGCGTCGCGCAGACCACCCGCCGCTGCCCGCCAAGCGGCCGCGCGACGAGGCCGGCGCGGTCGTCCAGCGCGCCGATCCGCACCGCCAGGTCGACGCCCTCGCCGGTCAGGTCGACCGGACGCGCCTCGAAGCTCGCCTCCAGCCGCAAGGCCGGCCAGCGGGCCAGAAGCTCCAGCAGCACCGGCATCACGAAGGCCCGGCCCAGCAGCGGCGGCAAGGCCACGCGCAGCAGGCCCGACGGCTCGCCCCGGCCCTGCCTCAGCTCGGCCTCGGCCTGGGCCAGACCCGCCAGGGCCGCCACGCAGCGGGCGTGATAGAGGCGGCCGTCCTGCGTCAGGGCCACGCTGCGTGTGGTGCGGGCCAGAAGGCGCACGCCCAGCCTGGCCTCCAGCCGCTGCACCGCCTTGCCGACCGCCGACGGCGACAGGCCGAGAGGCGGCGCGGCGGCCGCGAAGCCGCCGTGCTCGGCCACCGCCACGAAGGCGCGCACGCCGCTGTATCCGTCGAGGGAGGGGATCGAGACCATTCCCGAATTGACGTCCGCAATGATCGGAATTCAAGTCGTTTCCGTCGCCGCGCGCCGCCGCCTAAGCCTTGGCCCATGCGATACGATGACAAGACCCTGGTGGTGATCGGCGGCGGCTCGGGGATCGGGCTGGCCACGGCGAAGGCCTTCGTCGAGGGCGGCGGACGGGTGGTGATCGGCGGCCGCTCGCTCGACCGGCTCGAGGCCGCGCGCGAACGCCTGGGTCCCAACGCCCGGGCGGCGGCGATCGACGTGTTCGATCCTGCCTCGGTCGCCCGGTTCTTCGCGCTGGTCGACCGCGTCGACCACCTGTTCACCCCGGCCGCCGCCTACACGATCGCGCCTTTCGATCATCCCGACGAGGCGGCGCTGGCCTCGCCGTTCGACGGCAAGTTCTGGGGCCAGGTGCGCTGCGTGCGCGCCGCCGCGCCCAAGCTGTCGCCCGACGGCTCGGTGGTGCTGATGTCCGGCGCCGCCAGCGCCCGACCGCCGAAGGGCGCGGCGCTCTACGCCGCCGCCAACGGCGCCATCGAGGCTTTCGGGCGCGGGCTGGCGGTCGATCTCGCCCCCATCCGGGTCAATGTGATCGCGCCGGGCACGATCGACGGCGATCTCTGGGCCCGGCGTCCCGCGCAGGTCCGGGACGCCACCTTCGCCGGCCAGGCCGCCGCCTCCCTGGCCGGCCGCCCCGGAACCGAGGCCGAGATCGCCCAGGCGGTGCTGTTCCTGCTGACCAACGGCTTCACCACGGGGACCACCCTGTTCGCGGACGGCGGCTACTCGCTGCGCTAACCCCCTGCTCCCGTCATTCCCGCCCTTGTGGCGGGAAGCCCTGGTTCCGCTGGCAAGTGAGACGCCGGCGGCGTGCCCTGCGCGCCGCCCCAGCCGACCTTGCGACTGACAGAGGGGTTCCCGCCACAAGGGCGGGAATGACGGCGGCAGCCCCCTCAAAGCCAAGCTTCCGTCACGTCACCAGTTGCCATCGGCGTGGAAGCCAGGGCCTTATGCGGCCCCGCTTTCTGTACGAAGGGTCCGTCGATGGACGTTTCCGCTTCCGGCCATGCCGCCGCCCTGTGGGCCGGCCTGCATGTCTTCCTGCTGCTGGTGCTGTCGCTGCTGGTCGTGCGCGGCCGCCAGAAGCACAAGGTGGCGCTGGGCGACGGCGGCGTGCCCGAACTCGCCCAGGCCGTCCGCGCTTTCGGCAACGCCAGCGAATACATCCCCACGGGCCTGGGCGTCCTGGCGGTGCTGGCCGTGGTCGGCGCGCCGGCCATCGCCATTCACGGGGTGGGCGTTGTGCTGTTCGCCGGCCGCCTGATCCACGCCGTGGGCCTGTCGCGCAGCGGCGGCGCCTCGGTGCCGCGCGCCATCGGCATGATCTGCACCTGGCTGGCCTACGTCTTCGGCGGCGTGATCCTGCTGTTCTACGCCATCCCTTAAAACCGGAGGGCGGCGCTTGCCCCGCCCTCCCCGCCTCGCCATAAGACGCCATGGACGAAAACCTGTTGCATGACGTCGTCGCCGCCGCGCGCAAGGCCGGGGCCGACGCCGCCGAGGCCGTGTTCGCCGAGCGCCAATCCCTTTCCGTGGGCGTGCGCCTGGGCGAGCTGGAGGAAGTCGAGCGCGAGGAGGCCAAGGACCTGGGCCTGCGCGTCTTCGTCGGCCGCCGCAGCGCCACCGTCTCCGGCTCGGACGTCAGTCCCGAGGCCCGCGCCAAGCTGGTCGAGCGCGCCGTCGCCATGGCCCGCCTGGCGCCCGAGGATCCCTATGCCGGCTTCGCCCCGAAGGACCGGCTGGCCAAGGGCCCGTTCCCCGACCTCGACCTGATCGACGCCTACGAGCCCTCGGCCGAGACCCTGGAAGCCCAGGCTCGCGCCGCCGAGGCCGGCGCCCGCTCCATCGAGGGCGTGACCAATTCCGACGGCGGCTCGTCCAGCTGGAGCTCGACCGTCTGGCGTCTCGTCACCAGCGACGGCTTCTCCGGCCAGCACGCCGCCACGGGCTTTGGCATCTCCGCTTCCGCCATCGCCGGCGAGGGCGCGGGGATGGAACGCGGCGGCGAGGGCCGTTCGGTCCGTCACGCCGAGGACCTGCCCTCCCCCGAGGCCATCGGCGCCAAGGCCGGACAGCAGGCCGTCGCCCGCCTGGGCGCGCGCAAGATCGGCTCGACCACCGCCCCGGTGATCTTCGAGAACCGCCTGGCCATGTCGCTGATCAGCCCGCTGGTCGGGGCCATCTCCGGCCCGGCCATCGCCCGCGGCACCTCGTTCCTGAAGGACAAGCTGCACCAGAAGATCTTCGCCGCCGGCGTGCAGCTGACCGACGACCCGCACCGGGTGCGCGGCCTGGGCTCGGCCCCGTTCGACGACGAAGGCGTGACCACCGTGCGCCGCGCCCTGATCGACGACGGCGTGCTGACCACCTGGCTGCTCAACAGCGCCAGCGCCCGCCAGCTGGGCCTTGAGACCACGGGCCACGCCTCGCGCGGCTCGGCCGGGGCGCCGGGCGTCTCGACCCACAACCTCACCCTGGAACCGGGGCAGCTGGACCTGGCCGGCCTGATGGGCCAGGCCAAGGACGGCCTATTGATCACCTCGATGTTCGGCCCGTCGCTGAACGGCAACACCGGCGACTGGTCGGTGGGCTGCTCGGGTTTCTGGTTCGAGAACGGCCAACTGGCCTATCCGGTCACCGAGATCACCGTGGCCGGCAACCTGATCGACATCTACGGCCGGCTGGTCGTGGGCTCGGACCTGGAGCTGCGCGGCGCCAGCAACAGCCCGTCGCTGCTGGTCGACGGCCTGGCCATCGCGGGCAAATGATGAGCGACCTCGACCTGATCCTCGACGCGGCCCGCGAGGCGGGCGCCCTGGCCCTGGCGGCCCGGGCCAGGGGCGTGAAGATCTGGTCGAAGGAAGGCGGCTCGCCGGTCACCGACGCCGACCTGGCGGTCGACGCCCTGCTGAAGGAACGGCTGGGCGCGGCGCGGCCCGACTACGGCTGGCTGTCGGAGGAAACGGTCGACGACCCGGCCCGCCTGGCCACCGCCCGCCAGTTCGTGGTCGACCCGATCGACGGCACCGTCGCCTTCATGAAGGACAAGCCCTGGTTCGCCGTTTCGGTGGCGGTGGTCGAGAACGGCCGCCCGATCGCCGGCGTTGTCCACGCCCCCGCGCTCGACGAGACCTATGCGGCCACGCTGGGCGGCGGCGCGACCCTGAACGGCGCGGCCCTGACGCCAAGCCTCTCCACCACGCTGGACGGCGCGGCCATGCTGGGCGACGCCAGGATGTTCGCCCACCCCGCATGGCCGGAGCCCTGGCCGGAAATGCGCGTCGAGGCCCGCAACTCGATCGCCTACCGCATCTGCCTGGTGGCGGCCGGCGCCTTCGACGCCGCCATCGCCCTGACCCCCAAGAGCGAGTGGGACCTGGCCGCCGCCGACCTGATCTGCGGCGAGGCCGGAGCGTTGCTTACCGATCACCTCGGCCGAAAATTCGCCTATAATCGGCCGAATCCGACGGTTCCGAGCCTGGTTTGCGCGAATAGGGCGCTTCACCCGTTGATCCTGTCACGCGTCGGGCATATCGACCTGCCATAATCAAAAACTCCGCAGGATCTTGCTCCCCCATGTCCGACAAGCAGCTTCTTCATATCGTGATCGGCGGCGAACTGAAGGATGTCGCCGGCACCGAATTCCGTGACCTCTCGAAGGTCGAATTCGTCGGCGCCTACCCGACCTACAACGACGCCCACGCCGCCTGGAAGGCCAAGGCCCAGGCCACCGTCGACAACGCCCACGCCCGCTACTTCATCATCCACGCCCACAAGCTGCTGGATCCGAGCGCGGCTTAATTGAAGATCCTCCCCCCGAAGGGGGAGGTGGCCGCGTAGCGGTCGGAGGGGGAAGTTCCCCTCACATGACGGCGGAGGCCTCTTCCCCCTCCGTCGCCTTCGGCGACACCTCCCCCTTCGGGGGGAGGATCGCTAGCCCTACTCCCGCCGCAGCAGCTTGTCGGTCAGCACCTTGCCCAGCATGCCGGCGCGGAAGGTCTTCTTCATCGCCACCGGATCGTAGTCGTCGCTGTCGACCCACTGGGTGAAGGTCAGGCCCTTGGGCGCGCCCTTCTCCAGGTACTGGTCGAAGGTGTAGTCGAGCACCCCGGTGTTGCCCTCCTTGATATGGAGGTAGCGGCCCGACAGCTGCTTCTTGGCCTCCTCGATCGGCAGGCCCAGGCGATAGTGGGCGTAGAGCACGCTCATGATGCCCGCCCGGTCGGCTCCCGACTTGCAGTGGATCAGGGCCGGATATTCGATCGTCTCGAACAGCGCCTTGGCGCCATGCACCCGGGCGGCGATCGGCACCTCGCGCGAGGTGATCACGAAATCGACCATCTTGATGCCCAGGCGCTCGCAGGCGTCCTTCTCCAGCGCGTAGAAGCTGCCGTCGAAGCCGCCGCGCAGGTTCACGACCGTCTTGATCCCCTGCTTCTTCCACCAGGCCAGCTGGAAGGGCCAGGGCTGGTTGGTGCGCACCAGTTCCGGGCTGATCCAGTGGGCGTTGGTGAAGCCCACGCGCAGATAGGCATGGTCGTTCCACAGGAAGTGGAGATAGGTCTTGAAGCGCCCCCAGCGCGTGGAAAGGTCGAAACCGGCCAAGTGGCGATCCTCTGAAAACGCGCCTAGATAGGGCCCACGGGGGATTATTGCAAAACCCCCGCGTCGTTTGGCGTCGCAAAGCGTGGCAGCCGAAAGTGTCAGCGGTTTCGGCGTCCGCCACGCTTTAATTCCAAAAGTGCGGCGCCGGCGTCCTTGACAGCCCTCCCTCGAAATCCGACCCCTCGCCCATGACCGATGCGCCCGCGACCGAGCTTTCCAACCGCGCCCTGGCCGCGCGGGTCTGGCGCGACTACCTGCGGCCGCGCTGGAAGGGCTTTGCGTTGTCGATGCTGGCGGCGGCCGCGGTGGCGGGCCTCAGCGCCCTGCTGGCGGCGGTGATCAAGCCGGCCATCGACGAGTTGATCACCCACCCCAAGCCCGGCGCGATCTGGTCGATCCCGCTGACCATCGCCGTGCTGGCCCTGGCCCGCGGCGGCTTCCAGGTCATCCAGTCGACCGTCATCAGCCGCATCGGCAACGGCATGGTCGGCGACGTGCAGATCGCCCTGTTCGGCAAGCTGGTCCGCGCCGACCTGGCCCGCTTGCGCGGCGCCCACTCGGGCTCCTACGTCGCCTCGGTGCTCTATGACGCCGGCCTGATCCGCGAAGCCACGACCACCGGCGTCGTCAACTACGCGCGCGAGTTCCTGACGGTGATCGGGGCGCTGGCCGTGATGTTCTACTACGACCCGATCCTGGCGGCGGGCATCCTGATCCTGGCGCCGCTGGCCAGCCTGATCATGCGGCGGTTCTCCAAGAAGACCACCAAGGCCGCCAAGGGCGCCATGGGCGAGACCTCCAACCTGTCGACGGCGATCATGGAGAGCCTGGACGGCATCAAGATCGTCAAGATGGAGAACCGCGAGGCCTCTGACGAAGGCCGCGTCGCCGCCGTCGTCGAGCGCCGCCAGCACCACCTGATCAAGGGCAGCAACGCCCGGGCCATGGCCGCCCCGGCGACCGAGACCTTCACCACCCTGATCACCGCCGCCGTCTTCGTCTATGCCGGCTGGCGCGCGACCGCCGGAGCCGGCCTGCTGGGCGGCAGCCTGACCGCCGGCGACTTCTTCGCCTTCCTCACCGCCCTGCTGATGGCCGCGCAGTCGCTGCGCCAGGTGGCCAACCTGCAGACGGTGTTCAGCGAGGGCTTCACCGCCGCCCGCCGCCTGTTCGCCGCGCTCGACGTCGCGCCGGCCATCGTCGAGCCCGCCGGCGCCGCGCCGCTGCCCCCCGGCGACGGCTCGGTGAGCCTCGAGCATGTCGACTTCGCCTATGGGGAAGGCGCGCCGGCCCTGTCGGACGTGTCGCTGCGGGTGCGCAAGGGCGAGACCGTGGCCCTGGTCGGTCCGTCGGGCGGCGGCAAGAGCTCGATCCTCAACCTGATCCCGCGCTTCTACGACGTGACCGGCGGAACGGTCAGCGTCGACGGCCATGACGTGCGCTCGGTGACCCTGGCCTCCCTGCGCGACCGCATCGCCCTGGTGACGCAGGAGCCGTTCCTGTTCGACGACACCATCCGCGCCAACATCGCCTACGCCAAGCCGGACGCCAGCGACGCCGAGATCGAGGCCGCCGCCCGCCAGGCCGCCGCCCACGACTTCGTCAGCGCCCTGCCCGAAGGCTACGAGACCCGCGTCGGCGAGGCCGGGACTCGGCTGTCGGGCGGCCAGCGCCAGCGCATCGCCATCGCCCGCGCCTTCCTCAAGAACGCCCCGATCCTGCTGCTCGACGAGGCCACCAGCGCGCTGGACACCGAGAGCGAGGCCCTGGTCCAGGCGGCGCTGGAGCGGCTGATGGCCGGCCGCGCCACCATCCTGATCGCCCACCGCCTGTCGACCGTGAAGCACGCCGACCGCATCTACGTCATCGACAGGGGCCGCGTCGTCGAGACCGGAACCCACGCGGGCCTGGTCCGCGCCAAGGGCCTCTACGCCCGCCTGGCCAAGGCCCAGGACCTCGACCACGCCCCCACTCCGGATTCCGAGGAGACCGCCTCTTGAGGCCTCTGCGTTCCCCCCTGGTCATCAAGATCCTGTCCTCGATCTTCGCCGGCTACTCCAAGCTCGTCTTCATGACCCTGCGCATGACCGTCGAGGGCCAGGACAAGGCCGAGGCCGTCTGGGCCCAGGGCCGCACCAAGGGGACGGGCGCGATCCTGTGCTTCTGGCACTCGCGCATCCCGATGTCGCCGCTCTCCTGGCCGCAGAGCCCGGCCCGCCAGGACATGCGCGCCCTGATCTCGCTGTCCAACGACGGCGAGTTCATCGCCCGTACGGTCGAAAAGCTGGGCTTCCCCTCGATCCGCGGCTCGTCGGCCAAGAAGACGGATCTGGCCAAGAACAAGCACGGCGAGCAGGCCTTCCGCGACATGGTCAAGTGGGTCAAGGACGGCGGCGGCATCGCCATCACCCCCGACGGCCCGCGCGGCCCGGCCGAGCACATGGAGAAGGGCACCCCGTCCCTGGCCCGCGTCACCGGCGCGCCGGTGATCTTCGTCGGCCTGGCCGCCAAGCCCTGCATCCGCCTGGGCTCCTGGGACGCCACCCTGATCCCCCTGCCCTTCGCCAAGGCCGCCATGGTCTGGGACGGCCCCACGGGCGCGGGCCGCGGCGACGATCCCGAGACCCTCGCCGAAGACTGGGCCGACCGACTTTCGGCCGTGACCCGCCGGGCGGAAGAACTGGTGGGGTTGGAGGACTGAAATCCTCCCCCTCTGGGGGAGGTGTCGGCGAAGCCGACGGAGGGGGGCCGTTTTCAGCTTCCGCGGAACCGGCCGATTTCTCCCCCCGCCGATCGCTTCGCGATCGCCTCCCCCACAGGGGGAGGTTCTCGACGATTGATCCCCGCCCGCCTTGGTGGGATGTAGACCCCATGCCGCACGACCATCCGGGCCACGATCACGACCACGATCATCATGACCATGACCACGGTCATGAGCATCACCATGGGCACGCCCACGGTCATTCGCATGGCCACGGCCACGGGCATCACGGACACAGCCACGCCCCGGCCGACTTCGGGCGCGCCTTCGCCATCGGCACGGCGCTGAACCTGGCTTTCGTGGCCGCCGAGGCCGCCGCCGGCTTCTTCACCGGCTCGCTGGCCCTGCTGGCCGACGCCGGGCACAATCTTTCCGACGTGCTGGGCCTGCTGCTGGCCTGGGGGGCTTCGGTGCTGGCCAAGCGCGCGCCCACCGGCCGGCGCACCTACGGCCTGCGCAAGGGCACCATCCTGGCCTCGCTGACCAACGCCGCCCTGCTGCTGGTGGCCGTCGGCGCCATCGCCTGGGAGGCCGTGCGCCGCTTCGCCGACCCGCAGCCGGTGCAGACCGGCCCGGTGATGATCGTGGCGGCCATCGGCATCGCCATCAACACCGCCACGGCCCTGATGTTCATGAAGGGCAGCAAGGACGACCTCAACGTGCGCGGCGCCTTCCTGCACATGGCCGCCGACGCCGCCGTCTCGGCCGGCGTGGTGGTCGCGGCCCTGGCCATGTGGGCCACCGGCTGGCTGTGGCTGGATCCGGTGGTCAGCCTGGCCATCGTCGTGGTCATCGTGCTGGGCACCTGGGGCCTGCTGCGCGACTCCCTGGACCTGGCGCTGGACGCCGCCCCGCGCGGCATCGAGCCCAAGGCCGTCGCCGACTGGCTGGCCGCCCAACCGGGCGTGGCCGAGGTGCACGACCTGCACATCTGGGCCATGAGCACCACCGAGACGGCGATGACCGCCCACCTGGTGCGTCCCGACGAGGCCGACCACGACCAGTTCCTGCACGACGTCTGCGGGCAGCTGTCCAAGCGCTTCAACATCGGCCACTCGACCATCCAGATCGAGCGCGGCGGGCAGGCCCATCCCTGCGCCCTGGCCGCCGAAGGCAGCGTGTGAGCCTGCCCTTCTCCCTGGCCCTCTATCGCGCCGCGACCACGGCCCTGACGCCGATCGCGCCGGCCCTGCTGCGCAGGCGCGCCGGCAAGGGCAAGGAAGATCCCACCCGGCTCAACGAGCGCCTCGGTCGCCCCGCGATCCCGCGCCCGCCCGGCGTGCTGGTCTGGCTGCACGGCGCCAGCGTCGGCGAGAGCCTGTCGATCCTGCCGCTGGTCGAGCGCCTGCGCGCCGAGCGCCCCGACGCCAGCGTGCTGGTCACCTCGGGCACCGTCACGTCCGCCGAGCTTCTGGCCAAGCGCCTGCCGCCGGGCGCGATCCACCAGTACCTGCCCGTCGACACGCCGAGCGGCGCGGCCCGCTTCCTCGACCACTGGCGACCGGACCTGGCCGTCTTCGTCGAGAGCGAACTGTGGCCCAACCTGCTGCTGGGGGCCAAGGCGCGGGGAACCAAGCTCGCCCTGGTCTCGGCCAAGCTGTCGGACAAGAGCTATCGCAGCTGGCAGGCGCGCCCCCTGGCGGCGGCCTGGCTGTTCGCGGGCTTCGACCTGATCCTGGCCCAGGACGGCCGCGCCGCCGACCGCTTCGCCAGCCTGGGCGGAACCGTGGCCGGGGAAGCCGACCTGAAGTTCGGCTCGCCGCCCCTGCCGGTCGACGAGGCCGAGTACGCCCGCCTGCGCTTCCAGCTGGACGACCGGCCGCTGCTGCTGGCCGCCAGCACCCACCCCGGCGAGGACGAGATCGTGCTCGACGCCGTGGCCGGCTTCCACCTGGCCCCGCGCCTGGTGATCGTTCCGCGCCACCCGGCGCGCGGCGAGGCGGTCCTGGAGATGGCCAAGGCCCGCGGCCTCGAGGCGGTGCGCCGCAGCCAGGCGCCTGACGCCGTGGCCGAGGTGATCGTCGCCGACACCCTGGGCGAGCTGGGCCTGTGGTATCGCCTCGCCGACCTGGCCCTGGTCTGCGGCAGCCTGGTTCCCGGGATCGGCGGGCACAACCCGCTGGAGCCGGCGCGGCTGGATTGCCCGATCGTCTCGGGTCCCCACGTCGAGAACTGGCTGACCGCCTATGCCGACCTGGCCGCCGTCGAGGGCGTGACCTATGCCGACGGCCCGGTGCTGGGCCAGCGGCTGTCGGCCATGCTGGAGACGCCCGAGCGGCTCAAGGCCAAGGCGGCCCGCGCCAGGGCCTTCGTCGAGGCCCGCGACGCCGCCGCGCGGGCGGGCCTGTCGCGCATCCTCGAACTCGCGCCGCCCAACCTTGTGCAAGGGGTTTCCGCATGAAGCTTTCGACCCCCCGCTGGTGGTATCGCCGCGAGGGCGGCCCAGCCCCGCTGACCCGCGCCCTGCTGACCCCGCTGTCGTGGATCTGGGCCAGCGCCACCGCCCGCCGCATCGCCAGGGCGACCCCGGCCGATCCGGGCGCGCCGGTGATCTGCGTCGGCAACCTCACCGCCGGGGGCGTGGGCAAGACCCCGATCGTGCGCGAACTGCTGCTTGTGCTGAACAACGGCGGCGTGGCGGCCCATGGCCTGTCGCGCGGCTATGGCGGCTCGCTGAAAGGGCCGCTGCGGGTGGATCCGAGCCGCCACAAGGCCGGCGAGGTCGGCGACGAGCCACTGATGCTGGCCCAGGACTTCCCGATCTGGATCTCGCGCGACCGCGTGGCCGGGGCGACCGCCGCCGCCGCGGCCGGCGCCCAGGTCATCGTCATGGACGACGGCCACCAGAACCCGGACCTGGCCAAGACCCTGTCGCTGGTGGTGGTCGACGGCGAGACGCGCGACGACGAGTGGCCGTTCGGCGACGGCCGGGTGTTTCCCGCCGGGCCCATGCGCGAGCCCCTCGCCGTAGGATTGGCGCGCGCCGACGCGGTGATCGTGCTGCTGCCGGCCGACTTGCCGCAGGCCGATCCGGCCCTGCTCGACCTCTTGGCCTCCAAGCCCGTGCTGATCGCCCGACTGGAGCCGGCCGCCCCGCCGCCGGGCGGGCCGCAGGTCGGCTTCGCCGGCGTCGGCAAGCCGTGGAAGGTCGAGCGCGCCCTGCAGGCCGCCGGCTGCGACCTCGTCGACTTCGCCCCCTTCCCCGACCACGGCGCCTATAGCGAAGACACCCTGCGGGGCCTTGCCGAACGCGCCCGTGACCTCGGCGCCAGCCTGATCACCACCGAGAAGGACTGGATCCGCCTGCCCCCCGCCTGGCGCGAACGCGTCGCGGCCTGGCCCGTGCGAGCCCGGTTCGAGGACGAAGAGGCGCTGGCGCGGGTGCTGGCGGGGGTTTCCTGATCCTTCTCCCCTTGCGGGAGAAGGTGTCATCCGAAGGATGACGGATGAGGGGTCGAAAAGCCTGTCCGCAACCTTCTGAGAGACCCCTCACCCGACCTCCCTCCGGGAGGCCACCCTCTCCCGCAAGGGGAGAGGGCTTATTTGACGACCACCCCGCCCTTGATCACCGTCTCCACCTTCTGGAGCACCGATACATCCGCCAGCGGATCGCCCGACACGGCCACCAGGTCGGCGGCCTTGCCCGGGGCCAGCGAGCCGACCTCGGCCGAGACGCCCAGGTGGTCGGCGGCGTTGACGGTGGCGGCGCGGATGGCGTCCAGCGGCGACAGGCCCGCGCGGTTCAGCAGCACGAACTCGTAGGCGTTGTCGCCGTGGGCCGAGACGCCGCTGTCGGTGCCGAAGGCGATCTTGACGCCGCCGGCGTTGGCGCGGCGGGCCATGTCCAGCATCTTGGGGCCGGCTTCCAAGGCCTTGGCGGTCTGGGCGGGCGTGAAGAAGTTGCCCGGGCTGGCGGCGATGCGGGCCACGTAGTCGCCGGCCATCAGGGTCGGCACCAGATAGGCGCCGTTCTTCTTGAAGAGGGCGATGCTGTCGTTGTCGAGATAGGTGCCGTGCTCGATGGAGTCGCCGCCGGCCTTGAGGAAGGCGTTGATGCCGTCCACCCCATGCGCGTGGGCGGTGACGCGACGGCCCATGCGGTGGGCGCTCTCGACGATGGCGGCCAGTTCGTTGTCGGAAAACTGCTGGCTCAGGCCCGCTGCGGTGTTGGACAGCACGCCCCCGGTGGCGGTGATCTTGATGATGTCGGCGCCGCGCCAGACCTGCTCGCGCACCGCGCGGCGGCAGTCGTCGGGGCCCGAGCACACCGATTCCGGCCGCAGCACGTGCATGACCTCCTCGCTGTAGCCGTTGACGTCGCCGTGGCCGCCGTGGATCGACACGGCCGAGCCGGCGGCGATGATCCGCGGACCCACGACGTCGCCGCGCTTGACGCCGGCGCGCAGGGCGAAGATGGCGGCGTTGTCGGCCCCCAGGTCGGCGACGGTGGTGAAGCCGGCCATCAGGGTCTTGCGGGCGTAGCCGGCCCCGACCATGGCCTGGTCGGCCGACGACTGGGTCACCTCGTCGAGACGCGAGGTCGGGCCCTGCTGGCCGGTCAGGTGCACGTGGCTGTCGATGAAGCCGGGCAGCACGAAGCGGTCCTTCAGGTCGACCACCACGCCGCCGGGCTCGGACACGTAGCCGTCGGCGATCCGCACCACCTTGCCGTCCTGCAGCACCACCGTCTTGGCGGTCTCGACCTTGCCGCTCGACGGATCGGCCAGCAGCTTGCCGGCCTGGACGAAGGTCAGCGGACCGGCCGCTTGAGCCGCCGCGAACGACAGGGCGGCGGCCGCGACGCCGAGCGCGGCGGCCAGGAAACGGATACGCATGAAGAGAGCCCCTCTGAACGATCTCGCCCCTCCCCAGGGGCGTTTGCGGCAGGATGGCGGGGCGCGAGCGAGGCGTCACGCCATTTTATCCTCCCCCTGAAGGGGGAGGTGGCCCGAAGGGCCGGAGGGGGAAGCGGCTGCTGACGCGCCGCCATCACTTCCCCCCAGTCGCTTCGCGACAGCTCCCCCTTCAGGGGGAGCATCTTGGCTTACGCCCCCGCCTTCCGCGCGAAGGCCCACGCCCCCTTGGCCAGCACCGGCACCCGGGCCTCCATCAGCTGGGCATGGGCGCTGGCGGCGGTGCCGTCGCGCACGCGGCCGACGATGCCCTGGCAGATGCCGGCTAGGCGGAAGAGGTTGTAGCTGAAGTACCAGTCCAGCTGCGGCAGGCCCTTCCGGCCCGTGGCGGCGCAGTAGCGGGCCACGGCCTCTTCGATGGTCGGGATGCCGTAGGCCGTCAGGTCGGTGATCTCGGCCAGGCCCCCGCGCTGGTCGGACGGCATCACCCAGTTCATCAGGAAGTAGGTGAAGTCGGCCAGCGGATTGCCCAGGGTCGAAAGCTCCCAGTCCAGCACCGCGATCACCTTCGGCTCGGTGGGATGCAGGATCATGTTGTCGAGACGGTAGTCGCCATGGACGATCGAGGTCTGGTCGTCGGCCGGCGCGCTGGCCGGCAGCCAGTCGATCAGCCGGTCCATCTCGTCGATCTTCGTCGTCTCGCTGGCGCGGTACTGCTTGGTCCAGCGGTCGATCTGGCGGGTGAAGTAGTTGCCCGGCTTGCCGTAGTCGGCCAGGCCAACGGCGGCGTAGTCGACGGTGTGCAGGGCCGCCAGGGTGTCGATCTGGGCCTCGTAGATCGCCCGCCGCTCGGCCGGCTGGTAGTCGGGCAGCGTGCCGTCCCAGAGGATGCGGCCCTCGACGTTGTCCATCACGTAGAAGATCGTGCCGATCACGCCCTCGTCCATGCACAGGGCGTAGGGCCGGGCGACGGGGAAGCTAGCCTGGTGCAGGCCCGAGATCACCTTGAACTCACGATCGACGGCGTGGGCGCTGGGCAGCAGCTTGCCGGGCGGCTTGCGGCGCAGGACGTAGCGCTTGGCGGGCGTCACGAGCTGGTAGGTGGGGTTGGATTGCCCGCCCTTGAACTGGCGCACCTCAAGCGGGCCGGCATAGCCCTCGACATGGGCCTCCAGCCAGGCGGCCAGGGCGGCCTCGTCGATCGCATGGCGCGGATCGACCGGCTTGGTGCCCGAATTCAGCTCCTGAGCGGACGGCTCGGCCACGGCGCTTCACTCCCAACATTTGTTTGAATGGGAGTTTAGAGACGGAAGCGTCGGTGGCAAGCAGCAACAGACCCTCTCCCTGTGGGAGAGGTGTCGGTGAAGCCGATGGGGAGGGGAGTTACTGCGAGATGGGCCGCTTCAGCGGAAGCTGAAAACGTCCCCCCTCCGGCTCTCCGGGCCACCTCCCCCAGAGGGGGCCTCCCCCGCTCAGTGCTGGCTGAGCGCCCGCCAGCCGATGTCGCTGCGGTAGAAGCCGCCTTCCAGCGACACGGTGCCCAGGGCGGCATAGGCCACGTCGCGGGCCTCGTGCAGGGTCGCGCCCAGGGCGCAGACGTTCAGCACCCGGCCGCCCGAGGCCACCAGCTTGCCATCGGCGTCGCGGGTCGTGCCGGCGTGGAAGATCTCGGCCTCGTGGCCGTAGTCGGCCTCGGCGCCCTGGATCAGGCCGCCGGTCTTGGGGGCGTCGGGATAGCCCTCGGCGGCCAGCACCACGCAGATCGCCGCCTCGTCGCGCCACTTGGGCGGCTCTGCGCTCGCCAGCTGACCTAGCGCCGCGGCCAGCAGGGTCGGGACGATGTCGCTTTCCAGGCGCAGCATCAGCACCTGGCATTCCGGATCGCCGAAGCGGGCGTTGTATTCGACGAGCTTGGGGCCCGCCGGCGTCAGCATCAGGCCGGCATAGAGCACGCCCACGTACGGATTGCCCTCGGCGGCCATGCCCTCGACGGTCGGCACGATCAGCTCGCGCCAGGCCTGCTCGACCAGGGCTTGCGTCAGCACGGGCGGCGGCGAATAGGTGCCCATGCCGCCAGTGTTGGGACCCTCGTCGCCGTCATAGGCGCGCTTGTGGTCCTGGGCCGCGCCGAAGAGGACGGCGGTCTTGCCGTCGCACACCGCGAAGAGGGAGGCCTCCTCGCCGTGCATGAACTCCTCGATGACGACGCGAGCGCCGGCCGAGCCGAAGCGGCCGCCCAGCATGTCGACCACCGCCGCGTCGGCCGCCTCGCGCGTCTCGGCGATCACGACGCCCTTGCCGGCGGCCAGGCCGTCGGCCTTGATCACGAACGGCGCTTCCAGCGTGTCGAGGAAGACGCCGGCGCTGGCCGCGTCCTCGAATACCCCGTAGGCCGCCGTCGGCAGGTCGTGGCGCTTGCAGAAGTCCTTGGTGAAGGCCTTGGAGGTTTCCAGCTGGGCGGCGCGCTGGCTGCCGCCGAAGCAGGGAATGCCGATTTCGGCCAGCTTGTCGGCCAGGCCGACTTCGAGGGCCGACTCCGGCCCGACCACCACCAGGTCCGCGCCGATCTCCCGGGCCAGGGCCACCAGGCCGTCGGCGTCGGTCGCCTTGACGGCCGCCAGCTCGGCCATGGCCGCGATGCCCGGATTGCCCGGGGCGGCGACGAGGCGGCCGCACAGCGGCGATTGCGCGATCTTCCAGGCCAGGGCGTGCTCGCGCCCGCCGGACCCGACGAGGAGGATGGTCAGCTTTTCCATGAACCGGGGATGTCGCGCGCGCGGGGGCGCTGGTCAAGCGCCCGCTGCGTCCGATCGTCCATCACCCCCTCCTGCGACGCTTGGCCCGATTGCCAGGCGCCCCGCGCGCGGGCTTCTTTCTGTGCAAATTCGCGCGTCCAGGGCAGGACGCGCGCCACGGGGCTGCCTCGAGACACATGGCCAAGGACGACCATCACCTTCCGCGCGACCCGGCGGCCGCGTCGGACGCCGCTTCCCACCCGTCGAAGGCCCTGCACTCCTGGGCCTTCCTCGACGCCGTGGTCGAGAGCGTGCCGGCCATGCTGGTGGTCAAGAACGGCCGCGACGGCCGCTTCGTGCTGGTCAACCGCACGGGCGAGGAACTGCTGGGCGTGCCGCGCGAGGACCTAATCGGCCGCAACGACGCCGACTTCTTCCCGCCAGAGCAGGCCGCCTTCTTCGCCGAGATGGACGCCAAGGTGCTGGCCAGCGACCGCCTGTGGGTGATCGACGAGGAGCCCCTGAAGACCCCGCACAACGGCGACCGCTGGCTGCAGACCAAGAAGATCGCCATCCCCGGCGAGGGCGACGAGAAGCTGCTGCTGATCATCAGCGAGGACATCACCGAGCGGAAGAAGTCGGCGATCGCGCTGGAGGCCGCGCTCGAACGGGCCCGCGCCGCCAGCGTCGCCAAGTCAGAATTCCTGGCCAATATGAGCCACGAGATCCGCACCCCGCTGAACGGCGTGCTGGGCATGGCCCAGGTGCTGGCCCAGACCGAGCTGACCCCGCGCCAGCGCGAGATGATGGACGTGATCCTCAGCTCCGGCCGCACCCTGAACGCCCTGCTCAGCGGGATCCTGGATCTGGCCAAGATCGAGGCCGGCGAGATCGAGCTGGAAGCCGCGCCCTTCGACCTGCGCGCGGCGGTGACCGCCTGCGCGGCCACCTTCGAGGGCCTGGCCCACCAGAAGGGGCTGTCGTTCTCGCTGAAGTTCGACGAGCCCTTCCCGCAGCGGGTCACCGGCGACGCGCTGAAGTTCGGCCAGATCGTCAACAACCTGATCAGCAACGCGGTGAAGTTCACCTGCGAGGGCTCGGTCAGCGTCCACGCCGGCGCCAGGACCGTCGAAGGGCCTGATGGCGACGAGGTGCTGCTGACCCTCACCGTCGAGGACACCGGCGAGGGCTTCACGCCCGAGGTGCAGGCCAGCCTGTTCGAGCGCTTCGTGCAGGGCGACGGCTCGATCACCCGCCGGTTCGGCGGCTCGGGCCTTGGCCTGTCGATCGCCCAGCGCTTCGCCAAGCTGATGGGCGGCGACATCGCCTGCGTCTCGACGCCCGGCGAAGGCGCCCGCTTCACCCTGACCGCCCGTCTCGCCCCGGCCGCCCCGGAAGCCCCGGCGCCGGCCCGGCGCGCGCCGAAGGCCGCCACGCCCGAGCGCCTGCGGGTGCTGCTGGCCGAAGACCACCCGACCAACCAGCGGGTGGTCGAGCTGATGCTCGACGGCGTCGCCGACGTGGTCGTCACCGAGGACGGCGAGGCGGCCCTGCGCGCCTACCAGGCGCAGGACTTCGACCTCGTTCTGATGGACACCCAGATGCCGGTGATGGACGGGCTGACGGCCATCCAGGAGATCCGCCAGCGCGAGCGGGCCGCCGGCCGCGGGCGCATCCCGATCATCTCGCTGACCGCCAACGCCATGCCCCACCAGGTGGAAGCCTGCCTGGCGGCCGGCGCCGACCTGCACCTGGCCAAGCCGATCACGGTCTCCGCCCTGTTCGACGCCATCGCCGAGGCCTGCGAACTGGCGACGGAGCGGGTCTAACCCCCATTCATCCCGTCTTCCCGCCCTTGTGGCGGGAATGACGGGAGTTTTGGAGGCGGATAGAGGGCCCGCCACGACCGGAACATCCAAGCCTTCCTTCCGCCGAGCGCGCTTCTTGACGGTCACGCCGCCAGGAGCCTCGCCATGCCCGACGCCTATCCCAGGGACCGCACCGCCCTGTTGTTCGTGGATCCCTACAACGACTTCCTGGCCGACGGCGGCAAGCTGTGGCCCAGGGTGGCGGCGACCAAGGGGGCCGAAGGGCTGCACGCGCGGCTGGCGGCCGTGACGGCGGCGGCGCGGGCGGCGGGCCTGCCGGTGTTCATCGTGCCCCATCACCGCTTCGCCCTGGGCGATCTCGACGGCTGGAAGCATCCCTCGCCCTACCTGCAAGGCAGCGCCCGGGCGATGGTGTTCGAGAAGGACGGCTGGGGCGGCCAGTGGCACCCCGACTTCGCGCCCCTGCCCGGCGACGTGATCGTCACCGAGCATTGGGGCTCCAGCGGCTTCGCCAATACCGACCTGGACTACCGCCTCAAGCAGCGCGAGATCACCCACGTGATCCTGATCGGCCTGGTGGCCAACACCTGCATCGAGGGCACCGGCCGCTTCGCCTCGGAACTGGGCTACCACGTCACCCTGGTCACCGACGCCACGGCGGCCTTCACCGACGAGGCCCTGCACGCGGCCCACGCCATCAACGCCCCGACCTACGCCCACGCCATCCTGACGGCCGAGGCGGTGATGGCGGCTCTGGGCCAGCCCTAAGCCCGCCTCGCGGAGCGAAAACCTCGTCCTTCGACAAGCTCAGGATGAGGTTTTCGGTTACCGCGCCTAAATTGGTCCTCACCCCGAGCCTGTCGAAGGGCGGGGACCACGCACGACGTCAGCGCTTCCGCGCCGCCACGCTGAAGCGGGCGGGGGCCGGCGGGGTATTGGCGAGGCGCAGTTCGCCGCGCGCCTGGCGGACGATCTCCCAGCCGCCCTGCAGGGCCAGCAGCGCCATCACTCCGGCCACCAGCAGGTCGGGCCAGCGCGAGTTCGTGCCGAACACGCCCAGCGCCGCCAGCATCACCGCCACGTTGCCGATGGCGTCGTTGCGCGAGCAGATCCACACCGAGCGCATGTTGGCGTCGCCCGTGCGGAAGCCAAACAGCATGATCGCCACGGCGACGTTGGCGACCAGCGCGGCCAGGCCCAGGGCCCCCATCACCGGCGCCTGCGGCGTGCGGCCCTCGAACACGCCCCACAGCGTGGCGCCGCTGACCCAGGCCCCGAAGGCCAGCATGGTCGCGCCCTTCAGCATCGCCGCCCGGGCCCGCCAGGCCAGGGCCATGCCGGCGACGCCCAGGCTGACGGCGTAGTTGGCCGCGTCACCGAGAAAGTCGAGGCTGTCGGCCTGCAGCGCCGCCGAGCCCGACAGCAGGCCCGCCGTTCCCTCGACCAGGAACATGCCGCCGTTGACCACCAGGGCGATCCACAGCGCCAGGCGCCAGCGCCCCGCCGGCGGGGCGCTCTGTGGCTTGCAAAGATCGTCGCCGCAGCAGCCGGACATCTGGACCTCCTCGAAGAAGGCCCCATCTCTGCACCCTGTAGTCGCTACAGGGTCAAGAGCATGCCTGCACTATCCATCGGAGACCTCGCCCGCCGCACCGGCGTGCCGGTCGAGACCATCCGCTACTACGAGCGCATGGGCCTCCTGCCCAAGCCGCCGCGCACGGAAGGCAACTACCGCGCCTACGAGACCGGCCACGAGCGGCGGCTGGCCTTCGTCAAGCGCTCGCGGGACCTGGGCTTCGGGCTCGACGCCATCCGGGCGCTGCTGGACCTGGCCGACGGCGCCGACCGCCCCTGCGGCGAGGTCGACGCCCTGGCCCGCGATCAGCTGGCCGAGGTCGAGCGCAAGATCGCCGACCTCACGGCCATGCGGGCCGAACTGCAGGACATGCTGGGCCACTGCCGCGCCGACACGGTGGCCGACTGCGAGATCATCGGGCGGCTGCGGGGAAAATGATCGCCCCTCTCTCTTTGAGAGAGGGAGGGGCCCGCCGCGCGAGCGGTGGGAGGGTGAGAGGTTTCAGCGCTGGCCGGGAAACCTCTCACCGCTCTCTTCCATCGTCATCCGGGCGCCGCGTACCGGAGAGCCGGGGTCGCCGCACTGCGTCGGCCCCTGGGTCCCGGATAAGCCCTTCGGGCTTTCCGGGGATGACGGGTGGCTTGGGGGACGGCGCCTTGTCCAGTGAGACTGTAACCTCTCACCCTCCCACGCCCTTGGCGTGGGCCCCTCCCTCTCTCTCAGAGAGAGGGAACCCTTTTAAGCCGCCTCGACGTCCAGCGAGTAGCCGGCCGAGCGGACGGTGCGGATCGGGTCGGCTTCGGTGGCGCCGTTCAGGGCCTTGCGCAGGCGGCCGATGTGGACGTCGACGGTGCGGGCCTCGACATAGACGTCCGAGCCCCAGACGGCGTCCAGCAGCTGTTCGCGGCTGAACACCCGGCCCGGGTGCTGCATCAGGTAGTCGAGCAGGCGGAACTCGGTGGGGCCAAGGTGCACTTCCTTGCCCTGGCGCTTCACGCGGTGGGCGACCCGGTCGATGACGATGTCGCCGACCGTGATGCGGTCGTCGGCCAGGGCCGGGCGGATGCGGCGCATCACGGCGCGGACCCGGGCGGTCAGCTCGACCATCGAGAACGGCTTGACCACATAGTCGTCGGCGCCGGTGTCGAGGCCGCGGATGCGGTCGCTTTCCTCGCCGCGCGCCGTCAGCATGATGATCGGCACGTTGCGGGTGTCGGTGCGGCCGCGCAGGCGGCGGCAGACCTCGATGCCCGAGACCTTGGGCAGCATCCAGTCGAGGATGACCAGGTCCGGCGCGCGTTCGCTGGCCAGGGTCAGGGCTTCCTCGCCGTCGGCGGCCACCGCGACCTGGTAGCCTTCCTTGTCGAGATTGTAGTGAAGCAAGGTGGCCAGGGCGTCCTCGTCCTCGACCACCAGAACGTACGGAGTCACTTCTAAAGGCCTCCCGAAAGCTTACTGAGCGACGACGTCGAGCTTGGGACGCTGGGAGATGATCTCCTCGCCCGTCAGCTCGAAATGGATGATCTCGGCGATGTTGGTGGCGTGATCGCCGATCCGCTCGAGGTTCTTGGCGACGAACAGCAGATGCGTGCACGCGTTGATCGTGCGCGGATCGCCCATCATGTAGGTCAGCAGTTCGCGGAAGATCGAGTTGTAGTGCTCGTCGACTTCCTCGTCGCTGCTCCAGACGTTGATGGCGCGCTGCACGTCCGAGGCGGTGTAGGCGTCCAGCACGTCCTTCAGGCGGCTCTGCACCAGGCGGCCCATGCGCTCGATCGAGCGGGTCAGGGCGCTCATCGGCTCGGCCTCGGTCAGGATCAGGGCGCGCTTGCCGATGTTCTTGGCCATGTCGCCGCAGCGCTCGAGGCTCATCGAGATCTTCAGGGCGGCGACGGCGTGGCGCAGGTCCACGGCCATCGGCTGGCGCAGGGCGATCAGGCGGAAGGCCTTGCGCTCGATCTCGACCTGCAGGCTGTCGAGGCGCTCGTCGCGGCCGACCACCAGCTGGGCCAGCGGGGCGTCGCGGCGGGCGATGCAGTCGACGGCGTCGGCGACCTGGGCTTCGGCGAGGCCGCCCATGCGGGTCACCTCGGCGGTCAGGTGGTTCAGCTCTTCGCCGTAGGATTTGACGGTATGTTCGGTCATGTGCCTCGTCCCCTCTGGCTTAGCCGAAGCGGCCGGTGATGTAGTCCTGGGTGCGGCTGTCGCGAGGATTGGTGAACATCTCCTCGGTCGGTCCGCTCTCGACCAGCTTGCCCAGGTGGAAGAAGGCGGTCTTCTGCGACACGCGGGCGGCCTGGGCCATCGAGTGGGTGACGATGACGATGCAGAACTGGCTGCGCAGCTCGTCGATCAGTTCCTCGATCTTGGCCGTGGCGATCGGGTCCAGCGCCGAGCAGGGCTCGTCCATCAGGATCACTTCGGGCGAGACGGCGATGGCGCGGGCGATGACCAGGCGCTGCTGCTGGCCGCCCGACAGGCCGGTGCCGGGCTGGTGCAGGCGGTCGGCGACCTCGTTCCAGAGACCGGCCTTCTTGAGGCTGCTCTCGACGATGCTTTCCAGCTCGTCCTTGCGCGTGGCCAGGCCGTGAATCTTCGGGCCGTAGGCGACGTTCTCGAAAATCGTCTTGGGGAACGGGTTCGGCTTCTGGAACACCATGCCGACGCGCGAGCGCAGCACCACCGGATCGACGCTCTTGGCGTTGACGTCGGCGCCGTCGATCTCGATCGAGCCCTGCACGCGGGCCGACGGGATGGTGTCGTTCATCCGGTTGATGCAGCGCAGGAAGGTCGACTTGCCGCAGCCCGACGGGCCGATGAAGGCGGTGACCGACTTGGCCGGGATGTCGAGGGCGACGTCGAACAGCGCCTGCTTCTCGCCGTAGAAGACGTTGACGTCGCGGGCGCGGATCTTGAACTCGCGGGTCTCGACCGTCCCGTGGCCCTGCGGCACGGCGGTGTGGATCACGGGCGCGGCGACGGAGGCGTCGCGGTTCTGGGTGGGCATGGCGTGTCCCTGAACGAGGGCGAGAGCGTTGGGGTTGGTGACGGTCATCTTGATCCTACCACCGGCGTTCGAAGCGGCGGCGCAGGATGACGGCCGCGGCGTTCATGACGATCATGAAGACGAGAAGCACGAGGATGGCCGCGGCGGTGCGCTCGTGGAAGGCCCGCTCCGACGCGTTCTCCCAGATGAACACCTGAACGGGCAGGACGGTCGAGGCGCCGGTGAAGCCTTCCGGCACGCCGGGCACGAACGAGACCATGCCGATCATCAGCAGCGGGGCGGTCTCGCCCAGCGCATGCGCCAGAGACAGGATGGCGCCGGTCATCACGCCGGGCATGGCCAGCGGCAGCACGTGGTGGAACACGGTCTGGGCGCGGGAGGCGCCGACGCCGAGGGCGGCTTCGCGGATCGAGGGCGGCACGGCCTTCAGGGCCGAGCGGGTGGCGATGATCACCGTGGGCAGCGCCATCAGGGCCAGCACCAGGCCGCCGACCAGCGGCGAGCTGCGCGGCACGTGCAGCCAGTTGATGAAGAGCGCCAGGCCCAGCAGGCCGTAGACGATCGAGGGCACCGCCGCGAGGTTGTTGATGTTGACCTCGATGACGTCGGTCCAGCGGTTCTTCGGCGCGAACTCTTCCAGGTAGACGGCGGCCAGCACGCCGACCGGCACCGCGATCAGGGCGGTGATGACCAGCATCAGGGCCGAGCCGACCACCGCGCCCAGCACGCCGGCCTGTTCGGGCTCGGTGGAGTCGGACTTGGTGAAGAAGCCGACGTTGAAGCCGCCCTTGACGGTTCCGTCCTTCTCCAGCTGGTCCAGCCAGGCCAGCTGCTGGTTGTCGAGCTTGCGGTCTTCCTCGGCGGTCGAGCGCTTGATCTCGCCCTTGAAGTAGAGGTCGGCGTCGGCCTTGACCGGACCGGTGACCTCGATGGTCTTGCCAATCACCGACGGGTCGGCCTTGATCTTGTCGAGCAGCTGGAAGCCGAGATCGCGCGAGACCAGGTCCATGACCTTGCCCGACGTCGTGCCCAGGTCGTCGTCCTGGATGTTCAGCTTCTTCATCACCGCCTCGGCGACGATGTAGTCGTAGTTGACCCCGTCCAGCGCGGTGCGGTCGATGCGGTCCGGGTTCAGGTAGACCGGCACGCTGATCGAGTGGGTCTCGAAGGTGGTGTAGCCCTGGGCGACGATGCGGCCGACCAGCACGACCAGGAAGATCATCGCCACGACGATGGCGGCGATGCCCTGGGCCTTGAACCACATCTCCGAGCGGTAGCGCTTCTTCAGGCGCGCCTCGGCGGCCGAGAGCTGCGGGCGGGGACCCTGCTCGCGCGGGGCGGCGCCGGCGTTGATGGCGGCGTCAGTCATATTGTTCCCGATACTTCTGGACGATGCGCAGGGCGATGATGTTGAGCGCCAGGGTCACGACGAACAGCGTCAGGCCCAGGCCGAAGGCCGAGAGGGTCTTGGGGCTGTCGAACTCCTGGTCGCCGGTCAGCAGGGTGACGATCTGCACCGTGACGGTGGTGACCGTGTCCAGCGGGTTGGCGGTCAGCTTGGCCTGCAGGCCCGCGGCCATGGTCACGATCATGGTCTCGCCGACGGCGCGGGAAACGGCCAGCAGCATGGCGGCCATGATGCCCGGCAGGGCGGCGGGAAGGATGACCTTCTTGACCGTCTCGGACTTGGTGGCGCCCATGGCGTAGCTGCCGTCGCGCAGGCTCTGCGGCACGGCGTTGATGATGTCGTCCGACAGCGACGAGACGAACGGGATCAGCATGATCCCCATCACCACGCCGGCCACCAGGGCCATCTGGTTCTGCACCTGCATCAGGTACTGGGCGATCCCGTCCAGCGGGCCGCCGGCCATGCCCTCGCCGATGGCGTTGAAGAAGGCCCGGAACAGAGGGCCCACGGTCAGGGCGGCGAAGAAGCCGTAGACGACGGTCGGCACGCCGGCCAGCACCTCGAGCAGCGGCTTGACCACCGAGCGCACGCGGCGGTCGGCGTATTCCGAGAGATAGATCGCCGAGTAGAGGCCGACGGGCGCGGCCACCAGCATGGCGATCAGCATGATCAGGAAGGTGCCGGCGAACAGCGGCACGGCCCCGAAGGCGCCCGACGAGGCCACCTGGTCGGCGCGCATGGCGATCTGCGGGCTCCACTCGGTGCCGAACAGGAAGGCCAGCGGATTGACGCTCTGGAAGAAGCGCCAGCTTTCCCAGACCAGCGACAGCACGATGCCCAGGGTGGTCAGCACGGCGGCGACCGAGCAGGCGATCAGAAGGCCGTTGATCCAGCCTTCGACGCGGTTGCGGGCGCGGAACTCCAGGCCCACCCGCGGCAGCGCCAGCAGCGCGCCGATCAGGGCCACCAGGGCGGCCAGGGCGATGGTGCTGTAGCGCACCGTGGCGGTGATCTTGGCGGACTCGGCGACCTTGGCGTCGAGCGCGGTCTTCAGCGCGCCCTCGTAGACGACTTCCGACGGCGATTCCTTGGCCGCGATGGCGCGGGCGTCGCTGAAGAACACGTCCTGGCGGTCGGGGGTCAGCGAGGCGATGGCGGCCGGGCGCTCGGCCTGCAGCACCGCCTCCTCGATGCGGCCGCCGAACACGGCGCCGAGCAGGAGGAGCAGGGCGGCGGGGGCGCCGGCCCACAGGGCGGCGTAGGCGCCGTAATAGTTGGGCAGCGAGTGCAGGCGCACCGAAGCGCCGCCGGCGGCCTTGAGCGCTCGGCCGCGGCCGAGCAGGAACGCCGCCAGCGCGAACAGCGCCAGGAACAGGAGCGAGAGCCAGGTCAGCATGCGTGAAGCGGTCTTGCGCTGGATGCGAAGACGGCGCCCGTTGCACCGCCCCGCCCGTCAACCGATCTATGCCGGCCGGGCGACGACCTTATGCGACGTTTCTACGACAGTTTTACGACACCGCCCGGCGCGGGCTCTTCCGAGGCCCTTGAATCCTTGCCCTGCAAGGTCTTGGCCATCGGCAGATAGACCCCGAAGGTGGCGCCCTCGCCCCGGACGGATTCCACGTGCAGCCCGCCCCGGTGGCGGTTGACGATGTGCTTGACGATGGCCAGGCCAAGGCCCGTGCCCTGGCGCTCGCCGCTCTTCTGGCCCTCGACGCGATAGAAGCGCTCGGTCAGGCGCGGCAGGTGCTCGCGGGCGATGCCCGGACCCCGGTCGCTGACCCGCAGCCCGGCGTAGAATTCCTCGACGGCGGAATGGTCGGGGGTCAGCAGCGACAGGCGGGCGGCGGCCGGGTCGCGGGGGGCCACGGCCGTGGCCGGCGTCAGGCCGGGGAAGATCTCGACCCGCACCGTCCCGTCCTTGGGCGTATACTTGATGGCGTTGTCGACGAGGTTCTGGATCACCTGGACGATCTGGTCGCGGTCGCCCTCGACCACGGCGGCGCCGCGCGGCGGCAGCACGGCGTCGAAGCCGACCTGCTTGTCGCGGGCCTGCGGCGCCAGGGCGTCGATGACGTCCTGGGCGGCCATGGCCAGGTCGACGCGGCCGGCCGGGGCGATGTGCTCGTTGAGCTCGATGCGCGACAGGCTCATCAGGTCGTCGATCAGCCGCGACATCCGCTCGGCCTGGGCCTGCATGATGGCCAGGAACTTGTCGCGGGCGCCGGGATCCTCCTTGGCGTGGCCGCGCAGGGTCTCGATGAAGCCCGACAGCGAGGCCAGCGGCGTGCGCAGCTCGTGGCTGGCGTTGGCCAGGAAGTCGGCGCGGGTGCGTTCGGTGCGGCGCACGTCGGTCTCGTCGCGCAGCACCAGCAGAGCCAGGTGCGAGCCGGCCTCGTCACGGCCCAGCGGCCGGGCCTGGGCGGTCCAGTCGCGCCCCTGCGAGCCGACGCCGGTCCACTCGACCATGCGCTCGACCCCGCCGAACAGCGCCTCGTCCACCGCCTCCAGCACCTGCGGGCTGCGCACGGCGGTGACCAGCAGGGCCCCCTCCCGGATGCGGAAGCGCTCGCGGGCGGCGGCGTTGGCGAACACGAAGCGCCGGCCGGTCAGGTCGTCGGCCTCCTCGGCGGCGATGACCATCAGGGGATCGGGCAGGTTCTCGGTAATGACGGCGAAGGGCGGCGCGCGGTCGGCCGAGGCGGCGGCGGGCGCCAGGCTGAGCACCGAGTCGTCGAGCCGCCGACGCAGGCGCCGCAGCATGATAGCGCCGCCGACGCCCAGCAGGATCGCCGCCGGCAGGGCCACGCCCGGCCTGGCCGCGCCCAGGGCGGTCATGGCCACCAGCGCGGTCGGCCCGGCGGCCGCGGCGGTCCACGCCCCGACCCAGGCTCCGGCCAAGCCGCCGCCCCAGCGCTCCGGCGCGACCGGCGAGAGGGGAGAGAGGCTGGGCATGGCGAGCGTCCGGGCTCCTTGAAAGGGCGATGGCCTCCGACAAAGGCCGGGCGGGGGCCAAGGCTCCTAGGCCAGTTTTGTGACGATGCGATGATTCGACGATCCAGATATGGCGCCGCCGTTGAGCATGGGATAGACGGGGAACCCCCGGATGCGTGTCGGTTGCGGAAGTCACCGCAATTTCGCCGCAACCTGACGCAATCTGGGGATCGAGGGAATTCTCCTTAGGGTGGTCTGTTCGTATGCAGCGCAAGGTCCTGGTCGCGACGGTCGCGGCCGCTCCTCTTATGGCCATGGCCTTGGCCGCGCAGGCCGAGACGGTGGTGAACACCGCGCGGACCACGCCTATCGCCACCGGCTCGGCCGGGACGAACGGCGCGGCCGACGATGTCAAGATCGACACGGCCGGCTCGATCAAGCTGACCGCCAGCGGCGCGCTGGTGACGCTGAACAGCAACAATAAGGTCGCCAACGGCGGCACGCTCAGCACACAGGGCGTGAACGACTCGACCGGCATCCTGATCAACGGCGGCACGAGCGGCACGGTCACCCAGACCGGCACGATCACGCTGGACGAGGACTACACCCCGACCGACACCGACTCGGACGGCGACGTCGACGGCGCCTTCGCGCTGGGCTCCAACCGCTACGGCATCCGCCTGGCCGGCCCCGGCGCCTTCACCGGCGACATCCTGGCCACCGGCGGCACGATCACCATCGAGGGCAACAACTCGGCCGGCATCAAGCTGGACAGCGCGCTGAACGGCAATCTGACCAGCGGCGGCGCGATCGCCGTGACCGGCAACAACAGCTACGGCGTCCACGTCAACGCGCCCGTGACCGGCAAGGTCACCGTCAACGGCAGCGTCTCGGTCCTCGGCCAGAACTCGACCGGCGTGGCGATCGACAACAACATCAACGGCGCCTTCGTCATCCAGGGCGCGGTCACGGCCACCGGCTATCGCTACACCGCCCGCCCTGCCGACAAGACCGTGCGCGACAAGCTCGACGCCGACGACCTGCTGCAGGGCGGCCCGGCCGTCCGCGTGGCCGGCAGCGTCACCGGCGGCGTCCTGCTCGACATCCGCCCGGCCGACAACGACAGCACCAAGACCGACGAAGACGGCGACGGTATCGAGGACGCCAACGAAGGCAACGCCGCCCTGGCCGTCTACGGCTCGGCCCCGGCCCTGCTGATCGGCTCGGACACCGGCGCGATCAACATCGGCGTCATCGGCACGGGCGACAACGCCTACGGCCTGCGCGCCCGCGGCGCGATCGTCGCCAACGGCGTCTATGACGGGATCACCTCGACCGCCATCCAGCTGGGCGGCAACACGGGCCAGGCGACCAACATCGCCAATGGCGCCCTGCTCGAGACCACCATGACCTCGCAGGCCTACGAGGCCAACGCCAACGGCGTGCGGGTGACGGCCGGCGCCAACGTGCCGGTGATCTACAACAAGGGCTCGATCACCAGCTACAGCGTCTCGGAAGGCGAGTTCGACGCCCGCGGCATCGTCATCGAGGCCGGCGCCAACGTCCCCAGCCTGCGCAACGGCGGCGTGATCAACTCCAACGTCTTCGGCGAGAAGGGCTCGGCCTACGGCGTCATCGACTATTCGGGCGGTCTGACCTCGATCGAGAACACCGGCTCGATCATCGCGGCGATCTCGCCCACCGACGACGCCGACGACAAGGACGACGCCGACACCGATCCCTCGAACGAGACGATCACCGGCAAGGCCGTGGCCATCGACGTCAGCCGCAACACCACCGGCGTCACCCTGACCCAGAACGGCATCGTCAGCAGCGACAAGACCCTGCCCGACGCCGACGGCGACGGCGTGCCCGACAACGCCGAGCCGTCGATCATCGGCGCCATCCGCTTCGGCTCGGGCGCCGACACCTTCAACGTGCTGAACGGCGCCGTGATCGGCGACATCGCGTTCGGCGCCGGCGCCGACACCTTCCGCATCGACGGCGGCGCGGCCGTGATCGGCGCGATCAGCGACAGCGACGGCCAGCTGGACATCACCATCGGCAAGGGCTCGCTGGGCCTGACCAACGCCCAGACCCTCAACATCTCGAACCTGAACCTGGGCGCCGAGAGCAAGCTGGTGTTCACCGCCGACCCGACGGCCGGCACGCACACCCAGCTGGTGGTCTCGGGCGCGGCCAACATCACCTCGGGCGCGCAGCTTGGCCTGCGCCTGACCAGCCTGCTGACCGAAGAGACCTCGTACAAGGTGATCTCGGCCGGCTCGCTGACCGCCGGAAACTTCGGCCAGGGCCTGCTGGACAACGCGCCCTACATGTACGTCGCCACCGCCAAGGCCGCCGGCAACGACGTCTATCTGGACGTTCGCCGCCGCACCGCCTCGGAAATCGGCCTGGCCCGCTCGGGCGCCTCGGCCTACGACACCCTGTTCGGCTCGCTGGCCGGCGACAAGGACGTGGCCAACCTGTTCCTGGGCATCAACGACAAGAGCACCTTCCTCCACAACTACAACCAGCTGCTGCCCGACCAGGGCGAAGGCATGTTCGCCACCCTGCAGAACATCAACCAGCAGATCTCGGCCGCCACCGCCATCCGCCCCGATCCGGGCGACCGCTACGGCCCCGACAGCATCTGGGTGCAGGAGATCAACGGCCTGGTCCGCCGCGAGGACGGCGAGACCCTGGGCACCGACACCCAGGCCTTCGGCTTCGTCGCCGGCTATGAAGCCATGGGCGACGCGGGCGGCGCCCTGGGCGTGACCCTGGCCTACACCGCGCTGGAAGAACACGACACGGTCGCCCAGGTCGGCGAGCAGACCACCGCCTCGATCGTGCAGACCGGCGTCTACTGGCGTCGTTCGGTCGGCCCCTGGCGCTTCAACCTCGGCGGCGGCGCCGGCTACGGCTGGTTCGAGAGCAACCGCGTGCTGTTCCTCGACCTCAACGGCGACGGCGTCACCGACGAAGACCGCGTGACCAAGGCCGACTGGGGCGCGGTGACCGCCAACGCCTTCGCCGGCGCGGCCTACGAGGCCAAGCTGGGCCGCTACTTCCTGCGTCCCGAAACGCGCATGGACTACACCTACCTCAACGAGTCGAGCCACGACGAGGTCGGCGGCGGCGACGTGCTGGACGGCGCGATCGGCTCGCGCAAGTGGAGCAACCTGTCGGGCGACCTGGGCCTGGTCATGGGCGCGGACTTCGGCCGCGAGGTGTGGCTGCGTCCGGAAGTGCGCGTCGGCTACCGCAAGACCATCGCCGGCAGCCTGGCCGACACCGTCGTGACCAAGAAGAACGGCAAGTACGTGCTGGAAGCCTTCGACAACCGCGACGGCGCCCTGACCCTGGGCTTCGCCCTGCGGGCCGGCACGGCGATGTCCTACGTCGCCCTGGAAGGCGGCGCGGAAAGCACCAAGCGCCAGAAGCGCTACAACGTGAAGCTCACCGGCCGGACGATGTTCTGACCATCGGCCGCCCTGGCGGAGTAGAGTTGAAGGCCCCGCACAACGTGCGGGGCCTTTTTCGTTCGATCGTCCGCCCTCGGAGCGACACTTGGCCGCAGCGTCCAGGAAAACCAATGACTTGGGACGTCAAAACTCCGTTTAGAGCCTGCCCGTTAGTCATCTTCTCCTGAGCAATAGGACGGTGGCCGCAAAGCCGCCGCGAGGGGAAGACCGTGACCATCAACCGCCTTGCCTCGCGCATGGCCCTGATCGCCTGCGTCTCGACGCTGGCGATCGCGGGAAGCGCCAGCGCCCAGACACCCGCGTCTCAGGCGCCGGGGGACCAGCAGGCCCGCATCGAGGCCCTGGAAGCGCAGCTGAAGCTGCTGCAACAGCAGATCAACGAACTGAAGGCGACCACCGTCGCCGCGCCGGTCCAGACGGCGCCCGCCCAAACGGCCCCAGCGCAGGTCGCAGCCGCCGCGCCGGCGCCGGCGCCGAAAGCCGCCTCGCCCCTGCCGGCCGCCACCGTCAGCATCGCCGCCGGCCGCCCGACCATCGCCTCGACCGACGGCGCCTTCACCGCCACCCTGCATGGGGTGATGCAGCTCGACACCGCCCACTACTTCCAGGACAAGGGCCTGCCGGCGGTGATCGGCAATGGCCGCGACCTCAACAGCGGCAGCAACTTCCGCCGCGCCCGCCTGGGCGTGGACGGCCGGTTCTTCAAGAACTTCGACTACTCGATCCTGCTCGACTTCGGCGGCAACGGCGCCGACGGCCCCGGCATGCTCCAGGAGCTGTTCATCCAGTACAACTACGCGCCGTTCAAGGTGCGCGCCGGGGCCTTCGCCCCGAGCGTGGGCCTCAGCGACGCGGCGTCGCAGAACGGTTCGCTGTTCCCCGAACGCGCGGCGATCGCCGAGATGGTGCGGGGCCTGGCCGCCGCCGACCGCCGCTACGGGCTGCAGGTGCAGACCTCGGGCGAGAACTGGCTGCTGTCGGCCGCCGCCACCGGCGGCAAGAGCGGCGACGCCCAGACCTTCGACGAGCAGCAGGCCTATGTCGGCCGCGCCGCCTTCGCCCCGGTCAAGAGCAAGGACTGGCTGCTGCACCTGGGCGTCAACGGCGGCTACATCGCCACCCCGGCCCAGACGGCGGTCGGCGGCGGCTACGCCCTGACCCTGACCGAGCGGCCCGAACTGCGCGTCGACGGGACCACCCTGGTCTCGACCGGCGCCCTCGATGCGAAGAACCTGCGCCACCTGGGCGCGGAACTGGCCGTGCAGCACAAGAGCCTGCTGATCCAGAGCGAGGTGTTCGACATCGCGCTCGAGCGGCGCAACGCCGCCGCCGGGGTCAGCGACCCGAAGTTCGGCGGCTGGTACGTCGAGGGCGGCCTGGTGCTGACCGGCGAGAGCCGCCGCTACAACGCCGCCACCTTCGCCTTCGACGCCCCGTCCATCGCCCACCCCTTCGATCCGAAGACCGGCCAGTGGGGCGCCTGGGAGCTGGCGGCGCGCTACTCGGTGCTGGACCTCAACCACCACGAACTGGCCGCCCTGGCGGCCGACCGGGTGCGCGGCGGCGAGCAGACGATCTGGAGCGCCGGGATCAACTGGTTCCCCAACTCGGTGACCAAGTTCTCGCTGGATTACCTGGACGTCGACATCGACCGGCTGGACCCCGCCGGCGGCGCGACCCCGCTCAGCCAGGGCTACCAGGCGGTCAACCTGCGCAGCCAGTTCGCGTTCTAGGGACGGAGCGTCTCCTTTCCTCCCGTCATTCCCGCCCTTGTGGCGGGAATGACGGGAGATAAAAGGGATGGGGGAGGATCTTCTGATCCCGCCCTCAGAAACACTCGCGCGCGTCGGGACCGCGCATCGGCCAAGGTTACGGGGCATTCCACGAGGACGCCCGATGACCCTGCTCCGCTCTGCCTCCTTCCGGCCTTCCCGCCGGGACCTCGCCCTCGGCGCGGGCGCCCTGGCGGCGGCGCCGGCGAGCGCGCTGGCCCAGAAGGCGCCCAAGGTCGTCACCCTGCTGAACGTCAGCTACGACCCGACCCGCGAGCTCTACCAGGACATCAACCCCGCCTTCGCCGCCTACTGGAAGCGCCGGGTCGGCCAGACGCTGGAGATCAGGCAGAGCCATGGCGGCTCGGGCAAGCAGGCGCGCTCGGTGATCGACGGCCTGCAGGCCGACGTCGTCACCCTGGCGCTCGCCGACGACATCGACCAGATCGCCGCCCGCGGCCTGACCGCCGCCAACTGGCAGTCGCGCCTGCCGCAGAACTCGGCCCCCTACACCTCGACGATCGTGTTCCTGGTCAGGAAGGGCAATCCCAAGCGGATCAAGGACTGGGGCGACATCGTAAAGCCCGGGGTGCAGATCATCACCCCCAACCCCAAGACCGGCGGCGCCCCGCGCTGGGCGTATCTCGCCGCCTGGGCCTGGGCGCTGAAGCAGCCGGGCGGCAGCGACGCCTCCGCCCAATCGTTCGTGCGCCAGCTCTACAAGCAGGTGCCGGTGCTCGACAGCGGGGCGCGCGGCTCGATGACCACCTTCGCCCAGCGGGGCGTCGGCGACGTGCTGCTGACCTGGGAGAACGAGGCGCACCTGGCCCGCCAGGAGTTCGCCGCCGACGGGCTGGAGATCGTCTATCCGTCGCGCTCGATCCTGGCCGAGCCGTCGGTGGCGGTGATCGACAGCGTGGCCAAGCGGCGCGGCACGAAGCTGATCGCCGAAGGCTACCTGAACTTCCTCTACAGCCCGCTGGCCCAGGACCTGATCGGCAAGCACCACTACCGACCGCGCAATCCGCAGGCCGCGGCCAAGTACGCCGCCAAGTTCCCGAAGATCCCGCTGGCCACCATCGACGGCCAGTTCGGCGGCTGGAAGAAGGCGCAAGGCCGCCATTTCGCCGACGGCGGCGTCTTCGATCAAATCTACCGGCCGTGAGAGTCTTCTTGGGCGTGAAACCTACCTAGACAATAGAGTATGAGGCTCGGGTCAGTTTCGCGCGTTATCCCGCACGACCCCACCGGAGCCATAGCGACATCGCCATGACCAACGCCTTCAAGTCTCCCACCCGGCGCGGCCTGCTCGGCGCGGCCGGCGCCGGCGCCGCCGCTCTGGGCGCTCCCGCCCTGCTGGCCGGCCAGGCCCAGGCCGCCGGGTCGGTGACCCTGCTGAACGTCAGCTACGACCCGACCCGCGAGCTCTACAAGGACATCAACACCGCCTACGCCAAGTACTGGAAGGACAAGGTCGGCCAGACCCTGACCATCAACCAGAGCCACGGCGGTTCGGGCAAGCAGGCCCGCTCGGTGATCGACGGCCTGCAGGCCGACGTGGTCACCCTGGCGCTGGCCTACGACATCGACGAGATCGCCGACAAGGCCAAGCTGCTGCCGGCCAACTGGCAGTCGCGCCTGCCGCAGAACTCGACGCCCTACACCTCGACGATCGTGTTCCTGGTCCGCAAGGGCAACCCCAAGAAGATCGCCGACTGGGCCGACCTGGTGAAGCCGGGCGTGGGCGTCATCACCCCCAACCCGAAGACCTCGGGCGGGGCGCGCTGGAACTACCTGGCCGCCTGGGCCTGGGCGCTGAAGCAGCCGGGCGGCAATCCGGCCAAGGCCGAGGCCTATCTGAAGGACCTGTTCAACCACGTGCCGGTGCTCGACACCGGCGCGCGCGGCGCCACCACCACCTTCACCCAGCGCGGCATCGGCGACGTGCTGCTGGCCTGGGAGAACGAGGCCTTCCTGGCGCTGGAGGAACTGCCGGGCCAGTTCGAGATCGTCGTGCCCTCGCGCTCGATCCTGGCCGAACCGCCCGTGGCCCTGGTCGACAAGAACGTCGACCGCCACAAGACCCGCCTGGCCGCCACGGGCTACCTCAACTTCCTCTACAGCCCGCTGGCCCAGGAACTGATCGCCAAGCACCACTACCGTCCGCGCAACGCGGCCGTGGCCAAGAAGTACGCCGGCAAGTTCAAGCAGATCCCGCTGTCGACCATCGACGACACCTTCGGCGGCTGGAAGAAGGCCCAGGCCACGCACTTCGCCGACGGCGGCGTCTTCGACCGCATCTACCGTCCGAAATAGGACCCGCCCTTTCAAAACTTGACCATTGCAGGCGCGGCGGTCCCCATGGGGCCGCCGCGTTTTGCGTTCCCACGCCGAAGCTTGGTCGGGAACCCGACCCAGGACCGGGCGTTCAGCCGTTGACGGGGCGTCCATAGAACAAGGCCGGGGTCGGGCTCAGGAATGACGGATTATCTGAAGTCTCAGCGGGCGAGCGATCAGCTCGCGGCCGAGCACGGCATCGACGACCCCTTCGCGGCCGCCATCCGCGCCACCCGCATGGCGATGATCGTCACCGACGCCACCCAGGCCGACAATCCGATCATCTTCGCCAACGACGCCTTCCTGCGGCTGACCGGCTATGCCCGTTCCGAGGTGATCGGCCGCAACTGCCGCTTCCTGCAGGGGCCCGACACCAGCCCCGTCGCCATCGGCGAACTGCGCGGCGCGATCGCCGACGGCGACGACATCGCCATCGACATCCTCAACTACCGCAAGGACGGCAGCACGTTCTGGAACGCGCTGTATCTCTCGCCCGTGCGCAACAAGCTGGGGCAGATCATCTACTTCTTCGGCTCGCAGCTGGACGTCAGCGAGAAGAAGCAGACCGAGCAGCACCTGCGCGAGACCCGCAGCGACCTGGAGGACGCCGTCGAGGCGCGCACCCGCGAGCTGTCCCTGGCCCTGGAGCAGAAGACCGCCCTGCTGCACGAGGTCGACCACCGGGTGAAGAACAACCTGCAGCTCATCTCGTCCCTGCTGCTGCTGCAGAACCGGCGCGAGAAGGAGCCGGCGGTCAAGCACAGCCTGCGCGGCATGCTGGAGCGGGTGAACGCCATCGCCACCGTCCACCGCCGCCTGTTCCAGAGCGAGGACGTCGAGCGCTTCGACGTCTCGGCCTTCGTGCGCGACCTGGTGTCGGACATGGCCGGGACCGCGGCCCGCGACGACGTGCGCGTTAGCCTGGACCTGGAGCGGGTGGACGTGCCGGCCTCGAAGGCCGCGCCCCTGGCCCTGGTGATCAGCGAGCTGTTCTCCAACGCCCTGCGCCACGCCTTCCCGGAGGGGCGCGCGGGCCACGTCTCGGTATCGATCACTCGCACAAATGGCGAGTTTCGGATCGAAATCGCCGATGACGGCGTTGGAATGGCTGAAGGGGCCCGGACATCGGGTTTCGGACTGACCATCGTCCAGCTGCTCTGCCAGCAGCTCAAGGCGCGGTCCGAGACCACGGCGGCCGAGCCCGGAACCCGCGTCGTCGTCAACCTGCCCGTCAACGGCGCGCATCACTAGGAACCAGTAACCCATGCCCGGGCGCGCGTTGGATGTGTTGATCGTCGAGGACGAGGTCCTCCTGGCCACCGAGCTGGAGTTCCTGGTCCAGGAAGCCGGCTACCACCCCGTGGGCTGCGCCATGAGCGCGGACGAGGCGGTGGACCTGGCCAGGTCGCTGCATCCAGACCTCGCCCTCGTCGACGTCCACCTGCGCGACGGCCCCACCGGCGTGGAGGTGGTGCGCAGGATCCACGACGACTGCGGCTGCGTGGCCCTGTTCATGACCGCCAACGTCAAGCGCCTGCCGGACGACTTCGCCGGCGCCTGCGGGGTGATCGGCAAGCCCTATTCGGAGCATGGCGTGAAGACCGCCCTGGCCTATCTGGCCGTCTGCCTGAGAGAGGGCCATGCGCCGGGCCTGCCGCCCGCCGGGCTGGAGCTGGCCCCCGCCTATGCCCAGCTCTGGGGCCTGACCGAAATGCCGCGCTCGGCCTGATGGCCGACGTCCACCCGGTCGCCGTCTTCGTCGGGACCGCCGCGGCCCTGTTGTCGATCACCAGCTTCGCCCCGCAGATCGTCAAGATCGTCCGCGAGAAGGACGCCTCGTCGGTGTCGCTGCGGACCTATGTGGTGACCGTGACGGGGTTTGCCTGCTGGCTGGCCTACGGCCTGATGATCAAGGCCTGGCCGGTGGCGCTGTCCAACCTCGCCTGCCTTGCGATGTCGGCCGCGGTGCTCGCGCTCAAATGGCGCTACGGGCGCGGACGGTCCGGGAACGACGTCAAAGGGTGAACCTAGTCAAAGGGTGACAGGGGGGGCGGGGTCCGCTATCGAGGCGCGCCTATTTTCGCGCACCAGGACCATCGCCTTTGACCAACGTCGCCGAGGAAGCTGGCTGGGCCACCGCCAAGACCCTGGCCGAGGCCCTGCCCTACATCCAGATCTACGACCGCGAGACGGTCGTGATCAAGTACGGCGGCCACGCCATGGGCCAGGAAGAGGTGGCCAAGCTGTTCGCCGCCGACGCCGTGCTGCTGAAGCTCTTGGGCGTGCACCCCGTGGTGGTTCACGGCGGCGGTCCGCAGATCAGCCGCATGCTCGACAAGGCCGGCGTCAAGTCGACCTTCATCGACGGCCTGCGCGTCACCGACGAGGCCACGATGGAAGTGGCCGAGATGGTCCTGTCGGGGGCCATCAACAAGGAAATCGCCAACTGGATCACGCTCGCCGGCGCCGAGGCCGACGTGCGCGGCGTGGGCCTGTCGGGCAAGGACGCCCGCCTGATCACCGCCGAGAAGGTGACCCGGACCAAGAAGGATCCGGACAGCAACATCGAGCAGGCCGTCGACCTGGGCTTCGTGGGCGAGCCGACCAAGGTCGATCCGCACCTGATCCAGGCGCTGCTGACCTCGGAAACCGACTACATCCCGGTGATCGCCCCGATCGGCGTGTCCGAGCAGGGCGAGACCTTCAACATCAACGCCGACACGGTCGCCGGCGCCCTGGCGGGCGCCCTGAAGGCCAAGCGGATGCTGATGCTGACCGACATCAAGGGCGTGCTGGACGCCGACGGCGAGCTGATCCGCGAGATGACCATCGAGCAGGCCCGCCAGCTGATCGCCGACGGCGTGGCCACCGGCGGCATGATCCCCAAGCTCGAGAACGCCATCCACGCCGTGGAGAGCGGCGTCGAAGCCGTGGTCATCCTCGACGGGCGCCGCCCGCACGCCATGCTGGTCGAACTGTTCAGCGAGCACGGCGCGGGCACGCTGATCTCGAAGTGATCTGATGGTGGACCTCACCCACGTCGACACCTGGCTGTTCGACCTCGACAACACCCTCTATCCGGCCGAGACCCAGTTCATGGGCCTGATCGAGGGCCGGATGACCGACTTCGTCGAGCGCTTCACGGGCCTGCCCCGCGAAGAGGCCCGGGCGTTGCAGAAGAAATACTACCTCGAGCACGGCACCACCCTGGCCGGGCTGATGACCTATCACGGCATGGACCCCTCCCAGTTCCTGGAGGAGGTGCACGACGTGTCGATGGAGAACCTTGTCCCCGACCAGGCGCTGCATGACGCGATCGATGCCCTGCCCGGCCGGCGGCTGGTGTTCACCAACGGCTCGCTGGGCCACGCCGAGCGGGTGCTGGGGCACCTGGGGCTGCGCGAGCTGTTCGAGGACGTCTTCGCCATCGAGACGGCCGACTACATCCCCAAGCCCTCGCTGGCGACCTTCGACAAGATCACCAAGCTGCACGCCATCGATCCGCCGACCACGGCCTTCTTCGAGGACAGCGAGAAGAACCTCGTCCCCGCCGCGCGGCTGGGCATGACCACCGTCCTGGTCGGCGCCCACGCGGCCGCGTCGACCTCCGAACACGTCCATCACCGCACCAACGACCTCGCCGGGTTCCTGAGCTCGGCGCGCCTGAAGGGATCCGACCAATGACCGCCTTGACCCTCGCCGACCTGCAGACCGAGATCGAAGCCGCCTGGGAAGCCCGCGACGGCGTCTCGACGGCCACCACCGGCCCGGTCCGCACCGCCGTGGAAGAGGCCCTGCTGCTGCTCGACAGCGGCAAGGCCCGCGTCTCGGAAAAGATCGACGGCGCGTGGACCACCCACCAGTGGCTGAAGAAGGCCGTGCTGCTGTCGTTCCGCCTGAACCCCAACAGCGTGATGCGCGCCGGCACGCTCGGCGGCGGCGTCGGTCCGTGGTGGGACAAGGTTCCGAACAAGTTCGACGGCTGGGAAGCCCCGCAGTTCGAGGCCGCCGGCTTCCGCGCCGTGCCGGGCGCCATCGTCCGCCGCGGCTCGCACGTGGCCAAGAACGTCATCCTGATGCCGTCGTTCGTGAACATCGGCGCCTTCGTCGACGAGGGCACCATGGTCGACACCTGGGTGACGGTCGGCTCGTGCGCCCAGATCGGCAAGCACGTCCACCTGTCGGGCGGCGTCGGCATCGGCGGCGTGCTCGAGCCGCTGCAGGCCAACCCGACCATCATCGAGGACAACTGCTTCATCGGCGCCCGCTCGGAAGTCGTCGAGGGCGTGGTCGTCGGCGAGGGCTCGGTCCTGTCGATGGGCGTCTACCTGTCGGCCTCGACCAAGATCGTCGACCGCAAGACCGGCGAGATCCACGTCGGCAAGGTGCCGCCCTACAGCGTCGTGGTGCCGGGCAGCCTGCCCGACAAGAACGGCGGCCCGAGCCTCTACTGCGCCGTGATCGTCAAGACGGTAGACGCCCAGACCCGCTCGAAGACCTCGATCAACGACCTGCTGCGCGACTGATCGCGCGATGGGGGCGGCCGTTGACGAGACACTGGCCGCCCTGCGCGCCGGCGACCTGGCCGGCGCGACCAGGCTGGACCTTTCCGGCGCGGACCTTTCGCAGGTCCCGCCGGAGGTCTTCGCCCTTGCCGACACGCTGGAGGTGCTGGACATCGGCGCCACCCGGATTTCGGCCCTGCCCCATGACTTTTCCCGCCTGAAGCGGCTGACGGTGCTGTTCGCCTCGGGCGCGCCGTTTCGCGCTCTGCCGGAGGCTCTGGGCGACCTGCCAGCCCTGAGCCAGGTCGGCTTTCGCGGCTGCGGGATCGAAGAGATCCCCGGCGAGGCGCTGTCGCCGGCCCTGCGCTGGCTGACTCTCACCGACAACCGCATCGAGACCCTGCCGGCCGCCCTGGGCGAACGCCCTGCGCTTCAGAAACTGATGCTGGCCGGCAACAGCCTGGCCGCCCTGCCGGAAAGCCTGGCGGGGGCGTCGAACCTGGAACTGCTGCGCGTCGCCGCCAACCGCTTGCCGGCCTTGCCCGGCTGGCTGGCCGACCTGCCGGCGCTGGCCTGGCTGGCCTGGGCCGGCAATCCGTTCGACACCGCGACCGGGGCCGCCGCGCCGCCCGTCGCCTGGAGCGCGCTGTCGCTGGGTCGCCCGCTGGGGCGCGGCGCCTCGGGCGACGTCTTCGAGACCGCCTGGAACGGCCGCCCGGCGGCCTTGAAGCTGTTTCGCGGGACCATGACCAGCGATGGCCTGCCCGAGCGCGAGATGGCCGCCTGCCTGGCCGCCGGCGAGCATCCGAACCTGACGGGAGCCCTGGGCCGGATCGAGGGCCATCCCGACGGCGCCGAGGGCCTGCTGATGCCGCTGCTGCCGGAGAGCTGGCGCGTCCTGGCCGGCCCGCCCAGCGCGCAAAGCTGTAGCCGCGACGTCTATGCCCCGGACCTGGCCTTCCCGCTCGACGCCGCCCGCCGCATCGCCCGCGACGTGGCCGCCGGCGCGGCGCGCCTGCACGAGCGGGGCCTGCAGCACGGCGACCTCTACGCCCACAACGTGCTGTGGGACGGCGACACGGGCGCGGCCGTGCTCAGCGACTTCGGCGCGGCGGCCTTCCTGCCGGCCGACGAGGAAGGCCGCTGGACGCCGCTGGACGTGCGGGCCTTCGGCCTGCTGCTGGGCGAACTGCTGGACCGCGTCGACGGCCAGGCTCCGGCGGCCCTGCGCGCGCTGGAGGCGGCCTGCGTCCAGCCCGACGGCGCGGCGCGTCCGTCGATGGCCGAGATCCTGGCGGCCCTTTCCTGATCGCCCGATGCAGGCTCTAGTCGCCGCATGCGGGACCTTCTCCACCGACTGAAGCCGATCTTCGCCCTCTCCGGCCGCGCCTCGCGGCTGGACTACTGGCGCACGCAGGCCGGGCTGGCCCTGGCCACCGCCCTGGTGCTGACCCTGACGGTGCTGGCCACCCAGGCCGGCGGCTGGCTGGGCGTGGTTCCGTGCCTGCTGTTCCTGCCGGTGCTGGCGGCCGGCGTCTGCGTGGCGGTGCGCCGGCTGCACGACCGCGGCAAGACGGCCTGGTGGATGGCCGTCTTCGCCATCGGCCCCTATGCGCTCAGCGGCCTGGCCAGCGGGCTCTACGCGGGCGACTCCGTGCTGATCCTGGCCGCGCCGCTGCTGGCCCTGGCGGCCCTGGCCCTGTCGATCTGGGCGTGGGTGGAGCTGGGCCTCCTGCGCGGCACGCGGGGCGACAACCGCTATGGGGTCGAGCCCGCGCGCCGCTGAGGGGGCTCCCTAGCGGGTGGCCTCGTGGACTTCCTTCTTGGCGGCCGAGCCGGCTTCCTTGCTCTCGCGGGTGATGTCCTTGCCGGCTTCCTGGGCGGCGTCGCCGGCCTTGGCCCCGGCCACCTTGGCCGCGTCGACGGCGTCGCCCGCGGCGGCCTTCAGCTCGGCGGCGGTCTCCTTGCTGCTTTCCTTCAGCGCCGTGCCGGCTTCCTTGACGTCCGGATCGTTCTTTATCTCGTTGGCGGCGTCCTTGATGTCCTGGCCGGCGGCGCTGGCGCCTTCCTTGATCTGCTGGGCGTGCTGGTCCGAGCAGGCGGCGGCCGACAGGGCCAGGGCCGAGACGGCGATCAGGGCGAGGGTGCGCATCTGGTGTTCCTCCGACGATCTTGGCGACGATCTTGGTTGATACAGGTCGAGCAGAGAACGGCGCGGCCAAGGTCGAGGTTCCGACTCTGGCGCCCGCACGGCTTTCCCCCGGGGCTTACGACCGCTAAACCCCCGCCATGCGCATCGCCTTTCTCGGAACTCCCGATTTCGCCGTCGCCTGCCTGGCCGAGCTGGTCGCCAGCGGCCATGAGATCGCCTGTGTCTATTCCCAGCCCCCGGCCCCGCGCGGCCGCGGCCAGGAACTGAAGCCCTCGCCGGTCCACGCCTTCGCCGAAGGCCTGGGGTTGCCGGTGCGCACGCCGGTCTCGATGAAGACGGCCGAGGAGATCGAGGCCTTCAAGGCCCTGGACCTCGACGCCGCCGTCGTCGTCGCCTTCGGCCAGATCCTGGTCAAGGACGTGCTCGACGCGCCGAAGCTGGGCTGCTTCAACCTGCACGCCAGCCTGCTGCCCCGCTGGCGGGGCGCGGCGCCGATCCAGCGGGCGATCATGGCCGGGGATCCCGTGACGGGCGTCCAGGTGATGCGGATGAGCGAGGGCCTCGACGAGGGCCCGGTGCTGCTGTCGGAGAGCGTGCGCATCGACGCGCTGGACACCGTGGCCAGCCTGCACGACCGCCTGGCCGCCGTCGGCGCCCGCCTGCTGCCCGTGGCCCTGGCCGCCATCGAGCGCGGCGGCGCGGTCGAGACCCCGCAGAGCGAGGACGGCGTCACCTACGCCAGGAAGATCAAGCCGGCCGAGGCCCGCATCGACTGGACGCGGCCCGCCGCCGAGGTCGACCGCCACATCCGCGGCCTGTCGCCCTTCCCCGGCGCCTGGTTCGAGGCCCCGTCGGACAAGGGTCCGGTGCGGGTGAAGGCCCTGCTGTCGAAGGTGGAGGACGCCGACGGCGCTGCCGGGACGGTGCTGGACGACGCCCTGCTGATCGCCTGCGGAGAGGGCGCGGTGCGCCTGCTCAAGGCCCAGCGCGAGGGCAAGGGCGTGCAGGAGGCCGAGGTCTTCGTGCGCGGCTTCCCGCTGGCGGCCGGGACGGTCCTGGCCTGATGCCCCGCTACCGCCTCCTCGTCGAGTACGACGGCCGTCCCTATTCGGGCTTCCAGGCCCAGGCGACCCTGCCCAGCGTGCAGGGGGCGATCGAGGCGGCGGTGAAGGCCTTTTCCGGCCAGGAGCTGCGCATCGCCGCGGCCGGCCGCACCGACACCGGCGTGCATGCCACGGGCCAGGTGGTGCATGTGGACCTCGAGCGCGACTGGCCGGCCCAGACGGTGATGAACGCCCTGAACGCCCACCTGACCCGCGAGGCGGTGTCGATCCTGGACGCGGCCGTCGCGCCCGAGGGCTGGCACGCGCGCTTTTCGGCCAACGAGCGGCGCTACCTCTACCGGATCCTCAACCGCCGCGCCCCGCCGGCCCTCGACAAGGGCAAGGTCTGGCACATGAAGAAGGACCTCGACCACGAGGCCATGCATGCGGCGGCCCAGGCCCTGGTCGGGCTGCACGACTTCACCACCTTCCGCGACATGCACTGCCAGGCCCAGAGCCCTATGAAGACCCTCGACGTGGCCCGCGTGCGGCGGGTGGGCGAGGAGATCCACCTCGACTTCGAGGCGCGGTCGTTCCTGCACCGGCAGGTGCGGTCGATGACCGGGACGCTGGTCGAGGTGGGCGCCGGCCGCTGGGCCGTCGGCGACGTGAAGAAGGCCCTGGAGGCCAAGGATCGCCGCGCCTGCGGGCCGGTGGCCCCGGCCGACGGCCTCTACCTGGTGGGCGTGGGCTACGAGGACTGAAGGCTAGGGCCCGCGGCCTCCACCGGCTCGACATCCGGCGAAGGCCGCGAGGAACCGGAGGCCGACCGACATCGGCCTCCGGACGAAAGCCCCGGGGTTGGAGGGGACCGGGGCGCTCGAAAGGCGTCAGTCGTCCGACATGCGCTCGGCGATCCAGACCGATCCCAGCGCCAGCATGAACACGCCGAAGGCGGCGAGGACGAAACCGAGATAGGCGAGCTGGGCGATCGGCATGGCGGGCTCCATCGGGGAACGGATGGAGGGTGCGTCGGTGCGGGACGGGGCGCCTTGATCTGGGTCAAAGGCTCTTGATCCGCCCGTCATTCCAGCCCTTTTGGCGGGAATGACGGGAGAATAGGAGGGGGCTCTACAGCACTGAGCAGTTGGTCAGCTGGCTGAACGCCTCCAGCGCACTGGCCCCCACCACCGAGGTGCCGAACCGGTCGAGCTCGGGCGACCAGACGGCGACCGTCGCCTTGCCGGGCACGACGGCGACGATGCCGCCGCCGACGCCGCTCTTGGCCGGCAGGCCGACGCGGTAGGCGAAGCTGCCGACGCTGTCATAGATGCCGCAGGTCAGGAGCAGGGCGTTGAGGCGCCGGGTCAGGCGTTCCGGGAAGATCGTCTCCTCGACCACGGGCGAGAAGCCGCCGGCCGCCAGCGGCAGGAAGGCGCGGGCCAGCTGGCGGCAGCTCATGGTCAGGGCGCACTGGCGACAATAGGCGGCGACCACGGCTTCCGGATCGTGGCGCACCGTGCCCTTGCCGCGCATCAGGTTGGCGATGGCCCGGTTCTGCCAGGCGTTGTCGAGCTCGGAGGCGGCCACCGCCTCGTCGATCTCCACCGGGTCGTCGGCGAGGAAACCGGCGAAGCCGCGCACCAGGGCGGCGGGGTCCTTGACCTTGTCGAGCAGGATGTCGGTCACCGCCAGCGCGCCGGCGTTGATGAACGGGTTGCGCGGAAAGCCGCCCTCGGCCTCCAGCAGGGAGAGGTGATTGAAGGGCGTGCCCGAGGGCTCCTTGCCCACCCGGGTCCAGACCTCGTCGCCGATGCGGTTGAGCGCCAGGCCCAGCGACAGCACCTTGGTGATGCTCTGGACGGAGAAGCCCTCGTCGGCGTCGCCGATCACATGCTCGCCGCCGTCGACCGTGCGCACGGCCATGCCGAACTTCGACCCCGGCACGCCGGCCAGCTGGGGGATGTAGTCGGCCGCGCGGCCCTTGCCGAAGTGCGGCTTCACCAGCACGGCGACCTCGGCGAGGACTTCGTCGATGGAGAGCTCGTTCATGGCGCGGCCGTCCGCTCCCTCAGACCACCAACGGCGGTCAGCCCGAAAACGCCTCGAAATACCGCCGGATCAGCGCGGTGTAGGCGCCGGCCAGCTGGCGGACCTCCTCGACCGGCACGCGCTCGTCGACCTGGTGCATGGTCGAGCCGACCAGGCCGAACTCGACCACCGGGCAGAGGGCGCGGATGAAGCGGGCGTCGCTGGTGCCGCCGGTGGTCGACAGCTCGGGCACGCGGCCGGTGGCGTCGCCCACGGCGCCGACGATGACGTCGGTGAAGGGGCCCGGCTCGGTCAGGAACGCCTCGCCGCTGATCTTGCACAGGGCCTCGACGCGGCCCGAGAAGCCCTCGGCGGCCTCGCGGCACTCGTGCTCGATCCAGGCGGCCAGGTCCTTGCCCTTGTGGGCCGGGTTGAAGCGGATGTTGATGCGGGCCTTGGCGCTGGCGGGAATGACGTTGGTGGCCGGGTTGCCGACATCGACCGTGGTGATCTCCAGGTTCGATGGCTGGAAGCCGATATAGCCCTCGTCCAGCACCCGGCTCTGCAGGCGCGAGAGGATGTCGATCATCACCGGGATCGGGTTGGCGGCGCGATGCGGATAGGCCACGTGGCCCTGGCGGCCGTCGACGGCGATCCAGGCGTTGATGCTGCCGCGCCGGCCGATCTTGACCATGTCGCCCAGCAGGCTGGCGCTGGTGGGTTCGCCGACGATGCAGTGGTCGATGACCTCGCCCTCGGCGGCCAGGGCCTCGACGACCTTGACCGTGCCGTCCTCGGCCACGCCCTCCTCGTCGCCGGTGATCAGGAAGCTGATCGAGCCGGGGACCTCCTCGGTATGGGCGACGGCCGAAACGAAGGCGGCGATGGCCGACTTCATGTCGACCGCGCCGCGACCGTAGAGCACACCGTCCTTGATCTGCGCTTCGAACGGCCCGGCGGTCCAGGCCGCGTCGTCGCCCACCGGCACCACGTCGGTATGGCCGGCGAAGCAGAGGTTGGGCCGGGCGGTCCCGCGCTTGGCGTAGAGGTTCTCGATCTCGCCGAACTTCATACGCCGGCAGTCGAAACCCAGGCCTTCCAGCTGTCGCTGCAGCACGTCCATCGCGCCCTCGTCGGCGGGGGTGACGGACGGGCGGCGGATCAGGGCCTGGGCGAGCTCGACCGGGTCGATGCTGACGGAAACGGGCGCGGGGCTGGTCATGTTGCAGGCTTTAGGCTTCCCATTGGCGGGACGCAAATCCAGCACGATACTTCCCCAGTTTCTGGCAAGGCCGACCATGCCCAAGATCGACATCGACCAGGCGCCCACACGTCACGGCACGGCCTATCCCGCGCCCTTCGACCAGCCCTGCCGGGCGCGCAAGCGCTGGAAGCTGGGCGACGCGGCGGGCCTCACCCAGTTCGGGGTCAACCTGATGCGGCTGGAGCCCGGAACCTGGTCCAGCCAGCGCCACTGGCACACGGCGGAGGACGAGTTCGTCTGGGTGGTCGAGGGCGAGGTGGTGCTGGTCGAGAATGGGGGCGAGACGATCCTCAAGGCCGGCGACTGCGCGGGCTTCAAGGCGGGCGTGCCCAACGGCCACCAGATCCAGAACCGCTCGGACAAGCCCGCCGTGCTGCTGGAGATGGGCTCGCGCCGCCCGCAGGAGGACGGCTGCGACTATCCGGACCTCGATCTCGTCATCCATCCGGGCGAGGAGACCTACCGCCACCGGGACGGAACGCCGTACGTGGCGCAGAGCGGACGCAAGCGGTAGGGAACGGCGCAAAGTTATCCACAGGGCGCCGATCTCACCTTCTCCCATAGGGAGAAGGTCCATCCCCGCCGATTTCCGCCTCACTCTCAATAAATTCAACGTCCTGTACGAAAACACACGTTTCTTATCCGACGTCTCCAAACCGGCCCCATGCTTCCAGGCATGACCAGCGAAACCTCCCGCGCCTGGTGCGCGAAGATCCAGCAGCGGCTGATGGCGGCGATGGATGAGCTTTGGGTCGCGATAGAGGAGGGCCTCGACCGCGAGGCGTTCCGCAAGGCGTCCGAAAAGGTGCGGCTGCTGGGCCAGATGGCCGGCACGGTGCGCAAGATCGTCCAGGCCCTGCCGCCCGAGCGCGCCGCGCGGCCGGCCGGCGGCTGGTCCCTCCCGACGCCGGAGGCGGAAACCGCGCCCCGTCCCGAACGCAAGATCGACGCCCTGAAGGGCGGGGCGCGCGGGCGGCTGTGAGCGGCCCTCTCCCCTTGCGGGAGAGGGTGGCCCGCGCAGCGGGTCGGGTGAGGGGTCGAAGACCGGCGCCGCCGCAACGGCCGAACGGCTGGGCGAACAGGTCCAGGTCTGAGAGACCCCTCATCCGTCGGCTGTCGCCGACACCTTCTCCCGCAAGGGGAGAAGGACCCGCGTACCGCCGTTCATCGGCGCCCTTGCAAGCTCCGCGGGCGGAACCATATGTCGGGCACGGGCGCTGAATTTACAGACCCGAAACGGACCAGAAACACGCCATGGCGGCCAAGGCCCTCATCGCTCTCGCCATCGTCGCGGCCATCGCCGTCGGCCTGCTGCTGCCGATCCCCGGCCGCTCGCACAAGGCCGAGGCGACTCAGTCGCAGATCGAGACCATCGACATCAAGGGCGGCTGAGGCCGCCCCTTCTCCCCTTCCCGGCCGGAGCGGTCCTTCGCCCGGGATGACGAACGTGGGTGGAATGAGCGCTTAAGGCCGCCCCTGCCGCGCCAGGTCCTCGGTCCGCGCGGCGCAGCCCTTGAAGGTGGTTCCGTCCAGCCAGACCTCGGCCGCGTGGCTGAACACGCGGTCCGACATGCCGTCCGAGCACGGCTGCGGCGTCAGGCGGAAGACGAGGCGATGACCCTGTGTCCCGGCCTCGCCCGGCTGCTCGGCGTCCCAGACGCCCTGCTCGCCGTCGATGCGCACGCCGGGATTGGGCATGGCGACCGCCCCGCCCTCCATGCGGTCCAGCGTGATCGTCTCGCCGCGCACCTTGCCGGCCCAGAAGGGCTCGGTCCCCACCAGGTCGAAGTCGCCGGCGTAGTCGGGACCGGCGGCGAGACCGGCCGGAGCGTCGGCGGGCGCGGAGGCCGCGCCCTCGGCGGCGCCCAGCGGACCGTCGCCGCATCCGGACAGAAGCACGCAGGCGACGACGACGGCGGTGGATCGGATCATGCGGGCGCTATCCTCGAAGCGGCGGCTCAAGCTAATCTGCCAAGCACGATGAATCACAACGCCCGCCCCGTCTTCTATGAATTCTTCGCCGGCGGCGGCATGGCCCGCATCGGCCTCGGCGAAGGCTGGACCTGCGCCTTCGCCAACGATTTCGACCCGGTGAAGGCCCAGACCTACCGCGCCAACTTCGAAGGCGCGGACGATCACTTCCACACCGGCGACGTCTTCAAGCTGGAGGCGGCCGATCTGCCGGGGCAGGCGGACCTGGCCTGGGCCTCGAGCCCTTGCCAGGACTTCAGCCTTGCCGGCGCCCGGGCGGGCCTGCACGGCGGGCGCTCGTCGGCCTTCTTCGGCTTCTGGCGGCTGATCGAGGCGCTGGAGGACGAGGGCCGCGCCCCGACCACCATCGTCATCGAGAACGTCGTCGGCCTTCTGACCTCGCATCGCGGCGAGGACTTCACCGCCCTTTGCCAGGCCCTGGCCGACCAGGGCTACCGGTTCGGCGCGCTGGAGATCGACGCGGCCCACTTCACCCCGCAGTCGCGGCCGCGCGTGTTCGTGGTGGCCACCCGCGCCGCCGCCGACGGCCTGACCGGCCAGGGACCTTTCCACAGCCGCGCCGTGCGCGAGGCCGCAGCCCGCCTGCCCCAGGCGCTGAAGGATCGCTGGCTGTGGTGGGCCCTGCCCGCCCCGCCCGCCCGCAACACCGACCTGTCGACCGTGCTGGAGCCCGACGACGCCGTCGAATGGCGCAGCGACGAGGCCACCCAGGCCCTGCTGGCGCTGATGGCCCCGGCCCACCGCGCCTCGGTGGACGCCCGGATCGCCAGCGGGGAGCGGGCGGTCGGCGGCGTCTTCCGGCGCATGCGCGGCGGCGAACAGCGGGCCGAGGTGCGGTTCGACGGCCTGGCCGGCTGCCTGCGCACCCCGCGCGGCGGCTCCTCGCGCCAGACGCTGCTGGTGATCGACAAGGGCGCCGTTCGCTCGCGCCTGGTCAGCCCGCGCGAAGGCGCCCGGCTGATGGGCCTGCCCGACGGCTACGCCCTGCCGAAAAGCGCCACGGCGGGCCTGCACGTGATCGGCGACGGCGTGGCCGCCCCGGCCGTGCGCTGGCTGGCCGAGCACCTCCTGACTCCATTGGCTGCCAGGAAAACTGCGGCCCTGGCGGCCGAATAGGTCGCTGACAGGCAAATCCCCACGGCCTCCCGAGCAAGTTGGGCGACCGCCCAATTTGCTCAGAGGTTTTCTAATCTAGAGCCTGCTAGTCGAGTTCAGATGGTTTCCATCTGAACTCGGCAGGCTCTAAGGTGGAGATCACCCAAGGGCCTGTTTTTCATCCCCGAGAGATCATCATGGACGACGCTTCCAGCCTGTACGACGCCGCACGCTTCAAGCGCGCCGGCCGGGGCAAGATCTACGACTCCATCATCGACACCGTCGGCGACACCCCGCTGATCCGCCTGCCGCGCCTGTCGGCCGAGCTGAAGCCCAAGGGCGAGGTCGTGGCCAAGCTCGAGTTCTTCAACCCGCTGGCCTCGGTCAAGGACCGCATCGGCGTGGCCATGATCGAGTATCTCGAGGCCAAGGGCCTGCTGAAGCCGGGCGGTTCCATCGTCGAGCCGACCAGCGGCAACACCGGCATCGCCCTGGCCTTCGTGGCCGCCGCCAAGGGCTACAAGCTGACCCTGGTCATGCCGGAGAGCATGTCGATCGAGCGCCGCAAGATGCTGCTGCTGCTCGGCGCCAAGCTGGAGCTGACCCCGGCCGAGAAGGGCATGCGCGGCGCCGTCGCCCGCGCCCAGGAGATCGTCGACGCCACCCCCGGCGCGGTGATGCCCCAGCAGTTCGAAAACACCGCCAACCCGCTGATCCACCGAGTCTCGACCGCGGAAGAGATCTGGAACGACACCGCCGGCGCCGTCGACGCCGTGGTCTCGGGCGTGGGCACCGGCGGCACGATCAGCGGCGTCGGCCAGGTGCTGAAGGCCCGCAAGCCGAGCCTGAAGATGGTGGCCGTCGAGCCGGAAGCCAGCGCCGTGCTGTCGGGCGGCCAGCCGGGTCCGCACAAGATCCAGGGCATCGGCGCGGGCTTCGTGCCGGGGATCCTCGATCGCGGCGTCATCGACGACATCGTCCAGGTCAGCAACGACGACGCCTTCGCCATGGCCCGCCGCGCGGCGTCCACCGAAGGCCTGCCGGTGGGCATCAGCTCGGGCGCGGCCCTGACCGCCGCCTTCGACCTGGCCCTGCGCGACGAATACGCCGGCAAGCTGATCGTGGCGATCATCCCCAGCTTCGCCGAACGCTACCTGTCGACCGCCCTGTTCGAGGGGCTGTAAGACCCGCGTGCCGACCTTGAAGGTCGGCATCGTCGGCTGCGGGGTCGGCGGCATGGCCGCCGCCCTCGCGCTCGCCCGCCACGGTCATGCCGTGACGCTGCTGGAGGCGTTCGAGCAGGCTCGGCCGGTGGGCTCGGGCCTGCTGCTTCAGCCGACCGGCCTGGCGGCCTTGCGTGCGCTTCAGCTGGAAGACGCCGTCCGCGCCGCCGGCGCGCCGGTGCAGGAACTGATCGGCCACGACAGCCGGGGCCGGCGAGTGATGGCCCTCGACTACGGCGACTGGCGGCCCGGGGCGCACGGCGTGGGCATCCACCGCGCCGCCCTGTTCGACGCCCTGCACGCGCCCCTGGCCCCGGCCGGGGTGGAGATCGTCACCGGCGCCCGCATCGTCCGGCTGGAGAACACGGCGCGGCCCGTGCTGCACGACGCGGCCGGCCGCGCCTTCGGCCCCTTCGACATCGTGCTGGTCGCCGACGGCTCGGCCTCGGCGCTGCGCCCGGCGCTAAGGCCCAGGGCCCGCGCCCCGGTCTATCCGTGGGGCGCGGTGTGGACCAACCTGGCCGACCCCGACGGCCGCTTCGCCGGCGCCCTGCGGCAGGTCTATCACCGGGCCGAGGTGATGTGCGGCGCCCTGCCCGTGGGCCGGGGACCAGGCGGCGAGGAGAACTGCACGGCGGTGTTCTGGTCGGTTCCGGTGGCCGGCATGGACGATTTCCTGGCCGGCGACTTCTCCGCCTGGCGCGACCGGCGCCTGGCCCCGCTGTGGCCGCGGCTCGCCGAGGCCTTCGCCGGCCACGACGACTGGAGCGGCTTTTCCCGGGCGATCTATCGCGACGTCTCGGTCGGACGCTGGGACGTCGGGGCCTGCGCCCTGATCGGCGACGCCGCCCATGGCACCAGCCCGCAGCTGGGCCAGGGCGGGAACCTGGCCCTGGTCGACGCCGTGGAGCTGGCCGACCGGCTGGCCGCGACGCCCTCGCCCGCCGCGCTGAAAGGCTGGCAAGCCGACCGGCGGCGCCATACCGGCCTCTACCAGCTGGCCTCCAAGGCGCTGACGCCGCTGTTCCAGTCGCGCGGCTGGTTCTGGCCGGCGGTTCGCACCTTCGCGTTCACCCCGACCTCGCGCCTGCCGGGCTTCAAGCAGGTTGGCGTGCGGCTCCTGACCGGCACGCTGCGCCTGGGCCGCTTCCCGCGCGTTACGAGGCCATGACCACCGACGTCTTCGCCCCGGCCAAGCGCTCGGCCGTGATGGCCAGGGTCAAGAGCACCGGCACCACGCCGGAGAAGACCCTGCGGCGGCTGCTGACGGGCCTGGGCGCTCGCTATCGCCTGCACCGGAAGGACCTGCCCGGCTCGCCCGACCTGGTGATGCCGGGACGAAAGCTGGTGTTCTTCGTCCACGGCTGCTTCTGGCACGGCCACGACTGCGCGCGCGGATCGCGCGTGCCCAAGGCCAACCGCGACTACTGGCTGGCCAAGGTGGCCCGCAACAAGGCCCGCGACGAACGCAACGAGGCGGCGCTCACCACGGCCGGCTGGCGGGTGGAGACGATCTGGGAATGCCAGATGAAGGACGAGGCCGCGCTGGTGGAACGGCTCAAGGAAAACCTCTCCCATGGGGAGAGGGGCCTCTAAGCCGCCGCCGTGCGGGCCGGCGGGCTCGACAGCACCTCGACCAGGGCCGCGTGCAGCTGGGCCGGGTCGATGGGCTTGGCGACATGGGCGTCCATGCCCGCGGCGCGGCAGGCGTCCCAGTCCTTGGAGGTCGAGGAGGCGGTCACCGCGATCACCGGCACCTCGCGGTTGGGGCCGGCCTCGCCGCGCAGGATGCGGGTGGTCTCGCGCCCGCCCAGGCCCGGCATGTAGACGTCCATCAGCACCACGTCGAAGCCGCCCGCGCCCAGCAGCTCCAGGGCCCGCTCGCCGGACTCGGCCAGCACCGGCGTGACGCCGAAGGTCTGCAGGACGAGCTCGACCGCGCGGCGGTTGACCACGTGGTCGTCGACCACCAGCACCCGCGCCCCGGCGATCGAGGCGGCGCTGGCCGGGGCCGGCGGGGCCTGGGCCTCGTCGACCCGCACGGTCAGGCGCAGCGTCGCGCCCTTGCCCAGGCCCTCGCTGGCCACGGTGATGTCGCCGCCCATCAGCCGGGCCAGTTCGCGGCTGATCACCAGGCCCAGGCCCGAGCCGCCGTGCCGGCGCACGACCTCGGCGGTCAGTTGGTCGAAGGGGGTGAACAGGCGCGGCATGGCCTCGGGCTCGATGCCCCGGCCGGTGTCGGCGATGGCGATCTCCAGCGTCCAGCCCTCGCCCTGGCGATGGGCGGCCAGGCTGACGGCGACCTCGCCGCGCTCGGTGAACTTGATGGCGTTGGACAAGAGGTTGTTGAGCACCTGGCGCAGGCGCAGGGCGTCGCCCGACACCCAGCGCGGCAGGCCCGCGGCTCCTTCGATGCGCAGCCGCAGGCCCTTCTTCTGCACCTCTGGCCGCCACAGGCGCAGGGTGTCGGCCAGGGCCTGGCGCAGGTCATAGGGCGCGCGCTCGACGGCCATGCGGCCGGCCTCCAGCCGCGAGAAGTCCAGCAGGTCGTTGAGCAGGGTGCGCATCATGCCGCCGGCGTCGGCGATCAGCTGGGCGTGGGTCTTGGCGCTGGCCTCGGGAACCTCGCTGTGCAGGCGCGCCGCGCCGGCCAGGATGGCGCTGATCGGGGTGCGCAGCTCGTGGCTGATCATGGCCACGAAGGCGCTCTTGGCGGCCACGGCTTCTTCCGCCTCGTGGCGGCGGCGCTCGGCCTCGGCCTTGGCGGCCTCCTCGGCTCTCAGCGCGGCCTCCAGGGTGCGGGCGGCCACCGTGACCGAGACGATCAGCAGCAGCACCCCGAACCAGAGGGCGTTGGCCAGCGGGGCCTCGGGATTGGCCGCCCGGCCGATGAACGGCGCGATCAGCAGGTAGACGACATGGGGCGCCGCCGCCGCCAGGGTGGCCGACCGAAGGCTGACGTTGACGACGATGACGTTGAGCAGCGCTCCGGCCAGCAGCATGCCGCCCAGGGTGGGGGCGAAGCGCTGGTGCGAGGCGAACAGAGGCAGGGCCAGGGCCCCGAAGATGATCGAGGTGACCGCCGGCATGATCGCCAGCGACCAGGCCCGCCAGCCGGTCAGGAAGCGCTCGGGCGCGGCCTTCAGCTTCCGGAACAGCCACAGCTCGAACAGCTGCGCCGCGGTGTAGACCGCCGCCCAGGCCCAGACCCATGTCATGCCGATGAAGACGTGCAGGATGGCGGCGATGGAGAAGGTGGCGACCAGGCGCAGGTAGACATTGCCCCGCCGTGCCGCGGCGGCATGCACGATCGCCGCTTGCCGATCCTTGACGTTAATGGCCCTGGCGCTCATGGCGCGGCCCCCGCTGGCCCGAAACCTGGAATTTCTTGCCCGCACTATGGGCGACAGACGCTAAAAGGGCGTGAAAGAACGCCATTCTCTCAATGGCACGCCGAAGCGGGGCTTGGCGAGGACGGTAAGGGGCTGCCGGGCGATTGGTCGCACCCCCGCCCGGGAAACGGTCAGCCGGGAACGCCGAGCAGGCGGTCGAGGTCCTCGGGCGACAGGCCCTCGATCTCCAGGCGCTTGAGGCGGGCGGTCGCGCCGCCGGCCACGCGCACGGCCGAGCGCGACAGGCCCAGGCGCTTGGCCATCAGGGCGACGAGGGCGGCG
>Ga0247823_10000169_pt1 | contig 55384 bp, 97 predicted proteins | sample 13C_PalmiticAcid_2_FD_192426 | JGI IMG/M metagenome (GOLD analysis project Ga0247823, IMG submission 192426) | Soil microbial communities from agricultural site in Penn Yan, New York, United States - 13C_PalmiticAcid_Day30 | ecosystem: Environmental > Terrestrial > Soil > Agricultural land... | reverse complement strand
CATCTCGCGGTTGCGGATGTACCAGTTGCGGTGCGTCTCGGCGACCTTGGCAGGGTTCGCTGCCGCCCACGCGGCGGCCTTGGCGCGGTTAGTCTCGGCATTCTTGCGCCCCCACTCTCTAGCCCTAACCCGCTTCTTCTCAGCAAACTCCGGATCAGTTGCGTAGCGCTCCCGCTCCCTCTCTCGTCGTGAAGCAAGCTTTCTGGCCTGCGGGTCGTCGGGGAGGGCCATGTCAGCGCCCCAATGCAGTGTAGATGGCGATGAAAGCAAAGAAGAGCGCCACAGAAATCCAGAGCGGCGACAGCACCCACAGCCACGACCACGCGATGAAGCCGGTCAGCTTGAGGCCGATGAAAAGGATTGTTAGCAGGCCAGCGAAACCCAGTCCCATTGCACTACTCCATGTCGGGGTAGTGCCAGTAAACGGAGAAAGTGTCTACGCCTGAAGCTTGAAATTAGACAGTTTGTTAAGTGCACGACCACGAAGCTTGTATACCTGCGCCCGGCTGCACCCTCTCTCTTCGGCAACGCGGGTTGCGCCGCGATCCTTTAGGTCTAAGAGAAGCTGGCGATCAGCCCGGTTGCAGGCCAGCAGGGCTTGCATGAGTTCCGACTCGGCTCGGATTAGAACCTCCGCCGCTTTGGCGGCAGGGACACCCGCCAACACCGCCTTGCGCTCGGCATCCTGAATTAGTGATTGAACAACACCGAAATCCACTCAGCCTCCTAGCCGCTTCGCAGCGGCGTATGCAACACCAAGGGCAGCCCAGGCATGGGATGACACGCCGTAGGTTGGGCCTGGCGCACGCTTCGTCCCTTTTGGCCCTACCAGTGCTAGGAGCGCGCCGTTCACGTCCTTATCTTTGGCAGAGCCCATCAGCCCAAGAGCCTTCTTGACTTCCAAGCGCTTGACCTTGACCACTTCCGCAGGACATGCCCACGCCTGCTGAAAGCGCCCTATCCACTCGCAGGTATCGAAGGTGTCGTTGTTGACAACATTGCCGTAGCTGACAATCTTCTCGATGGCAAGGGCGTCACTTCGGTCGTCGGCCACAATGCTCAGTAGGTCATCATTCGACATGACGCCCGAGGATAGGACTTTCCCGTCGTAGAGAACAAAGCCGGATTGAGTTGTCCCCGGGTCAATGGCAAGAATTCGCATCACCAAGCCCTCGCGAAGATGTGGCCCGGCTCGGCACTGCGCCAGTTGTTCAGCGCCTCGATGGCGGTGGCAGGCAGTGCAGGAAGGCCGCGCCCGGTTGCGTCTATCCGACACTGGCGGCAAATGTTCTCCACTCCCATCCGCTTCGTCCGGTCCTTCCGGTACATGCTCAGAGGCTTGACCACGCCACACCTGCTGCATTGCTTGCTCATGTGCACTCCAACTGTTCGTCTTGCCAGCGCTGCCACGCCTCAGTTCCGCGCCCATATCCGGGAAGTACGTCGTAGGTCCACTGACGAAAATCGCGAGGCGTAAGCGCGAAGCTTGGACCCCATAATTCCCGCATTGCATCTGCTGAATGTCCGGGGCGAAGAATCCCCTGATGGTGGTATGCACACATGGCCACCACGGCATGCTGCCCCAACTGTTTCTGGCCGTGCAGGTCCCCTAGGTTCCGGTGATGAATCTGGGTCTCGTTCGGCTGCCAATAGCCCATTCGCTTGCAGACGACGCAACCCAGCGCCCTAGCCCGGTCCTGATAGTCCTGCTGCGCCATGGTTGGTGGCTTGCGCTTGGCCAGGGTCATGCCGGATTCTCGATATGGCCCAGCTTCACGCCCAGCAAGTAGAAGAGCGCGTCCGCCGATTCAGTAGAGGTAACGACGCCATCAAACCTCTCGCCATTCTTGAACTCAATCCATAGCGCGCCTCTGTTCTCAAAGACTGAAACGCTCCGGTCGGCATCAACGTCGATTGAGAGTCCGTTTTTATTGTTCTGATTTGTGAACAACTGAATGCAAATCACGCCACCTTCTCCATATCCCCAAACACCACACCGTGCTGCGCCCCAAATGCCTCAATCAGGGTTTGCAGCTCCACCATCTCGCCCACGGTCATCTTTGACGTGCGCGCACCGAGCATCACGAAGCCGCCCTCGATGCCAGGGCTGACACGCTGCCCCTTGCGAAGCGCGGCGCTGAACACATCCTTCCAATCCTCCGGCGACAAATGCGTCTCTCGCCCATCTACCGGCCATTTCACTTGCCTCGCCACGTCGTGCAGTAGCGCCCAGAGACGGGAGTTTTGTTCCAGCGACCGGGTTGGCTTGCACTCGGAGAGTTCCAGCTTGACTGACTGCCCCAGCTCAAGGTGCGAACAGGCGTCGCGCCAAGCGGCGGTCATGCGTGGCCGTGCGTTATCGGGTCGTAGGATGTAGGTGGTCATTTCTCTCGGTCCTGTTCCACTGCCTGCTTGCATCGCTCCAGCGCGCCCTCGCCTCGTTCGGTGGCGAGTCGCACGTCGCCCTTGGTTGCCGTGTAGACCCTTTCCTCGCCGCAGAACGCTTTGCTGATGAAGTACGGGCCGCTCTGAATGCAGTACTCGGATATTCGCTTCCAGGTCATAGGTCGTCATCCGCCCTGCCCCTGGTCGGTTCAGCGTCTACCCACTCCCTTCCGGTATCCACGAACCGACAGCAGTCCAATCGGTCGTCCAGATGGATTAACCCCGTCTGTCCGTTTCGGTTGAGGTTCAAGTCGAGCCGCAGGCCCTTCTGTGCCGTCTTGTCGTAGTAACTTGGGCGGTGCAGCAACAGCATCACGTCGAGGTCTTGCTCGATGTTTCCGGAGTCCTTTGCGTTCGACGCTACGGGGTGGCTTACTGCCTTGCCCTTCTCGTTTTCGCGGTTGAGCTGGAACACCAACAGCACCGGAATGCCAAGGTCTTTGGCAAGCACCTTTAGGCGGCGGGTCATGAATCCGATGGCGAGGTCATGGCGGTCAGCCTTAGGGGGGCGGATGAGTCCCAGGTAGTCGATGCAAGCAACGTCGCAGGCGCCGATGGCATGCAGTTGTCGCACTTGAGCTTCAATCTGCTCAATGGTCACATCGGCCCGCGTGCAGATGCGTATCGGCGCCTGCTGCACGGTATTTGCGGCACCCACCCAGCGACTCCATGCCGTATCGTCATTGTCGATAAGTTTTGGCCGCTGCGCGTAGATGGAGGGAACCATTCCAACGGCACACACCATGCGCTGGGTCAACTCATCGGCCATCATCTCCAACGACCAGATGGCGACTGGTTTCTGATAGTCGATTGCGATGTTGGCGCAGATGTTCATCGCCAACATGGTCTTACCCATCTTGGCGCGAGCCCCGATGCCGTAAATGCGGCCAGGCTGCAAGCCACCCGTCAGTTCATCCAGCCTTGAGAAGCCAGTGCGGATGCCGGTGAATACCTCGCCCGAGTTGTACTTTTCCATCCACGCTTCGAGCATGGACTTTGTGGCGTCAGTGATAGAAATCGCAGAGGCCGGCTGGGACTCCATGAGCCTACCGAGTTCGGTTTGCACCGATTGCAAGTCACCTGACTTGGCCCCCAGCGTGCAGATGCGCTTGGTCTCGCGGACTAGGCGCGCTTCCCTTACCTTCTCGGCATAGGCGACGATGTTGAACGCGCCCACCGAGTTGCTCGCAAGTTCGGTTACCTCCCACGCGGCTGCAACGCCACCGGCCTCCGCTTCCTCTCCGAAAAGGATGAAATCGAACGGATGGTCTTCGTTGGCGGCTGCGCGCTTGAACTGGCGGTACAGACCAGCCATCTTCGGGTCGGTGAAGTCTTCCGGGGACAACAGGTCAGCGACCTTCCAGAAGGCATCTCGGCCATCCCGCAGGATCCCACCCACAACCTGAGCTTCGAACGCGCTCATTCGTGGTACCTCCCCTCGATGATTTTGGCGAAGTTCGCCTTCTTGACCATCCACTCAAGCCCAGGAAGGAACGGACGTTCACCCCTACCCTCCCGCCTGCCAGTGAGGAATTCGGAGGCGGCCACATGGACGAAGAAGCGCCGCCAGTAGTCCAGCGATTGGCGTTTGGGGTCTTCTCGCCATCGGGTCCGCAGAGCTTCGGCCCTTGCCCCGTCCCAGACCTTGATGCGCGGGTTTGCCGGCAAGAGTTCGTGGTAGAGCGCTACGACTTCCTGATGAGGGCATGGCGGTACATCGTCGCCTGCCGGCGACAACGTAGCGGAAGCTACGTTCTTCTCTCCCTCTTCCTCTTCCTCTTCCTCTTCCTCTGTCTCTCCCTCTCCCTCTAGACAAGCGTCTTGCAAGCACTCTGCTAGCGAGCCGCTAGCAAGAACAACAAAGCCCTTGGAAATCAAGGGCTTTAGACCTTCAACTACTTGTTCGACCGGCCACCGAAGCCGGAATGCCAGGAAGTCGGCATCAACCCTAAAGACCCCCTTCTCCGCCTCACTGGCAATCAGCCACAACATGGGCGCTAGCGCCTTGCTAGCAATCGGCAACGACTGAAACTCAAAGTCATCCAGCAGGCCACGGTGAATCTTCAGCCAGGGCGGACTGCGGTCTTTGTAGTGCTGAAACTCAGCCCAGTTCTTTATCGTTGCGAAGTTCATCTCTTCCCTACTCCCCCTGAAACAAATCTCGTTGCGGCGGGCGCTGGATTCGGTCCCAGGCCTCGGCGTCTTTCTGCTTGCACGCCATCACGTGGCGGAACTTCTCGTCATCCGTCAGCAGAGGGGCGAATGCGGCGATGTGCGCCATCTGTGCGCAGCGTTCGGCGTTGGTCATGCGACCTTGTCCATGCGGTTGGAGTGGCCCAGGTGGTAGGCGCCACAGCGGCACCGGAACACCATCAGCGGGCCGTGCCAGAACTTGGCGTCCTGGTGGTCGTGGCGCTGGGTCTTATCCCGGTGTAGGCGCTCTGAGTGCGCCTTGGCGGCCGTGACGAAGGACTGCTTGCCGGTGTAGGGGCAGCGGGTCATGCGCCCACCTCCTCCACCCTCTCCACCTTCTCGGTGTTAGGACGGCATCTCCAGTGAATCACGGGCTTCATTCGCCGAAGGCAGATGCCAACGTGTGCGCCATGTTTTCGTGCGTAGTCGAAGGCTCCCGGCATTAGAGCAAGCAGGCGGCCAACTCGGTCGTTCGCGAATTTTCGGGAATTCACTGGAGAATCTCCTGCCACTTAGCAGTTGGGCCACAGAGGGCGTCGTTCCATCTCGCCTCGTCACAGGTGAATCTCAAAGAGCCATCTCCAACCAGATCAGTGGCGGCGCACAAGGACGGAGTTGCCCGAACAACCCCCATCCCGGAGACGTCTATTGATGCCTTGCGGTAATGGCGGCACAGGAGGCAGGTCGGGAGCCTCGGCTCGTTGGTGAGTTCCTTTTCCATCACGCAACTAGCCTCCAAGCAGTGAGGCAGGCATCAGCGGCCCGCTCCGCCTCGTCACGGTGAATGAAATGGCCCTTGTGGCGGGATTCGGCCTCTACCCGGTCGCGGTACTGCTCAACCAAGTTGCAGCCAGTAGCTAGAGCGAACCGGTGCAGTCGCGAGGCCGGCATGGTTCGCTTGCTCGTTTCGCTGGCAATCTCCGACAGGCAGCTATCGGTGTTCCAGCCGCAGAGCAGCGCTACAGATTTCTGGTCTCGGCCATAGCGGCGCTCGGCAATACGCAGGCATTTGCGTACTGCGTCAGCCTCGGAGCGAACCCCAAAGACCACGTCCAGTGGGGCGTTTAGGGGCAATTCGCATTGATTCGCATCGGTTCGCATGAGTTCGCGTCGGGGTTTGGGTGAAATAAAGGCCCAGCCCCAAAGGACCGAGCCGCGATGAATCAATCAGTGCTGTGCTGTTCCGCGCCCTGCACTACGCAGGCGGGAGGGGTGCTCTCATTCCGGAACAGGAACGAGGCCGCCAGCAGGACGACCAGCGTCCAGATGACGAAGAACGAAGCATCGAAATCAGCTGGGGGCGCCATATCGACGCCCCGGCGGCGGTCCATTGCAGGTTGGTTAGTCATGGCTCCACATCCAAATCAGGTGGCCGAGGAGGACCAGCAGTGCGACCATTTGCAGGGCCACAAGCCAGCTGGTCGCGGGGAGGAACATGGACAGCGAAAACAGCGCCAGGCCGGTGTAGCCCCGACGCGAGGCCTTGGTGGCTTTGTCTTTCATGACCGCGCCTCGCGACACAAAGGAATGGCGGTAGGATTGGCCCGAACCCCAAGGGAGACGGGCGATGGACGAGTCGTTGGAGCAGCGAGTCGAGGCGCTGGAGAAACTGGCGCGGGACCAACTCGCCGGGAACATGGCGTTGGACATGGTCATCAGGGCGCTCATCGCGACCCACCCCGACCCAGCCATGCTTGGAGACGTGATAGAAGGCGTCCTAAAGCAGCGCGTGGACCTTTTCCGCGAGACTGGATTCGAACGGGGCTACGAGCCATCGACCGCAAAAGCTGCAATCGAAGAGACGGGGAACTACGCGCTCCACTGGATTGGAGTCTGTCGTGCAGCTCAAGCAGGCGAATGATCTGCTCCCGCTCTAGCGGGTCGATAGGCGTACCCACACCGAACCTCCTGGGGGTTGAGTTAGTCATTGCTAGGCCGCTGGGAAATGCGGCACGAAGGGCGGCTGCCGCCGTAGACTTGGGGGGAAGGCCCACCCAGGAACTTGACGGAGACGGACATGGACTTCTCACTCATCCCCGCTGCCCTGAGTGGCATCGCCACCTCGGTGGGGATTGCAAAAGCCGCCTTGGAGATGAGGGACTTCACTCAGGCCGGTGCCGCAGTGGCCGACGTGACTCAGAAACTGCTCGATTTGCAGGCGCAAGTCCTCGTCAGCAACGCCGCGTTCATGCAGCTCCAACAGGAGCATTCGAGCCTGGCTCAGAGAGTTCGAGAACTGGACGAAGCTCGAACGGACCGCGAGCGATACACGCTTTTCGAACTCGCCGCCGGGGTATTCGTCTATCGCTCCAACGTCTCGCCACAATCGGCTGGGGCCGAGAACCCAAGCAACCCAGAGCCGATGCACTATCTCTGTCCGAGGTGCTTCGACCAGAAGGCGAAGGTCATCCTTCAGCTGCGAAGCGTCCACTGGCACTGCTCGCGCTGCAAAACGGCCTACTGGTCCGGCCGAAGCGTCCGCTAACTTCTCCACAGGCCACCTCTGAGGGGGTTGGTTGTGGGCGACAACCTACACGGTGCGTGTAGTGTTGTCAACACGATTCGTGTACGACAGGATTACACGGGGTGTGTACGGTCGGCGCATGAAGCCGCTACCCCTCCACGTCGCCCTAAAAGCCGCCCGCACCGCCGCCGGAATGACCCAAGGACAGGTCACAGAGGCGTGCGGTTGGGACAGTACGTCGCGGTATCCAAACTATGAACAGGGGACGCGAGAGCCGACGCTGGCCGATCTCCGCACGATCGCCAGGGCGGTAGCAGCCGGGGGGCACACCTTCGCTAGGATTGTTACTGGGGAAGATGTTGTCCCAGCGTCTCAGCTTGGGCGACTGGACCCAGCCATCATTCTGCGTACAGTCGAGTTGACGCGAAACGCGCTGGCGAAGCTCAAAAAGCCCTATGCAGGACCAGAAAAGGACCCTGAGCTTTTTGCCGAGATGCTCCGACTGGCGATATTGGAAAAGGCGGAGAGCGGAAATGGCGAGCGAGGAGTTTGGTCGGCAGGTGGATCGGGTCGCGGAGTTGCTGGCGCAGCGAGCGAAGAGAAAGATGGGGCTGCCGCGCGATCTGAAGTTGGTAGGGGAAGAAAGCGAGTCAGAGCCGGATAAGATCGGGGCAACTGAGCCTCCGAGCCTTCCCAATTGGACAACATTCCAGCCGATTGATGTGTCGGACAGGGCTAAGAAGATGCATTCCATCATGGCGATAGCAAACGCACATGGCTGGCAGATTGCGGTGACCCACTTTCTTATGACCAAGGGTGTTCCATACCTGTCCGACCTGACGGAACCCCAGCTAGATGACCTACATGACAGAATGCTGGGATATGTAGACGCTGCTGAAACTGGTTGCAGCTTGGACAGTTGTTTACCGGCCTATTAACGCAAAGGAGCGGGGATGAGAGGGGTCATAATTGTGCTGATGGCGTTTTCGCTGTCTGCGTGCGGCACGCTGGAAAAGAAGGCAAGCATGGTCAACGCGGGCGCCAGTAAGGCAGACGTAATGGGCGCTCTGGGTGAGCCTGATGACCGCCAAATGAGGGGTAATCTTGAGGCGTGGCAGTACTGTCAAACAGGAGCTGGCTTCGGATATCACGACTATCGGATCGTTTGGTTCCAGGACGGCCGCGTCACAGGTCTAAACTCATACAAATCCACTAGACCAGGCGCATCCTGTAGGACCGACCTACGAGAGGTAAGGTGGGAGGACGCGCCAAATATGACCATTGAGGTCAGGAACCGATAGAAAAAGCCCCGGCCAAGCCGGGGTTTCTTTTTTAATACTTAGCCTATCGAGTACTGAGTTCCAATAGGAACAAACTACACGTTACGTGTTGCATGACTACACGTTTCGTGTATTCTACCCCCATCAACCCTCGGGAGATGGGGAAATGAGAGACATCCGATTCATCCAGGACGCGGGCCGCCACGTCCTTGTCACTGGCGATTTCTGGGTCGAGTCGTATAGCGACGAAGAGCTGCTGGTTCTTGGCCAGCTTGCATATGCCTGCGCGACTAAGGCCGCCTTGGCTCAGGCCGAACCGGTCCCGGTCGATGGGCTAGACGTCACCCACTACGAAGCGGTAGTTGGCACCTTTCCCAGTATCGCGTCGCCCCTTTCCCCCGAGCAGCAGTCCGAGGCCGAGATGGCCGGGGAGCGTGGGTAATGGGCGCTGACACCAAGACCGTGGATGTGCTCAGCAATGCCGAGTACGTCACCGAAACGGGTTGCCTGATTTGGATGGGCTCTTGGAGTGCAACTGGCTATGGCCGCGTGTTTCATGGCGGACGCATGCAGCAGGCGCACCGTGTCTCATGGATGCAGGCCAATGGGTGTGATATCCCCGCAGGCCACTACGTTTGCCATAAGTGCGATACGCCGGCATGCGTGAATCCCGACCACCTGTTCGTCGGAACGCCGCGAGACAACGTCATCGACATGGCCGCAAAGGGTCGCCATTGGTCGCAGCGGCAGCAATGCGTCCATGGGCACCCATTCGATGCTGAGAACACGCGAATCAACAGTCGCGGCGACCGTGTGTGCATTACCTGTACTCGCGCTCTTAATCGTCAGTGGATTCGGAACAAGCGCCGCGCCTGTGGGGGTGCGTGATGGCAACTGACATGCGCGAATCACGCGAAACCCGCATTGCCTTGGCCGCTGATGGCGGAGCCATGGCCGTACTTCGCGACTCCCGTCGCCGGGTGCGCATGGGGTCGCTCAAGGCCGCCCAGCGCTTGGACCGGGCCATCGCCGCAATCACCACTCTGGTTGAGGCGGCAAAGGCTGTAGAGCAGACATGCGTCCGGCACGACAGCCACGACGCGCACTGCTTTCGTCGCCTTGAGGCCGCCCTCCACAGCCTTGGGGGTGCGTGATGGGTGGGTATCAGATTGAAGTCTCGCTGACCGCTCTATGCCCTTCCTGTGGCGAGGCGTTGGCCCCGGGCAACTACATGACCGAATCGCGCGTCACGGGCGATGTGCTCCAGCGGGACAACCCATTTGAGCGAAAGGACCGGCGGGTATTCATCACGCCTTGCAAGCAATGCTTCGTTCACCGCTCTGAGGTTGAAGGCGCCATCTCCCGCGCAACCGGGGAGGGGGAGTGATGGCTAGCAAGATGGGAGCCAAGCAAAATTTCCGGGTGGTTGTTGAGCCTCGCCGCCTAGGCGACCTGGGTTCAATCAGCATTTCGGACTCGATGGCTTGCGGCGGAAGAATCCACCTAATCGAACGTGAGTACGAAAGCCGGTGCCAAGAAATCATGGCCGATATCAAGCGGCATGTGGATAACGCCGGCTATGTGAGCGTCGAATTCGACCAGCAGCTGGTCTGTGAGCACTGTGGCGACAGATGGACTGAAGAGTCGCAGACCTATAACGGCGGGTGCTGCTCCGCTGATGAGCGCGCTCACGAGGAGGTCGGCTGATGCGCACCCTAATTCAACATCGCCCCCGCGAGTCCACCGGCCCGAGCCTGTATGCGCCGGATGTCCCGAACTCTGTGTTCGACGACATCAACCACGTGGAGTCGATTCTCTCCGACGAGGCCGAGGGCTTCATCCGCGAGCGCGCGACTGAGGCCATCAGCGAGTACCTGTGTGGGCCGCGAGATAGCTACGCGAGCGGAAAGCTGACGCGTCGGATGCTCGATGTAATCGACCGGTGCGAAACCATCATCTATGAGGCCGTGGAGTCCCGCCGACTCCCGCCTGCGGATTTGGAGGATGCGGCGTGAGTACGACTGCGAAGCTCTATCGCGTGACAGTGACGGAAATCTATCCAAGCAAGCCGCGCGCGGATGTATGGAAATTCTGGGTTGCCGCGCGCGACCGCAAAGAGGCCAGAAAAAGGGCCCTTGGCAGAAGCACGTGGTCCTCTCCAGAAGAAATGCATGTCCTCATCGAATGCATGACGGATGGATGTTTCTGCCAGGGCATGACGCGACTGGAGAAACAGTCGTGATTACCCAATCCAACCTCCGCCGCCGCTTCACCGACCACGCGCCCTTGCCGAAGCCGGTGAATCCGCTCTTGGGCTGCACGCACCGGACCGGCTACTGCTCGCAGTGCCTGGCCGAGGGTACCGTCATCCACAACAACCACGACATCGAGCTCAGCTCGTGGGTGGACGCGGAGCCGACGCCGCAGACGGCAACGCTACAGGCGTTCTTCATCGCCGGCCTGTTCGCCTTCGGCCTCGGCATCCACGCCAAGCACGAAAGCAACCCGACCCACTTCACCACCGACCGCATAGCCGCGAGTTCGGCTTCGAGGGATTGAACATGAAGTTCGAAATCAAGAACCGCTATACCGACGCCGTCATGTACACCTGGGAAACCGACGAGGAAGTCACGGGCCTGACGTACGGTGAGAAGTTGGGACGCGCGGTGCAGGAGGCGATCAAAGCCCGTGCCAACCTGGCCGGTGCCAACCTGGCCGGTGCCTACCTGGCCGGTGCCAACCTGGCCCGTGCCAACCTGGCCGGTGCCAACCTGGCCGGTGCCTACCTGGCCCGTGCCAACCTGGCCGGTGCCAACCTGGCCCGTGCCAACCTGGCCGGTGCCTACCTGGCCCGTGCCAACCTGGCCGGTGCCAACCTGGCCGGTGCCTACCTGGCCGGTGCCTACCTGGCCCGTGCCAACCTGGCCGGTGCCTACCTGGCCCGTGCCAACCTGGCCGGTGCCAGGAACGCGGAACTGGTGATTGCTCGGACTCGCATCCTTCCCGAAGGCGACATCATCGGCTGGAAGAAGTGCAAAGCCAACGTCATCGTCAAGCTGCGCATCCCGGCCGAGGCAAAGCGCAGCCACGCCTTTGGCCGGAAGTGCCGGGCCGAGTACGCCGATGTACTGGAAGTGTTCGGCGCCGATGAGGGCGTGACCAACAGTCACGGCCCCAAGACGGTGTATCGCCCTGGCGAGCGCGTCATTCCGGATTCGTTCTGCGAGAACTGGCAGAACGAGTGCAGCAACGGAATCCACTTCTTCATCACTCGTGAGGAAGCGGAGGCCTATGTATGAGCCCCGTCACCCGTTCCACGAGGCCAATGCCAAACAACCAGCGCGTAGCCCTGTGGCTATGGCGCAAGGCGATGACGGGCGAGTATCCGCGCCCCGTTAGGCCCTATCCCTCTCTCCGCAGCCTGTCCGGCAACTCTCCCCTTCGTGCTGGGCAGGCTGCGGAACCTTCTGACTATGTGGCCGAGATGGCCGATGTTTCCGGGTGGTAGACATGAATGCAGTTGTTCAATTTCAGCCTGCCGTTGACAACTACGGCCAGCGCTCCCTGACCGCAGCCGATGTGCGCGCCCAGGTCAACCTCATGCAGGACGTAATGCAAGAGGTGATGAAGGACGGCACGCACTACGGGAAGATTCCCGGCACACAGTCCAAGAGCCTCTACAAGGCAGGCGCCGAGAAGCTGATGGCGACCTTCCGCCTCGCGGCCAAGCCGGAAGTGGAGGACCTGTCCGAGGGCGGTGAAGTGGCCTACCGGGTCACCGTCAATCTGCTCACTGCCGGCGGCGTGTTCGTTGGCGCCGGCATTGGTGAGTGCAGTAGCGCCGAGGAGAAGTACAGCTGGCGCGCGGCCGTCCACAAGAAAGAGTGGGAGGCGACTCCTGAGAATCGCCGCCGCATCAAGTACTACCGTGACGGCAAGGAAGTGCAGCAGGTCCGCACGAATCCGGCAGACGTGGCGAACACCATCCTGAAAATGGCGAAGAAGCGCGCCCAGGTGGATGCGGTCATCACCGCCACAGCAGCTTCCGACATCTTCACGCAGGACATCGAGGATTTGCCGGACGAGGTGGTGGCGGAGATTGTTGGGCAGCGCGTGTCGCGCGGAACCGAGGCTGCGCAGGCCGCCGTTCGCCAGACAGTTCCGGATGACAGCCCCGAGCGCGACTTCGCCATCAAGGAGGCGACCGATGTCGCTAGTCTGGGCGTGGACGCCTTCCGGGCCATGTGGGCTGGCTGGCCGAAGGATAAGCGAGCGCTCGTGGCGGACCGACTGGGAGACTTCCAGCGAATCGCCGAATCGGCTGATGCGGAGGATGCTCCGTGATTGAACAGCGCTCCGAAGGATGGTTCGACGCCCGAGCGGGGCGCATCACGGCATCCATGATGAACGTGGTTATGCTGGAGCGCGACCGTGCACCGTTCAAGACCGGGCCGCGCAAGGGGCAGCCCAAGCCGCCGCCGAAAGCGCTGAGCGACTACGCACACCAGTTGGCCGCCGAACGCCTGACTGGGAAGCCACGCAAGCAGGCGCGTGGTGCGGCACTGGATTGGGGGCGTGAGATGGAGGTAGCTGCCGTTGCTGCCTACCAGGCGGAAACCGGCTACATCGTGACGCAGGCCGAGTTCATGCGCCACCCGGCTCACGAGTTCATTGGCGCATCCCCTGACTTCCTTGTTGGGGATGACGGCGGCGGCGAGGTGAAGTGCCCTGAGTCGTCTGAGGTTCACCTGGAAACCCTGCTTACCGGCCTGCCGTCTGAACACATCGAGCAGATTCAAGGCGGCCTATGGGTCACGCATCGCAAGTGGTGGGACTTCATCTCGTTCCATCCAGATTTTTCGCCCTCTCTGCGCCTGTACGTGCAGCGAGTGCCGCGCGATGACGAGTTCATCGCGCGTCTTGAAGCCGCCTGCCTCGAAATGGAAGCGGACGTGCAAGCCATTCTCAACCGAGTTCAACAGAAGGAAGCAGCCTAATGGCTCAGCCAACCAAGCGATTCAACGTTGCCGCCGGCAAGCCCTACACGACCCGTGACGGAGAAGACAAAAAGCAGTGGGTAACCATCGGCCGCGCCACGCAGTGGGATGACGGCGGAATCAGCATCGAGTTCACCGCCATTCCGGTCGGCAATTGGTGGGACGGCAAGGCATCCCTTTTCCCGCAGGACGAGGACCGGCAGCAGACCCAGCAACGCCGCCCCCAGCGCCAGGCGCTGCAGGATGACTTTCAGCAGGATTCCGAGATTCCATTCTGACAACTACGGGGCGGAATGCGCAGTGGTGATGCGCTAACGATGCGGAGGCACCTGGATTAGCCCGCAAAGCACGGCGGAATTGGAACGTGAGCCAGATAAGCACGGACTACGCCGAAGCCGGACATAACACCACCGGCCCGCCCCACCCTATAAGGAATGCAATGAACATCACCCCCGAGCAAATTCCCGACGAGGTTGTGGAGGCGGCGCTCGCTGCGTTCAACGAGTTCCGTTGCCCTAATCCAGGGTCCATCACCCGTTGCAGCAACGACGACCAGATGAAAGCAGCCCTAGCCGCCGCGCTGCCGGTGCTGTTGGGGGAGCCGGTTGGACATGTCGGCAAGTTTGCGTTCGATGCTCTCAACGCCTCACGTGCAGATGAGCAGAACGGATTTGTGGAGCTGTGGATGCGACCACTATCAGGCGCCTGCATCGCCCTCTACACCCTCCCCACCCCGGAGACCCCCAATGAGCGGTGAGATTACCTGCCCCATTTGCGACGGAAAGGGCGGGTTCGTCTATCAGGCCTGTTGCGGTCGCGGAAGGTCTGAGTGCTGCGGCGAACCAGACAGCGATTTTGAACGCTGCCATGCCTGTGGCGGTAGCGGAACCCTACCGATTGAGGAGACCCCCAATGACCACCCCTGACCCGATTGCGCTGCCTGAGTTGCCGGAGCCGTTCGATATCGTCGAGCAGGTGGACAAGTACAACTTTGTCCACAACGTTAACGTCTATGACGCCGACCAAATGCACGCCTACGGCCAAGCCTGCGTTGACGCCCTAACCCCCGCGCCGCAGGTTCCGGAGGGGATGGTGCTGGTGCCGAGGGAGGCGACTGAAGAAATGGCCCGGGCGGGCGCCCAGGATGTTTCGTGTCTGTCGCGCTTCGGAGCGAAGGTGTGCTACGAGGCGATGATTGCCGCCGCCCTGTCGGCCTCGGACAACCGGGACCAATAGCTATGACGGCAGTGGACGAACCCATCGCTTGGCTTATCGAATACCGCGTTCCAGGCACGGGTGATAACCGCCGCGTCGTTTACCTGCATAACGCGATTGGAGACTTCCGAGATTTGGATTCCGAGGCCAAGTGCACGCCGCTGTTTCCAGGCACAAAGCCGGCCCCAGATGCTAGGCCGCCGTCCATCGAGGGGGCGAGAGACTCGTGGCGAAACATGCTGGAGAGGTGCCTGGAGCCATCTCATCCGAAGTTTGCGGAATGGGGTGGGAGAGGAATCAAGGTCTGCGAAGAGTGGCTGAGCTTTACAACCTTCCTCCGCGACATGGGTCCGAGGCCGCACAAGAAGAGCATCGAGCGCATCGATGTTGACGGCAACTACGAGCCGTCCAATTGTCGGTGGGCGACCCACATCGAGCAAGCGAACAATCGGCGAAATACCAGATTTGTGGAGTTTGACGGAAGGCTAGTCCCCCTCGCGCAACTAGCCCGTCAATTCAACATGACCAGAGACCTTCTGCGCGGCCGAATAGACAAAGGCTGGGCCATAGATGATGCACTTAGGGAGAAGAAGTATGCGCGCAAACCAAAGTAACGACGCCGAAGAGTTGGCCTCGCTGGAGCAGCGGGCGCGGGAGCACGCCGTTACGTTGGAGCGGGCATTGCACTGGTCCAGTACGTCAAAGACTTTCGCTGCTGCGTTGAGGGCGGGTATCGCCGCCCTCTCCGCGCAGCCGCGCGAGACTGCCCCGCGCTGGGTGGAGGTGATGTGTCGCCAGTGCGGCCGGCCTACCATGCATATGGGGAGCCTGTGCTTCTCTTGCTCAAAGGCATCACGAGGCGGGGCGGAAGCAGCACCCCAGCCGCGCGAGGTGCGGGGTGTGGATGCCGTTCGTGCGCTCGTGGCGGAGTGGCGCCAGCGCCCAGGTATCACGGATGCGTACAAGATTTGCGCCACCGAACTGGAAACAGCTCTCGCCACCACCCCGCAGGACGCCGCCGATGTGGAGGGTGCGGCGGTGTATCTGATGCAAAGTGACTTCGGGCTGTGGAAGGAGCAAACCAAGGCCGAGCATGAATGGTGGGAAGGGAGGCAGAGCGCGCCACTACGACGCGTGCTCTACACCACCCCTCCGCCGGGCGTCGATGTCGCCGCGCTGCGCCAGATAGCTGGCGAATTACGGGATAACGCCCATCATCATCAGCAGGAAGACCGCGCGGTGGGCATCTTTGCTGACGAACAGGAAGCGCAGTTCAACACGGAATTGGCCCAGCGTATCGAGCGCGCACTGGCTGGCGACGCCGCCGCGCCGGGAACTGGTAAGAATTCCTAATACGAACGTTTGAAAGAGGAGAGTGCATATGAGGGTAGTTGATGGATTTAAAGTGGCTTTTGTAGAAGCTGGGACATATTTTGAGGGACTACACACCCCCTCCATGGTGTCCACGGCCCTAGCAACTGGAGCTGATGTTGTATTTCTGCTTGGAGATTCGGAGACAGAATCAGGAATTACTGACGAAACGATTAGGTCTTGGCTGCGTGCAGGCGGTTGGGGAGAGAGGGAAGAATGAGGTGCAGAGCGTGTGACCGTCCTATTGAAGAGTCCACTCCCTTGTTCTACAACCCAGAAGGTACAGACCTTTTGGTACTAGAAACGCTGTGTGCTAAGTGCTTATACATCATCCGTGCCGACCTATACGACGGGGGCCCGGACAATGAAATAGAAACACTAACCCACAGTGTAGGGATTGATTTTCATGAGGCGTTTTCTAAAGACTGAGGAGTATTTGCCTCACGCCCTCCCCCGCAAGGGAACTGTACGGGTGAACCACGATGCTCCAGGCTGCTCAGGGGACAGCCGGAGTCTAAAGGTAACAACCGATGAATATGGGAATGTCAGTGCTAAATGCTTTAGGTGCGGTTTATCTGGCTATCACGGTGCTGTTCGTCATTTTCGTGGTGGCCGCGTTCAGGATGGAGAGGCTGGAGAAACTGGTGAACAAGTGTCTGATGGCTATCGCCTCCCTGCGGACCTCACTCCCGAGTTCCCCAAGGAAGTCTCGGACTGGTTGAGGCAGGCTGGCCTGGAGGACAGTGCGGTCATCACATGGGGATTCCGATGGTCCCCCTCCAAGGGGCTGCTCTACATTCCAGTGGAGCAGGAAACCAGCGCATACGGCCCAAAGCTCGCAGGATTCGTTCTGAGAGGCTTTCAGCCTAAGAGCTACCTCACCCTCACCCACGCCTCCAAAGGCTTCTGGGGGCTGTATAGAGGGCCTGAACGCTATTCGGGCAGGGGAGGCACCATTGCTCTGGTAGAAGACGCGCTTTCGGCTAGGAGATGCAGTCAATTCTGCGACTCCATGGCTCTCTGCGGCACTTCCATACGCCCAGAGGCATTCCAGTATGTTTTGGAGAAAGGCTACAAGGAGGCTGTCATCTACCTGGACGGGGACAATCCGCAGGTCCAAACTCAGGCTCGCAAGCTTGCCAGGACGCTGGGATTTATGGACGTTCGTGTGGTAGAGACGGGGACTGACCCTAAACGGGAGCCCAACGATAGGCTAGGGAAGTTGCTCTCCCCTATTGACCTGTCCCGCTAAACGCGGTACAATACTCTACAAGCTCTTAAGTTCTAACTGTTGATACAAACAAAAGCAAAAGCTTTTAAGGGATAGTTCCATGCAAAAAGCACGTTATATCATCGTAGATTTGTATGAAAGAAGCGCAATGTGTACTGACGACCCAGAGTTGGCGTTGAAATTTGCAGAACACGACGCCGATTGGGCTGTAATCGACACAACTGATTTTACGTATGCAATTCCGGATGACTTCAGCTTCACTTGGAAGAGCGTTGACATTGTGGAGGAGTAAGGTATGCCTGTTAAAATGTGGTTTATCAGTGGTCCATCAGGGGATGTGTTTGTGCCGATGCCCCCAGGAGAAGAGCAGGAGTCATTCATACAAGTCTATGCTGACTGGTTGGGGGATGACCAAGAAGACTTCACAGCCACAGAGTGCGAAATTGAAGTGGTGAAGGTTAACCACATAGAGGAGGTGTAATGGATTGTACTTTTATCTCTTGTCCGTTCTGTGGCGAGACTGATTTTGATTTGGTAGGACTGAAGCTGCACCTAATGATATGGCCCTGTGAGCAATTTTTGGAAATAAAAGATTACTAACCTAGGAGGAGCGCTTTGGATTTCAAAATCCTGGTTGCCTTGCGCAGCAGGGAACGATACGACAATTTTTCACGTTTCATCAAACGCACTTCTCTCTCAGAAGAAGCCTGGACTCTCTTCGCAGGAATGGGGGAATGGCTAAAGGCCAACCCCAATGCCCAAGAGGTGGATTGGAAAGCCTATGCAGCGTGGTTTGTTCTGGTGCGCCACGTCAAGATGGACAAAGCCAAGCTGGCTGTCCACAAAGAGCTGCTGAAGCGCTTGGAAGAATACAAGGACGTGGATGAGGAAGGCATGCTACCTCTCCTGCAAGGATTGCAAAAACGAGACTACGCTGCTCAGATTGCAGAACAAGCCCTTCGCATCGCAGATGGAGACTACTCCCTTTCCTTTGAGGGCATTCAGGGACTCTTAGACCAAGCTAGCACGGCTCTAGGGCGCATGGGAGAAGAAACAAAGGCTCTCGGCTCCTTTGAGCTGGATGAGCTGCGCAGTGTAGCAAGCGCAGGCCTGGAATGGCGTCTACACGCTCTCAGAGAGAGCGCTGGGGACATACGCCAGGGCGACTTCATTATCTTTGGCAAACGGCCAGATACAGGTGGAACCACCTTCCTAGCCTCAGAGTCTACTTACATGGCTGAGCAGTTGGAGGAAGAAGTGGATGTGCTGTTTTTCAACAATGAAGAGCAGGGCAACAAGGTGAGACGACGCATTGTGCAGTCGGCCACTGGCACTCCCTCAGCATTGATGGAAGCCAATCTCCCCAAGGTGTTGCAGGAATACACAGCCCGCATGGGGCGGATTGATAAAATCAAAGTGTATGACAAGCCCCAGATTCACATCCGCGATGTGGAAAGGCTCTGCAAGAAGCATAAGCCAGGTCTGATTGTGTTCGACCAGCTCAGGAAGTTTCATGGCTTTGAGCAGGAGAGCGAGGTGATGCGCCTGGAACTGCTGTTCAATTGGGCACGAGAGATTGCCAAAGAGTATGCTCCAGTCATTGCCGTGCACCAAGCAGGCGGCGATGCGGAGAACGTGAAATACATCACTATGGATATGCTCTATGGAGCTAAGACGGGTCCCCAGGGCGAAGCCGACCTCATCATCACAATGGGGCGCACAGTTACAGGAGGAGATAGTCGTTATCTGTACATCCCGAAGAACAAACTCCTCACTCCCGGAAACCCCGCAAGGCGAAACGGAAAGTGGGAAATCCTTATCGACGCAGACCGAGCCCGATTCAAAGAGCCCTACGTCAAGGGTGATTGAAGAATTGAGGAAGAGTGTTTGCCCAACTGTGAGAGCTAATGATGGCTAAAGCAACGATTCGCTACGTAGAGCGAGAGAAAGTAGTCACTGAGCGTGTAGAAGATGGCGTGACTTTGGAGCTAAGCTCTACTGAAGCCGAACATCTTGCCAGAATTATTGGACATATTTCTGGAACAGGGTCTCTAAGGAAAACGGTAGATAGTTTGTGGGAAGAACTGCTAGACGTGGTTCCTGCAAATTTAGCGATGAAACCACCTTTCAAAGGGCAAGTCGAGTTAGTAAATTGCGACAAGGAGTAAACATGAAGTGGTCCTGCTTCGATTGTGAAACCAACATCAAGAATGCAGGCGAAGGGGCTGTAGGCGGGTTTTCTGGCAATCCCCATTCCGACCAGAACAGGATTGTCTGCTACGGAGAGGGAGGCATTAGAGGTGGGGAGAGATGGATTGAAACGGAGTATGAGGCTGAGGGCGTGGATAGGAACAGCCCTTGTCCTTGGTTTCTCCAGCGTGCTGCTGATGGGAATGACATGCTGGTAGTAGGGCATCATCTGGAATTTGACCTTCAGTATTGCCACAAGACTTGGCCGGATAAGTTCTATGAAGCTCTGCCCCACCTCCATATCTGGGACACCCAGCAGGTGGAATATCTGCTCTCTGGGCAAAGTCTCATGTATCCCAGCCTGGACGAATGTTGCGAGGCTCGCGGCTATCCTTTGAAGGATGATGAAATCAAGGAATATTGGAAGCAGGGAATCGACACAGCCTTCATCCCGAAAGACAAGCTGTTAAGCTACCAGAGGGGAGACGTGGAAAACACCATGTCTGTGTTCCTGGACCAATACAACGAGCTGCACGAAGACCCGAAGCTAATGGCTCTGGTGAAGGTGAAGATGGATGACCTTCTCATGACCTGCATGATGGCTATCCATGGGATGAAGTTTGACTTAACGGTGGCAGCAGATAAGCTGGCAGGTATTGACGCAGAGGCAGAAGTCCTGTACAATAAGCTTATAGAAGAAGGAAAGCCGTATTTCCCAGAGGGGTATAATTTCCTCCCCAGCAGTCCTAAGCAAGTGAGTGCTCTGTTGTTCGGAGGGGAAGTGAAAATGGATGTGGTGGTGGAAACAGGACAAGTGTTCAAGACTGGTGCCAGGAAGGGACAGCCCAAGACACGAAAGGAGACACAGGTGTTTCCCGTTAAGGGATTTGGCCTACCCACCAAGAAGATTCCCCCCACCAAGGATGGGTTCAGCACCAACGAAGAGCATTTGCTAACGTTATCACACCCCTACATCACGGACCTGCTGGCATGGAGAGCCCTAACGAAAGACAGTGAAACGTATTTCCGTGGCTATAGCGCTCTTGTGTGGCCTGATGGAATGATTCGACCCAGCTTTAATCATGAGAGTACCGCCACAGGGCGTCAGTCCTGCTCTCAGCCCAATCTCCAGAACGTCTCTAGTGAGGACGACTAATGAACAATTTGTTTGCAGACCGCTTCAAGAGGTGGCTTAAGATTGGTCTGAATGAGGAAACTCATCAAGACCGCTTGTACGCTGCTGATTTGATGGTGAACCTTTATTACGAGTACACCCTGGTGCTGGACAAGCTCCGCGATAAGGAAGACGAGCTTGCAGATGCTAGGACTGAGATTCAAAATCTCACCTATCAGCTTCAGGAAGTCACTAGTGCTAAGGCAGATGGCAGGGCAGACCCGGAGCAATACCCAGCAACAGCGCATCGTACCCTGCTCTCAGACCTAGATTGGGAAGCTTTTGAACGAGGGACCTAAGTGAGTGACATTAAGCAGTGCTTCACTAGCAGGTTTGACGAAGGGTTGATTCTGGAATGCGATTTCAGCCAGTTAGAAGTTGTGGGCCTAGCCGCTCTCAGCGGTGACCCGGTGTTGATTGAAGACCTTCTATCTGGACGAGATATGCACCGCTTCTTCGCCTCACAGAAGTACGGCATTCCTGAAGAGGAGGTAACATCCAGCCAGCGTAAGCTGATTAAGAAAATGACCTTCGCTCTCCAATATGGCTCAGGAGCCAAGAGTCTGGAGGCCAAGAATGGATTGAAGAAAGGGGAAGGGCAAGACTTCATTGACACCTACTATGCCAGATATTTCAGAGTGAAGGAATGGCAGCAAGAAGTGTTCGAGGAGGTGAAGCGAAGCAGGGTTCCTACGGCTGAACTGACTAAGGCAGGCTACCCGAAGGGAAAGGGGGAGTATGTATCACTCACTGGCAGACGATACACGTTCTTTGAGAAAGACAAGCCAGCGGGCTGGCGAGGAGAAGACCTCAGTCCGGATTTCAATCCCCCAGAAATAAAAAACTATCCCATACAAGGATTCGCGACAGGGGACTTGATGGCTCTATACAGAGCCAGGGTGTACAGACGATGGACTCAGGACCCACGCAGAAACAAGTGGCTCCCCATTAACACAGTGCACGACAGCGTGATGTTCGATTGTCTTAATTTGGAAACAGCCTTGGCAACAAAAAGCGTGCTGGAGCACTTGGCCAGCAATTTGCAGAATGAAGTGGAAGACCTCTGGGGCATTGTTTGTCCTGTCCCGTTTAAAGTAGAAACCAAAGCCGGCCCCAATTGGGCTTCAACTGAGAAAATTTAATGGCAACTAAGAAGAGTATTACCGACCAGAAAGCTGTGCGAGAAAATTTCTTTGTTATTGATGGAGATGACTATATGATTGGCTCCTTTGATACAGAACAAAGCGCTCTCGATTATATTGCACTAGAAATGCACAACAGTGAAGCAACTGCTGACCAGTTTTTAGTTATTAATGGCTCTGCCTTTGATGTACGTTCCTCTTTCAATCTAACCCTGGAGGCTAAGTAATGGCAAAGTACACGAAGTTTAGTGGTGTGATTGAGGCGCGAGCGCGTAACGGCAAGGGCCTGAAGATTGGTGAAGATTGGTACACGGCCTTCAAAGCTGCGCAGGTGCCGGAAGGCATCCAGAAAGGCGACACGGTGGAGTTTGAGTATGAGGAAGTCAATCGCGGCGGGGCTACGTTCTTCAACATCAAGGGTGATGTTAAGCTTGTGTCGTCTGGCGGAGAATCCAAGTCTAGTGCGTCTTCTGGCGGAAGCCGTAGTTCTGGGAACAGTCGGAGTGGTGATGGTCGGGGGTCTATTGATGGGGACAGCTATCGCAAGCGCTCCATGAAGTTCTTCCCTGTTCCGCATGACGACGTGGACCTGCCCATCATTCGACAGAATAGCTTGACTCAGGCTAATTCGCTGGTGGCTAGCTTGGTGAAGCAGGAAAACTTCGACCTTCCCAGCGACCCGTTTGAAGCCGCTGAGCTTGTTGTCGAGATTGCGCGTATCTTTGAAGCCTATTCCACTGGTCAAGGTGATGCAGAAGCCCTGGCCTCCATGTCTGGAGAGGAGTGATGCGCTCCTTTGCAGTTGGAGACCGCGTGCGTGCTTTGCAAGGATGTGAGCACTATTTCCAGCCAGGAGCTACAGGCACGGTGCTGCGCATCCCTAGAGATGGGACGCTATTTGTGCAATGGGATGAGGGGGCCCTGGGTGATGGGCAATGGTGGATTGACAGCAGTTCCTATTCTGTGGAGATAATTAATGACTGAGTTTCTGAAGCGTTTCCCGCGTATTGCGCGCCTCCTGGCTTTCGTGTTCCGTCGCACGCAGATTGATGAAAGCATTGAAACCATTCTGGGGGACTTCCTGGAGAAAGTGAATGCTCTGCAAGAGCTTGCCGAAGTTCATGGGTCTATGGCTGAGCTGCACAATGAGCGTGCAGCGGAAGAGCTGACACTGAGCAATCAGCATCGCACCCAGTCTGCTAAAGCTGCTGGAATTGCCAGCAAGATTGAGAAGCTGGTAAGCTAATTGTTTTATGGGAGGAAGGGCCTATATTCTTCAGAGTCGATGCCCAAAGAGACTCTGCCTCCCACCCTTTGCAGACTTAGCTCAGTTGGTAGAGCGCTATCCTTCCAAGTTAGAGGTCACGGGTTCGAGCCCCGTAGTCTGCTCCATTTCGGAGTATGTATGCGACTGTACATTGTAGTTTTTAATCATGAAATTGAAGATGGGTATTCTCAAGATGGGTATTACGTCAACGTCCTCTGCTTTGATGGCAATGAGAACCCAGCAGTTTTTCTGGAGGAAGAATCTGCACAAGCCCATGTGGACTATCTCGCCGGTATCTATCCAGACAGTGACTACACCTATCTGACTAAGGACGTGTGACGTGCGCCATGCTTTGATTGATGGCGACGTGTTGATTTACCAAGGGGGCTTTGCCTCAGATGCCAATGCCAAACGGGCAGGCTATGAACATGAGCCGTTGGAATACTGCCTTCAAACGGTGAAGCAGAAGATAACGGGCATCATGGACCATTCGGAATCGGATGAGTATACAGTGTATCTGTCTCATCCTGTCAACTTCCGAGAGTCCATTTTCCCAGAGTACAAAGCCAATCGAGACACCACCCACAAGCCTTATTGGTATTCTGAAATCCAGGAATACCTGCTGGAACGGGGAGCTATCTACAGTGAGGAAGGGGATGAAGCTGACGATGCATTGGGTCGGGCTCAGATGCTCGCTCTGTCACAGGACAGGGAAACCATCATCTGTTCCATCGACAAAGACCTAGACATGATTCCAGGACTGCACTACAACTGGAGTCCTAAGCGCCATGAGAATGGGGTGTATGAGATGGAAGACCCAGAAGCCCTTCGGTGCTTCTACACCCAGATGATTACAGGGGATACGACGGACAACATCCCCGGCTTGTTCAAGAAGCGCGGTTTGAAGGCTACGGCTCAATGGAAGCAGCCCATAGAAGGGTTCACGAATTCCAGGGATATGTACAAGTATATCCTGGAGGTGTACGAGGGAGACAAGGAGTTTGTGGAGATGATTGGCAAGCTGCTGTGGATTAAACGAGATGCGAACTTCTGGATTCCTCCTAGTATCTGAATTGCTAGATAGATTCATAACAGAGAATACAGCAATGGCTAAAACCAAAAAGAAAGACGTGCATATTCGTAAATTCCTCACCACCCCTGGTGAGGCAGATAGCTACGTTCATGTGAGCTATTGGGGCTACGGAAGCATTGATTTTAAGCTGGCTGACTGCAATCGCAGTGTCAATATTGGATTTTCTCAGGGCAGCAAAGAAAGTTTGAAGAAAGCTCTGGGACTGAAGGCCGTGATAGACCAATTGGTTAACACACTGCAAGCCTCTATGGAAGAGCAGGGATGAATGAAGAAGCTTTTCAAGACATTACGGATGCAGTGCTTCGCATTGAGAGCTTGGCTATTTTCGATGCAGTACGGCAGTTTGCCCTCACGGATACGGACGCGGGCTGGGTCTTGGCCTATCCGGTCAGTAAGTAAGCTGTTTTTCATTGGTAGCATCTACACGCTGTTTGTGGCTATGACCACTGTCTTTATCGCTCATCAGAGCTACCTAGCCAACTTCTTCTCTGCCCTAGCGGTTAACCTCATCTGGGCATTGAACATCAAAAGAATGGCGGAAGGAACTTCACAAGACAGATTGGCTTATGCCGTAGGCGCAGCCACTGGCAGCGTATCAGGAAGCCTGATAGGAGGGGCTTTAATTTGAGCGACAAGAATAAAGTGTATTTGATTGGGTCTCTGCGCAACCCCACTATCACAGGACTGTCTAATGTCCTGGAAGAGCAGCTTCCCGTAGAAGCCTTCTCATCTTGGGTTGCAGCGGGTCCGGAGGCAGATGACTATTGGAAGCAGTATGAAAGTGAGCGAGGTCGCTCCTATGTAGAAGCCCTTCAGGGCTATGCTGCCCAGCATGTGTTCAAGTTTGACAAGCACCACTTGGACACGTCCGATGCTGCCATCCTGGTGTACCCGGCAGGTAAGTCCGGTCATCTGGAGCTGGGGTACATGGCAGGACGTGGCAAGCCTACGGTGATTCTGCTGGACCAAGACTACGACCGATGGGATGTGATGCTGGCCTTCGCAGGCTGTGTCACGTATAGCTGGGATGAGGCTATTAGCTATTTGAAAGAGGAGTTGGGCCTGTGAGTAAGATTGCAACGGATAGGCAGGAGCGCAAGGACGCCCCTTTGGCACGGGGAGTGCTGGACTATTTCCCCGCCGCCCTGGAAGGCGTTGCCCGCTGCTCTAGAATCGCCAATGAGCAGCACAATCCTGGTGAGGAAATGCATTGGGCACGAGACAAGAGCAACGACCACGCGGATTGCATCCTGCGGCATATGGTGCAGCGTAATGAAGTGGATGGGGACGGGATTCCCCATGTAGCCAAGATTGCTTGGCGTGCCCTGGCTTTGGCGCAGGAGTGGTATGAGGAACAGGGAGCGGAACCTGGATACGCCTCCAAGTGGGCTGAAAAGTCTCCCCGAGAGACCTTCGTAGACGAAACCATTAAGACGGAGGCTCCCCTGGAAGAGCCTAAGTTCAAGCTGCATGATAGGTGGTACAACGATGTTTTTGAGTGCGAGGGGTCAGTTGTAGAGCTTACAGAAGATGGGGCATACATCCAATGGGAAGACTACTCTCGCCGTAGATTGGATTATTACCAATACTCCGCCACTCCCCATCTCACACTGGTGCGGCGTGGCTAAGAAGACCGACCCATTCCCCCCGTACCCAGAATGGACTGAGGCCAAATTCTTCAGCTTCATTCGCTCTGCTCTCCGCTCAGCCAGCAATCGCTGGCCTCCAAAATATCAAGCCGTAGCAGCAGCAAAACGCCTCTACACTGGTGAAAACAAGCGTCAGAAGTTTGAATACCAATGTGCCCAATGTAACGGGTATTTCCCCCAAAAGGAAGTGAGCGTTGACCACGTTGAGCCTGTGGGCACTCTTCGCAGTTTCGATGACCTTCCTGTATTTGTGAGCAAGCTGTTCTGTGGTCCTGAAGGGCTGCAAGTGCTGTGTACTTCCTGCCACCACGTCAAGACCCAAGAGGAGCGAAAATCTCGTGGCTAAAACTCGTCATCTAATCGTGCCCGACACTCAGGTGAAGCCTGGGGTTCCTATCGACCACATGCGCTGGATTGGGCAAGCTATTGCAGAATACAAGCCCGATGTGTTGATGCATCTGGGAGACCATTGGGACATGGAGAGCGTGTCTCGTCACAGCCCCATCGGCTCCCTGGACAAAGAAAACAAGCGTATCCATGCGGACATTGAAGCAGGCAATAAGGCTCTCCAGCTCTTGGAAGAGTTCATGGATGGCTTTACGCCCAAGCGTAAGATTCTTCTGAGAGGCAATCATGAACAGCGCCTTGCAAACTTTGTCGCCAATAATCCAGCTCTTGAAGGCACTGTATCGTTCGATGACTTCAACGATAAAGCATTGGGTTGGGAGGTGGTTGACTATTTCCGTGGTTCCCCACGCGCTATTGAAGTGGACGGGATTCAGTACGCTCATTTTTTTGCGAATCCGAATAGCGGACAGCCAATTGGCGGAACTATCCAAAACCGACTCAGCAAGATTGGGTCTAGTTTTGTCCAAGGCCATCAACAGGGACTATTGCAAGGAAACGTACAATACGCGACTGGACTTATCCGCCACGGCATTGTTGCGGGGAGCGCCTATCTCCACGATGAAGACTACAAAGGAATGGCTAACGCGCATTGGCGCGGAATCGTGGTACTCAACGAGGTGGACAACGGACAGTTTTGTGAGATGCCGCTAACCCTGGACTACTTGTGTCGTAAGTATGAGGGGCGCTCTGTAGCCTCTTTCCTCACTAGGAATTATCGAAATGCAAAAGAACGATTCACTCTCGCCAACGTCTCCTGACATCTACCCCAAGTATCGAGTGGTTCGCAAGTACGACCATTATGTGGTGGAAAAACAGCCTAGTTCAGGAGGCGCATGGGAGCCCTTTAAGAGAACAGATTACTCCTATGGCTTCGTCACGGAGTATACCGCGACCTTTAAAAAGGAAAAGGAAGCCATCGAGGAAGCCACAAAACTTTCTGAACGTAGCTTGCAACGCCACCTACGTAACACTGAAAACACTGTCGTTTGGGGACCCTCGCCATGAACACCACTCCTTATCACATTCTACCGCAACGCCCTACAGTTCATGATGCCGTAAAGGCATTTTATTCTGTCATCACCCTGCCACAGCTTTTTGAAGTGGCTCAGGAACAGCTTGCCAAGCGCAATGCACATCGCTTCATGGGGAAGCGGGCCTACGCCAAGCTTCTGCGGGCACAGGCTAAGCGTAAGGCTGCTGGTAAGACGCCCTACTTCCCGGAGAACATTCGGCTATGAAACGCTTTCTAGTATTTGCTGGGGAATATTACTACCCTGGTGGTGGGGCATATGATTACCTGGGCGGGTATGATACGAGAGAGTCGGCGGTAGAACGTGCCAAAGAGGAGCTTGAGGATGAGTATACGGATTGGGCGCATGTTCTTGATGTAGACACAGAAGAATTTATTAAGGTGCAGGATGAGTAAGAAGGATTTGGCACTAATCAAAGAACGCATTGCAGAACGCTACGACCCTGACTATCTGGTGGACATTCTGGAGATTGACAGTGAAGAGCTTTTGGAAGCCTTCCCTGAAAAGTTCATCCGGGCTATTGACACAGGCAATTTCATTGAGGTGATGGATGATGACGAGTCGCTTTGACACGTTCATTGAGCGCATCCTCTCCCATGAAGGTGGATATTCTAATCATCCACAAGATAAAGGCGGGGAGACCAATTGGGGCATTACCAAGGCCGTAGCACAGGAAAACGGATACACAGGCTCCATGAGGAGCATGTCCCGAGAGCAGGCTATTGGCATCTACAAGAGGAAGTATTGGGATGCTGTGCGAGGAGACCAGCTCCCAAACCCCCTGGCCTTCCAGGTGTTCGATGCCTCGGTAAACCACGGCCCCAAGCGTGCCATCCAGTGGCTACAGGAAGTTTTAGGAACCTCCGCTGATGGAATTTGGGGTAAGCAAACTCAAAAGGCTGTAGAGGAGCTGGACACTTACATTGAAAATGTACAGCATGCCCTCCTGTTCTGTCGTATTCGACAAAAATTCTACACCGACCTAGCCACGTTCAAGGACTTTGGTAAGGGCTGGACTCGCCGTATGGCGGACAATCTGTTCTATCTGGCGGAGGATATGTAATGAGCTGGAAACTGATTTCAGAAGAATCTCCTGCGTTTGAAGATGACCAAGACGGATTCTATTTATGGCTGTGGGATGATGCATTTAAGGAGGCCAATGTCTATTTCATTGGCGCAGACGTGTGGCCTTTCATCGACGCAGACTTCACACATTGGATGTATGACGCGGAAAGCCCGGAGCCTCCTCTGAGCCCTTGGGAGAGCTGATGACTACTATTGCTTATAAAGACGGCGTAATGGCTTCAGATACACAGATGGGCTATCACACTGTTCATGTGCAGAAAGTCTTTAGGCTGGGAGAAGGAGAGGCTACCACTCTTGTTGGAGTAAGTGGAGATAGTTATGCCAAGTGTCTGAGGGTGGTGGATTGGATTGGTGCAGGGATGGACGAAGAAGAAGCTCCAGATTTGGGAGAAACTACCCTTTCTATTTTGATGGTGGAGAAGGGAGAAGACGGAGCGAAAAATCTTTTTGTGCTTAATTCCGAACTATATCCTATACCAATTGATACAGATTTCTTCTCCGTAGGCTCTGGAAGCGATTATGCTATGGGAGCTATGGCAATGGGAGCTAGTGCCGCAGATGCTATTCGGGTGGCTAGTCAATTTGATTGCCATACCAACGATAAGGTAGAGGCAGAGAGTTTGTAATGTGCTTGCTATCCTGTGGAACGGATTGACAAAAACTAGGCAAAAGAAAAGCCCCTTGGATGATGAGTCCTTGGGGCTTTTTTATTGTCTTGAATTTTACAGGCTCGGGGGCGTTAGGCCCTGTGCCCGAATCCACGCATCCAGCATGGAGAGCTTCCGCTCCAGGTCGCGGCTGTGTCGCCGCTCCTCAGCTAGCTCCGCTCGCAAGTCCTTAATGTCGGCTTCCATGGTTTTAAGGCGGTCGTCCATGAGCTTATACACTGTCTGCTGTCCATCCGCTACTGCCACCTCAGCCTTGGTTTCTGCCACTTGCCTCTTATTCTTCAGCCACCACGCCCATGCGCCAGTGGCGATAGCTACCACCGCCGAAGCGGCTGCTCCAATACTCTGCCAGTCTAATGCCATTATTGTCCCCTGTAATTCTTCCAAGGCCCCTCGGGCGTATATTTGTCCAATCGGTTCATCCAGCCCTTGCTGAACTTCTTTTGTGAAGGGTCGTTGGAGACGATGGTCTCGTATCGCTGACGCCTTGCCTCCAGAAACGGGAGGAGCTGCCCCCCAGAGTCCTGGAGGGCTTTCTTGGTGAAGTCCACTCCCTGGTTGACGGCAGCATCAAACGCTGCCTCCCGCACCTCATTAGGAAGCTGGTCTGCCTGAATGGCATCCCAATAGTCCTTCCTGTAGATTTCCACCGCCTGTTCACGGGTGAGGCTCTTAATGTCCAGGTTGGGGTAGGCTTTCTGAGAGATGCCATACTTGGTCTCTCCCCCCCGGTCTGCCGGGTCATTGGCATACCCTCCCTCGCTCTCTAGAACACCTCCTATGGCCTTCTCGAAGGTGGTGCTATACCTCTCCCAAGGCCCGCCCTTAGACGGGCTCTGGTAACGCTCCCAGGGCTTCATTGGACAGGCTCCCAGGAGGACGGACTACCGGGGTCTCCCCCCTTAAACCGATACCCTCCCTCAACAGTGCCCACAGCAGGCCCTGTACGGGCCGTAGAAGGCCGTTGACGGGTGGGGGCGGTACTACCCCCCATTGAGCCCCCCTGCTGAGCAGCAGAACGCGTCTGAGCGGCTTTACGGGCTTCATCCACAAAACCCCCGTATTGGTACACCAGCTCCACCGCCTTCTGGCGCTGTTCCGTCCCCGTGCCGCCATACCCAATCTGGGAAATGGTGGTGAGCAGACGGTCTCCTCCAAACTCCTGGTTATACATGGCAAGAGCTTGTCGCTCAAAAGCCGTCAGGGTGACGGGCTGACCCTGGGCATCTGCCTCCAGGGGCCAATAGAGCTTTCCCGTATCCGGGTCAAATTCCACTGCCACCTTACCACGCAGGCTGGGGTACTTCTGGAACAAGGAAGCCGTCATCACTCGCTGAGCGTTGTACGTAGCTGCCGCCAGGGACGTAGCCACGGAAGCAGCCTGTTCCGGAGCTAGCTCTTTGAACAAAGCCTCCCGGTGTAGGTAGAGCTTAGCAGCCGCTCCAGAGGGACCATTGAACTGTCCCATGCGGAACTGTTGGTCCGGCAGAATGACAAATGCCTCCATGCTCTTCTTCACATAGTCGGCAAACGACTGCTTGCCTTCTTGGTAGGTGGGAGACTTGGCAGCTTCAGGCCCAATGTGGGTTTTCACCAAAGCAGAGATGCCATCGGCAGCAGAACCAGCCGTGACAGCCGGAGTTCCCGTGCCTGCCATTGCCTTAGCCATGGCTTCTGGAAGCTGCTTGTTGAACTGCCCTGTAGGGCCGTAGAATTGAGCAAACGACTCAGGACCAAACACGTCTACGAAAGCAGCCAAGAACGGGGCTTCATCAGAGGAAGACATGAGAGCGTGCTGTGCGAATGCAGAGATGCCCTTCACCTTCTCCATGTTGATTTCCGTGCCTGTAGCCCCAGTGACCAAGCTGTCCAGCATTTTCCCCATGGACGTAAGGGAGGCAATCTCTCGCTCGGCAATCGCCGGGTCCACATCCCCCGCCGCAGCTAGGGCATTCAGCTCGCTGATAGCCTGCTGAACAGAAGCACGAGAGCCTGTGAGAATCTGGGCCTTCTGGTCCAGAGGAACTTTCGGACTGTTCAGCGCAAACGACACTTGGTTGGCCTGCTTGTATAGCTCGCTCTTGCGAGCCTGAGCAGCATCAACGAAGTCTAGGGTGGAACGAGGACGACGAAGCTCCTGTCCAGCCTGTTGCGTAGCAGCCAGAGCCTTGGCACTTTCAGAAGTCACCAGAGAACGCTTCACTGCGGTCATCGAGTCGATGTTCTGCTGATACACTTCAATCACCTGAGCATCGGTGAGATTTTGCGTAAGCATCCCAGCAAGGTCGAACAGCTCTTTGCGCATCCCCTTAACCGCCTCTGCCTGCGCCTCAGCAGCCGCCTTGGCTTGGGATTCCATCCCTCGCTCAGCCTGGGCGAGAATATCTACAGACGTCCCCACCACATCCACGCCTAGCGTCATCGCAGCCTGCTGGCGAAACTCCTGAGCCAAGCCTGGACGCTTGGAGATGGCCTGCCGAAGCAGGCGCTCTCCACGAAGGCGATAGGCATCATACGTGAGACGCCCTTGGTCACGCGCCGATTGATAGCGCTTTAGCTGTCCACTCAGATTGGAGATTTCCTTCTTGTCCTCTTCAGTGAGAGGAACAGAATCGTCTTCCTGAGTTGCAATGGCTGCCGGAGAGCCTACGAGGTATTGAGTTCGTAGACCCTCCAGCTCCTCATTCAGATTGTCCTGGGCAATAGCCACGTCAATCTGCATTCCGCCTTTAGCTAGTCCAGCCAAGATGGTGGAAGCTGAGTCGTCCTGTACTCCCGGTCGGATATAGTTGTTGGGATTCACATCCCCAATTTGGCGACGAATGTCCGCCATTAATTACTCTCCTCGGCAGTTGCTTCCACATACGTGCTGTGGATGATTTCTTTCAGACGCGGGTTGTTCTTCACGAACGGAGCATTTTCCAGATACATCAGAGCCTCCGGACCTTCTGCTCCCATACGCCCTTTCAGAACGTCCTGGGTGATGCGATTCACCAACACTTGTTCCGCGCTTTCACGAGACGTGAGGGCATTACGCAAACGAGCATTCACACGCTCACTGACGTACTCAGCCTCATCGGGCTCTAGCACGGAATAGAGCAGGCCGCGCTGCCTAACCCACTGGTCCAGCATGTTGTCAAACACAGCCTGGGAAGGGGCTTCCCTATCCAGCTTGGTGGTGAACAACAGCAAGTCCTTGTAGTAGGTGTCGGCTACATCATCCAGCGTCTTCTGAGCAAAGGCGGGGTCACTCTTATACTGCGCATGGAATTCATCCATGGCAGCGTACAAGCTAGCCCGGTCCTTGGTCTGGATGCCGAACAGCGTATACAGGGCTCCTTCCAAGAAGCCAGCGTAGCCTTCGCTCACTGTACCTCCGGCACTCACCCAGCCGTCCAGCCTATCGGCCGCACGGGCTGCAATCATCCGGTCTACGGACGAAGCTGCAATCCCACCGCCCTGCATCATCAGTTCTTTGACCCGTTCATCGAACGGAATATCATCGTAGTCTTGGAGCTGAGCCAGGGAGATGTTCTTCACCTTGTTCAAGAATTGAACCAGCTTGGAAGCCTTTTCACCAGACAAACCACCCAACGTGAGCAGGTTGCCATTGGACAGAGCCATCAGACGCTCAATCATGAATTCGCTACCACCACCCGGAGCAAAGCTGTCGCTCAGAGCAAACTCCGGAGTGTCCGGACCAAAGAGCTTTTTCAGCACTTCATTGCCCATGTAATCGAACAGCAGTCCAGATACAACCGCCTGGGTAGTGGGGTCTTGCCATGCAGCGGCCAGATTGTTCTCCGGGTCTTGGGCCTGAGCCTCATTGACCTTCGTATCAATGGCACGATACATAGCGTCCGTGTAGGCAGTGGCCCTACGGCCAAACAGAAGGAACTGAGCAAACACCATGCCGGCCTTCTCGCTAGCAGTGATGCTACGAGAGCCACCAGCCCATTCCGGCAGCATTAGCTGCATCATCTTCTGCTGGAACGACACGAACTGGAACACGTTCTTGAACCATCCACGCTGATAGCCAAAGCCCAGCTCCGGAACCATGTTGCCAGTGACCTCCGCCACCTTACCCACCAAGCTACGCACATAATCCACGTCGCTAAGGTTAGCAATCTTGGCAGCCTTGTCCCTATTGTAGAGGGTCAGGAAGGTTACAATCTGGTTGATGTTTTCTCCAGCCTCAAAGCCTACGGAGGACAAGCGTCCAAACGTCTGCTGGTCTAGCGTAGAAGCAAATCGTCCAACGCTACGGGACACAGTGCCCTGATTGATGAACGAGGCGCTTTGGCGCATACGAGCTTCAGCAGCAGAACGAACAGAAGAACGCATCTGGCTATGATGTCCCACAGCAGAAGTCAAGCCGCTATCAAAGATGGTGTCTACCACCTTCTCCAGCTCTGCCGGACTCATGCCGGGAACCATGCGAGCAACACTCTTCAAAGCTGCTTGGTATTCAGCTCGATTCAGAGCAGCCGCTCCCTCCACAAGCTGCATGGAGCGCAAGCCCATCAGCAGCTCCACACCCGTGCTTTGTGCAGCGGCTGCGGCCCAGCTCTTCGGACTAACCCCCAGCATCACCAAGCTCTGAGCTGCCTGTAGAGCGAATTGCTTCAGAGGCGAGGCTGCAATAGCTGTGCGATGGAGGAATCCCATCACAGCAGCGGCAGGGTCAGCTCCTCGCGCTGCCCTATCAGCAGCCTTCTTGCTGAGGAACTGGGCTCCAGGCACTCCACGCTTAGCCAGATTGTCCAGGAAGCCGGAAGCTCCCAAGAACAACTGAGACATAGTTTGGTCCACCATGTCCGGAGTACGCAAGAACATTTCAATCTGGTCCAGATAGGCAGAAGCCTTCTGGTATTGAGCGCGCTTGCCTGCTTCAAAGACCAACGGATTACTCACCGGGTCCGGCAGGGCACGCATGTCTTGCAGCTTCAGCCCTTCAGTCTGTACGTAGTTGTAGAGCTTCTGGCGCATGTTCTGAGCCAGCTCTCCCTTGGTGACGCTCTGTCCTACGATTTCAAAGCCGCGAACCAGAGCTTCAATCGGGTCCACCAGAATATCGCCGTCAGCCTTGCTGAAATTACGCAGTGAGCCGCCGTTGCGCTGTCCATAAACAGGACCTCCCATGTTGACGTAAATGTCTTCCATCACAGCTCCGCGATGGCCTACATCAGCCAAGGAGCGGTCGAAGTCGTAGCCGAAGCTAACGAAACGTGCCGTACTTCCCCTCTGCGCCTTTCTATTCAGCACTCCCTGCTTCTTAGCAACCACAGCACGAGCCTCCGCTTCAGTACGAGCAAGGCCCAATGCCATGCGGTTGCCGTTGCGAGTGGTGCCATAGACAATGAAGTTACCCTCCCACATGTGTGGATAGTAGCCGTTCACTTTGGTCACTACATTGCGAGGAAGTCCAAGAGCCTTGGAGCCCTGGCGAGCATCCACAAGGACGTGGGCTGCTTCGCTGGTTCCCTTGCCAATAATGGGAGTGCGTAGACGTGCGAGCTGTCCGCCTTCCTTATAGAGCTGCGTGATTTCCTGGGGCGACATGCGAACGAAGGTTCCAGTGGACGAGTTGTACACGTCCAGGTCCTTGCGTCCCGTAGTTACGGAAATATCGCTCAGAGCATCCTGCTCCCTAAGCACCTTGCCAAATCCAACACGGCCAGTAGGACCATGAATGTCCTGCAAGCCTTGGCGGAACATGCTAGTGCGGGTTTGAGTGTTCACCGCATCGTACAGAATATCCGTAGCATTGCGATAGCCGTAATAGGCTTTCACTCCGTCTTCTTTCAGGCCAAAGGCACGAAGCTCCTTCGGACTATAGATGGTGCCCCGTCCAGTGGACGATTTGATTTTCTCTCCGTCCTTAATCACCTTATTCAGCAGGCGAGATTGCGAATTGTCCAGAGACGCCACTTCCTTCACCAAGCCAATGGTTAGGGCATTCCAGCGAGTACGCTGTCTTGCAGACAGGCTCATATTGTCCAGAACATTCTTGCTGAACACAGAGCCAGGGTTGGTCCACCCCAATCCCAACTTCTGAAACACCTTCCAACGAGAAGGAGCAAAGGTTAGGTTGGAAATGTCCTTGTCCCCAAACACCAGCTTATGGAACGTAGTAGGCGCGCTCTCATAAGTGCGGGAGTCTTTGGCCTGGAGGAAAAATTCTCCACGAGTCTTGCTGTTAACGTTAGCAGGAGGAGTGATGAGCTTGCCCGTCTTCTTGTCACGCATGACAATCTCAACAGCAGCATCCTTACCAAACAGGTTTTCCACTTGGTCCAGCTTGGCCTTCTGAGCCGAGCCCAGAGTGCCCCAGCCCTTATCCTTGGTACGTCCAAAGACTGCTGCAATATCCACCGTGCTTTCTGCTCCCTCAATCACCGTTTTGTCAAGGTGAAGAGTAGAGCTAGGACGCTGGGAAAATTCTCCAAACATCCTATCGATTTCTTTCATGGCATCGGCACGCTCAGCAGCCGTGTAATTAGTACGGCCTGAGACGCGCAACATGCTTTCCCGGATTTCCAACTGCCGAGCAATCATCTCCTGGATGCCATTCACCGAGCCTTCTCGAAACGCCTGAGAAGACGACGGAAGGAAGTTCTCGATAATGTCCTCTCCCGTCATGTCTGCAAGGCGAGCCCGGAGAGCCGGGTTTTGCAATGCATCCACTAGCTGAGTGCTAGCCATCTGAGGAGATACATGGGACAGATGCTTCAAGCTCTTGGGCAGGAACTTGCCTCCAAATTTAATAGTGCCCTTGGCAACAGAACCCACGCCAACGATGTCCAGCAGAGAGCCAGCGTTATCCATTACAGTGGAAGGGTCTACAAACCCAACAGAGGTGCCAGGGTACAGAGGAACACTCTTAGAAGTCTCCTTGCCATAGATGTCCGTGTAGAATGCTTCACTAAGAACGTGAGAGGTTACCCAATCGTTGCCGTCCTTGAACACCCCACCAGACGGCTTCAGGATTCTCAACACCGTGCCGAGAGCTTCCACCTTCTGTTCTAGGGGCAGGCCGTCGATGTGTTCGCGGATTTGACGGAGAGCATCCCCCAGCAAGACATTTCCTGCCACGGAGTTAACAGCATCTCGATTCAAGCCCAGAGCATCGAAAATCTTCATCACCGGGGCCTGGAATCGGAACGGAACCAGCGTAGCGGCGAAGTTACCTATCCCAGCCCCTTCATTGGCCTGCACATAGGCATAGTTCAACAGGGCTTGATAGCCTAGCTGAATCTCTTCTTGGGTCAGGTCCGTGTCTACCAGCGGTTCGATATTCTCGGGCAGGTCTTCGATGTAGTCCGTAGCAGCAGCAAAATCCTCATCTCCCTCGTCCGTATCCTCATACGCCTGGGTAGCCCAATTGGCGTTATGGAGAGCTTGACGGGTAACAAGGTTGGCATCGAAGGCGCGGAAGCCTTCCATCTGCTTAGCCACCTGCAAACGGGCTTCTACGCCCTTCAGAGGGTTGCCCAGCTCGTCCAAGACAATCTGCCGCTTGACGGCCTCGTCTTCCTCTCGGATGCCCGTAAGGAGCTGCTGAACGGCTGCCACGGGAATGTCCGTGGAAAGAGCCTGCATCACAGCTTCCGGGGTGATGGGGGGAAGCCCAGACCCCAAGCCAGCCATATTGTAAATGTCGGCTCCATGTTCTGCCGCTCCCAAGGTGGGGGGCAACACATCCCTCTCATCGTCCGCCAGCGGGTCTACAAGGCCCGTACCCAGAGGGTCTAGGAAGTCCTCCGTCTCCTCCACGGGAAGCGGAGGAGGAACGAATGGCGCGGCCTCAGAGCCCTCTTGTCCCGGCAGGGGAGCTTTTACACTCGCGGCGTACAGAGTGGCTTCGGCGTCATCCAGGACAGCTTGGACAGGACTTCCGTTCCCATCCAACTTTTCCACTGGGCCTAGCTGAAGCTGCTGTTCATTTGCCATTAGTTAGTTCCTGTTGAATCAGGCGCGGGGCCTCCGTAGATGCTCCCAAACGAGCCTGCAATCTGTCCAATAGTTTGTCCCATCTGAGCCTTCTGAATGTATCCAGCCGCCTGTTGATTAGCTACGCTTGCAGCCTGAGACAGTTCGGCGTTCTGGTCAAGGAAGCTCAGGTTCTCGCCTGTACGGCTCTGGATGTTGGCCGTAGAGCCCATAGCAGCAGAACTACCAAACAAGCCTGTATTGGCTGCCTGCGCTTCCACAGAAGCTCGTGCCACACGTCCAGCCCGGACGGCATTACGGCGCTCCCTAGCGTTGGCAATGTCTGCTTGTCGCTGTTGCGCTCGTAGACTTCTAGCCTGGGCTTTAGCAGCCTTGCGCTGCTGTACGCCGGAATAAACGGCAGCAGCCGCAACGACTACAGCCGCAGTGATTGCTGCCATATCAAAGCTCCTTCATATACGAGGACTCCGTTTGCTGGTAGCCCATAAAGCGATACAACTTATCCACCCCTGTGGGGCTGGTGCTAAGACTGGACAATACCAATACCTCAGCACCCTCTTCTCTCATTGCTGCCTCAGTAACGGCCAGCATTTCTTTAGCAAGAGTAGTGCCACGATGCTCAGGCTCAATCCAGAACATGCGCTCCACGGCAATCGTCTTGTCCAGGGTAAAGGGAAGGGGAGCATAGAGCGCTCCCAGCATCCCAATCACTTCCCCTGATTCCACATGCTCAGCTACAATCAAGTAGCCATTATCAATCATTCCAAAAGCGTCGATGGAAGCCGCGTCCTCGTTATACTCAGCCAGCCTAGCAAACGGAGTGGTGGCATAAAACTTACGGCCCATCTCCAGGAGAACGTCCACATCCTCCTCAGTTGCCAAACGCAGGTTATACTTGAGAACGTCCGGAGAATTTGGTTGCCCAACCATAGAGATAAAAATCCTTATCGCCGTCAGAATACATATAGATTCGCAAGGACTTACCACTGCCCGTAATGCGATTCCTCGTAGTTATTACTTCATGCCCGTAGTTGATGGGCTGTCCAATTTCCAAAATATACGGCCTAGTGAGTCGATATGCTTGAAATGCTTCTTGCCACTTGCCGCTATCCGAGTGGTCGCTCCAATCCCAACGGCACTGAACAAACATCCCCGAGGGATTGTCTGCCTTAGCTTCCCCAGAGCCATTGTCAATTGCGGTAAGCTCAGTGCGCTTGAAATGCATGAAGAGATAAGGAGCTTCCTTACGGCGAGCCACGTCTCCCATGATTTCATCGCCAGTGAGGCAGTAGGACAGATAGCTGGTTCCCATTCCATCGGAACTAACCCAATCTCGGAGAGAAGGGTTTCGATAGTAAGCAAAAGAAACGGAAGCGCTATTAGTATCTGGGTCGATGAATTGCACCGTCAGATATTTGGTAACGCTGTCCCCTCGATTACGGATGCCCTCTTGGCGTAGCAGGAAGTCCGGAGTCTCCAGATAGCCCGCGATGTAGGGGGAAGGTTCCGAATGCGCTGAGATGCTGTTTTTATAGAACGCCTCCAGCACCATGTCCAGCACAAGCTCTTTGTTATACTTGTTTCTGAACGTACTACCAGTGTAGTCCTCTTGGTCGTTGTACATCCAGGTTACTCGACGGTTAACTGGGTCAAACGACCCAACGGCAGTCGTCTTGCTAACTTGGTCGATAGAATTGTAAAGCGTCTGAATGGATTTCTCAGTGATATTGGTGGCGTTCAGTCGCCCCGTAGCTTCGTCCGGAGCCAGGAGATAAATCCCACCACGGTTCCAGTATAGCGCGCTACTTTCAGTATCCACGATTGAGGTGCCAGAAAGGACACCAAAGTCAGTAAGCTTGACCACTTGAAACGAAGTGCCACGGAAGCCTCCCTCATCACCCATGATGGCCCAGATACCTTGCTCAGCGAACACGAGCATCTGGTCGCCCTTGGGCATCAATCTATAAATTTGTCCAGAATCCGGGATGTTGATGAAACCGCCATCAGTGTCCACCAGCTCGCTGTCAATCTCACTGGTCGGGTCAGCATCCTGATGTGCCTGTCCAGCATCTCCCACACTACGTAAAACCCTGCTGTAGAACACGAAGCCGGTGTAGTTGGGACGAGTTGTGGTAGGGGCAGACACTACAGACTTACAGCCTGCATAAAACACTCGTTGGAAACTGAAGGCCACACAAGACGGATACCCGGTTTCAATGTCTGCTGGAGTGGTTAGACCAGAGGCGGCATTGCGACTAGTGGACCTAGCGAATGCATCAATGATGAAACGACCTTTCGGAGCCGGAGTGGTTCCGAAGTCTTGCTTGTTCAACAAGGCAGCCTGAAAATCGTCATTGCTATCTTTGCCAACAAACCACTGCTGCGCGTTGCTCGGATACACCCCAGTGGTGTGATACGAAGTAATCAAAGCCGAAGTCCAGCCTTGATTCAGCAGGTTGTAGTTGTGTTCAGTGGACAGAGAAGCAGGAGTAGTGTTTACTGCCAGTCCATCATCTAGACCAAAGAAATCCCGAATCTTGATGGTGTATTGAGTAATGGATACGGCCCCTGTGCCTGGATTATAGGACAGGTATAGTGGGGCCGAGGTGCCACCAACAACGAACAAATACCCCAACCCGCTAGCCACTTGGATAGGCGTCTTGCCCGTAATGTACGAAGCAAGGTTAACCGTGGCAATCAGATTGGCAGAGATGCTAGTTGCGGAAGCATCAAAAATAAAGAGCTGCTGTCCGGCCTGGACAACAGCAAATTGGTTATTAACGTCGTTGGCTGCATTCTTCCAGCGAAACGACGCCACAGCATCGTCAGGCAGCACTGTGACGCTACGGAGAACGAAGTCGTCCTCAAAGTCCATCCCCAGCCTGCGCTGTCGAGAACCGTCTCTGTTTAGGACACAGTTCTCTTCATCGAGAGAGGCATTCTCTGGATAGGTCAGGGGACCGGCTTCAGTGACGATACCCCTAACGAACGTGTTGTAAGTTTTTAGGGTAGATGCCTGAGCCATGGTGTCCTCTTACTGATTGATAGACTTGGGCGGTCGGCCAGGGCCTCGCCGCTGTTCCTCCGCTGCCTGCTTCATGGTATCATCCACAATTTCAGCGCCACGCTTGCTGATGTTTTCCCACTGCTGAATTTGTTCCCGAGCAGCGACGGTAGAGGTGAACATTCCTTCCAACATAGCGGGCTTCTGACCCCCGCCTTCCCAAACAATGTGGACCAGAGCGGTGCCAGGGGCAGTTTCAATTCGGAGAGCTTTTTGAGTCATGTGCTTTGTCAGCCTGTAAATTGGTTGTTACGATAGCCAGCTCGGCTATATCGTCCGTTGCTTGCAGCCTTGCGGCCATAGTCAGGATAGCGAGTTCCGCCATTCATTCTGTGTTTGTGGCGAGACAGCCAGCTCTTCTGACGAATCGCGTTCTGCTCATCCTTCTGGCTAAACACTTCCTTGACCTTAATGAAGGCCGTGGATTTAGCTTCATTAACCAAGTAGGGGAAGAACTTGGACGGCATGTCAGGGATGAAACTATCCTCCATCTGCCATTCCGGCTCTACAGCTCCGTACACTTGGGTTTTACTATTTTGCAGGATGCTATCTACATCCGAATTCCAGCTATCGAAGACTAGATGTTTGTCATCGAACGAAGTGTAGTAGCTGGGGGCTTCATCATTCTGGATAATCAACGGGGTTCCGTTGTAATCCATCACCGTCACCATGTTAGCCTTGGTGGGGTCTCGACCCATCACTACCGTCAGGAAATCTTCTGGGCACAGATACTTAATGTTTGTGTAATCAATAGGGCCACCAAAAGTATTCCGAGTGTCATACTTCACCCAATCAACTTCTGTAATGTCATCCTCGATTCGCATGTGCGTGGGCTTGTCTGCATCCGCAGAACTGGTAAGCTTAAACAGACGCTTGCTAGACGGCCACAGACGGTCGTTGACGAGGTTGAGAAACGTGCGTTTGACAATCGTAGCAACCTGCATAGCCTCGGTGGTGTCGCCAATGCTATTAACCGGGTCACTGTTCATGTCGGAAAGAATCTCCTGGACCATTTCCAAAAGAGTTTGCTTCATGCTACTTCCCTAAGAAAGGGGAGAGCCGAAGCCCTCCCCCAATGTTGCTTAGATGCTGGTGTACGGAATCACCAGACGCAGCTTACCCGCCGCCGTGATGGTCGGCGTGGTGCCACCCAGAGCCACCTTGATGGTCGCGGCAGCGGCAAGCGGAGTGTTCACCGCCAGAGTGCCAGCCGAGGCAATCGAATAGGTGCCGAGCGCTTCCGCCTGAGCCTCAGAAATCTGAGCCAGACGATTGGTTCCTTCCGAACCCGACACACCGACGTTAATCACTGGGGTGGTTCCGCCCAGAGCAAACGCCTCTCGCACTTCCACCAGAGCATTGCCCACGATGGTAGCACCGGCAGGCAGAGTAGCCTGGGCGGTCAGGTAGTCGGAGCCGGAAATATCCAGCACCAGGAAACGGGTGTCGTCGCGACCACCTTCCACACCGCCGTTACCTTCGTAACGATGGCGCGGGCCGTAGTAGTTGGCGACGCCGTTAACGACTTGCTTAGTCATATCCTAATCCTCCTTCAGATTAGTGGTTGGTCGGGTGCGACAGCACGACGCCCAGAGTTTCCGGACGCTGGCGACCGAAACCAAAGCGAGCGCGAGTGACGTACTCGTTACGAGCCAAATCCTTGTTACGCTCACCTTCCACGGAGGGCATCTGACGCCACGCGCCCATGATGGGGCGGGTGCTATCATCCAGAACGCTCATGAACACGTTGGCGACATAGCCGGCAGCGCTGGTTTCAGCCACACCGGACGGGCCGGTGATGGTTTCAGCAGCCGGAGTACGGGCCAGACGGTTGGAGGTCCAAATATCCCAACCCAGGAGGTTGAACAGGAACTTGTTGGTTTTGGCGAAGCCCTCTTCCAAGAGCTGCTGGAACTGCGGATTGCGGTCCACGTTGAAGGTGGCTGCCAGCTTGTTCAGAGCGGCCTCCGTCACCGGGTCTACAAGGCAGATACGGCCCTGCTGAGGCACGTTCGCCTTATCGAACGACAGCTTCATCTCAATGAAGTCCTGAAGACCCACTACATGCGTGTCGTTGGCAGCCGAGTCAGCAACCCAGCGGTGAGCAAAGCCGTTAACGGCATTGGTGTTGGAGGCAGTCTGGGCAGTGACACCAGCCACATACAGGAACTTCGATTCAAAGTTTTCCTGAATGGCGCGGGTGGATTCCATACCACGCATGGCATGAAGCTGCTCAATCTGCGAACCATCCTGACGCAGCACATCCGTGATGTACCCAAGTGCATAGTAATGCACTAGACTATAACTTACCCCGAAGGGTTCTCTCATTTAGTCGTTGCGAGTAGCTTTAGTTGTTGGAGTGTTTTATGAATCCTTAGATTCCCCTCCGGGGTGGCTCCCTTTCTCAGAAGGTGTTTGCCGGTTCGGAGGCAGTCCAAAACTAGGTCTGCTTGCTGTTTCTTCATCAACAAATGTTGCGTGAAGAACTCTAGCACTTGCTTACCTTTTGTAACACTAAGCGTTACGGACCATTTGCGCACATCGCGCTGTTCCGTAATAATTCCACCAAAAGCTTTTTGCATAAGAAGTAGGCCAGCGTTTTGGGATTCATGGCTAACCACTGCCAGCTTGAATTCCAAATTTCCATCTCGCTTCCTATAGGAGGAGTGGATGCAACCATCTCCATCTATATAGCCTGCCATCCAGCGACGAGAAGGAAAGTCTTTCTCGCTTGTTCTAGTAGCACGGGCATTCTTCACTTCCTGACGAAGGGCCTTAATGTCTGCTACCGTGGTCTGGGCCACTGATAAGACAAATTCTGCTACATTGCGCTTAATAACCAAGTGCTGCTTAATTTCCTGAATGAACATGCGGGCATTTTTCCCCCGCAGAGACACGCAAAAGCAATTCTTGGAAGGCTTTATTTCTACCCCGTATTCGGCTGCGAGCAGCTCCAGGGGGGCAGGATTCTTTTGGTAGAGGGTGGCTCTAGCATTTATGTAATAAGAGCCGTTTTCTCGCTTAGTGGGGTCGATGTCAAAACTCCCATCGGAGTCGAACAATCCAGCCCAGTATTTGACATTTTTCATGGGATGCTTCCCTGTTAATCCGTCTGCTTTCTCTCGTGTCAGCTCACGCCTCCACGTTATTTAGAGAGATTTTACACGCCCAGTAGTTTAGGCGTCACCGATGTAATCAGTGATGCTCAGGGTCACGGTCGAGGTATCGATGGGCGAGTAAGAAATCGCCTTATCTTCCTCAACGTCCTGGACAGTGGCCGAACCAACGACCTTAATGTTCAGGGTAGTGCCGTTCGGGAAGTCGGTAACGTTGCGATAGAACGTTTCCGGCAGCAGTCCATCATGGAGGTTGGCCAGGATGAAGTCCGAGTACTGCTGAGCCTCGATAAAGGCCACAGTATTCAAGGAAGTTTGCATTTACATCTCCTTATTCAGATTTGGGTGCGACGGCTCGCCACTTCGCAATAACATCCGAGGTCTTGGCCCCGAACATAATGGACTTATCCAATGCGGGGTCTCGGTCTGCGCTACGCTGGGCGGCAAGCACGCCAGTATTTACACTGCCCGGAGTCGTTGGACGCGGGGCAGCGGACTGTCCTTCGGCTCCAAGGAGCTTCAGGGCTGCTTTGGGATTGGTGCGGGCTAGGGTTTCCAAATCCTTAACGGCCATGCCCAACTCCTGAGCACCAGCCAGAAACACATCCTTGGCCTTTTCACCAAACTTAGTTTGCATCGCCTTTTTAAACTCAGCCTCGTTCTGCTGAACCTTCTGGGTCAACTCACGCTGCTGCAAGGCACGGTCCACGACTTGTGCAATATCACCCTCTTCCACGCGAGCAACGGTCGGCTGCTGCTGTTTCAGGTAGTCTTGAACCATTGCGTACACTTCCTCTTGGGCGACTCCTCGGCCCGCCTGCTCTCGCAGTTGCGCATTCTCAGCCTTTAGCTGCTCAATGAACTCCTGAGAGTGTGGCAGGGCTGCAAGAGCCTGTTCCACGGTTGCGTACTTTTTGCCCTCACCTACCAGAGCCTTTACCGAGTCGGGCAGTTGGATGGCGGACGGGGGCGGGGTATCGACAGGCGGGATATGGTCATTAACCGGCTTGTCGTCAAAAATCTCACTCATGTTTTTCCTCTACGCTGGTCAGCAGTTGGATAATTTCTTGGAGGCAACGCTTGTTGCCCACATAATCAGCTTGTAAAAAAGCCCAGCTTGGGCTGTCGTATTTGTCTTTCTTAGCGTGGTCCAGCTCTAGCTGTTCAAGCTTTCCCTCCAGAATGGATTTTAGAATCCTGAGTGTGGGAAGAGAGGAGCGTACTTCTCTAGCACGCTCCGTCTTTTGAGCTTCCCCTTTAGTACCTCTGTACCAATCAGTTAGCATTATTCCTCATCGGGAAGTTCGGGAGCCTCGGGAGGAGTCATGTTGGTCACTTCCACATCCTCCGTTGCTTGGCTCGTCAATTGGGCAGTTTCGTAGCTTTCCGTAACTTGGGCATTATCCATGACCAAATCGAAGCGGTCAAGACCCAAATAGTCTTCAATGAACGCCGCCATCTTCTTTCCAGAGAAGTGAACTCGCACCCCTGGGTCTTGCCACAGAGGGCTGTTCACCACTCCCAGAACATTCTGGATGAGGGTAGCCTGCTGTGCGAAATGGCGTGCCCCAATAGGGCGCAATTTACCGGAGGCGGTAATGTCTTCTTTGGTCACTTCCAAAAAGTCCAGAACGCCAAGGTCATCGTCCATCACCCGAATCAAGTCAGCTCCATCCAGGTTACGTCGAGACAATTCCAGCATGTTGTTCAGTGCCACTTCCAAACCGTTAATTTCAAAATACTGAATTTTGTTTTGGAAAATGCGAGAAGCTGCCATTTCAAGAGTCTGCACTTCAAAGGCAGTTTTCTCCCCTGGAGTACGGATGCCCATGGCCTGCTTAGGGGCACCTGCCATCTCTTCCATTTTCAGCTCGTACATGGCAATCTGGTTTTCGGCGCTAATAACGCCGTTCAGATTCTTGCCAAGCTCCGTGATGGTGCCGCCCTCCTGAAGTTCAATTTCTGCCCCTGGAGCGTACTCAAACTCTTCTACGTTGCCGGCAATCACCAGAGGCGGGTGCACTGCCAAATCCATAGCATCGGCCTTCAGATTCTCCAGATGGTCAATGCGATATTGCATTCCCACTAGATTATCCAGAGGACCCATGGCGTAGGCATTGTCTGGGCGCAATCTCCAGCCAACATGCCCTTTGAGACTCTTACCATGCCACGACGGATTTGCAATCTGCCTCACCACCCAGCATCGGTCAATGACAGTGATGATTTGATTGCGATGAAGCTTGCCAGTTTCGTAGTCATAAATGCTGCCTTCAAATTCCAACACCTCTACGTATCCACTGGTGAGATACGAAGAGAAGGTTTGGAACCCATCCAGTTGATAGGCCGTCAGCTTATCCAGGTCCTCGGTCGTGAGGCCATAAGATGACGGATTGACTCGCAACAAACCAGCTTTGGCGATAATTTCCCGGTTGTACTGCATCTCCGGATAAATTTCTGCTTCTTCTGCCAGCTCCCCAAACGTTTTCATCGCTCGGGTAATTTTCCAGCTGTCGTAAAAAGAAGCCGCCTTGGAATCAAATACAATGTCCAGAGGAGAGATGCGAACCAGCTTAGGTCCTATGTACCCAGGGATAGTTTCCCCGCTGTCGGGGTTCGTGCTGGTTTCATTGACGTACACTGTATCGAAAAAGCAATTGCCATAATCGATAAAGTCGTAGAGCAACTGACTAACCGTGGTGGCTAGGTTACTCATTCGGCACTTGTTTTCCATGTACGCCTGGATGGCGTCTCTCTTTTCCTTCAATGCCGCGTCTTGCGTGTATGCTTCCCATTTCATCCATTGGTCATTGGGAAATAGGGCAGACAGGTAATTGGCATGAAGATTGTCACGAATCTGGCAGAGCTTTGGAATCGTGGTTTTATTCTTCCAGGGGAGCGTGCTGTTGCTCGTGGTAGACGTGTCAGTGGCAAAAAGGTAGTTTCGCAATTCTAGCTTCTGGTCCAACCACCCTCGGCGATTGTTGTTTTCCTCCACCCACATGTGGGTGATTTGGTCTGCCAGATTGCTTTTATCTACGAGCTTACAAACCTCTGCCACGCCAAGCTTAGGGGTACTCAAACTACACCCCCAAAGCGGTTATGGTAAATCACTTTACCTTTGGTCATGGTTGAACTCCTCACAGCTCTAGGCGCTACGGCAATATCAATGGCTGCCGTCAGTGCGTCCTTAATGTCGTCGTGCGGAGGCTTAGCCATAACAAGCTCGTCCTCCAGTTCGTTGATGATGCCCCCCTTGTAATGCCAAACCTGTAGGTTGTCATACTTGGGTTCCAAGGTTGCGCCTACGCGCTCTTCCTTGCTTCCTTCGTGACGATTGGGACGATACTCATCTACAATCAAATTCATGCCATGAGGCATGATGTAATTCTCTTTCAGGTCTCGCACAATTACTTGCTGAGCTGTAGTCACTTCGGCTCGGATTTTTCTATACCCCCACTTGTCGTAAGAGGTCTTGATTGCAGAGAAATAATCCTTGATTCTATCTGACTTGAATCGGTAGAGGTCTAGGACATAATATTTCTTCTCTGGGGTGACCCCCACTACGGCCAAGCAGGTGTTGTCTGCCTTACGAGCCAAGCTGAATGCAAAATCTATGCCTGCAAAAATGTTTAGAGGTTGGTCATGGATATACCATCTACCTCCTTCGATTCTCAGGTGCTTCGGGTCATAGTATTGAAACTTCTCCCGACTGATTCTCTGTGTGCTAGGGTCATTGGGATTGTTGTAATACTGGCTGTAGAATTGCGCCACATCTTCATACTCCGCCTTGATACGGCTAAGGATAGTATGATTGAAGCCAAAGTATTTACCATCATCTCGTCTAGCACGAGGCCAGAGGAATTCTCCATCTGTCTCCACCACTCGTAGGTACACATCCCATACAGGCTGTTCTTCCAAAACCTCCCCGGTGCCCTCGTCATACACCTTGAACACTTGGTTCATAAAAGTGTTGTAGAGGTCTTTGGGGTGATACCGAGTGCCCACGCAATCCATAATGGCTTCCGGCTCTTTAATTGAGGCAATCTGAGAAATCAGGTTAGCTACCTTCTGCCGCCCGTCTTCTGTGTAAGCGTTGCCTGGGACCACTACGTCGTCCAACTTCACATTGGTCGCATGGAAGCCTGTGATGTTAGTAGTCAAACCGGCAGCTTTAATAGAAGGGTCTCGGATTCCTTCTTTGGCTCTGGCAGGATGGTCCACAGCGATTTCTTTCTGAGTCCACAGTTCCCGACGATTTTCTTCTTTTGCAATCATCTCTGGCCAATATGACATGTATTTGTCGCTGGTCAGAATACGCTTTACAAGATGAAGCTGTTTTTCAGCAAGAGCCGAAGTCGCCGAGACATACAAAATGGTCGAGGTTGGGTCTTTGGTCAATTCCCACGCTGTCTTGTAGGCGATTAGTTTGCTCTTCAAATGTCCTCGGGGGAGCAGCACTAGATTGTTTAATTTCCTAGTGCTGCTTTGCCACCAATGGATTAGGTCCACATGGCATTCACTGAGGAGCAGATGTGGGGCGAGCAGCCGAATAAAGACCTCTAAGTCTTGTTCGGCCATCTCTCTCAGTTCATCTTTTGTCATCAGACAGGTCCAATGTCTTCTCGTTCAAAGGAGGCCGTAACTGTTATTTGCACGCTATCCACTCCTCTAGTTACTGTGCAGCGAAACGTAGCACTATAGAAACTATTTCGTGGAACATTTGCGGTAAATGTGGTGGTAGCAGAAGTAGGAGAAACTGCCGATATAGCACTATTTCCGGAAATTCTCGTCCATTGATACGTTGGTCCAGCTCCAGCCCCTCCCGTAGAAGTCACTGTCACTGGGTCAGTAGTCATTTGCCTGAACAGTGGGGCGCTAGCATTATCAAAGATGGATTCTTCAACAGCAGCCGGATTCACGGTCGCAGATAGACCACCGCCTCCCCCTCCAGGAAGAGGGATGTCAACCCAAGAAGCCCCGTCCCACCGCTTTGCAATTGTTAAATCTACCCACGAGGTTCCATTCCATCGCTTTGCCGTGGCAATGTCTGTCCATGTCCCTCCATCCCAGCGTTTCATGGTCATAGGTCACCAGAACCATAGTTCGCCCACTCTACCAGCAGTGGGTTGAGCGGCCTGGACCCACACTCCGCGACGAGCATCAGCCAGACCAGAACCAGATGTAATGTCAGCCGTGGAATGTTGATGAGCATCTGGGGGGAAGGTAGAGGGCTTACCTGTCACTTCTCCCCAAGTAGGCCAACGGGTAGCTGTGTCAGGTTTGTTGGTAATCTGAGTCCACGTATGCGTATGAGTAGGCAGGTCCACAGTTCCCAAAAATTCCGTGAGGACAATGCGAACATTTTCACCACCCACTAAAGGAGAATTGAACGTAAAAACAGTTGAACTGGTCTCCACATAATCAACTACGGGGAATTTACGAATACCATTTACGTAGACTGCTAGGTTATTGGTTTCTGGACGGTACTCTCCGGAGATAGTGAAGGCAGTTTGCCCTACCGCTGCTACAAAACTTTGGATGTTTTGAACCAGCAGACCTGACCCTACCGCTTGGATGTAGTCTTGCATTTGTCCAAAAGTGACTAAATTGTCCTCTTCTTCTCCTGGAGACAAATTGATTAGGGAATGCCCATTCAAATCAAAATCTGCTTCCATTTGGTTTGGAAGAGCCCCATTTCTTGATAGAACTGTGTCCGACCATTCCATGATGGCAGTTAGATTTGCGTTGAGCTTGTCTACATCCAAGTACCCAGACGAAAGGGTAGCAAGCACTAGTTTTGCCATTTATGTCTCCTTTCGGAAGGGAATAACTCGTCTCAAATCAGCCTCAGCTTCTTGTGCAGCAGCCTCTCTTTGAGCGCGTTCTTGGGCCTGTGATGTTTTGGTAGGACGGCCCTTCGGCTTCTCCTTCCACTTGCCATCTGCTACCCACTTGGCAGCCGACAGGTTTCCTTTGCTTTGGGAAATAACATTGCGAACTCCTAATGCGCGGAGTTTGACGGTCAACTCGTCCCTCCATTGGTCAATATGTTCACGAATCACTTTGTTATCAACGATTCGTTGCCAATGTTCCCAACCCCACAAGTAAGTTGTTGCAAAAAAGTATTCTTCTGGGTCCGCCATTTCCAAATAAAGTCTGCGCAGAGAGGGATAAACAACCCCTTTATACTCGTAATCTGCATCTTTCAAGGTGTATACTGCTTTATCTGCATCGTAGCCAATTTCAAGGAACAAGCTCTGGGTGATGTATTTGCCCATTACGTCTTTAAATTTGGTCTTGTCTATCAGTAGGTCTTCAGTCATCTTTATTCCATTACCGTCTGCGGCGGGTGATGAACGAGAACCCAGTATTAGCAGCCGCGCCTGCAACCGTTGTGCGAATGCGCGCCGTTGCGGTCGTGGATTCGGACACGCTCCAGACCGCAACAGCATCAGAAGCTTCGCCTGTAGGGATGAAAATCATGTCACGCACTGCGTTAAGGCCCAAATTATGCGTTATTGTATAATTACCCGTTCCGAGGGTCGCGCAGGACCAACCGGGAGGCAGTCCAGCAGAAACACCTGCCGAGTCCACACAGCCCGCAAACTGGTCTTGTTCCGGACCAACATTGTGGGTGATGATGGTTTTTAGTCGTGTGGTGGGCGGTTGTACGGTCCATCCATCTGCTGTACAATTGGTCATGGTGAAGCCATTGTCCGATGCAATGGTTACCAGACGTCCAGTGCCACCACCTTTGGCGGGGGCGAACAATCCAGTGATTGCGCCGACTGAAGTTCCCGCATATTCAATAGCCGGGTTAGCAAACGTGGTACCGGCATTGCTGAACGCGGTACAACCAACGATATTTACTACTGCCGTACCGGACGCATAAATAAAGCGATGGTCCTGCGCGCCACGTTCTAGGGCACATCCAGTAAGCCAAAGATTTCCTGCTGAAATATCAATCAAGCCGTTGCCTACGATGGCGGCGGCGGTCGCCGATAGACGGGAGCTAGCGATACGTACTTGTCCACCAGTCATGGTGAGCCAGGAACCATCGGTGGCTCCTTTGGTCCAATAGCCAGTGGCGATAGAGACTCGGGCGTCTTGGATTACATGCATACCCCCATCCCCGTCGAAAGCAGGGTTGGAAATTTCTGCCAACGTAACATCCGCAGCCCCTACACCCTTATACAAATACAGGGCCTTACGAACTTCGTAGAACAAAGAATCGCTGATTTTCAGACCGTCACACTTCTCAGAGCGAATACCATAAGCATCCTTCCAGACTGTACGCTGATTGGCAGTAAACGTAGCTGAGCCAACTCCGAACGGCCATAGGTGCAGTTTGGAAATTCGTACCGTATCCAAAGAGCCTTGAATGTCGATACCGATGTTGAACATGGACAATTCTAAATCATCAATGACAGCCCCACCACTATTACCCTTCATATCAATGCCATTCCAGCATAGGGCGAATCGGCAGTTGTAGATGCGGAAGCGAGGGGTTCCTTGGGCATACACAGCCGGAGGATACTGCGTGTAAACTCCCACCGTTGCAGAGTCAGGTTGAGCGAACTCAATAGTGATGCCTTCAATCTCACCTCCAGGCTGCCCTGCTGCTAAGCGCAGCACACCAAGTGCCGCTAAGTTGAACGTTGCAGGAACCTTGATGATGGTTTTGCGCCGTCCGGCTCCTTTGAGCTTCTTGCCCAATGGAATGGTTACCATGTCCGTGAGGTAATACGTACCAGCAGGAACATTCACAACATCATGCGCTGTAAACGCTGCGTTGAAATATGTTTGCAGGGGCGCCGTTTCGCTACCCGCTAGAATGCCTGCATGGAGGGAGGGGTCAATATAATCTAGGACGGAACCATTCTCTCGCGCCTTATCCTGTATCGTCCGAGCAAATGCACCTACACCGCTAGCAATGAAACGAACGAGCGTAGAACCAGCGACGGGATTCCACAATGCGTCCAGGAACGACTTAACGGTTCCTGCGATTCCAGTCGAGGGAGGTGTGTAAACCACCGAGTCAGACGACGTGATGCTAGAAGGAAGTGCTTGGCTGTAGCGTGCAAAGGTCAGCTCTCCTCCAGCCAGAGGGGTTACTAGAGTTAGGGTTTTTAGGTCGGGACCACTAAGCGTGAAATCCAAGCCTGGGCGAAGTGCTACACCATCAACAAAAAACTCTACATTCTCCAAACGACCAGGAGTGGCGCTTAGGGGGAATACCGTTTGCCCAGCGGTAGCAGCCGCGAACGTGTCCACAATTTGTGTACCAAAGACCGCCGATTCTACAATCTGAGAGGCGAACTGTTCTACCAGCGGACGCACAGAACGTAGATTCACACCATCTGCTTCATTCACCGGGTCAGCGACGTTTAGCAAAAAATGGTCGTTGAGGTCAATGTCTGCTCCCATCTCATTCGGAGCAGACCCATCACGACTCAGAGTGTTTGTAAAAGCATCTTCAATTTTCTGGCTGTTGTCGTTGATAACAGCACGGGCAGCCGTAGTGTTAGCCAGAGAACCTACGTCTGTCAAAGGTGCAATCTTCGCCATCAGGGCTCCTCAAAAGTGTACGTATGAATAGGAGCCGAGGTGCTTGGGTCTCGCTCCGCTGCAATTTCTACAGCCCTCACGGGGTCTGCTCCTGCGTCCATTGCCCCTAGCGCATAAGCAGCTCCGGAACCAACGGCCACATAATCATCAATCACCCGCATTGGGGAGAGTTCTCCATCTATCATCCAGACCACCGTTCCGCCAGCTTCCACGAAAATGCATTGGAAGTCTCTATCCTCGGGAGCTTCTAGATAATAACTCCAGTCAGGTTCAGAGTCTTGTGCAAATCCCACCTCCGCCCATTGCTTTGCCTGTTGAATAGTGCGGCAATGCCCGCTTCCAAGGAACACTCCTCCATTGGAGAGGTGTTCGATTTTATTCACCCTCCACTTCTGGTCAGCTCCGTCTGTGTTCTGCGTATCCGCCGCAGCGGTTTTCAGCAGGGTCGAATAAACGCAGGTAGTCATGTTAGCCTCGGGTGGCGGAAGTGCGATTGCGATAGCCTCGGCCAAAGCTGGCCGGAGCCTGTCCTGGAAGGACCCGGCCAGTGGTCTTCTTCTTGGCGGGTTTGGTTGGTTGTGCGTACTTGCCGGTCTTCTGTACCTTGGGCATTACTTACTCCCGTTGTTATACGGCTGTCCACCAGTGGTCTGGACATAGCCGTTCGGAACGGAGGTGGGGCCTTTCTGGATGGGAGCCGCACACGGCTTGGCGGCGGGAAGCGGTTCGCGAGTAGCAGTAGGCATGGAATCTCCTTATTTACATGAAAAACGAAACGAGCGTTAGACGCCCATCTTCTGGGGTGGTGCCGAACGCCTCGAAAGGATAGCGGCTGTGGAAAAGTTCTGAGCGGTATATAGCTGCTCGATTAAATTTGGCTGGAACAAAATCTACCTGCTCCCAGGCATCTGCATTATTCCAGTCCCCTTGAACAGCGGCGATGGTGTTGGAATCTCCAGGACGCGCCCTATCTGCTCCAGTGTTAATGTGCTTCCAGAAGGCTGTCCCCGAAGGCTCTGCCAATCTCTGTAACTCATCGTCTCTGGTGAGATAGAGTACAAGAGCGTAGGTTCCCCATCCAAGGTCTGCATGAATGGCCGCATTAGGTGGCTCTCCTTCGTAATTCAGACGATACCCCATGTTTAGCACGTTGACGGGACGACCCATCCAAACGTTGAGAGCGTCCACCACCTGCCCCGGAGTGTCAGCAGAAATGCGTTTGTAAAGCTGTCCATCTTTCAGCACCATGTCTTGGTACTTGGCGCGAAGCGCCCGCGCACGAATTTCATCAGGATTGGACAAAAAATTGTCCACGATGGAAATATCAGGCTTCACGTCGCCACCTCCGTGATAGCCAAAGTGATGGGGATGCTATTGGCGTTAGCCCAGGCAACCAGTTGGTCTATCAGAATGGGCTGGGTAAACCCTAGTGAGGCCAGATAGGCGGACAGAAGTTCCAGATGATTTAGGATGACGTCGGCTGGGTCATCGCCCAGCGCAGCGAGCATGTTATCTCGTTGAGTATCCAGGAGGGCCATTACTTTCGCCCACCCTTGGCCTTGCCGGATTTGGGCTGAAGACGGCCACCTTCGCTATTGGAAGCCTTGCGGCTTTGCATTTCCAGATTCTTCCGGCCAGTGCCTCCTCCCTTGGAGAGAGCCTTCTTGTGGTTAACCACCTTCCCGTCCCCCACTTTGGCTTTGCCCTCACGAATCAATTGGCGACGCGCCTTATTGCGTTTGGCTCGGTTTTTCTTTCTCTCGTCAGATTCGCGTTGGTATTCTGCTTTATAATCTCGGTCTGCCATTACTTTTTCTTCCTAGCTTTCCCGGCCTTACTCATGGCAATAGCAATGGCTTGTTTACGAGGGCGTCCTTCTTTTCTAAGAAGGCTAATATTCTGAGAAACGGCCTTTTGACTTTTTCCAGGTTTCAAGGGTCTCATACATGCACCTCAAAGAAATTAATGGTGAACTCTATAGGAATTGTTCCTCCACTTCCCGTGTTGACAAATTCAAACAAGAACGTTGTATTCGGGGGAAGAATCACTTTGGCAGCACTACTTACAGCTCCTCCTATCGCATTTCCTCCAGAACCGCCTGGAATTAAGAAGTCCGCAATTTTGCTACCATTAGCACTTACTAGTGGGTCTATCCTAATATTGATTGTGGGAGTTTTGGAACTTGTCAGGTTAAAATTAGCGATTGGTTGGAGACTGCCTGGAGTCGTAATGGTGGGAGCTAAATATACATTGACTTGCGAAGCTCCTGCGGAGATAAAGCTTATGTAGGCATGGGTATGCACGTTTGGGCCAGTAGTCACTGACACCAGTCTGGGCGGGCTTGTCTCGGTTTGTAGGATAGGAGATGTTCCAAAGAAATTACCATCTTCCACCAATTGCTCCACTGTTCGTCTGAGCCGTATCAACTCCAGTTCCAGAATACTCACCTACCGCTCCTGTTTTGGTGGTCCACGTCCTCGTTATGGCGAACGGCACAGTCCGTGTATTGGTCAATCATCTGAGCCATCCATTCAGGAATGGCCCTGGGTCCTTGCCCAAGCTGGGGAATCTCCGGACACCTCACCATCGTGTTAGGGGGCCTGGAGAAGCTTATTGCGTCGGGCGATTTCGTCGCGCAGGCTGTCAGCAACAGGGCTAGGCAGCTCGCAATCAGGAGGGGTTTCATTAAGCACCTGTTGAACTTTGGGAAGGGATTTGGGAATGGCCAGCTTCTTCTTGAGGGCAATGTCCGCCTCGGCAGCCTCCTGCTGTGCCTCTAGAACCGCCTGTATGGCGTTCTGAGCGCGTTGCGCCTCCCCCTCAGCTACCACCCTACGTGTATGCTCTCCACCGAGCCAGAAAACGCCTGCATGGCTTCCCAGCAGGGCCACTAGCCCCAGGCCCGCCAGGAGCATCTTCAGACGACTCATTCCAGCTCCCATTGCTCAGAGGTGAACGCGTAGGGCTGAGAGCCCATGAGCCCGAAGGAGCCTCGCTGGAACAGTACGCTCACAGTGCCCACTACCCAACCTCTCCAGAACACCGGGCTTCCACTATCCCCCTGGGTGATGTTCAGGTCGTACATCGTGAACTCCCGACCAGAGGGGTCGGAGGCTTGTCCAGCCACAGAGCCTTCCCGGTACATCCAGGGCAATCCAGCAGGATGGCCCCAGAGTTTGATTTTCCACCCCTGGGTGGGAAGGCCCCCGTGGCGAATCCAGGGAGCCAATGTGGCTACCCCCTTCTGGGGATGGACCACACGGATAAGGGCATGGTCGTTGCCATCGTCGGCCAGCAGGACGACAGGCTCTCCATCCACCAGGGTGGTGGGACCAACACAGTGGGCTGCCGTCAAGACCACCTGGGGCTTGATGGCTACACCTCCACACACCGGCACGGGGATGTCCACCTCATGGACAGACACCAGGGCCGAGGGAGGGTTTCCAGCCTGGGCGGGAATTCCACAGCCGACCAGGATGGGGAGGAGGAAGGCAAGGGCGAAAGCTTTCATTGGAAGTTCCAGGGATGTGTGAGGAGCAAAGCGAGCTTGGGAGCTTTGCGACGAACAGTGGGGGAGTCTTTGGAGACTCCCTGTTCAAGCTTAACGGAATCCCAATAGGATTCCTGTCTTCTATTTACAAAAAGCTTTTCTTATGTTACCCTAAAAAGCTTTTGCTTTTAGTTAACTAGAAGCTCTTACTGTTAAGTAAGAGCTTCTTTAAGAAGCTTCTCTTGATAGAGAAGCTTCTAAGCTAAAAGCTTTTGTTTTTATTTATCAG
>Ga0247823_10000168_pt1 | contig 55462 bp, 41 predicted proteins | sample 13C_PalmiticAcid_2_FD_192426 | JGI IMG/M metagenome (GOLD analysis project Ga0247823, IMG submission 192426) | Soil microbial communities from agricultural site in Penn Yan, New York, United States - 13C_PalmiticAcid_Day30 | ecosystem: Environmental > Terrestrial > Soil > Agricultural land... | reverse complement strand
CTTCTCGGCCTTGCCGCTCTTCCAGTTGTAGTAGATCTTCTTGTAGGGGCAGCCGCTCACGCACATGCGCCAGCCGCGGCACTTGTCCTGGTCGATCAGCACGATGCCGTCTTCCTCGCGCTTGTAGATCGAGCCTGAGGGGCACGAGGCCACACACGCCGGGTTGAGACAGTGCTCGCACAGGCGCGGCAGGTACATCATGAAGGTGTTCTCAAACTCCCCCACCATGGCCTTCTGCGCGGCCTCGAAGCCGTTGAAGTTGGCGTCCTTGCTGCGCTTGGAAAACTCGCCGCCCAGGATCTCCTCCCAGTTCGGGCCCCACTCGATCTTCTCCATGCGTTTGCCGGTGATCAGGCTCCGCGGGCGCGCCGTGGGCGTGTGCTTCATCTCGGGCGCCGACTGCAGGTGGTCGTAGTCGAAGGTGAAGGGCTCGTAGTAGTCGTCGATCTCCGGCAGGTGCGGATTGGCGAAGATCTTCATGAGCAGTTGCCACTTGCCCCCTTGCTTGGGGACGATGGAGCCGTCGGCGCGGCGCGTCCAGCCGCCCTGCCACTTCTGCTGGTTCTCCCACTCTTTCGGGTAGCCGATGCCGGGCTTGGTCTCCACGTTGTTGAACCAGGCGTATTCCACGCCGGGGCGGTTGGTCCAGACGTTCTTGCAGGTGACCGAACAGGTGTGGCAACCGATGCACTTGTCCAGGTTGAGCACCATGCCGATTTGTGCGCGGATCTTCATGGGTTTTCTCCTTGGGACTGGTAGGCACGGATCAGGTGGTCGTCGGCCGGTGTGTCGAGCCAGTCCACCTTGTCCATCTTGCGCACCACGACGAACTCGTCGCGGTTGGTGCCGATCGTTCCGTAGTAGTTGAAGCCGTAGCTGAGCTGCGCGTAACCACCGATCATGTGGGTCGGCTTGAGCACGATGCGCGTGACCGAGTTGTGGATGCCGCCGCGCACGCCGGTGATCTCCGAGCCCGGGGTGTTGATGATCTTTTCCTGCGAGTGGTACATCATCACCATGCCCGGGTTGACACGCTGGCTGACCACCGCACGCGCGGCCACCGCGCCGTTGATGTTGAACAGCTCGACCCAGTCGTTGTCCTCGATGCCGGCGCTCTTCGCATCGTCTTCGCTCAGCCAGACCACGGTGCCGCCCCGGTTGAGGGTGAGCATCATCAGGTTGTCGCTGTAGGTGGAGTGGATGCCCCACTTCTGGTGCGGCGTGATGAAGTTCAGCACGATCTCCGCGTTGCCGTTGGACTTGATGTTGTGGATGCCCGAGGTCGCCTTCAGGTCCACCGGCGGGCGGTAGCTGCCCAGGCCTTCGCCGAAGGCAATCATCCAGGGGTGGTCCTGGTAGAACTGCTGGCGGCCGGTGAGGGTGCGCCATGGGATCAGTTCGTGCACGTTGGTGTAGCCGGCGTTGTAGCTCACCGTTTCGCTCTCGATGCCGCTCCAGGTCGGGCTGCTGATGATCTTGCGCGGCTGGGCCTGGATGTCGCGGAAGCGGATCTTCTCGTCCTCGCGGTGGATCGCCAGGTGCGTGTGGTCAAGCCCGGTCTGCTTGCCCAGCGCCTGCCAGGCCTTCACCGCCACATGGCCGTTGGTTTCGGGTGCGAGCTGCAGGATCACCTCGCAGGCGTCGATGTCGGTCACGATCTTCGGCATGCCTTGAGTCACGCCTTCGTCGAGCGTGGTGCCGTTGAGCTGGCCGAGCTGCTCCACCTCGGTGCCGGTCTTCCAGGCTATGCCCTTGCCGCCGTTGCCCAGCTTCTCGAGCAATGGGCCCAGCGCGGTGAAACGTTTGAAGGTGTTGGGGTAGTCGCGTTCCACCACCATGATCTGCGGCGCGGTCTTGCCAGGGATGAGTTCGCAGTGGCCCTTGCGCCATTCCTTCACGTCGAACGGTTGCGCCAGTTCGCCGGGGGTGTCGTGCATGATGGGCGTGAGCACCACCTCTTTCTCCACCCCCAGGTGGCCCACGCAGACCTCGCTGAAGGCCTGCGCAAAACCCTTGTAGATTTCCCAGTCGCTGCGGCTCTGCCACACCGGGTCCACCGCGGCCGAGAGCGGGTGGATGAAGGGATGCATGTCGCTGGTGTTGAGGTCGTTCTTCTCGTACCAGCTCGCGGTGGGCAGCACGATGTCCGAATACAGGCAGGTGGTGCTCATGCGGAAGTCGAGCGTGACCAGCAGATCGAGCTTGCCCTGCGGCGCGTGATCGTGCCACACCACCTCGGCGGGCTTTGCTTCGTCCCGTCCCAGGTCTTTGCCCTGCACGCCGTTTTCGGTGCCCAGCAGGTGCTTGCAGAAATACTCGTGGCCCTTGCCGCTGGAGCCCAGCAGGTTGCTGCGCCATACGAACATGTTGCGCGGCCAGTTTTGCGGCGCATCCGGGTCTTCGCAGCTCATGGCCAGCGTGCCGTCTTTCAGCGCACGCACCACATAGTCCTTCGGGTCCAGCCCGGCGGCGGTGGCGTCTTTCACCACCTGCAGCGGGTTGGTCTTGAGCTGCGGCGCGCTCGGCAGCCAGCCCATGCGCTCGGCGCGCACGTTGAAGTCGATCATGCTGCCGCCGAACGCGGCCTTGTCGGCCAGCGGGCTCACGATCTCTTCCATGCCGAGTTTCTCGTAGCGCCACTGGTCGGTGTGCGCGTAGAAGAAGCTGGTGCTGTTCATCTGGCGTGGCGGACGTGCCCAGTCGGTAGCAAAGGCCAGCGGCACCCAGCCCGTTTGCGGGCGCAGCTTTTCTTGGCCCACGTAGTGCGCCCAGCCGCCGCCGCTCTGGCCGATGCAGCCGCACATCATCAGCAGGTTGATCACGCCGCGGTAGTTCATGTCGGCGTGGTACCAGTGGTTCATGGCCGCGCCGATGATCACCATCGACTTGCCGTGCGTCTTGTCGGCGTTGTCGGCGAACTGTCGCGCCACGGTGATGACCTGGTCGCGCGGCACGCCGGTGATGCTCTCCTGCCAGGCCGGCGTGTAGGCGGCGTTGTCGTCGAAGTCCTTCGCGCCGCTGCCCAACCCACGGTCGATGCCGTACTGCGCGACCTGCAGGTCGAACACGGTGGCCACCATCGCATGGCGCTCCTCGCCGGCCTTGCCCAGGCGCAGGCGCACGGCCGGCACGCGGGCGTGGTTGATGGCGCCGTTCTGCGCGTTGGCGGTGAAGTGCGGCGCGGCGTTGCCACCGAAGTAGGGGAAGGCCACGTCCACCACCTGGGTGTCCTGCTCGCCGTCCTCGATCACCGAGAGCTTGAGCTTCACCTCGGTGTCACTGCGGGCCTCCTTGGCCTCCAGATTCCACTTGCCTTCGTCGCTGCGCCCGGCCTCGCCCCAGCGGAAACCGATCGAGCCATTGGGCAGCACGGCCTTGCCGCCGGTGTCGAAGGCCACGGTCTTCCACTCGGGGTTGTTCTTCTGGCCGAGCTGGCCGTTGAAGTCGCTGGCGCGCAGGTAGCGGTCGGGCACCAGGGTTTTCGTGCCGTCGACCAGCGTGTGCTCTTTCAGCATCACCAGCAGCGGCAGGTCGGTGTAGCGGCGCGCGTAGTCGTCGAAGTAACTGCTGCGCGGCTTGCCGCCCTCGGGGAAATAGAAGTTCTTGAGCACCACGTGGCCCATGGCCATGGCTAGCGCGGCGTCGGTGCCCTGCTTGGGGTGCAGCCAGAGGTCGGAGAGCTTGGCCACCTCGGAGTAGTCGGGTGTGACGGCCACCGTCTTGGCGCCCTTGTAGCGCACCTCGGTGAAGAAGTGGGCGTCGGGCGTGCGCGTCTGCGGCACGTTGGAGCCCCAGGCAATGATGAACGAGCTGTTGTACCAATCGGCCGATTCGGGCACGTCGGTCTGCTCACCCCAGACCTGCGGGCTGGCCGGCGGCAGGTCGCAGTACCAGTCGTAGAAGCTCATGCACACGCCGCCAATCAGCGAGAGGTAGCGCGAGCCGGCGGCGTAGCTCACCATGCTCATGGCCGGGATCGGGCTGAAGCCGATGATGCGGTCGGGCCCGTGCTGCTTGATGGTGTAGACGTTGGCCGCGGCGATCAGCTGGTTGACCTCGTCCCAGGTGCTGCGCACGAAGCCGCCCATGCCGCGCACCTGCTGGTAGTCGCGCCGGGCTTCGGGGTTCTCGACGATGGAGGCCCAGGCGTCGACCGGAGTCTTGGCCACGTTCAGTGCGGCGCGCCAGCGCTCCAGCAGGCGCCCGCGCACCATGGGGTATTTCACGCGGTTGGCGCTGTAGAGGTACCAGCTGTAGGAGGCACCACGCGCGCAGCCGCGCGGTTCGTGGTTGGGCATGTCCCAGCGCGTGCGCGGGTAGTCGGTCTGCTGGGTTTCCCAGGTGACGATGCCGCCCTTGACGTAGATCTTCCACGAGCACGAACCGGTGCAGTTCACGCCATGCGTGCTGCGCACGATCTTGTCGTGCGCCCAGCGGTTGCGGTAGGTGTCTTCCCAGGTGCGGTCTTCGCCGGTAGTCTGCCCGTGGTTGCCTGAGAAGGACTCGCGCGGCAGCGAGAAATGGGAAAGGCGGTCGAGGAAATGGCTCATGGAGGTCTCCGGAAATGAGGGCGTGGCATCAGTGCTGCGCGGGGGTCATGGGTTCTTGATCTCTGCGCCTTTGCGCAGGTAGAACCACCAGTTCAGCACCAGACAGAGGGCGTAGAAGATGGCGAAGCCGTACATGGCGAATTGCGGTGTGCCGGCCTTGATCTGCGCGCCGATCACCACCGGCGCGATGAAGGCGCCGTAGGCGGCCACGGCCGAGGTCCAGCCCAGCACGGGGCCGGCCTGCTGGCGGTCAAAGATGACGCCGATGGTGCGGAAGGTGGAGCCGTTGCCGATGCCGCTGGCAAAGAACAGCACGATGAACAGGCCGATGAAGCCAGGGAAGTACTGCTCGGGCGTGGCCGAGCCGTAGGCTTGCATCATCACGTAGCCCACCGCCACCGAGGCCAGCACCATCACGGCCGAGATGACCTGGGTGACGATGGAGCCACCGACCTTGTCGGAGATCCAGCCGCCGAGGGGGCGCACCGCGGCGCCGACGAAGGGGCCGATCCAGGCGTAGGTCAGGGCCGACGGCGCATTCGGATTTTTCAGCGTGTGCGTCATCACGCCCGCCGCGTCCGCCACGTGCTGGAAGCCGAAGATGACCGTGATGGCCAGTGGCAGCACCATCGAGAAGCCGATGAAGGATCCGAAAGTGACGATGTAGAGCGCGGTGAGCGACCAGGTGTGCTTGTTGCCGAAGATCGCAAACTGCTTGGCCACGTTCTCCTTCATGGCACCGAAGGCGGCCACGCGCATCATGAGAAGCGCGAGCACGATGTCCAGCGGGATGGCGACCCACATGTTCAGGATGCCCAGCCCGGTGGGGGCCGGCAGGTACAACCAGAGCATGAAGATGGAGGGGATGAAGGCCAGGGTGTAGAGGTAGGTGACCTTGGCGAACGCGACCAGAGGGTGACCGGTGTCGGGCGACACGGTCTTGAGGTTGTTCATGCCGAACCAGGCCAGGATCGACAGGGGCACCAGCGAGATCACCCAGGCAAAGCCGGCGTTCTGGATCCAGGTGGGCGTGCCGGCGGCGATCTTGCCGAAGATCCAGCCGCTGTCCTTCACCAGCGTCATGGGCTCGCCCCCGAAGGCGCCGAGCAGCGGCAGCGTCATTACGAGCGGGATGACGATCTGCATCGCGGTCACACCGAAGTTGCCCAGGCCTGCGTTGAGGCCCAGCGCCGTACCCTGCAGCCGCTTCGGAAAGAAGGTGCTGATGTTGGACATGGAGGAGGCGAAGTTGCCGCCACCCACGCCGGACCACAGCGCCAGCAGTTGGAACGACCACAGCGGCCACTCGGGGTGCTGCAGCGCAAATCCGGTGCCAATGGCCGGGGCCAGCAGCATCGCGGTGGTGAGGAAGATGGTGTTGCGGCCACCGGCCAGACGCACCAGAAAGGAGGCCGGGATGCGCATGGTGGCGCCGGAGATGCCGGAGATGGCGGTGAGCGTGAACAGCTCGGCCTGGGTGAAGGGGAAGCCCAGGTTGAGCATCTGCACCGTGATGATTCCCCACATCCCCCAGACGGCGAAGCCGCACAGCAGCGCCGGCACGGAGATCCAGAGGTTGCGGTAGGCGATGCGCTTGCCGGTGGCATTCCAGAAGCTGTCGTCTTCGGGCCGCCAGTCGACGATGTCTGGCCCGACTTTTTTGGTTTGATTCATGGTGTGACTGACAAGGCGTCAGCTCTGAAGGGAAAAAGGTTTGGCGTTGGCGCCCATGACCTCGGTCTTGCGGACCTCGGTCCAGTACATCCAGATGAGCGAGACCCAGACCACGCCGTACATCAACATGAAGGCACTCGACCGGATACCGGTGAGGTCCATCAACACGCCGAACAGGATGGGCAGCACGACCCCCCCCAGGCCACCGGCCAGGCCCACGATGCCGCTGATGGCGCCGATGTTCTTCGGGTAGTCGTCGCTGATGTACTTGAAGACGCTGGCCTTGCCGAAGGCCCAGGCGATGCCCAGGATGAACATCAGGCAGGTGAAGAGATAGACGTTGAGGCCGATGTGGAAGGTCTTGGGGCCGTCCACCGTGGCCACGGTGAAGTCGGTCTGCGGATACGAGAGCAGGAACAGGCAGATCCAGCTCACCCACAGCACCCACCAGGTGACCTTGTGCGCGCCGAACTTGTCCGACATAACGCCACCCACCGCGCGCAGCACGCCGCCGGGCAACGAGAAGCAAGCCGCCAGCAGCGCGGCCACGCGGATGTCCAGGCCGAACTCGCCCACGTAGTACTGCACCATCCACAGCGAGAGCGCCACATAGCCTCCGAAGACGATGCTGTAGTACTGGCAGTACTTGAGCACCTTGGGGTCTTTGAGCGCCTTGAGCTGGTCCATGAAGGACACGTTGCTCGGCACCAGGTGGTCGGGGTTGCTGTAGGTGAAGAGCCAGAACAGCACCACCGTGCCCAGCATGATGGCCGCATACACCTGCGGCACCATGGTCCAGCCGAAGGCGACCAGCAGCACTGGGGCCACGAACTTGTTGACCGCCGCGCCCGAGTTGCCCGCACCGTAGACGCCCATGGCCATGCCCTGGCGGTGCTTGGGAAACCAGCGCGCCACATAGGGCGTGCCGACCGAAAACGAACCGCCGGCGAGGCCCACGAAGAGGCCGATGGAGAGGAAGTGCCAGTAGGCGGTGGCGTAGCTCATGAGCCAGATCGCCGGCACGGTCGTGGCCATGAGGATGGCCATCACGATGCGGCCACCGTAGCGATCGGTCCAGATGCCCAGCGGCACCCGCACCAGCGAGCCGGTGAGCACCGGGGTGGCCATGAGCAGGCCGAACTGGGTGGAGTTGAGGTCGAGCGCTTTCTTGATCGGGATGCCGATGACGCCGAACATCATCCAGACCATGAAACACACGGTGAAGGCCAGTGTGCTGACGATCAGCACGGACCACGCTTTTTTATCGTTGCTGAGTTCAGAGGCCATGAGGTCTTTCTCCACGCGGGGCATGGCAAGACTGTCGGCGCTGGGCGTGCTGGTGGCTATCCGCCTCCCGGGTGCCCGGGGCGGCTCTGAAGAACGATGCTGGGAGGACGCTGGGCGTCCGGAAGAACTACTGCGGCCGGTTTGTGGCCGTCAGTTGATTTGAATCAATGCGCCAGGACGATGGTGACCAGCACGCTGGTGTCTTCCCGAGCCAACAGGCCGTGCGGTACACCGCCCCGCAGAAACAGCATCTGGCCGGCCTGCAGTTGCTGAATGCCCTCGGGCGTCTCGAAGTCGATCACACCTTCGAGGCATTGCACCGTGATCTCACCCGGGACCTGGTGCATCGGCATGGCCTTGCCCTGCGGCATCCGCAGGCGGATGACTTCGAGCTGCTCCGACTTGAAGAGCGCTACGGACTGCGTGCTGAGCGCATCGCCGCCCTGGCTCATAAGGTTGGCGATTTCGCCGGAGTCGAGATGGTGCAGCGCCATGGTGGTGTCCTGGTCAGGCGTGGCGGGCGGCGAACACCGCTGCCTGCACACGCGAGGTGAGGTGGAGTTTGCGCAGGATGTGCTGCACGTGGATCTTGACCGTGGTCTCGGCGATGTCGAGCTGACGGGCGATGTGTTTGTTGCTGTCGCCACGCGCGATCAAGTGCAGGATTTCAAGCTCACGCGCAGAGAGCGACGCGAGTTCGGCGTCAGAGGTGGCCGTGGCGTCGGAGACCTGCGCGTCGGGCGCGACACCGTTGGCGGGCGGCTGCGCACGCAGGGCCGACACCAGCTTGGTCGTCATCTCGGGGCTGACCACCGACTCGCCCTCCATCACCTTGACGATGGCCTCGCACAGGTGGTGCGACTCCACCGTCTTGAGCAGATAGCCGTCGGCGCCGGCCTTGAGCGCGGCCACCAGGTCGGTCTCGTTCTCGCTCACGGTGAGCATGAGCACGCGGCTACCCGGTGCGGCCTCGCGCAGCGCGGGGATGGCGTCCACCCCCAGCACGCCCGGCAGGTGGTTGTCGAGCAGGATCACGTCGGGCCGCTGGCGCGCCACACAGCGCAGGGCATCACCCACGTCGCCGGCCTCGCAGGTCACCTCGAAGCGCGCGTCCTGCGCGAGCAGGGCCATCAGCCCGCGGCGGAACAGGGAGTGGTCGTCGACCACGAGCAACTGGATCGGGCGGGCAGGTGTGTCGGTCATGGAGCGCTGTGGTCGGTGGCGGGTTCGGCGATCGGGCTTGCCGCCACCGGGTGGGGTGGCAGGGTCAGGGTCACGGTGGTGCCCTGCCCGGGGTCGGAGCTCACGTCGACCCGCGCGCCTATGAGGGCGGCGCGCTCGCGCATGATCTTCAGCCCGACGTGGGAATCGTCGGGTGTGTCCAGCGTGTCGAAGCCCGCGCCGTCGTCGCGCACACGAAAGCGCCAGTGCGCGGCCTTGATCACGTCGAGGTGCACATGGCCGGCCCCCGCGTGCTTGCGCACGTTGGAGAGCGACTCCTGCAGCACGTGCAGCACCTGCACCTGCACGTCGGCCGGCAACGGCAGGCCGTGGCCCTCGACATGCAGCTTCGCCGTCAAGCCGGTCTGGTGCTGGAATTTCTGCAGCGTTTCCTGTAGGGCACGCTCGATGTCATCGGTGTTGGTGCGGGTGCGGAAGTGCACCAGCAGCTCGCGCACGTCGTTGATGCTTTCGCGCAGGCCTTCGTCGAGTTCGTCCAGCGTGCTCATCACCCGCGCGTCCTGGCCTTTGCTTGCCGCGTTGCGCAGCAGCTGCACCTGGATCTTGAGAAAGGCCAGCGACTGCGCAATGGAGTCGTGCAGTTCGCGTGCGATCAATGCGCGCTCCTCACCCACTGCGGCCTCCCGCTCCAGCGCCGAGGCGCGCAGGCTCTCCAGCGCGTTGGCCAGGTGGCTGGCCAGGGCATCGAGCAGCTCGGTCTCGCCCGCGCTCAGGCTGGTGTGCGAGCGATAGAACAGATTGACCTCGCCGATGAGGCGCTGCTGCAGGCGCACGGGCACGCTCACCAGCGTCTCGAAACCGGCCCGCACGCAGTGGCGCACCTCCTGTTCGTCGTGGCTGCGGATGGGAATGACGCGGGTTCTCGCATCGGGCTGCAGGTTGCCGCAGGCGCAGGCCCCGGCCAGCAAGCTGCGTTCTTCTTCCACCATCTCCTGTGGAAAACAGTCGGAAGCCAGCATCAGGTAACGCTGACTGGACTCTTCGCTCCAGCGCACCGCCACCGCGTCGGCTTTCACCACCGCGCGCACGCGCTGGGAAAAGCCGCGCGAGAGCTCTTCGATGCTGCCGGCACGCGCCATGAAGGCGCTCACCTCGTACAAGGTCTCCAGCCGTGCGCGCTGTGCCTCGATGTGGCGCGTCTTGGCTTCCACCTGGCTCTCCAGCCCGGCGTACATCGACTGCAGCGTCGCTGCCATGCGGTTGAAGCCCGCGGCCACCTGGCCGAATTCGTCGAGCGTGTCGACTTCCACCCGCGCCTTGAAGTCGCCCGACTCCAGCCGGCGCAGGCCCTGGCGCAGGTGGGCCAGCGGGTGGATGACGTACATGTAACCGGTGTAGAGCATCACCACCGCGCCCACAATCGCCAGCGCCATCATGAGGAACTGGAACAGGTTGAGGATGGCGGTGAAGCCCGAGAGCTGGTGCTCGATGGCGAGCACCAGGGCGTCGATGGCTTCAACGAATGTGTCGGCCGCGGCCAGCGCCTGCGCCGGCTCGGGTGGTGTTTCCTGCAGCCACAGCGGGCGCTGCTTCTGCCACAGCGCGCCCACCGTGGCGAACTCGCGGCCCACCGCCTCGTCCCAGGGCACGAAAAGCGGCCGGCTTGCATCGCCCCGGCGTAACAGGTCCAGGCTCTGGTCGAACTGCTGCACCAGCGCCGCCACCTCGGCCGGCGGCCGCCCGGCCTGTGCCACGCTGGTAAGGCGCCAGGTCTGCATGCGCATTCGCCCGGCTTCATTCACCGCCGCCGCACCACCTTCGAGCTGCCAGGTGACCCACAGCGTGAGACCGATCGACGCGAGCGCGACGAGCAGCAAACCGGCGCCAATACGCACCAGCTTGGTCGACAGAGAAGCGGTGGACACCATGGGCGCAGGTTAGCGGCTTTCGCCGCCGGCAGATACCCGCGTGCGACGAGCTGCGGCCTCGGGCGGGCGCGGCAGGCCGGGCAGAAAGTGCACCCGTTGGCTGCTCGCACCCGGCGCCTGCGCGATCAGGTCGGCCAACGTCACGCCGTCCAACACCTCCAGGTAGCGGTCCATGGCCTCTCGCAACGCCGTCTTGAGACGGCAGTGGCCGTCGAGGCGGCAGCTGTTGTGCTCCGCATCAAAGCACTCCACGAGGGTGAAGTCGCTCTCGGTCTGGCGCACCACCTCGCCCAACACAATGCTGTGCGCCGGCTTGAGCAAGCGCAGACCGCCGCCGCGCCCGCGCGTGGTCTCCAGGAGGTCTAGACCGGAGAGCGTCATCACGATCTTGGTCAGGTGGCTGCGCGAAATGCCGTGGGCCTCGGCGATTTCACCCACGGTGGCGCGCTGCTCGCGCTGTTCGCTGGCGGCGCAGTACATCAACACGCGCAGGCTGTAGTCGGTCCATTGAGTCAGTCGCATGGCGCATCCTCCTGATGACCGATGTCCATTTGGACGATCTGAATATTCATGTGGTATGCATTTTATTCGTTAAAATGTTCATATCATTTGAATATTCAAGAACTGCCACGATGAACACGACCCTCGCCTCTGCCGACACCCTGGAGCGTGCCAGCCAGCCCATCGGCCAGATCGCCGTGGCCCTGCCCGGCTCCACCGCCGTCTTTCGCCGTCTCAAACTTGATTTCTGCTGCGGCGGCCAGATCGCCCTGCAACAGGCCTGCGACAACAAGGGTCTCGACGTGGACGCGGTGCTGGCCGAGCTCGCCCAGCTGGACCGTCCCGACGCGCCGGTCGTGCCGCAGGCCCCGGCCGAGATGATCGACCACATCCTCACGCGATACCACGCGGTGCACCGCGAACAGTTGCCCGAGCTGATCCGCATGGCGCGCCGGGTGGAGGCGGTGCACCGCGAGCACCCCGATGTGCCCAAGGGTCTCGCCGAGCACCTGGAGGCCATCGAGACCGAAATGCTGGAGCACATGGCCAAGGAGGAGACCATCCTGTTCCCGATGCTCAAGGCCGGCGGGCGCGGGATGGCCGTGCACCCCATCGGCGTGATGCGCGAGGAACACACCAGCCACGGCGAACAACTCGAGCGCCTGATGGCCCTGACGCACGACGCCACGCCGCCTCCGGGCGCTTGCAACACCTGGCGGGCGCTGTACGCAGGCATTGACCAGTTCGCCGACGACCTGATTGCGCACATCCACCTCGAGAACAACCAGCTCTTCCCGCAGTTTGAACCGGCGCGGTCGAGCTGCTGCTGAGCCCCTCGTCGACCATGCGCTCTGCATCTGCCGCCGCGCCAGCGCCCCCAGGGTGGCCATTGCTGCGGCTCGGATTCCGTCCGTTTTATCTGGGGGCAGCCGCCTACGGCATGTTCGCCGTCCCACTTTGGATCGCAGTCCTTTTGGGTCGGGTGTCCCTGAAGCTGACCATCTCTCCGGTGCTGTGGCACGCCCACGAGATGCTGTTCGGTTTTGCCGTCGCGGTCATCGTGGGGTTCTTGCTCACGGCCGGCAAAGTGTGGACCGGCCTGGACACGCCACGCGGCATCGCGCTGGCCGCGCTTGCTGGCTTGTGGCTGGCGGCCCGACTGGCGGCTGTGTTTGCTCCGTATGGGGTGTATGCGGTTCTGGACCTGCTGCTGTTGCCGCTGGTGGCCGGCATTTTCATCGCCCTGCTCCTGCGTGCGGGCGGTGGGCGCAATCTGCCGTTGGGCGTCATTCTCATGTTGCTGGCCCTGGTCAACACGGTGTTCCACGGGGCTGTGAGCGGGCTCATCGACATCGAACCAGTCCGCACACTGCATGCGGGGCTGGCACTGATCGTGATGATCGAGTGCGTGATCGCCGGGCGGGTGATTCCGGCGTTCACCCAGTCGGCGTTGCCCGGCGTGAGGTTGAAGGTGCCCCCTTTGTTGGAGCAAGCCACCACCGGAACCACGGCCATCGCGCTGGCCTTATGGGTGATGTTGCCGGCCAATATCTTCACCGCCACGGCGCTCGGTGCGGCGGCTTTGCTGCACGCCCTTCGCCTGTGGCGTTGGAAACCGCTGCGCACCCGCTCGCGTCCTGTCCTGTGGGTGCTGCACCTGGCCTATGCGTGGCTGCCGATCGGCCTGGCGATGCTCGCGCTGTCCCAACTCGGCATGCTGGGCGTTTCGTCCGGCATCCACGCCCTGGCGGTGGGTGCCACTGGCGGGCTCATCATCGGCATGATCACCCGCACAGCGCGCGGCCATACCGGGCGGCCACTGCAAGCCTCCAGGCTGGAGACAGCCGCCTATCTGCTGGTGGCCTGTGCTGCCGTGTCCAGGGTTCTACTGCCGCTGCTGGCGCCTCAGCACCTCGTCCTCTGGCTGTTGGCCGCAGCCGCAGCGTGGGGCATCGCTTTTGCGCTGTACCTGATGGTTTTCGCGCCCTGGCTGGTCACAACCCGTCTCGACGGAAAGGACGGCTGAAATCATTGCCAACCGCGCCCCGCTGACTGCACCCGCCAAAGCCGATCCTGGTTGGGAGCGTCCATGACTTTCGTTGTTACTGAAGCCTGCATACGCTGCAAATACACCGACTGCGTGGATGTTTGCCCGGTGGACGCCTTTCGTGAAGGGCCCAACTTCCTCGTCATCGACCCCACCGAATGCATTGACTGCGCCGTATGCGTGCCGGAATGCCCGGTTAGTGCCATCTATGCCGAAGAGGATGTGCCCGGCGATCAGTTGCACTTCACTGCCTTGAACGCCGAGCTGGCGTGTGAGTGGAAACCCATCGTGCGCACCAAGCTGGCGCTGCCGGACGCAGAAGCCTGGAGCCAGGCCACATCGAAGTTGTCGGAGCTCAAACGGTGAAACGCGCAAGCAGTGCGCAAGCCAGACATTGCCTACATCGTCATAAGTTCGGTTCCGTAAGGACCCATGGCGCTGGATTCGTAAACATCCACTAGCCGCTGACCTCTCTCACTCCTGAGGGAGCGCGGCACCAACTATCGAGGAACCACGCATGCCCGTCGCATCGCAGCACTCGAGCCCGATCAGTACACGCGAACAGGCGCCGCTACGCGCCACGCGAGCGCTACGCGCATGCGTGAAGGCGCCACCACAAACTGCTCTTGCTGTTGACCGAAGGCAAACCCAACGACTGCGATCTATACGAAGGCAGCTAAGGCATCGAAGACACCCGACAGGCCGTGACGGAAGCCAAGCTGCAGGGCATCTCTCCGTTCTGCTCGCGGTGGACCGGCAGGCCGCCAGCTACCTACCCACCGTGTTTGGTGCCCACCACTACGCCTTGCGTTCGACACCGGGCCCACTGCCGACTGTGTTGCTGGACTGGATGCAGCGGCTGGTGAGGGCCTGAGCGCGCCACAGAAAGAACCCCATGCACACCTTCAAGATTTACCGTTACGACCCGGATGTCGACACCAAGCCCTACATGCAGACGCTAGAGTTGGAGGTTAACCCTGGCGACCGCATGTTGCTCGACGTGCTCATGCGGCTGAAGGCCGCGAACCCGAGCCTGTCTTTCCGCCGCTCGTGCCGAGAAGGCATCTGCGGCTCGGACGCCATGAACATCAACGGCAAGAACGGTCTGGCGTGCGTGACCAACATGAAATCGCTGCAGCGCGTGGTGACGCTCAAGCCCCTGCCGGGCTTGCCGGTCATTCGCGACCTGATCGTCGACATGACTTACTTCTTCAAGCAGTACCACTCGATCAAGCCCTATCTCATCAACCTAGCGCAGCCCCCCGACCGGGAGCGACTGCAGTCGGCGGAGCAGCGCGAGGAGCTCAATGGCTTGTACGAATGCATCCTGTGTGCGTGCTGTTCATCGGCCTGCCCGAGCTTCTGGTGGAATCCGGACAAGTACGTCGGCCCCGCCGGCCTGCTGCAGGCCTACCGCTTCCTTGTCGACAGCCGTGACACGGCTACTGCCGAGCGACTGGACGATCTCAACGATCCATTTCGCCTGTTCCGCTGCCGCGACATCCTGAACTGCGTGGATGTTTGCCCCAAGGGGTTGGTTCCAGCGGGGGCCATCAGCAAGATCAAGGAGATGATGGTTCGCCGCAGCGTCTGAGGTGACGGTGGCGGCAGTTCAAGCGCTGAGCAAGCGAGTGGTTATCTCGTTGGCGTCCAGTCGGTCGAACCCCATATTGTGGCGCTCGGTCAGCGGCCCGTCGCCCGGGACCACTTAGCCCTCATCGTCATGGCCCACGCCTTGAACTTCCTGCGCTGGTCAAGTTTCAAGTTGCCGACTTGGCGGCCCTGCAGGTCCCAAACCGCGCAGACGCCGCCCCGGTCCGGGCCGATTGTCAGGCCAGGCATCAAAACAGCACGCGGGTGCGCAAGGTACCGGCCACGCCGGCCAGCCCGGAAAGCCCGTACAGGGCCATGTGGACATTCGTAAGTGGGGCGCGGTGACTGCGTCTTGAATGGTTGATCTCGGAGGTCCAGCGGTCGTTCGTGATGTGTTTAATCTTGGTGTCAACGTTCTGAATGACCGCAGCGGGTTGCAGAGCGCACCTTGTGAGAGCTCGGCCTGCAGCAATCGCTGCAAATCAGCCCCCACAGATCTGGTAAGTCAGTGGCCGTGAGGGAGCGAGTCCTTCCCCGGCCATGCAACGGCACAAGTGCAAGGGTCGTTTTCAACTACCTGAGTTGGGGGCGCGGCACAAGCAAGGCACTCATCGGGCACAGGCTGCTTCACATGGACCAGTCCCGACTCTAGGTCCACCAATGGGTAATCACGCTGACCGACTGCGGCACCTGCCGCTGCGACTGCGGCGTCTTGCCACCGATCTGCACGGCGGGTGCGGTGTAAAGACCGGTGCCTTCGGTGGCGGGGTCCGATTCGCGCGGGGCGGTCACCGTCACCGTGGGCAACGAGGCATCGCGCACAGCAGCGTCCAGCGTCAAAGCGTTGGACTCGGAGGCGCTTTGCGCGAATGCGGGGCTGCCTAAAGCTATGAACAGGGCCGCTCCATGCGGCTTGAGACGGGCAGCAATGGGCCGGTACGAGCAGACGCGGGGGGAAAAAGAAAACAAGTGGGCTCCTAAATTTTCGCAACTCAGTTGCGTTAATCCAATATTATCGCAATTGTGTTGCATTAAAGTTCACGACCGTCTGTGCCTAACGTTCTCTATCCTTCCCGCACGCGCCCGGCTCAGCGATCGTTCTGCGCGACGTGACGTCGGGCTACGAACACCACCCGCTGACGCAGCGCTGCAAATTCGGCGGCACCGAAGAGAACTTTGCGCCCACGCTTCTTTGGAACAGCTGCAGCATTGCATTCGGCCTCGGCGCGCGGAGATGCTCGCCCATGAGCTTCACCTTGAACTCCAGCGCCTTGTTTTTTGTTCGTGATCTGCGATCTCAGATCTGTAATTTCACGACCCTTTGCGAAGGGCCGCGATTTGTCCACGAAGCTCCTTGCGAGCCACACGGGACATCTCCTTCTTGAGAACTTCGGCGAGCTGAGCGCTTTACGCGCCGTTGAGCAACGAGCCTGGGAACAAACGCTACTCCGAACGAACGGGGCAACTACCCGCCGGCCTGCGCCGACGGCTGCACAGCGGCAGGCGGCGCCTGAAGCAGCCGCTCCAGCGGCTCCAGCCGGCTGGCAAAGAATCCGTGGAAGGGGCTCTCCGCATGGGCATAGACCACGATGTTCTCGCGGGCCCGCGTCAGCCCGGTGTAGACCAGTTCCGCCGAATCTCGGGCGCCCACCAGCAGCACCACGGTAGGCGATTCGAAGCCTTTGAAGCTGTGCGTGGTGGAGAGCTTCATCACGCCGCTGTTGAGGTTGAAGGCGTACTTCTTTTGCTTCTCCACCGCATGCAAAGTTTCCAGCGCATGCTGCAGCGATTTGAACATCCGGCTGACCGGCTCCACAGCGCGCTGCAGGCTGCGAGCCGACTCAAAGCCGCCGGGGAAGTCGCTCAGGCGTTCCGGGTCCAGCGCACCCTGAGCGCTGATATCCCGGTCACGGGCCCTGCGCAGCACCTCTACCAGTTCAACCAGCTCCCGGGACGCAAAGGTGGTCCGGGTCTGCTCTTGGTGGCGCGGCCCCTTGCGCACCTGGTAGTCGATCTCGCGAAGTTCCTCCTTCTGAGAGGCAATTACGGTGAGATCGTTGGGATGAATGCTTTCCTGCTGCGCCAGCAGTATGACTTGCGCGGCCAGCATGGCATGGTCGCACTCCACGAAACTCTGGAAGGCATTGACGCCCACCATCGACAGCGCGGGCTGGTAGGCCGCGTCGGCCTCCCAGTCGTAGCGCTGTGCCAGGAACTCGCGCTGGAAGTCGCTGGCCAGCGCCAGGATGTGCGAGTCGGTGCGGTAGCGGAAGCTCTTGTTGAGCGTCTCCCAGCGACCGTAACCGGCCGGCAGCCGCACCTTGCGTTCCTCGTCCACCGGCCGGTCATAGAGGTTTTGCCGCTCATCGCCAAACAAGACCAGCTCGCCGCCCTCCTCCAGAAAGAATTCCTGCAGGATCTGCACCCAGACCGGCCGGTAGTCCTGTATTTCGTCGACTAGGATGGTCGGAAAGCGATGCCTGCCCTTGAACTTCGGCTGGTCGCCCTCTTGGCTGGCGAAGATGGACCTGAACAGCCTGATGTTGGAGTAGTACTCACGCTCGTACCAGATGTCGGGCTGCTCGTCCCGAGGCGGCGGCAACACCTCCACCCCGGCGTTACCCAGCACGCCGGTGATGAAACCGTGATAGTGCGAGATCTGGAAGCGCGACCAGGAAAAATCGCCGCGCACCTCGCTGATCCTGTCATGCACGTACATGCGCAGCGTGAGATTGAAAGTCAGCAGCAGCACGTCGCCGCCATGCCGCTCGTGGGCGCTAACGGCACGGCGCGCCAGCACCGTGGTCTTGCCGGAGCCGGCCAGCCCGCGGATCTTGGCGCGCCCCGGCCGACTCTGGCCCAGCGCCGCCTGACGCCGCGTGTAGGCGATCTCGCGGCCCTGGTGTGCGTAGTGGAAGGGCGGCGTAAGCAGGCGTAGGAATTCAGCATGGATGTCGTCGGTGAACAGCTCCGACGGCACCCGATCCTGGAAGCGCATCTTCCAGCGCAGTTGGTCGGCCGTGACCGTCATCTTCATGTCTCGGTCGAGGCGATTCCGCTTGCGGGTGAGAGCCTCCAGTCTGCGTTCGAACTCGAGATGCGGGATGAGCTTCTCCCGGAAGGCCAATGCGTTGTCCGCCAGCTGCTGGCGCAGCACGCCGTGCGCGGGGGCATATAAATGCTCCACCGCATCGCGGTCCGGGCCATGCAGGTAGACCAGCACCTGGATCAGGCCGTAGAAGCGCTTGTCCTTGGCGGCCCGCTCCAGCAGGCCGTTGACGTGCAGGTTGAAGAAGGTCTGCTTGTAGTGGAAGGCCTGGGCCGCCGGGCTGCGCAGCGCATAGGGATGTGGGCGGTGGCGCAGTGACCAGCGGTTGTCGGCATCCACGCAGTAATGCGCCAGATCCCAGTCCTTGACCTCGACGATGAGCAGGCCCCGCTCGCGGTGTATCAACACGATGTCGGGCCGGTCGCCGTTGATGCAGGGCTGGAAGAACACCTTGGTGCCTGCATCGAGTTGCGCCTCCAGCCAGTGGAGCAGGTGCAGCTCGCCGGGCGTGGCCGGCTGCCGGAATTTCGCGATGTCTTCGAAGGGGGGAATCATCTGGGCCATGTGCTACTGACTTTAATACCTCCGGCAACCCGATTGCGTCGCCGATTGCCAAGCCCGCTGCGCACCACCGTCCTCACCCTGCGTGCCCTGAGCGGCGTCTGCCGCACTGGCTACTGACACCCGACGGCAGCGACTTTGGCTGGCTAAGCCGATGCCGACGGCATGCGGGACATGGCTGCCCACCCGGCCGATGCAGGACGCCGTTCTGCTGCCCAACCTGCTAAACCGCTACGGCGCGTATGGACCGCTGGTGCCGGCCGAGGCCGGATTTTCTTATCAGCAGAGCTGAAATACGCATAAGCTCACAGATTGCAAGAAACTCGCCGCTCGGTCTAGACCAAGAAACTTGACATTAGTGTTGCTCGCGCACGTCGAGCCCTATAGAAAGGCTGGGACAACATGTCCTCTTACTTGGATGTAGTGATTCAGACATACAGAGCATCGGGAGAACGTTCTCCACGCGCGATCCGGGCGCGCCCTGTACTTGGTCAAGGGCTCGATCCCAGCATGAATGTGGAATGCTCAGAAACGATGAGAAACCGCCATCCTGTGGGAAGCTACCTGCGAATCAGAGCGAAGGTTACAGATCGAGAAGGAAGCCCACCATTTCTCTACTCCTACCATGGCTGGCCCTATACCCTGTTGACTGAGAAAGAAGTCAAGCAACTGCTGAAGAACTGAGCTCAATCTCAAGCCGCGGAAACGCACAAGCATGTTCGTTTTGAAGCTCGATGTTTAAGTGAGGTTTGCCTCCTATGGGCCGTTTTCGCATCACGCTACATTCTTCCGCAGCTCTTCAATGATCACCTGCGCAGCCTGTACTACGGCTGCGTTGCTGTTGAGGCCTGCCGGCCCTCCAGAAAGGTGCGGCAACACCACCAGCGGTACGAGGCCATCAGTGGCCGCGAACATGCGCTTCCTGTGGCCGTTGATCGAGAAGTTGTGCTCCGACATGATCGATGCCTTGGCCACCTGGCGGAAGTCCTGCAGGTGGGCCATGCCTGTGGCGATGAGCAATTTGGGACGATGCAATTCAAGCTGCGAGGAAAGCACTGGGAATCGCACCTCCCTCACCCAATCCTGGTACGCGGACTTGGTATCAAAGCCCGTTTCACGCCGAGCTTCATCGTCCCAGGCCTCCAAGTTGTGAAACGGCACGGGAAACAGGTTGGTCTTGAAGTAGCCCCTTGATCCTCGAACGAAAGGCTGCGCGCGCCGTGCGAATGCTACGTAGTCCTCTGGCTCTCCGCCATCGAGTGTGCAGAGCAGCTTGAAGGCGGTGCGATTGAATGGCCACTCAAGCTGAAGGTCTACGGAGTAAGTTTCATCAAGGTCGCGCGCCGCAACGACCCCCGACTGCTTATGCAACTGGTCCTTCAACGAGTTACCTGGCTCCACACCCATCAGCCAGGTAGATGGAGAGTCGACGGAACCGATGTCTCCGCCGTCGCATGTGCTCATGAAGTGGGCCTCGGAAGAGGCGAATTCGCGGAAAGTAACTGAGTTCATGCTGCGTTGTACTGAAGTCATTTGGCGATCACAGGGAGATCAAGCTGCGGTGCTTGCGATTCGCCTGCGCCTGCCGCGGCGCAGATCTCCAGACGCTTGGCGGCAAGCATGCCGATTGCTGGCGCCAGGCTTAGCAAGGAGCCCGACGGCTCTTTTGTCTCACCCCATGTGCGATTGTGATCGTCTACGATGCGTGCAAATGCGATGCCGGTGAGAAAGCCGACTTCCAATGGAACTCGATTTTATCGAGCACAAACTTCAAAATCGTCGCCAGTCCAGCAGGCTCTATCTTTCGTGGATCGCTTTGCCACCCCCCACCTTGAATTAATGCCATCAACGGTGAGGCCTCTAACTTCGGCAACGCCGGGCTCCATAACGTAAACACTCACGCTCGTAACCTCATCAATGATGGGCTTAGATGCATCGGCGAGACTGACTGCAAACGACCCACCAGCTTCCGGAAAAAATTTGCATTCGCCTTTAAATGGCTCTGCACCATTACTCTTGATTTCACAAGTGGCCGTTTTTCCAGTTGACTTGATAGCCTTAGCGGTTTGAGCAGGATTGTTTTCTGTCAGTGGGCCTGTTGGGGCTTGGACTGGTGTATCCGTGGTGGTCGCATTGGTGGCGGTGGGAGCCGTGTTTGCGCTGGATATTCTGTATTTCTCACCCGGCTTAGTCATCGCAAGCAGATAGGCCATGCCGGCTGCGGCAACCTGATCGTCCAACGTAGCCGGATCAAATTGAAGCTCGTTTTTATACGCGACCTCGAGTGATTCAACAGGCTTTTGCGCATCCTTAAACTTGCTTCCATCTGCCCATGTCGTCTGAACTTCTACAGCATTAATCTGAAATGTGTCATCCCGATTCAAGGTAAACTGGAAAGTTTGGGTGTTATTGACCACGTCGATGTAGATCCGCTCTTTACCGTCTTCACTTGTAGTCGCGTTTTTTAGCTTTGCAAAAAAATCACCGACCTTGTGTCGACAAGTGAATTCCACGACTTTAACGCCATTGTCGGAGCTAAACGACCTCCACTCTTTGCTTTCGCAACTCCTCCAGTTGTCCAAAGCCTGTCCAACTGTTATTGTCTTGTTAAAATCAAGCGTACCGCCTTTTACTTTGTCTACATCGCTCCCGCATCCCGCAAGCAATGTGCAAAAAACTGCTGAAATGAAAAATTTACTCATGATGCTTCTATTTTGTTTGAATTATGATATTGACGTTGCCTGCTTTGAAGAGGGCGTACACATAATAGGTCAAAGGACTCTTTGGAATTTTGTCTGAAATTTACAATGTCAGCTCCTCTTTTTAAAGAACCTTCGGTGGCCCCACCAAAATAAACAGTTGGGCCGGCTTCTTCAACTTGCCTCTAACAGCCAAAGCGAAGTGTTCTATGGACAGGTAGAGTCGTTCACAACCGCATGCTGCTCGTTCTCTGGCGAGTCTTGAGCAGCAGTCTCCAAGCGCTTGGCAGCAAGCATGCAGACTGCCGGCACCAGCTTCCGATGGGCAGGTCCTGCCAGGCTGTGAGCGGTGTAGAGGAACGCAAACCCGGCTCCACGGGCCCCCACCCCATCCAGATGGCCCCAACAGCTGCGCACGTGATCGCCACTGGGCTCACAAACATGCTGACGCCGGCGCCGATGGCTGTCAGTGGGTTGCCCAGGAGCAACTGGCCGATGGCCACGACGGCCACTGGAGTGATATAGCCGAGCGAGAATCCCAACTTTGTGGCCTCGAGCACGTATCCGACTCGCGAAATCGTCGAGTCCTCGGAACTCTTCAATGCCTCAATGTGGCCGTTGATGAAGTCATTCAGTGCCGAGGCCGTGCCGTAAATTGCACGGATGGCGTCGACCAAAGGTGATACTGGATTCAATCCAACCACGACCCCTCCTGAGAATTTGCTCGGAGCATATCTGCTCAGCGCTTAGCACCCCGCAATGAAAACTGGTCTACTGTGAAAAGGTGCACCGTCCCCCTTGGTTGCTCGTGAATTCATCAAACACGCCAGTCATCGCAAAGACATCCGGCAAGTTCCAAGATCCTGACTCGCTTGGCTTTGGGGAAGAGTTTTGGATTCACCATGCCATGGGGGCTTCGCTCCACCTCAGCGCACTCGGTTGCGTAGAAAAAAGCATCGAACATATGCCTGCTTCGTCTCATCAAGAACGTGGAGTTGATCTACACTTCGCGCAACACGAGCATATCGCTTCGGCATTTAATATGAGTATTGGAGCAACATGAAGTCTTTTGCCCTGCTGGTGACCGTCGCGCTCGGCGGATGTGCCGTAGCACCCGCCATGATTCCCACGAATCCACCAGCAACTCGAATTCTTCCTGTGGCGAAGCTCGAGGTCGATGACTTTGCAACCGCGAAGCAAGTGAGGGAGTCCGATGCTGTTTATTTCACGGGATGGTTTCCGATCGCTGACAAGTGGGTAAAACCGAACTTCCATGAGGCGATCACGGCCAAGATCAAGGGAAGTTTCAAGGCGGGCGAGCGCGGGGAGATGATGCAACTGGCGATCATTGAATCCGGCCTCTTCATGGACGTGAAGGTCGCCGACAGTGTTGTGTTTGTCAGCCTCGCCTCGACATTTCGAGACCGGCCGTACAAGTGCAATCTGGTCGTGAACATCAAGACAAGTAAGGGCTCGGAGCGTCGGGAATTCGAGCACGTTCAGGTGGCAAATCGTGCATTCTCCGACCTCGAGGACAAGTCCGGCTTTGTGAGCAAGTGCCAGGACGCTTTGGTGCAGAAGCTGGCAGACTACTTAACTAAAGCCGTATAGGCTGTTGTATCCAAGCTGCCCCTGCAAGAGGCACTCCGCTGAGGTCAGCCTCTATTGCCTTGGGGTAGATCGATTCCCCAGCGGCGCATCTGACGCACCACCTTCACCAATACGTTGTGCTTCCTGATGAGTTGAGCGATGAGATCGAATGATCAGGCCGTTCGGCTCAGCATGAAGTGGGTTGCTCACGAAGACAAGAAGGAATCCTTGTTCTTGCCTGCGTCGATGTATCCCCGCAGCCAGCTAGGTGGTCGCCCTTTGCCGCTCCAGGTATTTTTCGAGTCTGCTGGATCACGGTACTTCACTACGGCCGGGGCACTGCGAGTCGTCCTTTTGGGGAGGTACGGCTTGAGCGCCTCTATGGCTTCCTTCACTGAGAATCCTGATGCAACAGCCTTTTTGGCATATGCATCGGCCAGCACCTTGATTTCCTCTACTCGCTTTCTAGCGATTTGCTCATTGACTTCTGCAATCAGCTTTTGAAGTTCGGCGTACGAGAGCTTTGAAACGTCTTGGGGAATGGCCATGGCATGTGAAAGATATTGATCTTCGGGTTGGTGTGAAAGACAAAGTCACCGGCAAGTTGACTTGGGCGTAGCACCGTTAGGTAGCTGGTTCAGCTTAGCCACCACTGCCGGCGGATGCTTTATCAATTAAACGAGCGCTGCGGAGGTCATATGCTGCGCCTGTGATGGTCCCATCCCTAATGCGGCGCACTGCATCGTCAATCACGTGAAGTGGGACTAGAAACCACTCCCTTGGCTTGACGGGATTCCCAAAGCGATCCTCTATCGTCAGGTCCAGCTGAGCGGCGCCGAACAGGCGATGAAAGATGTTCTCGAGCCTTGTGCGGTTCAGGTTGTGCAGCTTGTAGGTCGCGACGATGTCGACATCGGCCAGCAGGTAGGTGGCATCCTTGTTGGCAGCCGCGATGCGGGTTTCTACCATTCCGCCGGTCACCCCAATCTTGTGAATCAACTCGCGGTGCTCGGCCACGAACGGATGGTTGGACTTGCTCCGTAGCACGTAGATCGTGCCGGACTCGATGTCGTCGGGCTCGGCCTCGCCACCGAACAGGGGGCCCATGTCGGAGTCGGAGAGGCGCCGGCCTGTCTCGTCCTTGTAGAGGGCACGTTGCAGGGAGCGGCGCAGCAGGTTGCTTTCGGTGCCGTTGGCATAGATGACGCGCAAGCGCGCATCGCTTTCGCCGTTAGGAGCCTTGATGGTGTCGCCGACCTCGGCCACATAGGCGAGCTGGCCACCCACGATGAAGTAGTTTCCAAGGGAAACGCTGGCATCGCGGCCAAAAGGAAGGGCCTTGCGCACGCCGGATTTCAGCTCGCGTTCCACCTGCTCAAACAGGGGTTGGAAACGTTCGAAGTCCTCGCACGGCGTGCGGTCTGCCACCTCTTCAGCCGCGCGTTTCTCGACACTGGATCTGACGTGGCGAAGCACAGTGATGTCGCTGGCGTCCGAAGGCTCTGCGCTAATGCCCAGCTCGGCAAGCAGAGCATCCTCGTCCAAGGCATCGACATCAGTGTTGGCTACAACGGCGCCGCTCAGCAGCCCGGGGGCATCCAGCCCTGCCAGCAGCGCTTGCGCTTCCGGCAACTTGCGCAACTGGTCCAGCCGCACGGCATACAGCCGCTCGAAGATGTCGCCACCCTCGCTATGCTTAGGTGCTCGCCCATGGGTCTGGTGGAAGCGCAGGATGTCTTCAAAACCCGCGATGATGCGTTCCTCGCGCGGCGTGTGGCTTGAGGCCTTTAGTGGCGTCGCGTCGACGCCCAGAGCGTCCAGCAGTTCGTCATCGTCCAGGTCAGCCATTGCTCGACTCCCCTTGCGCCTGCGCTGCCTTGGCCTGGGCTCGATATCGCGCGAAGGCTGCCACGCCTTCTGCCATGCGCTTCTCCCAGGCATCGGCCGAGTTGATGTCGGGCAGGCGGCCACGCTCGTTCTTGAAGTGCAGAGCCCGCTTGGACAGGTCGCGCGCTTCCTCCTCGGGGATGCTCACCTTCTTTGCCGCAATGGCGGCCTGCACCTGGCGCAGCGACTTCTCGTCCATCGCCTTGGCCAGCACCGAATAGGCGGCGTCAAACGGATTGATGCTGTCGATCAGGTCGATGTCCAGATCGCGCACATTGACGAACTTGCGCACGCCGTCTAGCAAGGCCGTGCTGCCCTGCACCGCGCTGCCACCAGCGTCGGCCTGGGCCAAGGCTAACTTGGCTTGCTGAGTGATGTTCATGGCGGCGATGGCGTGCTGTCGGATGGCTTCCTGGTCGCCCTCGCTCAACTCAGGGTACCGCTCGCGCACGATCTTGCCCATGCGCAGCTGCGTCAGCTCTTCGGGCACGGTGTTTTCCTTGTCGAACAGGCCGCGTTCCAGCGCGGTCTTGTCCTGCAAGAAGCTCGTCACCACCTCGTTCAAGTCTTCCTTGCAGATGCGGGTGGCCTCGGGTGTTTCAGGCTTGGCCAAGCCGTTGATCTCGACGTGGTACTGGCCTGTGGTCTCGTTCACGCCGACGTTGGTTCGGCCTTCTTGGTAGCCCTCGCCACCGTTGTACACAAAGCCCTCCTGGGCACCCGCATTCTTGGGCGTGAACTCATAGCGCGGCGCCAGCACCTGCTCCATCAGCAGGCTGGCCGATATGGCCTTGAGCATGTCGTTTACAGCCTCGGTCACGGCGGATTGCTCGGCCGTCGGCTCTGCGATCAGATTGGTGAAGCGCGAGCGCTCCTTGCCCTTTGCGTCACGCGTGGCGCGACCGATGATTTGCACGATCTCGGTCAGGCTGCTGCGGTATCCGATGGTCAGCGCATGTTCGCACCAGATCCAGTCGAAGCCCTCTTTGGCCATGCCCAGCGCAATGATCACGTCTACGTGGTCGCGGTTGTCCTTGTGCGCCGGGTCTTTCAGCGCGCCCAGCACCCGCGTGCGCTTGGCCGCGTCGCTGTCATCGACCAGGTCTGCCACCTTCAGCACGCGGCCCTCTTTGGTCTGAACCAAATGAAAACCGGTGACGGGATCAACGCCTGTCCAGGTGCCCAGGCCGTGCATGATCTCGTCGACTTCGCGCTGCTTGTCCTTCAGGCTCTCGCGCGCGTTGACGTTGGGAATGTGAACGATGGTCTTCAGCGCCGGGTCCAACACCTTGGTCACGGCGTCCACATACGGTCCGGTGTAGAAGAAATAGCCGATGTCCAGCGACTTGAGCCACTGGTAGCCGTTGAGCTGTTCGTAGTAGGTGTAGGTGATGGTCTCGAACCGCGATTCGTCCGCCGGGCCCAACACCGCCTCGCTGTCGCCACGGAAGTAGGAGCCAGTCATCGCCACCAAGTGCACTTTGTCGCGAGCGATGAAGGCGCCCAGTTGACTTCCCAGCACGTTGTCCGGGTTGCTGGAAACGTGGTGAAACTCGTCGATCGCAATCAGCCGGTTGTCAAAAGCTGCGATGCCCATCTCTTCCACCGCAAAGCGGAAGGTTGCATGTGTGCATACCAGCACCTTGTCGCTACTGTCCAAGAACTGGCGCACGGCGTCCACCTTGGACTTGGCCGCACGGGGCTCGTCACCGCCGGGCGCGTTGCACAGGTTCCACTGCGGGGCAACTTGCCAGTCCCAGTAGAAACCGAACCGTGTCAAAGCTTCGTCCGCAAAGCTGCCACCAATGGACCGCTCAGGCACCACCACGATGGCCTGATTCAGGCCTTGGTTGTGCAGCTTGTCCAGCGCAATGAACATCAGCGCGCGGGACTTGCCCGAAGCCGGCGGCGACTTGATAAGCAGGTACTGCTCACCGCGCTTGGCATAGGCGCGCTCTTGCATGGCGCGCATGCCCAACTCGTTGGCTTTGCTGGATGCGCCGGTGCGTGCGGTGGCGATGGACACCGAGGGCACGGTGTAGGCGTTGGTCGGGTTGTTGGCGTGGTCGCTCACGATGTTTTCTTTCTCCCTTTGGCTGCCTTGGCGGCGGGCTTGGCCTTCTCGGCCGCCGTCATCTTGGTGTAAAGCTCAAACAGCTTCTCCAGCCGCTCGGTATCGTTCTTGAATCTGCGTCCGACGTAAATGCGCTCCAACACCTCGTCGTTTCGCTCGTGGGCGTGGCGTAGGTTGTTTGGCATCGTCTCTGGGTCGTACAGTTCGGCGATGGTGGCGGGGAAGTGCGTCTCGCGGGCCAACAGGATGTCCTCAGCACAACGCGTCAGATCGGCCTTGTTTTGCTCGGTGAGCATAGGAACAGGGAAGGTGTTCCAGCCAAGGGTATTGGAGTAGCGAAAGTCCGTTTTCATTTTTCCGCAGACCGTCCCGATCCAGACTATGTGCAGGCGGGAGGCAATTATGGACAAGAGGTGCAGATCATCTTGATAGATCACCAGTGAGGGTGCCATCGCGATGTCTGACTCTGCTACGACATCGCAGGGATAGTAGTCGCGGTTCTCGGACGACAACTGAGCGACGACGATCTTGCGGCAAGCCTTAAATCTGGACTCATCAAATCGATGGGGCGATAGCGCAAGTGCCTGCGTCGCTGTTTTCGTACTGGAGGCTCGCATTGCACTGACGGCGCGCAGTCGCGTTGCAATGCCGGGTAGTTTCTCTGCAACTGCAACTTCTTCATCTGAAACAAGAAGCGCATAGCGGAGGATCCCGCGAATCAACTCCTGCCCACCTACCAAGCGACCAAGATACCGAGCTGCCTGGGGCGCACTTTTAAGCAGGCGATGACGCTCTTCTCCTGAAAAAACTAGATGACCGCCATCGGTGAGCTTGTCCCCGGACAACATCTCAGCAAGTCCAGAAAGTTGCTGATCGCGTGACTCAACGAAGATGTCACGAGAGTTGACCAGGTACGGGTTGATGTTTTGTACGGTTGACTCAATGAGTTGTCCATTGGACTCGGAAAAAATCCGACGATTCTTGATCGATCCCTCAAGCGCAATACCGATAATGGCGACAGTCACGCCAGCGTTATGACTCGCAAGATTCGCCCACTTGAACGACGTGTGTGCGAAAGCAATACGATGTCCGGCGTGGAAGATTAGCGGCCAGAGGATCGGCACTTGCTGCCCTTGGCAGATTGAGTTTGTAGTGACAAACGCTGCAGCGCTCGGCGATTGCTCTCCGTAGTCTGCCGCTTTCATGAGCCATGCGGTGACGAAGTCGAGAGACCTTGAGGCCTTCGTGCGCGCACCGAAGACTGCAGCGACATCTGCCTTCTGTGCTGGACTTTGAAACTTGTACCCTAAGTACGGCGGATTCCCGCAGATATACGTCTCACCACCCTCATTCTCGAAACCAATTTCCGCTTGGTCCTGCGGCGCTTCAAACAAATCGTCTGCCACCACCTTCACGCCCATTCCCGTGGGCGGGCACACGCTGAGCCAATCAAGTCGAAGTGCGTTGCCACAGACGATCCAATTTTGCGCGTCAAGCGGTAAAAATTCAGCTAGGGCATCCTTCTGCCCGCGATACAGCACATCGCACTGAAACTCGGCAATGATGAGTGCCAAACGTGCAATCTCGGCCGGGAAGTCCCTCAATTCGATGCCACGAAAGTTGGTGAGTGGAATCTCGCTTCCAAGATGCAGTTCGCCCCTACGGCGATTGATCTCAGCCTCGATCTCGCGCATCTGCTTGTAGGCGATGACCAAGAAGTTTCCCGAGCCACAGGCCGGGTCGAACACTCGAATGCGCGCCATGCGCTTGCGCAGGTTCAGCAGCTTGCGCTCGTTTTCGCCAGCCTCCTCCAGCGCGACGCGCAGGTCGTCCAGGAATAACGGGTTCAACACCTTCAGAATGTTGGGCACGCTGGTGTAGTGCATGCCCAGTGCGCCGCGTTCTTCGTCGTCCGCCACCGCCTGGATCATGCTGCCGAAGATGTCGGGATTAATCTCGCGCCAGGTCAAGGCGCCAGCGTGCAGCAGGTAGGTGCGCGCCATGCGCGTGAAGCGCGGCACCTCAGTGCTGCCAGAGAACAAGCCGCCATTCACGTAGGGGAAGCCGTTGGCCCAATTGGGCAAACGTGGCATGGCCGTGGCGCGGTCTGCCACCTTGATGTTCATGGCGCGAAAGATCTCAGACAGCACCTCGTGGGTGTTGCTGCCGTCGCTGGCGCTCATCTGATCCACGGTCTGGGTAAACAGGCCCTTGCCATTGAAGATGTCGGTGTCTTCAGCAAAAAAGCAGAACACCAGGCGCGCCATGAAGTGGTTCATGTCGCTGCGGCGCTCGTCCGTGGCCCAGACCTGGTTCTCGCGCAGCAGTTCGACGTAGAGCTTGTTCAGGCGCCCCGTGGCGCGCACGTCGATGGGGTTGTCCTTGATCTCCTTGACGGTGGAGATGCCGGCGAGAGGCAGCAGGAAACCGAAGTGGTTCGGGAAGTCCGGGAAGGCGCTGACGATGGTTTCGCCGCTGGCCAATTCTTCGGCCTCCAAGGTCTGTCCATCAGTGGCGAGGATGAACTTGGCCTTGGCCTTCGTCGTGGCCACGCTCGCGCGCAGCGCCTTTAATGTGTCGCCCACGGTGCCAGCCGCGCACACCGCCAGATGAATGTTGTTGCGCAGCAGCACGCCTCCGGGCACGTCAGATGCATTGTTGTTGCCGGTGCGCAGGCGCTTGAGCGTGGTGTCCTTGTTGCCGAAAGCGGCGAGAAACGTGAACGGGAATTCCGCCGCGTCAAAGGGTTGCAGAGCCAGCTCTGAAATGGCTTGTTCGATTTCTACTGCGTTCATGATCCGAGTTGATTCGTGAAGGCGTCGTAGGCATCACGGTCGCCCTTTGACTTCGTCAAGCCCGCGTCCTTGACTTCTAGAAGCTCTACGCGTTCACCATCCACAACGTCGGATCCACAAAGCGCGATCGTGTCCTTCACAAGCATCGCGTCATTTGCTTCCTGACGACACACGTGGGTCGTTCTTTTCCAAACAACGAAACTGGACCTCGGCCGAAGCATAAGAAGCGTATCCCGAGTCTTGGCCCGTGCTATTCACTGGAACCATAGTCCTGTTCTTCGCTTCGCAAAATGTAGCGGCTTCCTGAAAAAATCTCGCTTTGACAGCACTTCCTGAGAAGTCTGTAAATTTGCCCTGCCCCCCAATCATGTACAGGTCCGGTCCTATTTGGACAGCTCCATCGGTGCCTGTTGCGCATCCGGCTAGAACGAGTAGTGTCAGACATGCAATAGATGTGCTTTTCATGGATTTTCAGTCGTGATTGGGACGAATTTTTATCGTATCAGGAGTGCACCATGCTGCGGCCAGCCTCTCAGCTTTTGCTAGAGGAAGAAACGTATCGAACTTTGTTGGGCTGCTTTTTCGGCGTGAGTTCAAAGCAGTCCGGATGCCGATTGAACAGTTTGGTAGTAGACGCGTTCTTACCTAGCAGCTTTGTGTCGTGCAGTGCTTTCGCGGCATCGCTCAAGTGCAGCCACTCTCCCGAACGTAGATTTGGTACCGCGTCTAGGATGCCTGTAAGGGTCGTCTTATCGATCGTCGTGGCGGCCGCCTTCGTTGAAGTCTTTTTAGTCGCGATCTTCTTGGTCGGGGTCTTTTTCGCCACGGCCTTTTTAGTCGGGCTGGTTTTCACCGCAATGGCCTCCGCCGCTTTTGCACCGCCAGGTGAGGAAGCAAGGGCATCTTGGTCGATGAGGTCAGGAGAGACTGCCCTCTGGCTGCCCACAAAGAGAACCTTGTCGTAAGCGTAGACCGCTTCACTGGCCATCCTTCCACGCTCCGATACACAGACCACCTTGATGCCTCGTTCTCTTAAACGCACCACAAGGGGCACGAAATCAGCGTCGCCTGATCCAATGACAATCATGCTAGGCGCTGGAGTCTGACATGCGAACTCCATGGCATCGGATGCCAACGCGATATCGGTGGTGTTTTTCGTGAGCGCCAGATTGACAAACGGTCGGATGGCCCAGGTCCTGAGTGTCTCGGCCAAGCCTTTCAGGTTCTCGGCACAGCCATAAGCTCGCCGGACAGCGATGGGCCCCTCGCCAGCCTCAAGTATTTCGACGGCTTCATTCACCCAAGCAGGAGCGGACAGGTTGTCGGCATCAATGAGAAAAACAATCATTCTGATCCCCCCAATGTCTCCACTCTACACATCATCGGCACAGCGATCGCGGCTTCATTGCCTTCGTGGGCTGGTAGCTGCACTGGACGGTTGCAAGCCAGCCGAACTTACCCACACACCGGAGGTAGGCGGCCTGTTTGAAGCCTCGCAGCACGGATGCAAAGCAGCACCTACTTTTGATCGAGCGTCTTCAATGAATCTCCACCGACACTCTTCATGCGTGGCCCATGACATGGACCGCAAGGCGACCGAGTATGCCTCGTCAACGCTCTCGGCCGAGCTGTGGTGAGCACATCGGGTGAAAATTCAGCGAATCAACAGACAGGAGAAGAGAATTGACAGTCATATGCTGCTGGCTCGATGAATCCTACGGTCGCAAGCGAATCACTGCGATCGCTGACTCTCGTGCGGCAACGAAGATAGACGGAAAGTGGAGGCCCCTGACCGAGGCGACGCAGAAGATCTTTCGCGTACGGGTGGCCGCTTATCCGTTGCAGCCGAAACCCCTTCGGCCTCTGCCGTGCAGGTGACAACAGCGACTTCTTCTGGTGTCAAGGCTTTGCGCTTTTTGCTCTCACCCACGGCAGGCGAGGATTTGCAGTGGTCCAACACCTCTCTCTCAACGGCGGCGACTCGCTCTTTGTGAGATGGCGTTCTCGGCGCCTTGTAGTCGAGAAGGTGTGCAATGTAGGCTGAAGTCATCGCCTCGCAGTACACGTCGATCGACGTTTGCTCCTCAGGTGCGGAGAAGGCGCAGGATGTGGCCGCTGCCAAAAGCAGCACCGGCAAACTTTTCAGATTCATTGAGTTCGTCAACTTTCGGCAGCGCCAAGTGGCGGCAACGTCCTGCGAAGTATGCCGGCTAAGCACGGCCATCCCGACTGGGATGCGCTGACAGGTGGACACTTATGGGACGTGGTCCGCCGGGAACTCGCCGTCATGCCGAAGACGCTTGATCGGCAGGTCGGGCGCGATCTCATCACGGCAGACGCGCTCCAGCGCTTCCTTGAATTCGTCCAGGCGGACCCGGTCGATGGTCATCCCCGCAGCCATAGCGTGGCCACCGAACTCCTTCAGGATGCCAGGGTGCTCGATGTTGATGCGGTCCAGCGCATGCTTCAGGTTTTCGCAACCCAAATTCTCCGGTTTCACGCATCAGCGCAGAGAGAGTGGAACCTCTAAATCTCAATCGCCCCCCCTGCTCGGCGGGGTCAAATAATTGGTCCGGTTCCGGGACTTAAAACCGCATCAGCGGGCCTCGCAAAGTTGTCCGCAATCCCCCGGATGTGGAATGAGGCCGGGGCTTTGAATTGGCTTCAATCGACCCGCAGCGCAGCGGCCCAATCGCGAAGTGAAACGACGCTCCAGCGCTTGGCACCAAGAACTGCCGGCAGGGATTCCCGATTACTGCGCAGCCGCGACCGAGTCATGCAAGGGTGGCGAAGAGGAGCACGGTGCCGGAAGCTCCACCTCACCTCCGTCACGGCCAAAGCCCACCCGCACACCATGTCACCCCCTTGGTTTGGCTCTCCCAGGTATTACTTTCGGCCGGAGGTTGTGGCGGTCGTTGAATGGTCCATGGAGCCGGACAAACGCCCTATTTTTAGATACCTTTAAGGTCGGTCAATGTCAACAAAAAATGCTCCCGGCTCCGGCAAAAAAAAGTTGTACCCACGTTACAACTACCCCAAGGTTGTCAACTTGACGTCTCGTGTTACCTGTTGAGTGGACCTCATCCGCTTTCCAATCAGGACCAGAAAGTCGATGACCTATTCAGTTTGGAATGTTGTCGGAAGTAGTTGCACTAGCACGATATGCCTAATTTCAGTTGATTCTCGTGTCGGATTTTCTATTTTCTCAATCGTGAGTGGCATCCGGCGACCAATTGTCACCAAATCATTTGTTTAACGACAGCAGTCCAACGACCGATATCTTTAATGCGCCTATCTGTCAACTTCGCCGCCAAGGAAATCTGATCTCGGTACCGACTCGGTACCCGCTCGGCACCGACTCGGTACCGACTCGGTACCGAGATTGCAGGTACGCCCCCTCACAGACCCTTCGGTACCAACTCGGTACCCACTCGGTACCCACTCGGTACCGAGTCGGCACCGAGTGGGTACCGACTTTGCAGATATGCCTCTTCGCAGAACTTTCGGTACCGACTCGGTACCGAGTGGGTACCGAGTCGGTACCTCAGCCAAAACGCGATTGGAAGGCGTGCAGCGCGCCTGGGAAGCGACTGGGCAGCCACCCTAAGTAGGCAGTGGCGTCTTCCGTTCAGCTTAAACGTTGAACGACGGCTCCAACGCTTTCACAACGACCGCTCTCGGTTATCTTCGGTCATGCATAGCGAAACGACGACTGGCAGATCCCGCTGCAAAGCCGCCCCCTTGGCACCTAGAGGTCAGCTTGAGACTGAACTCAGTCGATCGAGCAGCGCATGTCGACAGTCTGCTTTGGAAGATTTCGGCCGTTCCTCATTGGGCTACTGCCAACCAGGCTTAGCGCGCGACAGCGTCATCTGACTCAGTGCCTCATGAGTGGGGGCTACTTCGATGAAGTTGGACGGGCTGCCCCGCAAGGTGTCGACATGGATGTGCCATCGCCGGACCAACTCAGTGAGAAAGACCTCCTCAACCGGAGGCAATCCGTGTCTTGTGAATGTCACGAGTGGAGTAACCAAGTCGGTCGTCCATGGCGCCTCGCTCCAGAGGTTCGCTGTCCCATAGAAAACGCTGTTGATCGAGGAGAAATCACTCCCAAGCACCCGATGCAATATGTATGCAACGACGTCGTGATCTAAGCGAAAGTTGCCGTCATTGAACAAGATCAGCAAGCCCTTTGCATCTGGCATGCCTAAATGATGCTTGGTGGCCTTGATCTGCTTGTTCGCCTTCTTAATCAAGGTAGCGATCGGTGCCTTGTGTGCGTCAAGGAACTGACGCTGTAGCAACTCCGGAAAGTCCTTGGTATTTACTTTCACGGTGCCAAAAATTGGCCCTACAAGTCCCTCTTTAATTGCAGAGAGATAGAGACCTTCCAATTTCTCGTAAAGCGTGGGGTCGCTGGATTGATCCCGCGTCAGAACTTTCAACTCGGCGACGACGTTCTGTGGCTTGAAAACGTAGTCCGCGTTCGAGAAATCACGTTGCTGGGGCGCCAAGGAGTCTTCCACTACTATCCCACCGAACTCGCGCACAAAGCGTCCGAACTCTTCCTGTATATCGATGGGACGTGTTTCGCTTGACGCCCCTGTGGGCATCGACTGGTGATTGATGGACTTTCTTCTTTTCACACATTCTCCTTTCGCTGCGGGGCGTTCATCATGCCTGGATCCTCTGCATTCGAGCTGTTCATTTTGGTCGTGGCTGGGACGTCTGACAGCACTCAATCCCAAGCGCCGACTTCTCAATGTCTGCAACGTGGCGAAGATCGCACGTTTGCTGCGCAAGAGCAGCCGGCAGCAAGACAAGCTCCGGACCAGGCCTCCGTTTTGTATACCCGCTCAAGACTGACTGCTGGCGCTCGCGTTCCATAAGGCAGTGACTGCTGCGGCAGCAAGCGGTCGTTGATGACAGCTGGTTCGATCAAAGTCCAGTAGGCTGCCCCGATGTACGCGGCCACCAGCGCGGACACACGGGCCGACGGGCATCGCCCGGTGACCAGCAGCAGCCCCGTAGTTGCGACCACTTCACCCAGCCACTGCCCAGCACCTGCCCGGACCTTGCTGGACAACTGCAACACGGGCAGGTCGAACATTGCATTTGCAAGAGCCGCCCCGGTCATTCTGCTCGGCTACGTAGAGCCACATGGGCCGTGTGTCAAGAGCGACGCACACCCCGCTACACAACGAACGTGGATGACATTCCAGTTCCCCGAGCGCGATGCACGCTTTAAAACGCTCAAGTGGCTAGGTCAGTAACCACGTCACGAAGGGGTTGAAATGCGGCATGCGTAAAGTCGAAATAGTTTGCCTTTGCTGCCTCGCCGATCTTCAAGCCGGCTTCCGAAAAGGTCGATAACAAGCAATGTACGCGGGCCTTTGCCCAATCATTTGAACCAAATTTGGCAGGATGATTTACGCATTGCAAGAATGCATCGAGGCACGGTACTGTGGGGTGTGCAGCAAATGACTCCATTAGCAAATGCTCCAAGCAACCAATGTTGACCCCGCCGGGAATGAGCGAATACCTCACAGATGGATCCCCAGCGGCACGGACATCAGCGGCCAATGGCACAACTAATGAGACGGATGCCAGCGCAGCCTTAATAGCATCTTCCCGAGCTGCCGCATCAGCGTCACAATCCACCATCAAAGTTATTTTCTGCACATCCGAAAATCCGGGTGCCTTTTTTATCGCACCAAGCTTGGCCCCCAAGCCATTCACACCCATGATTTCGTGAATTTGCACGTCATCAACGCCCATGTGATCAAGCATCCGCAACATGAAATTGAAATCATCCTTGCCCTCGACAATCAAAAGCTTGGGTTTAATGAAGCCGCTTTGATTTTTGCCCATCACCGAACCTCCAAACCCATCTGCAATGCACTTTCAATCTCGGACTCGGAGTATGAAACGGCTTGCACGCCGACTCGCGTTCGCTCCAGCCGGACAAGAGCAACATCCTCAGAGTGGTTTGTTTGCTTCGCAACGCGTGTAAGGGCAGCGACACACTCCTCGCTATGTGTCGTGGCAATTATTTGAACATTAAATATTTCAGACGCCTTAATCAACGACCGCCAAAACGCATCTAGGACACTATGATGAAGGCCTGTTTCGATGTCATCGACGAGGACGCATCCTCCACGCGAAGACGCGGCCGCAAGTATCAATACTGCGACGCGTGTCACACCGTCGCCCATGACAGCCAGAGGAATCATTCTCCGCGTCGTTAGGCCAATGTCACCGTGGAGGGCTGGTTCGCCAGCGAATACCAACTCCACGGACTTTAGACGCGGCTCGATCTCTTGAAGAGCCTCCACCAGCAAAGCTGTTTTCCCTTCAACTTGAAGGCTGGCAAATTGAATTGCAGTTTCTTCCGAATTGAGCCCATGCCTCGCCAGCACCAGCCTCGTTTGAAAACTTACTATTGGCGGCGGAGGCACGACTATCGGTTTGCCGTCATCGTAATAGAGAAAATTCTTGACTGGCTTAGACCTTCTACCACTTAGATACTCCAACTTTAGGAATCTGGATGAAAGGCCATCGGGTGAAACTGGAATACTCCTCACTGACGAACTGAGCCCGGAAAGCTCAGACGGGGAATGAACGGTGGACAATATCAACTCGTGCTTATCCGATTTTGTTGACGGAGATCCATCCGCAATGACACCTTGCAAAAGGATTGGCTTTGAATCGTCGTAATTGTAAAACGTCGAAAGCCATGGGGAATCGCCATGTGGAGCCAAGTCAATTTTGAATTTACTCAACCCCCTCAGAGCATTGACCACCATCACCAAATTAGGATTTCGATGACCGGAATGAACGAAAATTGCTTCCAGCGTCGCGGTCTTCCCTGCATTATTTTTCCCAGTTATTAGCGTCAAACGAGCCAAACGCTCGATTGAACAGTTTTCCAGGCCGCGAAACCGAGTAATGCTGAACGACATGTACATTGAGAAGCTCCAGTAGAAGCACGAGGGAATCGGGGCAGAAGTTTGGACTGTATAGCATCGATGTGATCCGACGAAAGGGGTACAAACGCTCCACGCGCCAGCCTCTAACCCACTCAGCAACAGGTCGAACGCGACGACTACCAAGCGCCCGCCACCCCGCTGACTGAGGAACTGTTCTTGTCGGAGGGTCGAAGGCATCAAGAGACGGTCTACAGCCTAGGCGAGGGCAAGACACCCTAGTGTTGTCTTCCACTGAAAACTGACCCAGTGGGGGTGCGGACAAATACTTGGACTGGTTTATGCCGTAAGTCCAAGACTCTCTCGGTACTCGATGGGGCTGAGAGAGCCCAGAGATATCTTGATCCGCTTCTCGTTGTACCAGCGGAGGTAGGAGTCAATCACTTCAATGAAATGCTCAACGGTGGTGCTTCTCCAGTCCCGAGGGTAGAACAGTTCGGTCTTCAGTCGACCGAAGAACCCTTCGCAGGCCGCGTTGTCACCTGCGCACGGGCTCGGTGATAGAAGTACGAGCTTCGCGCAAGATCCAACTGCGCCAGGAGCTCTGGCAGGGCATAGAGCACCTTGAGGGCGTCAACCAGCAATGTCTTCTCCCGGTTGGTCAGGAGATGCAGATCGACGCCCAGGCCTTTTTTAGCAGTTCATTGGCCTTCTTCAAGAGATCGCGTTCGAGCTGCAGTTGGCGGATGTCGCGTTGCAGGGATTCGAGCTGTTGCTCCAGCTCCGCTCGCTCAGGTCATTGTGGTGAGTGGTTCTGGCGTTTCATGGATGCGGGCGCCTCGCGGCCGAGTAGCTGATTCTTCCAGTTGTACAGCGTCGGCCTGCATACGCCCAGCTTTTCTGACACGGCTTGCGCACCTTCCTGCCGCATAGCCCTCAGGCAGAGCCGAACGTCGTTCGTACTCACGGTGCCAGCTCTTCAGGGCATTCTTGGTTGGGTAACCGAGTTGACGGATGGTTGCCCTGATGCGCTTGTCCAGCTTGATGTAGAGCTGGACCGCTCGAATCCTGTCTTTGTACGAATACATGAACTACCTCCTGGTAGTCCAAGATTTCATCCGCCCCCCCCTCGGGTCAGAGATCAGTGGGATTCAACACAGCGCTGATAGAGCACCTGAATCGGTCGAATGCCAAGCGGCCGCGCGACGCCTCACTTCCCCTTCCTGCCTGAAGGGCGGAAAGCAGCGATTGCTGTCCGTCACGCATTTCGCACGGATGGCCGCTCAGGGCGGCCATAGCCGATCAAGCGTTCTCTGTAGCGTCGCCACGCGTTTCGAGAATATCGCCGGGACGTATCACGGGTACTATCCTGGACTGTGTAAATTTGATAGCGCGCTAAGCAAGGCGACGTTGCAGGCATTGCCGATTTGATTGGGTACCGAATAGGAGAAAAAGGCGTGGGGACAATACGGCGGTTAGTGCTCAAGAATTTCAAGCGCTTCAAGGCGCTGGAACTGGAATTTGATCCGGAGTTAAACATCCTTGTTGGCGGCAACGAAGCCGGCAAAAGTTCCGTGCTGCAGGCCATGGACATGGTGCTGAGCGCCAGTCGCAGCAAGGTCGAGGGCATTGGGCTCGAAGCGCTGTTCAATGCTGATTGCATCGCCGAGTTCCTCGCCGGCGCCAGGAGGGTCGCCGACCTGCCCGAACTGCTGATCGAGATCTACTTCGATGACCTACCCGGCCGCCACGACTTGGATGGGCGCAACAACAGCAAGGGCGCCGACCACCTAGGCATCAAGATGGTGTGCAAGCCGGTCGACGAGTACACGAAGGAGATCCAGGCCATCCTCGCGGAGAAGCACGACAACTTCCCCTTCGAATACTACGGCGTGCAATTCCTGACGTTCACGGACGAGGCTGTCTTTCCGTACAAGAAGCCATTGCGGCACCTGCTAATCGACAGCTCGCTGATCAACAACGAGCACGCCACGCGCGAGTACACGCGCTCGATGTATGCCACGCATGCGAGCGTTGCCCAGCGCAACCTGCACGGCTTCGAATACCGCAAAGCGAAGGCGAAATTCAAGGACGACGTCTTCAAGACGATGAACGATGGGTTGGACGCCTACAAGTTCGATGTCAGAACCAGCCCGAAATCCAGCGTCGAGACCGACATCATCATCACCGAGGACGACATCCCGGTGGACAGCAAGGGTAAGGGCCGACAGTGCTTCATCAAGACCGAGTTCGCGCTGCGTAACCGGGAGCATGCACTTGACGTGCTGCTGCTGGAGGAGCCGGAGAACCATCTCAGCCAGGTGCATATGCGCAAGTTGATCGAGCGTATCCGCGCCTCCGTCAAGAAGCAGCTCTTTGTCGCGACGCACAGCAGCTTCATCGCCACGCGGCTGAATCTCCGGAAGGTCTTGATCCTGAGCGAGGAAAACCCGTTGTGGCCGGCCAGCTTGAAGGATCTCAGCGCGGGAACCGCCGAGTTCTTCATGAAAGCCCCAGACAACAATGTTCTGGAGCTAGCCTTGTGCAAGAAGGCGATCCTTGTAGAGGGCGACGCGGAGTTCATCCTCATGGAGGCACTCTACAAGATCAGCGCACCCGGATGCAGCTTGGATGCCGACGGCATACATGTGATTTCGGTCGATGGCACAAGCTTCAAGCGCTACCTCGAACTTGCCAAGCTGCTAGGCATCAAGGTGGCAGCGATCCGCGACAACGACAAGGACCATACAGCCAACTGCGTCGCGAACTATGTGGACCACGTGTCGGCATCCATCCAGGTCTTTGCGGATCCGGACAACACCCGCCATACATTCGAGGTCTGCATGTACCAGGACAACCGGGCTGCCTGCGAGGATCTGTTCGCGGCGGGCCGCAAGACCCTAAGCGTTGAGGGCTACATGCTGAAGAATAAGACCGACGCCGCGTTCCAGCTGCTGGAGAAGAAAGGCGCCGCGCTGGCAGCCCCGGGCTATATCCAACAGGCGGTGACGTGGATAAGAGCGTAGTCTTTTCGGTCGCCGGATCGGGCAAGACTACCCGCCTGGTCTCTGCGCTGGACGAAGTGCGGCGCTTCCTGCTGGTCACGTATACCGAGGCCAACCACGACAACCTGCGCGCCAAGGTCATTGAGCGCTTCGGCTACTTGCCGCCCAACGTCGCGATCTACACCTACTTCAGCTTCTTGCACAGCTTCTGCTACCGGCCCTTCCTGCGCTCCATGAAGGACACGCGTGGCATCACCTTCAATGCGCCCGACCGATTTCCCGTCTACCCCTTGACAGATGACCGGCGCTACATGTCGCTTGGTCGGTGGCTCTATGCGAACCGCCTCGCGAAGTTCATCGAGCAGTCCGGCCTGGTCGGTGCGGTGGTGGCCCGTATTGAAAAGTACTTCGACGTCTTCTTCGTCGACGAGGTCCAGGATTTCGGTGGGCATGACTTCAATTTTCTGTTGGCCATCAGCGCAGCCCACGTGAACATGATCTTCGTCGGCGACTTCCATCAGCACACCTTCGACACGAGCCGTGACGGCAACGTCAATGCCAATCTGCATGAGAACTACGATGCCTACAAAAAAAGGTTCGAGCGAGCTCGACTGAGGGTCGATACCGACAGCCTCAAGCGCAGCCACCGCTGCAGCAAGAGCGTGTGCGACTTCATCACTGAGAAGATCGGTATCGACATCCAGGCGCATGACGAGCGGACCAGTGCTGTGCGCTTCGAGGACGACCCGCCAGCGGTTGCGGCCCTCTACCGAGATCCCGAAACGGTCAAGCTGTTCTACAAAGAGCACCAGAAGTACGGCTGCTTCTCCCATAACTGGGGCGCATCCAAGGGCATGGACCGCTATGAGGACGTATGCGTAGTACTGAATCCTGGCAACGTGAAAGCTTGGAATGCCGGCAGCTTCCGAGACATCAACCCGGAGACGCGCAACAAGCTATACGTCGCCTGTTCCCGCGCAAGAGGCAACCTGACGTTCGTTCCGGAGTCCCTGCTGAAGGGCTACAAGCGCTCCTGACAGCATTTCGTTGGAGGCACTTAAATTGCCGGTTTAGCCAATGCCGATTCGACGATCCTTCGTGACTTATGGCGACAGGGTGAGGTGCCGGTCGTTTTCCGACTGGAGCGGCCGGCGCCACCACTGGAACAACAAACCGTGGATACGTGGCGATCAAACCATGAAGCCCGTATGGGACGCCGAACACGAGTTTTGCGGCCGAGGGGCGGCGGAGGCAGGAAGCTGCCTCTGGCCGGCGCTCATTTCCGGGGTTAAGCGAATATCCAAACCGGCATACACTGCCTGGGACTCGCGGCCCTTCGAATCCGCGCTGCTACGTCTTCTCCCGATAACTGACGCGGGCATCTGCTTGGTCGATCCGGAAGAAATTTGCGCCATTTGCGTCGTATGGATTTGGCAGCACCACTGCCTCGGGAGCCGCAGACAGAGCGTTCTTGACGTGGATCAGGACAAATCGCCCGCGTTGCCCTTTCCTTCGGGTCGCAAGATCCATGGCCAGGGCGATCTCGGAGGATCCAAGCGTAAAGGTCGAGGCGTCTCCCGCGCTTGCCTTGACCTCGACCTTGTACGAGCGCCCTGCCGACGTGAAGGCGAAGTCGCAGCCCGCGCCGTCGTCAAACGGATTGTCTTGGAACATTTGGCGGCTGTTGGACGAAATCCAGGACGATGCGGTCACGACATCGTTTCCGTACTGGTGACGAAGCATCTCGAAGACAAAAATTTCACCTGCCAACCCGATCAGTTCATCAACCGCTTTCGGTTGCCGCTGCGGAGGTCTGGTCGGCTTGGGCGGCGCGGTCTCCTTGCGCTCGCGCGTCCTCCCTGCATAGGCGGGCACCAACTCAGCTGATTTGCTTAAGTCCATAGGCGCATCGGCTGCCAGCTTTTGGAACTCAATGCGCTCCTTTAGGAAGTGCCAGAGGCGAGATCGGTTGTCGTCCGAGGCATCGAAGTCTTCTCCGCAGACTTGCACGATGTGGCGCCTTCGCAAGGCCTCGGCACGTTGGGCAGCAAGGCGGTTTTTGGCGTCATCAAGATCTTGGTCCGAGATCCCTAATGCGGAGCGCAGAGCCGCAAGATTCGCAGATGCTTGAACTGAGGTGAAGAACTGCGGTGGCGTTTTCAGAACAGGAGCTACCTCCCGCAGGATGGAGAACAGGTCAGCTTCCGTCAACGACTGGCTGTACACCCTATCCTCGATCAATTCTTTCCCTTGCTCGATGAGCTCTTCGCGGAGACTCCGCCAATCGCCGAAAGCGAAGCTGGCCCCACTCTTCACCCACCAGGCCTGCCGGAGCTGATCAAGACCCTCACACACCGCCGCAAGGGCTTGATGATTGGATCTGAGGCGTTCGTCCGGATCAGTCGCCAAGTCTAAGCCAAGGGCGATGAGTCCGCTGCGCAGGCTGGCTACATCATCGCTTTGCTTCAAGACGCCCGCAATCTCGATGCCGCCCGGCCAGTCCTTCACCAATCCCGCGACCAGCCCCATCGCTGTTGGAAAGTCGATCTCCCAACGCTCCAGGCTCATATTTAAGCTGCCGCTTGCCAAGGCTTCGTATCGGGCCAGCATGTCTTTGTACGAAAGACACTGAGGCTCGCGTAGCAGATGCGCCGAAATCCGCTTAGCCAGACCGCGCGCCTCTTCAAGGTGTGCCCTGAGCTGCTGCAACCATTCGCGATTTTCCAGCGTTACCCGACTTAACCGGGCAAGCGCTGCATTCCATGAAGGCAACTCGAAGCGGGGACCCAGCTTCCTCGACAACTTCGAACCGAATTCGAAGGAGTCGCGGCACTCCGAGGCCAGTTGGACGACGTCACTTGCCGGCAAATCGACGGGCGCGATGGCCGCCACCGCAGTTGCAAGTTCTTCATCTGTGTCCGCAGATAGGAGCCCCGCAAAATCACAGGCAGGCTCCAGTACTTCACAAAGCACTTGCAGCAGCCGGGCGGAGTGTCCAACATCTCCTCGCAGATGTTGCCTAACAGCCTCAAGTTGTTCGACTGAGATCTTGAGTGTGGCGAGCGCGTCGAGCAGGTTTTCCGGGGGGACAGCGATGCTCGATTGCTGTCCGAGCAGGATGCGCAGCGGCAGTTCTAGATCGTCGCGCTCGATTGACTGCGCTAAGGCCGTGGCAATGGCCGCCGGTTGGCGCCTTGCGGGCTCGGACACGAGAAGTGTCTTTCGGCTCAGGTCCCAGTGCGCAGGCACATCGGTTCTCATCACCTCGACATCACCACTCATCACCAGCAACTCGATCCGATCGACCCAGTCGACATGCATCTCTCGCATGCGATCGAGGCGTTCACGAAAGGTCGGCGCATGAATGCCGCGAATCTGTTGATAGAAGGCGACCAATGTCAGCAGGGGTGCGGTCAGCCAGGACAGTGGGCTTTCGGACAGCGGTCCAGCCGAGCTGCCGTCCCACGCTGCTCCGTCGACCAGCGGCACAAGCTTCAACTGCGACGTTGGCACCACGCGCTCACCGTAGGCCGATCTGAACCAATCTCGGAGCGCTATGGCATCTTGGGGATAGAGCGTGAGGACGCTGACACCGAACTGTTCCAATTCTGATGCGAGTGTCCCCAGGTCCGGCAGGTACACCGCAGCACCTTCAGTCATGGCATGTTGTTGGAGAGGTGTTGTCTTTGACCGGACGGGCAAATGATCCAGGGCTGGTTGGTCGGCTCGCGGCCGGAATCGATGCCAAGCTTCGCGAATCTGACCGAGCAATACGTTTGGCTCCGGTGCAACCTCACTGTCGATAGCCGAAATAAGTTCGCACAGCAGCTTTGGGTCATTCGTCTCGGAGTGCAGATCTAGGTAGGACATGCCCAGCTGGTGGACACGAGATGCAAGCTCCGGTTTCGTGTCGAATCGACGGGCGAGTGTGTAAGGAAGAGCACGAAGATGCGCGAAATGTGTGCTCCGTCGGGCGATCGCATCAGCCGGTACGTGCCATCGTTCGGAGGGCCGCGACCAGTGGATTGTGTCTTTGTCGCCAGGCACAGCGAGCCACGCCCGCGTCCGCAGAAAGTACCTCAGCGGACTCACACCTGACCTCCGATCAGCCTGCCCTCCTCGCTTCGAAAACGTCAAGGGTTCCAAGCCATCTGCCCACTGCGGCAGGCTGTGCAGAATGAGTTCGCACAACGCCTCACGTGCAGGGTGGTGCAATTGCGCACCGGCCATACCGGGGAAGTGCTGAATCGGTCCGACAACATATGGCTGAAGGCTCATGAAGCCGCCCCGAACGCTAGCGTCGATGTGCTTCTTGAACTCAGCCCAGAACTCTGCACCAAACCCTGGCGGAACGACCGATGGCAGATCGAAGCTGTACACCGATGCGTTGAATTGGCTTGACCAGGTCTCGGGCCGGAGGGCCTCCAGTCTCAGGCCATCGAACACACCGCCCCTGCGCAGCAGGTCCCGCGACGACGTGCCCAGGCCATCCCACGCGGGGTCATCAGGTGGCATCAGCAACAGGTTGCGCGCACGATCGGCGGCGGAACTTGGTACTGCGTCAAGGTAGGACGCAAGCAGATCACCCGCGGTTTCCGACCAGCCGGCCCCGAAACTCGCCTCCGACATCGGAAACCAACCACCACGGCATGGCACGGGAATCGGTCGAAGCAGCGCCATGATGGCATCCGACCCGCGGTCCCGCGCGATGGCGCTCCGGATCATGCTGAACGCCCACCGCAGGATGGCCAGACATCGCTCTGCGTCTGGCCCCTTCAGCTTGGCAGGCAGTTCGGGCGTAGCGTCTTTCAAGGTACCTGCGAAAATGGCTTCCAGGCGAAACTGTGTGACGAGGCCGTCCGCCAGATACATGCGGACAGGTGTCTGTCGAGCAGGACGGCTGTCAGTGTCGTAAACGGTGATGCCCTCGTGCAAGAACGCCACCATTGACTGGAGGCTGGTGGGAATGTCGACCGGCGCTCCCTCGCTGCCGATGTCGCTGTCATCTGCAGTTCCTTGACGCGGGACGAAGAACACCCGCTTGGCGCCGCTCGCAGAGTGCAGTTGGCCGTCATTGCCCAGGATCACCGGGTGCCTGGCCAGTGCCTCCTGCCCATGCGGCAACAGCAGTGCCACGTCGTGCCAGAAGGCGTTCCAATCACCGCCCTCTCGGAGGATCTCATCGGCAATCCTCGCCACCGTCGACGCCACTTGATGCGACGTGGCTGCACCGCGCAAACTGGCCAACGCAACGATCTGGCCACGACGCGATGCCAGGCCGGGGTGGAAGATGTCGAACGTCGCGTGCTTGCGGAGAAGCTCCTCGTCGATGAGCCGTGTCCGACCTGTGTCCGGTACGAGTGCCGTCGCGCCCAGCTTGCGCCAGCCGCCATCAGCCAAAGCGAGTGCCTCATCGTCGACCGAAGCCTTCGCACGCTGGAATGCTGCCTCGACGAGCTGAGTCCATCGCGACGATGCCGCAGCATCGTCGCCGTATGGTGCCAGCATGTCGACAATCATGCGGGCTTCGTCCAAGTGCTTTCCTGCCAATTGCCTCCGCACGACCTCCACCACAACGCTGGCCGCAGTATTCAGTAGCCGGCGGTTATACCCGTCGTTGAACGAAATATCGGTTCGACTCATGTTTCCGAAGAATGGCGCGTTGATGTGTACCGCACTACCGGTCGGAATTCCGGTTGGCAGGTATATGCTGAAGGCACCCGCCTCCGGGGCGTTGGCTTTCCTAACCGCGACTGAAACGGAAACATCCTCGATTTCCGGCCACCGGCCCGGCAGCGCCTTCACTGCTGCCCGAAACTCCTCGTTCGTATCGGCGATATGTATCTGTCGAGTCCACATTTCATAGTCGCAGTAGTCCTTGTCGCTGTCAGTCAGCCGGACCGTTCGGTGTGCCAGCGCACCGATTCCCTGTGTTGACTCGCGGGAGATTGCCCGATCGACTGCAGCGGCGCCGGCCATTTCCAGGACTTTCACCCGATCGAGGAACAGCAGCGTGGTCCGGCTCAACTGCGCCATATGCTCGCGCACCAGTTCCGCAGCCGCGTCCGACTTCAGCGGCAGCCGAATCACAGACATGAACCCTCGTGCTTCAAGCGCTGTGACGGCCGAGCTCTGCACTTGGCGACGGGGTACGGGTAGCAGATAGGGCGAAAGGAATCGAGTCTCCGCCGCCAGCCAACCGGCTTCGGCCGCTTGCACGCGAGAGCGAAACTTCTCCAGCAGAGCCTCGGCCCAGTCGACGATCGGCTCCCCTGTCACCGGTGATACTGGTACCGGTCCACCGACGGCCAGCGTCTCCATCGGCTTCCTCAAGGCCTGAATGACCTCGGGTTCGAAGGCGAAGCAATAGCCGTCGAACCGGGTACTGGCCGGGCTTGCCCGGGAGTAGACCTCCGGTCTGTCCGACACCTCGAGCACGCTCCTGAAGCCAAGCCCTTTATTTCCGATGCTCTTCTGAGGGTCCTTGTCGCTCTGGCCCAGCTGCGAAAGCCGTTCGAAGTTGGATCGGGTAAACGGTTGCCCATCGTTGGCGACCAGCAGCGTTCCATGCGTCGAGTCCTTCAGATCCAGCACGATGGCGATTCGCGCAGGCTGATCTGTCGCGGGCTTCTCGTGTAGCGCGTCGTGGGCGTTCTGAATCAGCTCGATCAGGAACCGGCCATGGTATTGGTGCTCAACCTGTTCGGTTAGGCTGTGCAGGCTACGGTAGTTGGAAACCTCTTCCGCCACCTCGAAGAGAAAGGTCCGGATCTTCGCCGCCGTCAGGGCTTCCACATGCGATTGGGGATCGTGTCGCGGACCTACAGCTTCGTCTTTGGTTGCGATCATCAGTCCCTCTTCGTTTTCCTTTCGGCCATCTTAACGGCGCGCGCCAACTCCCCATGGGAACGTGATGGCAGGTCTGATTTCCCTCGTCCCAATCACTAGAGCCCGTGAAGCGTAAACGGGAATTTTGTGTGTGGCCGCAGGCCGATGACTGCTTGTTGGCCGACACCGAACATCCAGCCCGCGTCGGCGACCGGCTGCATCCGCTGCAAAGCCGAAGACCAAGTTCAGGGACAGCTCTAGACTGGTCTTGGACGTTCGTAGAGAGGGCCCGAGCATCCGCTGCGTCTGCTTACGCGACACCCGACGGGGCGTTCAGCGTGTGCATTGCCATCATGGTGGGTCTAGGCGAGCTTGTACTGGGCTGGGCCACAAATTGCGAAGCCAAAGGATACAGGACATGAACATTGAGACCTATGCCGCCGGTGGACGGCAGCGCTACGTTGAGCTTGCGGAGACCATCGCGTCAATCCTGCGGGCAGCTGTCGACCGGTCGGGCCAAATGCGACTGCAAGAAATTCAGCGGCGGGCCAAGGATGTTGACTCCCTGCGGAAGAAGATCGCCAAACTCACAAATCCACCAACTGACGTGGCACTTGCAGTCAAAGATCTAGGAGGGTGCCGCCTTGTCTTCTACACAAACGCTGATGTATCGGTTTTCTTGAACGCTAGCATCATTCATGACAATTTCGAGGTTGACTGGGACCGCACCAAGATTCATCACCCGACCAGGGATGAGCCAAGCTCTGGCGAGCTGTTCCATTCACACAACTACGTTGTGCGTCTAAAAGAGCCACGTGTGGACCTTCCGGAGCACGAGCACCTGCGCGGACTCTGGTGTGAGGTTCAAGTGCAGACAACGCTCAACCATGCCTGGTCTGAGATGGCTCACGACACCATTTACAAAAAGCCAGAGCTGAACGGATTCGGTGCTTTGCTAATGAAAAGCATTGACGAGCGTATGACGAACATCATGCGCGACTACCTACTCCCTGCGGGCTTCGAGTTTCAGAAGGTCGTCGCAGACTTCGAACGCCTGTCTGCCGGCAAGGAGCTCTTTGACAGCAAGCCACTTTTGGCGCTAAAGCAGAGCACTGACAACAACGAGCGTTACGAAATCCTGTCCCGTTTCCTAGATACCGTCCTGCCACATTACGACGACATTGATGGAGCTCAATCAGAAATCCGAAATGCCATGGTCGACGTTGTCCTGGTCAGCAGGGGCTGTGTACCGAAAGCCATTGAAACGCCATACGGAACCTTGCCAGGGAAATCAGCAGAGGACGTAACGCGTCGAGCCCTGGAGGTCATCGATCGGCTTCGATATTTGGGCGAAGACGCAACGCGCCTGACATGGCGGTCTCTATGCGCCATCTTTCCTAGCGCTTCCTCCGACCTGGAACGCAATCGCATTCTTGACTCAGTCCATGGACTGGCGAAGAACAACCTGCGCGTATGGGAGGTGGCGGGTCCTGTTGTCCAGGAGGTCTTGACTCAGGAACTAGAGGCACTTTCAATAAACGAGCGCCTGACTTTGCGTCCCGTCGTCATCAAGGCGATCGCGGCCATGCAGGACCTTGAGGCCGAGTCATCCTCATTTGAAGGCGACACGTGGACACTGAGTCGCTGCGTTGTTCCACATTCACCCGAGCTGGAGTCCATCCGAGCGCGCTGTTTTTCAGTCTTGCGTGCAATGCTTTTGGCCAGCAATACCGACCCAGAGAAGAGGGAGGTCATTTCATGCCTTCGGCGAGGTGGCCATTTGGCACGTCAAGAAGCTCCTGAAGCAACCGTCGCGATGGCGATTCGTGATACTGCCCAAGTCACTGATTTGCTCGCCGAGATGGCTTCTGAGCTGAGCTTTGAATTGCGCCAGGAGATTGAGCACGACGCGCTTTGGGACTTTCGGCGCTACGTGTCGACTGACCCCCATGAGCCTGCTTGCGCTAACGCGGCAGCGTGTGAGGCCATAAAGAGTTCCCTCCAGCGCCTCCGTGCCGCACTTAACCATGACGAAGAATTCCAGATCTTCAAAGTCCTGGTGGGCTACAACTCCGTGTTCGAGCCCGCGTGGGATGACCCTGAGTTCGAGGTGGAACGCTTCGACGAGCATCGGAAGCGGGAGCGTCGCGCCATTATTGCTCGCATAGATCCAGGCGATACGGCCAAGTGGAGGAAAACGCTTCTTCGATGCGCTAGCACCGATGCCACCGATCTGGCCACCCTGCCGCCTTTCCATATCTTTATGCGAGAGCTGGGCGAGGCGCGGCCCGATATGGCGTTGGCTTTCATACGGGAGGAAGAACCTCGCTGGAAGCGCTTCTTGCCTGATTTGCTCATTGGAGTGGGAGCGAGCGGGAGGTCCGCTCACCTGCACAGTATCTTGAGCGCGTGGGTGAATGCTGGTAGCAATCTTGAAGCCGTCGTTCAATATTTAGAAGCTTCGGACGCGGTCGACATAGAGCTGCTCAGCCGTGCAACCCGGAAAGCGATAGCAAAGGCCGATGCCGTGGGCGTCTTGTCTGCGGTGTCGGCCATCAACAAACATCATCGGCAGGCCCGGGGTGACCTTTGGGCTTTGTTCCTGGATGCAGTGTCTTACCTAGCTGGCGAAGGCGATGAGCGATGGATTCGTTGTCTCCGGCCAATCAAGCGCGAGGAGAGCATCCTCAAGGACCTGTCAGAGGCGGATGCGAGCTCTATCTTGAACCAACTTTCGGCGTTTCAGAGGCTCGACTTAAAGGCTGAATCGCTGCTGGCCGTCATAGCGGCCGACTGGCCTAGGTTGGTAGTTGACTATCTAGCTCAGCGAGTTCGGAACGGGATCGGCAAGAGCCGAAGCGACTTCGAATCGCTTCCGCTACGGTTTCATCTTTTGCAGAAGATACTGCCATCTGAATCAGAGTATCTGTTGACTGCTGGAAGAGCGCTTTACAAGGAAGACCAGACGCTATTTACCTATCGAGGTGCACTGTTGGTTAGCAACGTCTTTCCAAAGTACGTGCGGGAGCTTAATGATGCACTGGCCCGGCTCTTAGAGGTCACAGGCTCGGACGATGACCTTCAGTACGTCGCGCTGCTACTGGGCAAGTTCAAATCTGACCCTGCCATCTATGGCATGTGCATGGAAATCGTGGCGAAAACTGACGCCGAAGAGGTCCTGAGTGAAGTGCGGTCTTCAATGACTTCGTTCGGCGTCGTAGGCGGAGAGTATGGCCACGCGAACGCTACTCAGAGAGTCAGAGACGGGATTCAGCCCTGGCTCGAAGATGCGCGTCCTAGGGTCAAGGCGTTCGCAAAGTCGTTTGCGCACCGACTCGAGCAGAGTGTCGCGTCTGAGAGGCGCTCTGCTCAGCTAAGACACGAACAGCGCAAGCGTTCTTGAATCAGGCTTTCGCACGTCTCGGTCATCGCACTTGATTGCTGCTGCGAACGGCTGCTCTTTGTCAACCAGCGTGAAGTGCAAGTTTCTAGTCGAAGGACCGCAACCGCTGCGCAGCCGTCCTTCAGTTTTCGAGTACCAGTGCACCCGTTCAGCCTTAAGCCGACTTCCAAGTGATGTAGGCTTTTGCATGGACGGCCTCTCCGCATACACGTGTCGCCCGAACTTCACCTTTGACGTTTTCCCCTCTCAGGTTCCGGCGTTGAGATCAGCAAGTGCGCAGGAAACTGCCGCATGAACTCCATTGAGCGCGCAGCCGGTCCTTCGAGCCAGGCGTCGTACTGGTCGGCATGCAGGATCACCACCATGCGTTTCGTCCTGGGGCTTGTGGAAATGCTTGAACAACTCATGGTCGTCGGCGTTGACCGTAAGCATCGTGAAGCTGAACACCTCATCTCCCGTTGCCTTGCGATTGCTGGTCCACAACCCGGCGATCCCCATGGGCAGGCCATCCTTGCGCTGGATGCGTGTAGCCACCGCCACACCACTTCGCCAGTCAGGCTCGTAGATGTACTCCACCGGGATCACACAGTGCTGACCGTTGCGCCAAGCATCCCGAAAACTCGGCTTCTCAGCCACAGTCTCTGAGCGGGCGTTGTAGGTCCGCCGGCCGAAGCTGAGTTCGCCCGCCCAGTGCGGGATCATGCCGAAGAGCCCGGCCTTGACCTCGCGCGGGGGCACTGCCTCGTCGCCAACGTCCTTGTGTGGATGCCGGCGGATGAAGGGGGCCTCATAGATCGGCCAGACCTCGGCCTTCACCGTGGGCGGTGGCGCCTCGACGCCGAAGTACAAGCGCAGGCGCTCCGTGCTGGTCACGGCCACATAGTTGGAACACATGGGGAATTCTGGTCGGAAACGGTCCATCAACGTATACTGTACGCATGAACAGTATTTGTGCCAGCTCTACGCCCGTGCCCTGTTTGGCGTCACCGCTGGAGCTGCCCATGCCTGTGGCGCCTGTACGAGCTGGGTTTCCGTCGCCAGCCGAGGACTTCTCGGTCAACCGGCTGGACCTGACACAGATCCTGGTCACGCACCCCCAGGCAACCTTCCTGCTGCGTGTGGCAGGCACCTCCATGCGGGATGCAGGCATCGACGACGGTGACACACTGGTGGTGGACCGCGCCATCAAACCCTACCATGGCCAGGTGGTCGTGGCCGTGGTCGATGGCGAGTTCACGGTTAAGTACCTGCACCAACGCGCCGGGCGGGTTCGCCTGAAGGCGGCCAATCCCACGTTTCCTGACATCGTGCCCCGGGACGGTCAGACGATCGAAGTGTGGGGTGTGGTCAGTTCCTGCATCAAGCGCTTCGCCGTCTGACTCCCATTCAACCGATGCGAGCGATGCGGCCATGTACGCCCTGGTAGATGGCAACAATTTCTATGTCTCGTGCGAGCGGGTGTTCCGGCCCAGCCTGAACGGCCGACCTGTCGTCGTTCTCTCCAACAACGATGGCTGCGCCATAGCGCGCTCCAACGAAGCCAAGGACCTGGGCATCAAGATGGCCGCGCCCTGGTTCGGGATCAAGCACCTGGAGCAGGAAGCGGGTCTGGTGGCCCTGTCGGCCAACTTCACGCTTTACGGTGACATGAGCGACCGGATGATGAGCCTGGCCGCTGGCCTGGGCCCGACCCAGGAGATCTACTCGATCGACGAGAGCTTCATTGGACTGCAGGGTGTGCGCGGCGACCTGATGAAGCGGGCCAGGACGGTCCGTGAACGCATCCTGCAGTGGGTCGGAATCCCCTGCTGCATCGGTATTGCGCAGACCAAGACACTGGCCAAGCTGGCGAACCACATTGCCAAGACCGCAGAACGCAAGCCAGGCAGCTATCCCAGCGAGTTGACACAGGTCTGCAACCTGGCGACTTTGCCTGCGCAAGACCTGGAGGACGTGCTCCGGGCTACCGAAGTGGGTGCCGTCTGGGGTGTGGGGCCCAGGATCGACAAGCAACTCCAGGAGGAAGGCGTGCGCACCGTCCTAGACCTGGCTCGCCTGGACCCAGCCACCATCCGCCGCCGATGGGGCGTCACGCTGGAGCGCACGGTCAGGGAGCTCCAGGGGCAGGCCTGCATTGAGCTCGACGATGCGCCGGGGCCCAAGCAGCAGATCGCCTGCACACGTTCTTTTGGCAAGCCTATGCACGAGCTGGCGCCTCTCATCGAAGCGGTGAGCGAGTTTGCGGGGCGGGCTGCCGAGAAGCTGCGCTCGCAGAAGAGTCTGGCCACCGAGCTGCTGGTCTTCATGCACACCTCGCCTTACCGGCCCGGACCGCAGCTCTCCCGCAGCGTGGTGGTACCCCTGCGCCGGCCCACCGATGACACGCTGGCACTGGCTCAGGCGGCGGCCGACGGCATGCGCTACATGTACGTGCCGGGGTACCGGTTCATCAAGGCCGGGGTCATCCTGGTGGACCTTCAATCGGCGGATGTGTTGCAGCGCGAGTTGGACCTGGAGACACCCGCGGAAGACGAACCGAAGCGGAATCGCTCACAGCTCATGGGTGCGATGGATGCGATCAACGGGCGATACGGCAAGGGCACGGTACACGCTGCCTCCACAGGAAAAGTCGGTCCTAAGCGGGTGTGGGGCATGAAGCAGGAGCGCCGCACGCCGCAGTACACGACACGGCTTGAGGATGTGCCGGTGGCGAGAGCGTGAGCAGAGCCTATTCTCATACTCGTCCGGCGATCGGAGCGGCCTACAGCAACGTCCGTGCCCGCATGCTGATGGACGACCCCTGCGCCATCGTTTCCTTTGAGACCGAAATTGCTCCAACGCTTAGCCTTGCTCTCAGGCAGTCTACTGAGACTCAAGTGCATCGCTGCTATCGGCGATATGCAAAGCTGCCCGAAGGAATGCGCGACGACGAGAGTCTTGTCGCTGGGCAAGCCAACGTGAACGCCGCAGCACTTGCGTTCCGCGACGTCGTCAATGCCGATGCGGACTTCGTCGCCTACAAGGTGCTCGTTGGATTTGACTGCGTGTATGCGCCTGCGTGGGAGGATGGCAATCGCTGCGCAGCCGTCCTTCAGCCTTCGAGAACCAGTGAGCCGGCTCAGTCTGCAGCTGTCGTTGACACGTGTGCATTGCGCCAAGACTTCGCGCCTTGTTTCAACACGCCTGCGCAGTGACCAGCCCTTTAGTACACATGGAGTGCAACGACCTAGCTTGGCCTAAAAAACCCTTTGTCGCTCTATTTCCCTATTCATGACCGCAGCAAGCATCCGTCCTCGCACATCGGTCATCTCACCCATGATTTCATGAAGTGAGGCCCCTACCTTTGATGCAAATTCCTCGAAGGATTCGAGAGAGCCCCACTCACCGGTCACCGCCTCAGCCGGATCCATCCACGCAATCCGTCTGCGTCCTAAGCCCATCAGAATTTCTTCCATATGCGCTGACTCAACGTCGCGCTGAATGACATCATTCTCGATGACGAAAAACGGCTGTTTAACACGCAGGGAATCCCACGAAGAAAACCCTCTCACTCCAGGCATTCCGCCAGCAACTTGACCTTTACGAACAGCTGCGGCCATTGAATGAGTTACCCGAGTCGACCTTAGGTAGTCCAACAGGTCTGCCCGAAAATATCTGCACTTTTGATTGGTGCCCTTCGAACCGAGCCTTCCCGACTGGAGGTACACAGGACCTGATCCATCTCTGCGCATTCTCTCAAGGGTAGAGAGTGAGATGCGCAGAAATATTGCGGCCTCCGAAGATGTAAGTGGGGCATCTGCAGGCAACAAATGCACCCGCTCCAGGGCACTGAGTTCGGAGAGCTGCGGAGATTGATTCATTGGTTGGTGTTGACGAAATAAAGCACAGCGATGTGAGTGCATATCGACGCCTCCACCCAAAACTAAAGGGGATCAACCTGCTTTCGAGGACGCCCCGATCTTGCTTTTACGGGGCGGCAGACGTGCGGCTCAGGCGCGGCCAGCGGTGGCCAATCCAAAGGCTTGAGAGCGTTGTAAACGTTCGGCGCCCTCACTAGAATCGCCTGTTCAATCTTGACCATCCACTCTCTCAGCAACTTCCATTCCGCCTTCGTGTACGTGTCTGTGACGCTGGAGCTCGCATGATTGAGCAGGTGCTTCTTGATAGATTCGGGCACGTCGATGGACGTCATCACAGTTCCAAATGATCGCCGTAGATCATGGCGCGACAGCTTTTCGACATCAATCTCTTCACGAATTGCGCCGAGCAAATCTGTGGCATCGGTGTAGTGCCCCGTTTTTGAGAAACGGCTGCGCGCCGGGAAAACATACTTGCGCGACTTGGCTCCAAAACCTCGCTTCTCTGCTTCCAACGCGGCAGAGGTTTCGCGCAATCGCAATAGGTTTAACACCATCGGCGTGATCGGGAGTCTGTGATCAAGCGTGTTCTTCGTGCGGTAAAAGAAAACATATGGACCGTAGCGCTCGTGATCGTCTAGCCAGACGTGACTCGTCGCCTTCTTAGACACGCCGGGTTCGCCATGCTCAGTCAGTAGCTCTCCCCAACACAAGGGAGCGTGTTCCGACTGGCGACACCCCCACAGGAGCATCAACATCAAGTAGTGAATACCAGTCGCGTTGTCATTCGTCAAACGCTTCGACCAAGCTGCTTCCAGGAAGGCGCCTAGCGTGCTTCCAGGCTTCAACGGATTTCGTTTGCTCTGCTCTTCACGCTCCCGGTTCTTCTGCGTTTGGGTGCGGTAATGTCGATTCAGCGTCAGCACGTCGAACGGATTGACTGTGATGCCGGGCTCCCGCCGCGCGGCGCTCGCCGCGAGAGCTTCATTTTCGATGCACCATCGAACTGCCGCCGTTGGCCACCGGAACGCCTGCTCATTCGCTTCGCTGTGCACCGTGTCCTCAAGGAACTTGCGCTCAATCTCATCCGTTGAAATATCCGTTACGAGGCGCTTCGTCCACGCCCAGCTATCGAGCTTACGAACCACACGGTCAAAAACGCGCAAGGTCGCCTCACGCGCAGGCTTCTGCCGCCGCGTCACCAGATGATTTCGGTATCGCGCCATTGCCTGCCCCAGTGTGATTTCAGCATCCTTGCGCTGACGCGAGAGCTCGTTGGGGTTCATGCCACTGTCCAACATCACCCGCGCCATGTCGGCAGCCTTGCGGCGAGCATCGTCCAAGACATTGAAATCCGCCACATTGCCAACCGTCGGCATGATCGATCGGCCGTTCACCTTTCGGCGAATGACATAGGTCTTTTTGCCCGCGACACGGATGCCGAAGCCCGGGGGAGCCGTTCGATGACCATCCCATAAGATATAGCTGGGGAGGAAGTCGGGATTGGGCGAGCCGTCCTGCAACGTTCGTGGGTTGGACGAAAACGTCAGACGCCCCTTCTCATCAACACCGGCAGGTACTTGCTCCAGCGTCAGGAGTTTGATCAGTTTGAGGTCTAGCTCAGCTTTCATGTTCTGCAAAGATGGCTACCAGGGGACTGAATCCTCCTCATAAGCCATTGATTTAAATTGATTTTCTTCCATAGAGTTTACAGGGGGACTGAAAATTCTTCCACACACCCACCCCACTCGAAATGCTCCCCCAACAGTCCCCACCACACCCTCCGTAAATGAAGTTACATGAAGGCAAATGACGGCGACTCAATCGTCAAGAATCACCTAAGCCATTGATGAAAAAGGATTTTTCCGTCAACCAGACCGCGCCGGCAGACATGTCCGGGCACACGCCCATGATGCAGCAGTACCTCGGCCTGAAGGCCGGGCATCCGAACACGCTGCTGTTCTACCGCATGGGCGATTTCTACGAGCTGTTCTTCAGCGACGCGGAGAAGGCCGCGCGCCTGCTG
>Ga0247823_10000166_pt1 | contig 55640 bp, 59 predicted proteins | sample 13C_PalmiticAcid_2_FD_192426 | JGI IMG/M metagenome (GOLD analysis project Ga0247823, IMG submission 192426) | Soil microbial communities from agricultural site in Penn Yan, New York, United States - 13C_PalmiticAcid_Day30 | ecosystem: Environmental > Terrestrial > Soil > Agricultural land... | reverse complement strand
CACCCAACCCTCCCCCATCGAGGGGGAGGGCTCAGTTGGGAGCTAAACTTGAAGATCACCCGCCTGGGCTGGACCGCCTACGCCGTCGCCGTCGCCACGGTGGTGCTCGACCAGATCTCCAAGCTCTGGGTGCTGGGCCTCCTGGGCTCGGCCCAGGGCTCCAGCGCCTCGCTGCTGGGTCCGGTCAAGCTGACCATGGTCCATAACTACGGCATGAGCTTTGGCCTGCTGCGCGACCACGCCGAGTGGGGCCGCTGGCTGCTGACGATCTTCTCGGCGGCGGTGGTGGTCGGCTTGGGCGTCTGGGCGCGCAAGGCGGTGCGGCCGCTGACGGCGCTGGGCCTGGGCATGATCATCGGCGGGGCGATCGGCAACAACCTGATCGACCGGGTGATCTACGGCTACGTCGTCGACTTCATCGACGTGTCGCGACTCTATTTCCCCTGGGTGTTCAACGTCGCCGACTCGGGCATCTCGGTCGGGGTGGCGTTCCTGTTGCTGGACAGTTTCATCGGTGAAGAGAAGAAGCTGTCGCACCAGACGGAATAGGGGCCAAACCGGGGCTGAACGCCCAAGCAAGGCCACAAATTCGAAGGACATTGGCGCCCGCCTTCGGATGTCGTATCGAGGGCGTCCGATTTTCGGCCCCGGGGGCGGCCGCTGGAGCATGGGTTCATGAAGTTCAACCGGGTTGCGACCCTGAGCGTGCTGGCCGCCGTGGCCGCCACCGGTCTGGCCGGCTGCCAGTCGGCCTCGAAGGCCCTGGGCATGAGCAAGGTGGTCCCCGACGAGTTCCGCGTCGTCACCAAGGCTCCGCTCGTCGTTCCGCCGGACTACAGCCTGCGTCCGCCGGCGCCTGGCGAGCCGCGTCCGCAGGAACTGCAGCCGGAAAGCGCCGCGCGTCAGGCGCTGCTGGGCCAGAGCCTGGCCGCCAACCGCACCGACGGCGAAAAGCTGCTGGTTTCCAAGGCCGGCGTCGACAAGGCCGACCCGCTGATCCGCTTCGTCGTCGACGACGAGAACGGCGATCTGGCCCACAAGGACGAGAGCTTCGCCAAGAAGGTCATGTTCTGGCGCAAGGACGACAAGACCGCCGGCGCGGTGACGGCGGCGGAAGCCGGCGCCACGGCCCCGGTGCCGGTCGACGCGGCCGCCGAGGAGGCGCGCCTGAAGACCCTGACCGGCGGCGGCGCGATCATCATCACCCGCGACAAGCAGGGCAAGATCAAGCTGCCGGGCCTCTAAGCCCGGCGCTGACCAGTCTGAAAGATATTCGACGGCCCGGAGGTCCTGCTTCCGGGCCGTTTGCTTTGTGAGATCAGTCGCGAGACGTGCGTTCCAGGATGGCGCGCAGCGACTGGGCCTTCTGCGGCAGGTCGGACGACAGCCGCGAGGCCATCTCCCGAAGGCCGACCGCATAGGCCTCGCCGCCGTGGGCGATCTGTTCGGCGCGTTCGCCCAGCGCGATCAGGTCCCGTTCCAGGGCCTCGACTTCTTCGCGGGCCAGCTGGCGGGCTTCTTGTTGCAGGCGTTGCAGGCGCTGGGCCGTCGTCTCCGGCCCGCGGGTCAGGTTGTAGACTTCGGCGCCGGCGGTTTCTTCCGGCACGACGGTCAGATGCGGACCGCTCATTGTCATCGGCTCCTCGAACTCACGGAACCCCCATGCGATGACAATGAACCTACAAGCCTTGCTGTTCCTGTAAAAAAGCGACGTTCTCCGCGAAGCTCCGAGTTTGTGGCGCGGGCGCCACATAAGGTATTTTGGCTAAGCTCGGCGCCTATTCCTTGGGCTGCGGCGGCCCCTGATAGCCCTTGGCCTCGCAGGGGCCGACATAGACGCTCTCGCTGTGCAGCCGCATCGTCTTGGACGCGCCATAGGCCTGAACCTTCATTTCCAGGTCGGTCGTGGTGCGGGTCTGGAAGTCGCCTTTCACCACGCCGGCCAGGCTGTAGGTGATGGCGTCCTTGCGGCAGGTCAGCTCGAGGGTGAAGCCGTCGATGACCGGGGTGACCTGCGGCTGGCCGCAAGGGGCGGCCTTGGCGGCCTCGGCGGCGGGGTCGTGGCCCTCGCCGATGCATTGGGTGGTGCTCTGCTCGCCGCTGGGCGTGCCGGCGGTGGTCTTCCAGAGGCCGGCGCGCAGCGGCCTGGGCGGGCCGCCAGCCGCGGGCGCCGCCTCGCTTTCGGCCGAGGGCGTGTTCGCGCCGGCCGCCGGGGCGGCCGCCTTGTCGTCGTTGCGCGAACAGCCGGCGGCCGCCGCCGACAGGGCGGCGATCAGCAGGGCGAGGCGGGCGGCGTTGGTCATCGGCTACTGTCCCGAGAAGCGGGGCGCGGTCAGGCGCCTCGGTCCGAACAATACGCGGACGCGCCGCCCGGTTGCCAGGGGGTCAGCCGACGGCGGGCGCGTAAGTCGCGGGCGCCGGGGCAGGGGCCGGCTGCGGCGCGGGGCGCGTGAACTTGACGCTGCGGCCCTGGAAGTCGGCGCCGCTTTCCATGGCCAGCTGCTCGTGGGCGATGTCGCCCTCGACCTTGGCCGTGCCGTAGAGGCGCACCTGGCGGGCCGCGACGGCCCCGATCACCTTGCCGTGGATCTCGACGGCCTGGGCGGCGATCGAGCCTTCCACACGGCCGTTGGGGCCCAGCACCAGCTTGCCGACCTTGATGTCGCCCTGGACCACGCAGTCCAGGTGCAACTCGCCGTCGCCCGACACGTCGCCGCGGATGGTCAGGCCCTGGGCGATCAGCGAGGCGGGCTTGGGACGCGGCGGCGGGGCCGGAGCGGCCTGGGCCAGCGGCGCGGGCGTCGGAGCGGCCGCCAGCGGCTCCAGGGCCAGCGGGGCGGGGGCGTCTTTCTTCTTCTGGAACATGAGGCGGCGGCTTTCTCGAATTGGGTCGCTTGCCAGCTTGAGCAGCAAGCGCGGCGCCAGTCGGAAAGCCTCGTCTCGGTTTTCGCCGTCACCAGGGGCGGCGGGCCGCCACGGTCTCGAAGAACAGCCGGAAATCGCCCATCAGGCTGTAGAGCGGATAGGAGAAGGTGGCCGGGCGGTTCTTCTCGAACACGAAGTGGCCGACCCAGGCGAAGCCGTAGCCGACCAGCGGCGCGGCCAGGAAGAACCACGGGCTGACCGTGAAGCCCATCACCAGGCTGACGATGACCAGTCCCGTGCCGATGACGTGCAGCCGGCGGCTGGTGCGGTTGAGGTGTTCGGAGAGATAGAAGGGATAGAAGTCGGCGAAGGTGCGATAGCGCTCCTCGCCCGCGGCGCGGTGTTCGCCGGCTTGGTCGGCGTGCTGGCCCATGGGGCGTGTCCTCCCGGTCGATGTGGCTCGACCTTGCGCCCAGGAGAGGACGGTCCGTCTTCGGATGCAAGGGGTCTCGTCGAGGGCGGCCCCCACCGCCCTCGAACGAACGCGCCTCAGCTCAGCGGGCTGACGTACGGGCTGACCAGGCCCAGCGGCACGGCGGTCGAGTTCTTGACGCCGCGGATGACGATGCGGCTCTCGATGTTCGACACCAGGCCCAGCGATAGGATCTTGTCGCGCAGGAACTCGTCGAAGGCGTGCATGTCGCGGGTGACGATGCGCATCTCGTAGTCGGCCGCGCCGGTCACGGTGGCGCACTGCACCACCTCGGCCCACTTGGCGACCGCGTGCTCGAAGGTCTCGAGGTTTTCCTTGGTCGGCAGCGACAGCTTCACGGTGCAATAGACCTCGAAGCCCAGGCCCAGCTTTTCGCGGTCCAGGATGGTCACGCGGCGCTGGATGACGCCGGCGTCTTCCAGCCGCTTGATTCGCCGCCAGCACGGGCTGGAGGACAGCCCGACTCGCTCGGCGATCTCGGCGACGGACAGTCCGGCGTCGTGTTGGATGAGATCCAGGATCTTGGCATCCACGGCGTCGAGTTGTTCGGACAAGAATTCCTCCCCCCAGAGGGTGTTTGACGCGTCGATCTTGCGCAAAGCCCGCCCGAGTCGGGCACGCCTTGGGCAAACAATTTCCGCGCTTCTATAAGATATTGCCTTACGGGCGAAAAGACCCGGGAGGAAAATTTTTGCCATGCGGCACTCGGAAGTCACGCTCGACGACAAATATGTGCTCGAAGATGGTCGCGCCTTCATCACTGGCGTGCAGGCGCTGCTCCGTGTGCTGCTCGATAGAAAGCGCCTGGACCGACTCGCTGGGTTGAACACCGCCGGCTTCGTGTCGGGCTATCGCGGCTCGCCCCTCGGCGGCCTCGACCAGCAGGCCGCCCGCATCAACAAGCTGCTCACCGCCCACGACGTGGTCTTCAAGGAAGGCCTGAACGAGGACCTCGCCGCCACCGCGGTCTGGGGCAGCCAGCAGGCCAACCTCTTCCCCGGCGCGACGCACGATGGCGTCTTTGGCATGTGGTACGGCAAGGCGCCGGGCGTCGACCGCACCGGCGACGTCTTCAAGCACGCCAATTTCGCGGGGACTTATCCCACCGGCGGCGTCCTGGCCGTGGCCGGCGACGACCACGCCTGCAAGAGCTCGACCCTGCCGTCGCAGTCGGAGTTCGCCTTCCAGGACTTCGAGATCCCCGTGCTGTCGCCCGCCGACGTGCAGGAGGTGCTGGACTACGGCATCCTGGGCATCGCCATGTCGCGGTTCTCGGGGCTGTGGACCGGCCTGATCGCCCTTGCCGACACGATGGACTCGGGCGTCACCATCGACGTGTCGCTGGGCCGCCACCAGGCGGTCATTCCTGATTTCGCCATGCCGCCCGGGGGGCTGGGCATCCGGCTGAAGGACCAGCCGATGGAGAAGGAGCGCCGCCTCCGCCTCCACAAGATCCCCGCCGCCCTGGCCTTCGCCCGCGCCAACCAGATCGACCGCGTGGTGCTGGGCGCCTCGCACGTGAAGGTCGGCAAGGCCCGCCTGGGCATCGTCTGCCAGGGCCAGGCCTACAAGGACGTGCTGGAAGCCTTCTCGGCCATGGGCATGAGCCTGCAGGAGGCGGCCGACCTGGGCGTCTCGGTCTACAAGGTGGGCATGCCCTGGCCGCTGGAGCCGCTGGGCCTACGCGCCTTCGCCGCCGGTCTCGAGACCTTGATGGTCATCGAGCACAAGCGCGCCCTGATCGAGCCCCAGGCCCGAGCCGCGCTCTATGACCTGCCCGCCCAGGCCCGCCCGCGCATCATCGGCAAGACCGACGAGAAGGGCCATCCGCTGCTGTCTGAGCTGGGCTCGCTGTCGGTGGCCGAGATCGCCCTGGCCATCTATGACCGCCTGCCCGACGGACCGCACATGGAACGGGCGCGGGCCTACCTAAACCGCGTCTCGGCCGCCGGCGTCGCCGCGGTCAGCCTGGCCTCGGACCAGGCCCGCAAGCCGTTCTTCTGCTCGGGCTGCCCGCACAACACCTCGACCAAGCTGCCGGAAGGCAGCCGGGCGCTGGCGGGCATCGGCTGCCACTACATGGCCGGCTTCAACGACCCCTCGACCGACCTCAACACCCACATGGGCGGCGAGGGCCTGACCTGGGTGGGCGCCGCCCCCTTCACCACCGAGAAGCACGTCTTCCAGAACCTGGGCGACGGCACCTACAACCACTCGGGTTCCCTGGCCATCCGCGCCGCCGTCGCGGCCGGGGCCAACATCACCTACAAGCTGCTGTTCAACGACGCGGTGGCCATGACCGGCGGCCAGCGCGCCGAAAGCGGCTTCACCCCGGCCCAGATCACCCGCCAGCTGGCCAGCGAGGGTGTCACCAAGACGGTCATCGTCGTCGACGAGCTGGAACGCTATGCCGGGGTCGCCGACCTGGCACCCGGGGTGGAGGTGTTCCCGCGATCCGAGCTGATGATCGTGCAGAAGGCCCTGCGCGACACGCCCGGGACCACGGTGTTGCTCTACGACCAGACCTGCGCCACCGAAAAGCGCCGCCGCCGCAAGCGCGGGACCATGGCCAAGGCCACCCAGAAGGTCTTCATCAATCCGCTGGTCTGCGAAGGCTGCGGCGACTGCTCGGTGAAGTCCAACTGCGTGTCGGTGGAGCCGCTCGACACCGCCTTCGGCCGCAAGCGCAAGATCAACCAGTCCAGCTGCAATCAGGACTATTCGTGCCTGGAGGGCTTCTGCCCGTCTTTCGTGACCCTGGAAGGGGCCGATAAGGCCGGGGAGAAGGTCAAGCCCGCGCCGCTTTCGGCCGACTCCACGCCTCTGCCGGCGTTCGAGGAGTTCCACGGTGTTCGCCGCATCATCTTCACCGGCGTCGGCGGGACCGGGGTCACGACCGTGGCCTCCATCCTGGCCATGGCCGCCCACGTCGACGGCCGCGCCGGCAGCGTGGTCGACATGACGGGCCTGGCCCAGAAGGGCGGCTCGGTGTTCAGCCACGTCAAGATCGGCGAGACCGAGGAGACGGTGGTCGGCGGCCGCGTGCCGGCCGCCAGCGCCGACGTGCTGATCGCCTGCGACCTGCTGGTGGCCGCCAGCCCCGAGGCCCTGGCGCTGTACGCCAAGGACCGCACCATGGCCTTCGGCAACAGCGACTTCGCGCCGACGGCCGACTTCGTCACCAGCCGCGACGTCAAGTTCGACGGCGGGGCGATGGCGCGCCGGGTCAAGGCCGCCACAAGGGCCTTCGACGCCTGCCCGGCCCAGCGCCTGGCCGAGGCCCGCTTCGGCGACGCCATCTACGCCAACATGATCATGGTCGGCTTCGCCTGGCAGCGCGGGGTGATCCCGGTCTCCAGCCGCGCCCTCTATCGCGCCATCAAGCTGAACGGCGTGGACGCCGAGGCCAACCTGCAGGCCTTCGAGCTGGGCCGCCAGATCGCCTTCGACCCGGCCGCGGCCGGCGACAAGCCGGTCGCGGTCGTCACGCCCGAGACCGAGCCGCTGGACGCCCTGATCGCCCGCCGGGTCGAGGACCTGGTCGCCTACCAGGACGCTCACTATGCCGCCCGCTACGCCGAGCGCATCGCCAAGGTCCGGCATGCCGAGGTCGCGGTGGTCGGGGAGGGGGGGGAATTGCCGCTGACCCGCGCGGCGGCGACCAACCTCTACAGGCTGATGGCCTACAAGGACGAGTACGAGGTCGCCCGCCTCTATACCGACGGCCGCTTCGCCCAGGAACTGGCCAGAACCTTCAAGGGCGGCAAGGCCAAGGTCTGGCTGTCGCCGCCGCTGATCGCGCCCAAGGGCAAGGACGGCAAGCCCAGGAAGATCGCCTTCGGCGGCTGGATGCTGGACCTGGCCTTCCCGGCCATCGCCCGCATGAAGGGCCTGCGCGGCGGGGCCTTCGACATCTTCGGCAAGACCGAGGAGCGCAGGATGGAGCGCGGCCTGATCGCCGACTACGAGGTCACGCTGGACCGTCTGACCGCCGGCCTGCGTCCGGAGAACAAGGCTCTGGCGGTGAAGCTGGCCCAGGTTCCGTCCGAGATCCGCGGCTACGGCCACGTCAAGGAAGCGGCGGTCGAGAAGGCCAAGGTCACGGCGACTAGGCTGTGGGGCCAGTGGGAGGGAGCGGCCTGAGCGGGGGCGTTAGGGCTTGGTCGGCGGGCTGAGGCGGCTGGCTTCGACCGCCCGCCGCAGCACCGGCCAGTTGAACCGCAGCATGACCCGGCCTTGAGCCAGCGGGGTCTTGTCGTCGGCTTCGGCCTTGGCGGTGAACATCCCGGCCAGCTGGTCCATGGCGTTCAGCTGCGCGTCCGTCGGTTCGCCGAGGGGCTCGCAGCCGTCCAGCTGGCGGTCCGGGCGCGTGGCGCACATCAGTCCGGTGACGGGAGGGCCGCCGTTGACGCTCCGCACGGCGAGCGCGGTGTCTTCCAGATGGGGCTGCCTGTCCCAGGACAGGTCGTGCAGGTCGCAGCGCTGGTCGGGCGCGGCCTTGGTCCCACAGGCGATCTTCCCGCCGGCCTTGGTCGGCGTCATCAGATAGGCGCGTCGGCCGGCGACGTATTCCAGGGTCGAGGGGGCCACGGCGTTGGGCGCGCCCCAGCTGATCGGGATCGCCACGACGGCCCCGGTCAGGGCTTCAGGGGGCGCCTTGCGCGGGTCGAAGCCGAACTTCCGCACGACCTTCAGCGACGCCTCGCCGAAGGCGGGCTCGGATTCGGCCAGCACCACGCAGTCGGCGACGTCGCCCTTGGGGGTGAGCAGGCATTCCAGCACCGCCGCCCCGCCGCGCTCGGCGTCCATGGCCGCGCGGGGATAGGCCGCCGCCATGTCTCCGCCTTCGGGCTTGCGGTTCCAGATGACCTGGTCGCCGGTCAGTCGATGATAGGCTGGCGTCTGCGCCTGCGCGGTTGCGCCCAGCAGGGCGAAGGGCAGGGCGATGGCGGACAGGACAAGGACGCGCATGGACGTTGAGGCTCCGGACACAATCTCCGGCTGATCACGTCGCACGCTCTTTGGCAATGGCCAAGCTTGGGAGCGGATGGCGCGGGTAGGGGTTCGTGCTAGGCTTCCAGCCATGAACAGGCCTTTGCAGAAAGCCCATCTGGTTTCCGTGAACCTGCCCGCCAGTGCCGTCGAGGCGCTGGATGCGCGGGTCGCGGCCGGGGAGTTCGCTTCGCTGGACGAGGCTGTGACGGCGGCGTTGCTCGAACTCGAGCATTTCCGTGCGGTCGATCTTCTGGGCGGAGAGGCCGCATTCAATGCGCTCGCCGAAGAGGTCGAGGCTGATCCGAGCGCGGGTATGGGCGAGGTCGACGCCTTCGAGTTCCTTCATGCCCTGAAGAGCAGGTGCGAACAGATGGCGGACGCCCGGGGCGATAGGGCTTGAGGCCTGTTCGCCTGAGCGCTTCGGCCGCGAAGGATATCCAGGGCGTCGGCGACGATCTCGCGGCGGATAAACCTCGCGCCGCTTCGGATTTCGTCGCTCACCTGCTGCAGCGCCGTCAAAGTCTCGCGAATGCACCGGAAGGGTATGGCCTGAAGCCAGCCTTCGGCGCGAACGTTCGGGGCGTGACCCTTCCTCCCTACATCATCCTCTACCGCATCCTTGAGCGGGACATTCTCATTCTCGGCGTCCGGCACGGGGCGCGTAAGCCGGTGGCGTTCAAATGACCGACTTCGATTTCGACGCCGTCGTGGTGGGCGCGGGCGCCGTGGGGCTGGCCTGCGGCTACGCCCTGGCGCAGCGGGGGCTGGTCGTGGCGGTGCTGGAGGCGCAGGGCCACATCGGCCAGGGCGTGTCGTCGCGCAATTCCGAGGTGATCCACGGCGGGCTCTACTATCCGACCGGTTCGCTGAAAGCCCGCCTGTGCGTGCAGGGGCGGCGGCGGCTCTACGCGTTCCTCGACGCCCACAAGGTGGCCTACAAGAAGTGCGGCAAGCTGGTGGTGGCCACCAGCGACGACGAGATCGCCCGGCTCGACGCCATCTGGGACCAGGCCCTGGCCAACGACGTCGAGGGCATGGAGCGGTTGTCCGGCGCCCAGGCCCAGGCGCTGGAGCCTGGCCTCAACGCCCACGCCGCCCTGCTGTCGCCGGAAAGCGGGGTCTTCGCCAGCCACGACTACATGCTGGCCCTGCACGGCGAGATCGAGGCCGCCGGCGGAGCGGTGGTGCTGGGAACGCCTTTCGAGGGCGCGACCCCTCTGGAGGCCGGCGGCTTTTCCGTGCGGGCCGGCGGCGCCGAGCCGACGACCCTGACCTGCCGCCTGCTGGTCACCGCGCCGGGGCTGTCGGCCCAGGACGTGGCGGGCAGCATCGACGGCTTTCCGAAGGACCAGATCCCGAAGGCCCACTTCGGCAAGGGCGTCTATTTCCGGCTGACCGGAAAGGCGCCTTTCCAGCGCCTGGTCTATCCGCCGCCGATCCATGGGGCGCTGGGCACCCATTATCGCAACGACATGGGCGGCCAGGCGGTGTTCGGACCCGATCTGGAGTACGTGCCCGCGCCCGACTACTCGGTGGACCCGAACCGGGCCGAGGCCTTCGCCGCCTATATCCGCAAGTTCTGGCCGGGCCTGCCCGACGGCGCGCTGACGCCCGACTACGCCGGCGTGCGCCCCAAGATCCACGGCCCGGGCGAGCCCCAGCCCGACTTCCAGCTGCGCGGCGCCGACACGCACGGCCTGCCGGGCCTGGTGGCGCTGTTCGGCGTCGAGAGCCCGGGCCTGACCAGCAGCCTGGCCATCGGTGAGGCCGTCGCGGATATGCTGGGCGACCCGCTCTAAGTCGGCTGGCTGACACCAAACCCCGTGTCGCGCGTTAGCCGAAGAGGCTGTTCGACGGAGAGGGCGATGGTGGACGATTTCATCGACAGGCTGACTTCGCGCCTGGTGCGCGGCGCGGGTCTGGTCATGGCGGCTGCGATAGCCGCGATTTCGGGCGCGATGGCGGTGTTCGCCTTCCTGGCCTCACTGGTCGGCGCGGCCTGGGCCCACGCCATCGTCGCGGCGATAGCGGCGGCGGTGGTGGCGATCTGGGCGCTGGCCCAGTCCAACCAGCAGGCCAAGGAGCGCAAGGCCCCCATCGAGGAGCGGGTGGCCGACATCATTCTGGCGCATCCGACCGCCTCGTTCCTGGCGGGCCTGGCCGCGGGGGCTCTCGTCAAGGGTAAGCCGTCCGAGGCCCGCAAGGCCTGGCGGGCCCGCCGCGAGGTGGACTAGAGGCTCAGCCCTTCGGGACGATCCGGATCACCTTGCCGTCGTCCTCGTCGGTCACAGCCCAGACGGCGCCATCGGGACCGACGACGACATCGCGGATGCGCTCGCCGAACTCGGCGGCGATGCGCTCCTCGCCGACCACCTTGTCGCCGTCCAGCGTCAGGCGGGCGATGTGGTGCTCCTTCAGCGAGCCGACCAGCAGGCTGCCCTTCCAGGCGGGGAACAGGGCGCCCTCGTAGAAGGCCATGCCCGAGGGCGCGATCACCGGATCCCAGTAGTAGATCGGCTGTTCCAGGCCTTCCTTGGCGGTGATCCCGTCGCCGATCGGCTTGCCGGAATACTCCTCGCCATAGGTGATGCTCGGCCAGCCGTAGTTCTTGCCGGCGCGGGGAATGTTGAGCTCGTCGCCGCCCTTGGCGCCGTGCTCGACCGTCCACAGCTCGCCGGTCTTGGGATTGATGGCGGCGGCTTGCAGGTTGCGGTGGCCGATCGACCAGATCTCGGGCTTGGCGCCGGCCTGGCCGGCATAGGGGTTGCCTTCGGGGATCGAGCCGTCGGGCTTGATCCGCACCACCTTGCCCAGCGTGCCGTCCAGGTTCTGGGCCTGGCGACGGCCTTCGAGGATCGAGCGCTCGCCGGTGGTGACGAACAGGTTGCCGTCGCGGGCGAAGACCAGGCGCCCGCCGAAGTGCAGGGCCGAGGCCAGGGTCGGGGTCTGGCGCCAGATGACCTGCACGTTCTCGAGCTTCGGCGCGGCCCCGGGGACCAGCTTGCCGCGGGCCACGCTCGTGCCGTTGCCGCCGTCGCGCGGCTCGGCGTAGCTCCAGTAGACGAGGCCGTTCTCGGCGTAATGCGGATCGATCGCCAGGCCCAGCAGGCCGCCCTGGCCGTTGACGTCCACCGCCGGCAGGCCGGTCACGGCGGGCGACAGCTTGCCGTCCTTGGCCAGGATGCGCAGGCGGCCGGCGCCCTTCTCGGTCACCAGGGCCGAGCCGTCGGGCAGGAAGGCGATGGCCCACGGATGGTCCAGCCCCTTGGCCACGACCTGCACCTGGTACTCGACGCCGGCGGCCTTGAGGGGCGCGCGGGTCTGGCCGGCGAAGGCCGGCTTCTGGTCGGGAGCGTTGGCGGCGCGGGTCTCGACCGGGCCGCCATCGGCGGTGACCGCCGGGGCGCTGCTGTCTTGAGCCTCGCCGGGGCCGCAGGCGGCGATGGCGAGCAGGGCGGAGGCGGCGAAGATCATGGATGAACGCATGGGGGGACCATAACCGCCTTTTCCTCCGCCGGGCGAGGGGGAGGGGGGCATTTCTCTCCCTCCATTGACACCGTGGGCGGCGCGGGGAAGTTTCCGGCCTCCCCCGTTCGTTTCGGAGCCCGCCCTTGACCGCCATCCTGCACGCCATGCTGGGCAAGGGTCTGGGCGGCCTGGAGCAGGTGTTCCTCGACTATCAGCCGATCCTCGAGGCCTGGGCCGCGCGTCGGGGCGGGATCTGCGCGGGCGTGGTCCGGGCCGGCGGAGCGGTGGCCAAGGCGCAGGCGGGGCGGACCCCGCCGCTGCTGTCGATGCCCGCCCATACCGATTGGGACCCGATCACCCTGGGCGCGGCCAGGCGGATCGTGCGGGCGGTGAAGCCGGCGATCATCCTCAGCCACGGCCAGCGGCCGGCCCGCCTGTTCGAGAAGGCCGCGCCGGAGGCGACGCGCCTGGCCATCTGCGTCCACAAGCCGGCGTTCGACGTCGAGACCACCCGCACCGACTATATCTGCGTCGGCCGCCACCTGGCCGAGCTGGCGGTCGAGCGCGGCGTCCCGGCAAGCCGCGTGCACTTCGTGCCCAACGCCGTGAAGATTCCCACGACGCTGGCCCAGCCGTTCGCCCAGGCCGGCCGGCCGCCGCGCATCGTCGCCGCCGGTCGCCTGCACCCCAAGAAGGGCTTCGACGTGCTGGTCGCCGCCGCCGCCCTGCTGCGCGACCGGGGCCTGGCCTTCGAGGTCGAGATCGCCGGCGAGGGCGACGAGCGCGGCAAGCTGGAGGGCCTGATCGCCGAGCATGGTCTTGGCGATCGCGTGCGCCTGGTCGGCTGGCGCGACGCCTCGGCGTTCCTGGCTGCCGGCGACGTCTTCGCCTTCCCGTCCTACCAGGAGGGTTTCCCGCTGGTGCTGCTGGAAGCCATGGCCGTCGGCCTGCCAGTCGCCGCCAGCGCCATTCCCGGGCCCGACGAGATGATCGTCGAGGGCGCCAGCGGCCGCCTGCCGCCGCCCGGCGACGCGGCGGCCCTGGCCGACGCCCTGGCGGGCCTGATCGCCGACCCTGTCGCCTCGGTCGCTTTCGGCCGAAAGGCCCGCGAGGCGGTCCTGGCCGACTACGGTCCCGACAGCCTCGCCAGGCGTTTGAGCGCAGTTGTGGATGAGATCGCAAACCGGGCTTGAAGCCCGCCCCGGTTTGCGCTTATAAGCCCGCTCCGCTTCGGCGGCTGGGTAGCTCAGATGGTTAGAGCGGTGGATTCATAACCCACAGGTCGGCGGTTCGATCCCGCCCCCAGCCACCAACGGTTCCTCCCGACAATTCGTTGTATTCGTTTTGCTTCCAGATCGGTTGCGGCGAAATCGGCTTGGCTTTTGAAGCCTTGGACGATCTGTCCATCCACTCCGTTCCAGCGTACGCCGAGACGCCGGTCGCGAGCGGTTCGCCGCCCTGGCCGATCGTGGACCGCGACGCGCGCCCCCTGGGTTGAGCGGCTTGTTGTCAATAACTTATAGTAATGTAAGTATCGGTAGAGGATAACAACAACGCGTGGGGAGTTAAGCGTGATCAAGTGCGCCGCCGTCCTGTCCGCCGCCATTGCCCTCGCGACCGCGGGCGCCGCCAGTTCGGCTTCGGCCGCGACGTTCACGCCCAGTCCCGTCGCGAACTTCACCCTGAGCGGAAACCTGACGGTATCGCACCCGCAGGCCACGAGCGTCGATTGCTCGGTCGAGATGACGGGCAGCATCGACACCAGCGGCGCCACGGCGGTGATCTCCAGCGTGGCCATCCAGCCCGGCGACTGGGCATGCGGCTATCTGCTGACGGCCAGCGGCACGCCCTGGATCGTTCTGCCGACCAGCACGTCTTCGGTGATGATCTGGATGGGCTTCACGTCGCCCTGGACCTGCGGCGGCGCGACGACCGCCAGTTGGACGAACGGGGCGCCCAGCACCGTCACCTTCTCGGGCGCGACGGTCCCGGGATCGCCGGGATGCAGCGTCACCGGCACGCTCACCGCCTCGCACTCCGTGACGATCATGTAAGCCAGGCGGGGTCAGCCCGCCGCCTGCTCCTCGGCCACGTACACCGTCGCCAGGCGGAAGAGCTCGTTGCGCACCGGTTCGGGCAGGGCGACGGCGGCTTCCATGAACGAGCCCGCTTCGCGCAGGCTCATGAAGCGGGCGATCAGGCTTTCGCCGCCGCCGGCGACGACGTCTACGCCCTCGAACAATGCGCCGACGGGCAGCGACAGCGCCCGGGCCACCTCGACCAGTTTCGAGGCGCTGACGCGGTTCTCGCCGGTCTCGTACTTCTGGATCTGCTGGAAGGTCAGGCCCAGGGCCCTGCCAAGTTCCTCCTGCGAGACGCCGGCCGCGCGGCGATGGGCGCGGATCATCGCGCCGACATGCCGGTCGATCGGGTGCGTGGGAGGCGGGGTCGCCATGACGTTATTTCCGTATACGAAAATCAACGTTTTGGCTTTGCCTCGCGGGCGTCGAAAATACAAGCGCGCAGGGCGGCACGCCCGAGCGAATGTTCCGTTCGGTCAAGTTCGATCGGGGCCCGGGCCTGGCCTTGTCAGGTCGACAGCACCGCCAGCACGCCTTCGGGAACGCCGTCGCGGCGCACGGTGGCCAGGGCCAGTTCGATGGTGCGCTCGGCCCCGTCCTTGATCAGCAGGGTCACGGGCAGGCGGGCGGGGGCGTCGCCCTGCAGCGCATGCTCGACGGCCTGGGTCAGGGCGCGGCGCTCGGCCGGGCGGACGATGTCGCTGAGCCGGCAGTCGCGCAGCTCGGCCTCGGAGAAGCCGGTCAGCCGCAGGAAGTCGGCGTCCATCGAGGTCAGCACGCCGCGGATGTTGAGGCGGGCCGTGGCCACGCCCGGCAGCACCGAGAGGGCGGTTTCCAGCGCCGCGGCGCGGTCCAGGCGGGCGCGCAGGTCGCGTTCCTCGGTGCGATTGACGAACAGAGCCGCCACGCCGCCGGGGTAGGGGAACACGCGTACGCCGAAGCAGCGGCCCGACTGCACCGTCGATTCCGACTCGAACTCCAGCGTTTCGCCGGTGCGCAGCACGCGGCGGAACTGCTCGCCGATCAGGGCCTGCACCGGGGCGCTGAACACCTCGGTCCAGGCCAGGCCGACCAGTTGCGCCGCGCTGGCCCCCTTGAGGTCCTCGAAGACGGCGTTGACCGCGGTGATTTTGAGGTCTGGATCGAGCGCCACGAAGGCCTCGTTCAGATGCCCCAACACCGCCGAGCGGGCCGTCTCGGCGGTCTGCAGGGCGGAATCGTTGTCGAAGCCGGCCGGTCCTTCGGCCAGGCCCGCGGCCGCGTAATGCTCGGCCGAGATCATCACCACCCGTGGTCGGCCGTGGTGAGTGACGATCACCGGTCCAGACAGGGCTACGTCCTGCCACTGACCGAAATTCCTGCTGATTTCCCCGGCGGTCACCCTGGCCGGCGCGACGTCGCGCGACTTCATGTCACCCTCTCCAGATCCACGCAAAATCCGGACGCTCCGCAATCGCTGAAACAAACTCTCGGAATGGTTGGTTGGTTGCGACTTAAAGTTACCGCCACGCGAGTCTGGGGACAACAGTGTTATCCCAGCGGCACAACGTCGCACTAAGGCCAAGTTCCCAACTACGCGAACTTCAAATAACGCGGATTTTCCGTAAGAACTCGCCGACAGCCAAGGTCGACTTACGCTTACGCCGCAACCGAAGGGATGTGCGGAGGCGTAGATGCGCAAACAGCAGTTCTTCCAGAAGTTCGGCGCGGACCGGACCGGGACCGCCCTGGTCGAGTTCGCCCTCGTGTGCCCGATGCTCATCATGCTCGTGGTGGGCATGCTCGGTTGGGGCGCCTATTTCTGGATGGCCCACTCGGTGCAGCAGGTGGCCAACGACGCCGCGCGGGCGGCCGTGGCCGGGCTGACCGGGGCCGAGCGCGCCTCGCTGGCCAAGGCCGCGGTGACCGAGGGCATCGCCGACTATTCCGCCCTCGACACGACCCTGGTAAAGACCACCGTCACCGAACGTTCCGACCGCACCGTGGTGTCGGTCTCCTACGACGCCTCCAAGACCGTCGTCTTCGCCTTCGCCAAGATCGCGCCGATGCCGTCGAGCATGATCACGCGCCAGGCGTCGGTCCGTCTGGGGGGCTACTGAATGATGCGCCGTTGGCTTCGCGACCAGAAAGGGGGCGTGGCGATCATCGCCGCCGCGACCCTGACGGGCGGCGTCGGCCTGGCGGCCCTGGCCGTCGACGTGGGCTCGGTCTATCTGCAGTCGCGCCGTCTGCAGGGCGTGGCCGACCTGGCGGCCCTGGCCGCCGCGAGCGATATCGCCCGCGCCCAGGCCGCGGCCAACGCCACGGTCGAGATCAACCCGATCGGCGGGGCGGTCACCGCGCAGGTCGCGCGCGGCCGCTATGATCCCAGCGCGACCGGCGGCCCCAGCCACCGCTTCAAGCCCGGCGAGGTCGATCCCGACGCCGCCCGCGTGGTTCTGGACGGCGAGGCCGACCTGTTCTTCGGCCAGGCCCTGCTGGGCAAGAAGAAGATCCCGATCCGCCGTCAGGCCACGGCCACGCGCGCCGACCTCGCCAGCTTCTCGATCGGCACCCGCCTGGCCAGTCTCGACGCCGGGGTGGCCAACGCCCTGCTGACCGGCCTGACCGGCAGCAAGGTCAGCCTGTCGGTCATGGACTACAACGCCCTGGCCGACGCCGACGTCAATCTGTTCACCTATCTCGACGCGCTGGACACCAAGCTGGGGATCAACGCCGCCAGCTACGACGACCTGCTGGCCACTGACGTGAAGACCGGCAAGGCTCTGTCGGTGCTGGCCGACGTGCTGAACGCCGCCGGCGACAGCCGCGCCGCCAGCGCCGCCACGGTGCTGGCCTCGGCGACGGCCTCCAGCCAGAGCGTCAAGCTCAGCACGCTGGTCGACCTGGGCCCCTACGGCCGCCAGGACCACGTGGCCGGCGGCTCCAGCGCGGGGATCGGCACCGACGCCATGCAGTTGGCCAACGCCATGCTGATGCTGAGCAACGGCGCCCGGCAGGTGCAGCTGGACCTGGGCGCGGCCGTTCCGGGCCTGGCCGATGTCGACGCCTGGCTGGCCATCGGCGAGCCAATGAACAACTCGCCGTACATGACCGTGACGCAGGACAAGTCGGTGGTGATCCGCACCGCCCAGACGCGGCTCTATGTCGAGGCCAAGCTCCTGGGATCGGGCATCCTGGGCGGCCTGGCCCAGATCAAGGTTCCGCTGCTCGTCGAGCTGGCCTCGGGCGAGGCCAAGCTGGCCGCGCTGGACTGCAAGGCCCGCACGACCACGCTGGCGGTCAAGCCCAGCGTCGGCTCGGTCTCCATCGGCCAGGTCGACACCAGCAAGCTCAACAACTTCAAGGTCGGCCTGACCCCGACCAAGGGCCGCATCGTCCAGGCCCCATTGTTCACCGTCGACGGCTCGTCGAAGGTCGACCTGGGCGGCGCGACGTTCCGCAATGTCGTGTTCAGCAGCGCCGACGTGGCGGCCGGCACGGTCAAGACCGTGAAGACCAGCGACCTGGTGTCGACCACGGTGGCCACCCTGATCGGCAACCTCTCGCTGGACGTCCACCTGCTGGGCCTGCAGCTGGGCCTGGGCGAGTCGTCGATCCTGGCCGCCCTGAAGCCGCTGCTGGCCGCCGCCGCCTCGCCCCTCGACGTAGCGATCAACCGCCTGACCGCCCTGGTCGGCGTGGGCCTGGGCGAGGCCGATGTGCGGACCAACGGCATGCGCTGCGGCGCTCCGGCCCTGGTGGCCTGATGAGTTCCAACCCCGAGGAAGGAAAGCGTAGTTCAGTGATGTCCAGGAAGTCGTCGCAGCAGCAGGGACAGGTTCAGGCGCCAGCACAAGGCGGGGCGGGGCAGGGGAGCTCGTCGTGGCCGGGGCTGGGAGACGCTCCGGAGGATGCGCCGTCCGGGCCGTTCGGCCGCCGAGGTGTCTCCGACGCCGAGCTGTCTACGCCGTCGGTGTTGCATTCGGACTTCCAGCCGCCCAGCATCCGCGCGCGCCTTCACGTGCTGTGCGCGCTCTACGCCCACACGCCCTCGCCCTCGCGCCGCCTGGAGCTGCTCGACAGCCTGGAGGGCCAGGTCCTGGAACTGGCGCACCTGATGGCGCTGGACCTGCTGAACAACGGCTGGCGGCCCGAGCCGGGGCGGGACGCGGCCTGAGCCGGCGCCCAAAGCATCCACGGCCAAGCTTAGGTAAACGGCGGAAAAACCGTCTAAACCGACGACCGATTAACCGCGCCGTGCGTTGTTGGGGTCATGTCGAAGTTTGATTCAGGCACGGGGGCCGATCGTCGCGCTGCGCCGCGCCTGAACACCAACAGGTCGGGCAAGGTGCTGTGCGGAGCCTTCGCCTGGGACTGCGTGATCAAGGATGTCTCGGACGGCGGCGCGCGCATCCTGATGCTGTCGGGGTCGACCCCGCCGGCCAACGTGCAGCTGGTGGACCTGGTCGGCGGCTTTGCTCACGACGTGAAGGTGGCCTGGCGCAAGGACCGCGAACTGGGCCTGACCTTCCTGCGCAGCCACGACCTGCGGGGGCTGGCGCCCGCCAGCCTGCAGACGGCCAAGCGGATCTGGCTGGCGGCCCAGAGCCGGGCCAGCACCGGCTGAGCACGCCCTGGCCTACATGGATGGCCCATAGAAAAAGCCTCGCCTGGGGGGAGGCGAGGCTCTTCTAAGCTTTTACTCGATGATCGCGAGGATCAGGCGTCGGCGCGGGCGGCTTCCTCGGCCATGGCGCGGACGAGGTCCAGGACCTGGCGGCGGACGCGGCCGCGATTGATCTTCGGGAACACCTCGGCCAGTTCCAGGCCTTCCGGCGTGGTCAGGAATTCCTGAACGACGCGTTCGGCGTGGTGACCGACTTCGTCCTCTTCGGCGCCGCTCATCGGATCGGCGAGACCGTCGAAGAAGAAGGACACCGGCACTTGCAGGGTGCGGGCGATCTCATACAGTTTCGAAGCGCTGACGCGGTTGGCGCCGCGCTCGTACTTTTGGACCTGCTGGAACGTCAGGCCCAGGGAATCGGCCAGTTGTTCCTGGCTCACGCCCAACAGCTTGCGACGCATACGGACTCGACCGCCGACGTGCAGATCGACCGGGTTGGGTCGCCGGCCTTCGGTTTCTTCACTCAACTTTTTCGCCTCCAACGGTTGTTTGTGTAAAATGACACGACCGGGGCGTAGGCGAAAGCCGAGCTAGGGCAGGTGCGGCGCTACGTCGCTGAGGTGGAGCTTGGGCTCCGCCTAAGCGTTAAGCTGAAACTCCGATTTCCGACCGCGATCGTTCCAGATCCGCCGAGCTTGGCCGCTAGCGTCGTGCAAGCGGAAAAGCGCTTCGGCGGAAAGGGTTTCGTCACGCTCCGAACCCGGAAGAATCTGGGGCGTCATCGCCCGCAGCACCTGACGCTGCACGGCGGCGAGATCGCCGAAGGCCCGCAGGTCGAGTTCGTCGACGTGATAGCCGACCGTCGATTCGATGGCGATCGATTCGCGCACCCGCTGCAACAGTTCTTGCGACAGGGGAATTTCCGAGCCGGCGACGATTCCGAACTCGTAGGGGCGCGGCAGTCCGACCAGGCGCGTGTCGATCGGCGAGTTCATGATGCCGGGGTACAGCGCCATGTCGATCATGCCGACGAAGCGGGTGACGTTGTTGACCAGCGCCAGCTCCATGGCCGCGGCCCAGGCCTCGAACACCCGGGTCCCCCGACCCGGACCCTTCTTGGCGCGATAGGCCTCGGTGGTGAACAGGCGGCTGGCCTCCCAGACGTCGTGACCCTTCTTGGGGGCCTCGTCCGGCGCGATCAGGTGGGCGAACTTGTCGGCCAGCATGCAGCGGTCGTCGGTGGGCCGCAGGCGCAGGCCGACCTCCAGCTGCATGTCGTCGTCGAAGCCTAGCAGGTAGATGGCGCGCGAGTCGTCGTAGTCGTCGATTTCGCCGCCATCGAGCACGACCAGGTCGACCCAGCCGTTCTTCTCGACGCACTGCTTGCGGCGTTCCTCGTGCATGGCCCAAAGCTGGGGCCCGTAGAGGTGTCGGTTCTCGCAGGTGATGATGTGGATCATGGCTGTCCCCCGTTCTGGACAGCCCGCATTAGGCGGCATGATCCGCCCAATCACCGATAGGCCAAACGGCCTATGCGACGCGCCGCCCCAGTCCGTGAGGCCATTACCAATGATGGGGGAGGGCGCTTCTGTGCGCTGACGCACACCGTGGCGCAAAAGGGCCTAGCCAGGCAATGCAGCGCACGCGCCAAGCGATATGTCGAACACCTAACAGATGATCGATGCGCATTCAAGGTTGTGAAATTTCATATTCCAGCGTTACGCGCGCATTCCGATCCGCACGTGGCGGGGCGGTCACTCGGCCTTCAACAGGCCCAGTTCGCCGGCCTTCATCACCGCCTCCTGCCGCTTGACCACGCCCAGGCGCTTCTTGGCCGCCTCGACATGGTGGTGGACGGTGCGGGGCGAGAGTTCGAGGATCGCCCCGATCTCCCAGTCGGTCTTGCCGCGGCTGGCCCAGTAGAGGCACTGGGCCTGGCGCTCGGAGATCACTCCGTATTCGGGATTGTCGTCCTGCAGTTCCCAGTGCTTGAGCATGATGGTGCCGAACACCGTGGCCAGGCTTTCGACCACGGCGCGGCTGGCCGGGTCGGTGTCGGGCGCGGCCGTGGCCATGCGGATCAGCACCTCGTGGCCGGCGGGGCCGAATACGCGCACGACATAGCCGTCGTTCATGCCGAACTCGGAGGCCTCGCCCCACATGGCGTGGGCGCGTTGGTCGCCCAGGGGCTTGGCGTCGGTCCAGGCGAACGACTTGGAGGATTTCAGCAGCAGCTTCACGCAGGGATCGTGCACCACGTAGCGCTCGCCCCAGTACCGGGAGTCCCAGGCCTCGAAGTCCTGGCGCGACAGGGCCGGCGGCTCCTTGCCGTAGCGCTCGGCGTTGACCAGGGTGGCGGCGAAGCGGTCGTAGCCGAAGGCGGCCAGGGCGCGCCCGAAATGGGCTTCGACCTCGGCCGGCGCGCCATAGTGCGGCGCCTTGCTCAGGAACTCCCAAGCCTGCTGTTCGGCCGAATTCAACACGACGCGATGGTCTCCCGCTCCTTCATCAACTTAGAGGTGCTGAAGCGGCGACGCCAGTAGCGGCGGCGATGTGTCGCGGACATTACTCAAGCCAACACTTTGGACAACTTTTGGTCGTCCAACTTTCGCGATGGTTGAAGTCCCTTATACTGGCCGGCGAGGGCTCAGGCGGCTTCCTGCTCGTCCTCGCCGGCCAGCAGGGCGCTGAGCACGATGGCCAGGCGCTCGGGCTTGATCGGCTTTTCGACCACGTCCTGCATGCCGGCCGCCAGATAGACGGCGACGTCCTCGGGACCGGCGTTGGCGGTCAGGGCGACGATCGGGGCGGCGCCGGCCGGGCCGGGCAGCTCGCGGATGGCGCGGGTGGCGGCCACCCCGTCCATGCGCGGCATCTTGATGTCCATCAGGATCAGGTCGAAGCGGCCGGTGCGGGCGGCCTCGACCGCCTCCACGCCGTCGGCCACCTGCTCTGAGGTGCAGTCGAACATCTCGCACAGCGCCTCGGCGACCATGCGGTTGGTGGCGTTGTCGTCGACGATCAGGATGTGGGCCGGGCGGGCCGAGACGCTGAGGTCTTCCTCGTCGTGGGTCTCGACCTGGGCGGCCGGGGCGGTGAGGGCGAAGCGCAGGGTCAGGCCGGCGCCGCGATTGGGCTCGGCGCGCACCTGGCCGCCCATCTCGCGCAGCACGCGGTGGGCCAGGGCCATGCCCACGCCCAGGGCCATTTCGGCGCGGTCGTCCATGCGGCCTTCACCCAGCGGGTCGAACACGCGGGCCAGGCGTTCCTCGGCGGTCACGGCGGCGGCGTTGTCGCGCACGTCGCCTTCCAGGCGCAGGCGGCCGTCGTCGAGGCGGGCCCGCAGGCTGGCCTCGATCACGCCGCGGCCATGGGCCAGGGCGCCGTCGATCAGGGCGTCGAACACCTGCAGCAGGCGCGAGGGATCGACCAGGGCGGCGGCCTCGGGGTCGCCGTCATAGGAGAACAGGAGGGTCGAGCCGCCCTCGGCGGCGCGCGGGCCCCAGCGGGCCTCGACCGCGTCGGCCAGGTCGCGCAGGCGGGTCGGCGCGGGCGACAGCGACAGGCCGCCGGTCGCGGCCCGGTGCAGGTCCATGGCCCGGCCCAGGATCTCGCTCATGTCGCGGCTGGTGTCGCTGATGGCGCGCACGCAGGCGGCCGCGTCGGGCGCCAGGCGCTGCTGTTCCAGCCGGTCGGTGAAGGCCTGGACGCCTTCCAGGTGCAGGCCGATGTCGTGCGCCATGCGCTCGACCAGGCCCATGGCCTCGCGGGCTTCGCGCTGTTTGCGACGATGCGAGGCGAGCAGGGAGGCCAGGCCGCCGACGCCGACATAGAGGCCGTCCTCGTCGGTGGCGACGAAGGCGGTGCGGAAGACGGGGGTGGCGCTCTGGGCCAGGGCGTCGACGAAGACGCCGGGCTCCATCGCCACGCGCACGCTGCGCGGCTCGGGGTCCATGACCTCCGAGATCGGGCGTGCGTTCAGGTGTTCGGCGGCGACCAGCATCTGGCCGACGAAGACGTCACGATAGACCAGGCCGATGGGCGCGCCGTCCTGCGTCACCGCCAGGGCCGCGAGGGCGGGTTCGCTCGCGAAGATCTCCAGCACCGTCCGGCAGGACGTGCGGGGATCGACCGGGTCGCGGCGATCGATGAGGCGGGCGAGCGTTTCCATGCGGCCGGGGGCTGGTCGTCGGGGAATTCACAGCTTGGACGACTTGGCCTTGCAGAGTCGTTAAGTCACAGCGCTGAAAGCAGAAGGGGCGGCGGATTGACATCCGCCGCCCCCGTCTCGAGCCGATCCGGCCCGATCAGGTTCACCAGGTCTTGGTCAGGCTGACCCCGTAGAGGCGCGGTTCCAGCGTGTAGACATTGGTGAACAGGCCCGAGGTGTCGTCGGTGGTGTAGGCGTCGGTGATCGGCGTCTTGTTCAGCAGGTTCTTCACATAGGCGTCGATCGACAGGCCAAGCTCCGGCTTCTCGATCTTGAGCGTCAGGTTGACGTTCTCCCAGGATTTCAGCCGGTCGTACTCGGTGTTGTAGATGCGGGCGTACTGCTCGCTCTGGCGGTAGTAGTCGCCGCGCACGGTGGCGGCCCAGCCGGACGGCAGGTCCCAGGTGTACTGGGCGCCCAGCGACAGGGTCCAATGCGGCGAGTTGGGCAGTTCGTTGCCCGACAGGTCGGCGGCGCGGCCGTCGATCGAGGCCCCGGCCGCGTAGTTGTAGAGGCCCACGCCGTTGGCCAGGGTGTTGGCCGTCAGCGCCACCGTCACCAGGCCGGTGGCCTGGGCGGGGGTGAAGCCCTGCGAGATCAGCGCCCCGGCCAGGGTCGAGGCCCCGGCCGCGGGGCCGCCGGCCGCCGCCAGGATGGTCTGCACCGCCGTGGCCTGGGCCGCGGTGAGGCCCGCCCCGCCCGAAGCGGTGGGCAGGGTGTAGAGGGTGTTGGCCAGGTTGCTGTAGTAGCTGCTGGCGCCAGTGCCTGGGCCGGCGCAGGCCAGCGGCAGGGTGCCGCCCAGGCCCGACCCGATGATGGTGGCCACGCCGGCGGTGGTCAGGACGCAGTTGCTGCCCAGCGCCGCGGTCGGCCGGGCGGCCTTGACCAGGGTCAGGGCCGGGTCGCCCTGGGTGCGGTTCATCACGTCGATCGAGGACACGCCGTCCTTGATCTTGGTGTTCAGGTAGCCGACGTTGGCGTTGAGGCGCAGGCCCTTGACCGGCTGCCACAGGGTTTCGAGTTCGACGCCCCAGACGGTGGCGTCGATGTTCTCGTTGACCGAGGTGCGGTTGACGATCTTCGAGATCTGGTAGCCCTGGTAGTCGTAGTAGAAGCCGGTGGCGTTCAGCAGCAGGCTGCCGCCCAGCAGGGTGTTCTTGGCCCCGATCTCGTAGGCGTTGACGAATTCCGGCTGGTAGGTCGCCGCCACGCCGGCCACGCCGATGGCCCCCGGCGGGTTGGCGCCGCCGCCCTTGTAGCCCTTGGAATAGAAGGCATAGAGCAGGGTCTCGTCGGTGAACGGCAGGTTGGCCTTGTAGTCGAAGCCCAGGCGGCCGGTCAGTTCCTTGAAGTCCGACTTCTGCTGTGCCGGCGTACCGGTGATCAGGCCGTAGCCGGGGGCGAGCAGGGCGGTCGAGATGTTGTCCGAGGTCTTCTTGTCGTGGGTCTGGCGCAGGCCCAGGGTGAACTTCAGGTCCTCGCTGGCCTGCCAGTAGACCTCGCCGAACAGCGCCGTGGCCTTCAGGTGGTAGGGCGTGCGGTTGTCGAAGTAGTTGTGGCCCTCGCCCGTCGGGTTGGGCGAGGTGTCGATGCCGATGCAGTTGGCCGTGGTGGTCGGGTTGCAGGTCGGGTTGCCGGTGTTCTGGAAATTCAGCGCCAGGGCCGAGATCGTCAGGCCGTTGGAGACCACGTAGTAGTCGGTGACGCCGCGGTAGTCGAAGTAGATGCCGCCGATGTTGAAGTTGATCGGGCCGTCGAAGGCCGACTGCAGGCGGAATTCCTGGCTGATCTGCTTGGCGTTGGATTTCGAGATGTCGTAGGTCAGGAAAGTGTTGGCCGTGCCGGTCTGCGGGTCGGTGAAGTTGCCGCCTGGCGTCAGGGCCGTGTTGTTGAACGTGCCCGGCGAGATGTTCCGGAAGTAGTCCTGCTTGGAATAGATGTCGCCGGTGCTGATCGAGCTCAGCGACGTGAAGGTCAGCTGGTCGGTGATGTCGTAGGCGAAGTTGAACTGGTAGACGTCCGAGGTCGACCGGTAGATCGGGTCGAAGCGGGTCTCGATCTCGCGCAGGTCGCGGGTCACCGTGTCGCCGGCGTTGAGGTCGCCGCTGGTGAAGCCCACCAGGTTGCCCAGCACGCCGTACAGCGTGCCCGAGGTGTTGACCGTGCCGTAGGCGGCGTTGCTGTACAGGCTGGCCGAGGCGCAGCCTTGCGTCAGGTAGCGGCGCGACGTGCCGGTGGCGACGCCGCCGACCGTGGCGGGGCCGTCGTCCTTGGTGCAGAGCTGCTTGCCGATACGGGCGCGGTTGTCGTCTTCCTTGAAGTGCTCCCACATCAGGTTGACGCGCAGGCGCTCGTTCGGGTTCACCGCCAGGCTGACGCGCGTGGAATAGAGGTCGCGGTCGTCGACCTTGTGGTTGTTGAAGGTGTTGGTGACGAAGCCATCGCGCTGCACCAGGGCGCCCGCGATGCGCAGGGCCATCTTCTCCTCGACGATCGGGATGTTGACCATCCCGCGCACCTTCTTGGTGTCGTAGTTGCCGTACTCGACGCGGCCCAGGGCCTCGAAGCGATCGGACGGCTTGGCGGTGATGATGTTGACCACGCCGCCGGTGGCGTTGCGGCCGTAGAGCGTGCCCTGCGGGCCGCGCAGCACTTCCACCCGCTCGACGTCGTAGAACTCGGCCTCGAACAAGTTGCTGGCCTGAAGCGGCGCGTTGTTGACGTGCACGCCCACGCCGCTGTCGGCCGAGACGCCGACGCCCTTGGAGCCGATGCCGCGGATCTGGAAGTTGAAGCTGTTGGTGAAGTTGCTCTTGCCGAAGCTGACGTTCGGGATGGCCTGCTGCAGGTTGGGGCCGCCGTCGATCTTCTGGGCTTCCAGGCTGTCCTGGCTGAAGGCCGAGACCGCGATCGGCACGTCCTGGAGGGCTTCCTCCTTCTTCTGGGCCGTGACGACCAGTTCCTCGATCACGTTGTCGGAGGCCGGCTTGGCCGGAACCTGAGTCGGCGACTGGTTTTGGGCAAAGGCCGGAACGGCCACGGCGGTCAGCACGGCGGCCGAAGCGCCCATGGCCAAGAGGCGCCGCAAGCGCGGGGTCTGCGTCATTCGAAATCCCTCCCTGGACGCGATGACGCCTTGTCGGCGGCCCCTATCCGCGTCCCGTTGTTTCCTCGTCGCCGCACGTTTTCATTGTCGTATCTCCATTGCGGAGATCGGCGCGCAGGTGTCCGGCAGACCTGCTTCGACTTTGCGAGATTGCATACTTGCGTTCTTTGGCTGTCAACTGGCGGCGCTGTAAGTAAACAGCGATATGTTACGGCTTTTCACTTTCCGCAACGTCACCCAATTGTTGAAAGTTCGCTTTTCAGCAGAAATTAGAAAAACGGGTGTATCGCCTGACGCAACGTCAAGCGTGGAGACATGCTGAATACAGCGAGGAAATCCGCTCCCCCACACCGGGTATCTTGTCTCATTCCCGTAAAAGGTACAGCGCAAAACGGCGTTCCTTGAGCGCCTGGAGTGTCGCCGCGCCGCGCGCCGCCGTTCCAGCCGAAGGCAAGGTCGTGTAGAGGAGCGGCATGTCCGCATCTTCCCTGTCTTCTTCTCCTTCGGGGCCTTCCGCCCTGGTGCTGTTCTCCGGCGGCCAGGACTCCAGCGTCTGTCTGGCCTGGGCGCTCGAGCGCTACGAGCGCGTCGAGACCCTGGGTTTCGACTACGGCCAGCGTCACTCCGTCGAGATGGAGGCCCGCCAGGCCGTCCGTCACCAGGTCGCCGCCCGCTTCCCGCACTGGGCCGACCGCCTGGGCGAGGACCATGTGCTCGACATCAGGAGCTTCGGCGCCGTGGCCCAGTCGGCCTTGACCACCGACCGCGCCATCGAGATGACCGAGCGCGGCCTGCCGTCGACCTTCGTGCCCGGCCGCAACCTGGTGTTCCTGATCTACGCCGCGGCCCTGGCCGATCGCCGGGGCATCGACGCCCTGGTCGGCGGCATGTGCGAGACCGACTTCTCGGGCTATCCCGACTGCCGGCGCGACACGCTGGACGCCATGCAGAGCGCCATGAACCTGGGCATGGACCGGAATTTCCGCGTCGAGACGCCGCTGATGTACCTGACCAAGGCGCAGACCTGGGCGCTGGCCAAGCAGCTGGGCGGCGAGGACCTGGTCGACCTGATCGTGGTCGAGAGCCACACCTGCTACCAGGGCGAACGGGGCGAGCTGCATCCGTGGGGCCATGGCTGCGGCGCGTGCCCGGCCTGCGAGCTGCGCGAGAAGGGCTACGCCGAATGGGACGCGGCCGGGCGCGAGGTCCTGGTCCCGTGACCTACTCCGTCAAAGAGATCTTCCTGACCCTGCAAGGCGAAGGCGGCCAGGCGGGCAAGGCGGCCGTGTTCTGCCGCTTTTCCGGCTGCAACCTGTGGACCGGCCGCGAGCAGGACCGCGCCAAGGCCGTCTGCACCTTCTGCGACACCGACTTCGTCGGAACGGACGGGGAGGGCGGCGGCAAGTTCGCCACGGCCGACGACCTGGCCAACGCGGTCGAGGCGGCCTGGACGGGCGGCCCGGACGACCGGCTGGTGGTCTGCACCGGCGGCGAGCCGCTGTTGCAGCTGGACGCGGCCATCGTCGAGGCGCTGCACAAGCGCGGTTTCCAGATCGCCATGGAGAGCAACGGCACCCTGCCGGCCATCGACGGCATCGACTGGATCTGCGTCAGTCCCAAGGCCGACGCCCCCGTCGTCCAGACCTCGGGCCAGGAGCTCAAGCTCGTCTTCCCGCAGGACAAGGCCATGCCCGAGCGGTTCGAGGCCATGGATTTCGAGCGCTTCTACCTGCAACCGATGGACGGCCCGGACCGCGACAGGAACACGCAATTGGCCGTCGCCTATTGCCTTGCCCACCCCAAATGGCGTTTAAGCGTCCAGACACACAAGTATCTCGGCCTGCCCTGATGGATAGGGCGCTCGGTTTGGTGACAGGACCGCGCGCTAGAGCCTCCCAGGCCTAGTCATAAAAGAAGTCCATGTCCGAACCCGTCTTCGAGATCACGAAGGCCGCGCATTTCGATGCGGCCCACTACATTGAGCAAGGCCCTGGCGATCACCGCTATCGCCGCCTGCACGGCCACTCGTTCCGCGTCGAGGCCAGCGTGAAGGGCTCCATGCAGGCGGCCGGCTGGGTCGCCGACCTGGAAAGCCTGGACGTCGCGCTCAAGGCCGTCGCCACCGAGCTCGACCACGGCCTGCTCAACGACCGCCCGGGGCTGGAAAGCCCGACCCTCGAGCGGATCTGCCTCTATTTCGCCGAGCGTCTGAAGCCGCAGTTCCCCGGCCTTTCGCGCGTGGTGCTGTCGCGCCCGACCATCGGCGAGAGCTGCGCGCTGACGCTGTAACGAACCTCCCCCTGTGGGGGAGGTGATCGCGAAGCGATCGGTGGGGGGCGTGATTTCGAAACCGGCCTGCGCCTCGGCAGCTGAAAACGTCCCCCCACCGGCCTTCGGCCGCCTCCCCCACGGGGGGAGGTTCCTCGCGCTCGCTTCCGTTTATCCCCGACTTTGACGCCGTCGCCCCTTTCGCGGCGGCGCGGAGTTCGCCACACACGCGCCATGCGGATGATCGGCTACTTCCGGGTCCCGCCCGTTCGGGGCGCGACCTTCGACGGACCCCTGGCGGACAAGCTGACGGCCGCCGGCTGCCAGGCGCTGCACCACGACGCCTGCTACGCCCTGGCCGTGCACAAGCCGGGCCTCGAGGCGGCCATCGCCTCGGCCAGGCCTGGCGACCTGCTGGTGGTTCCCAGCCTGCACGCCTTCGCCGCCCACATCGTCGACCTGTTGCACGTCATGGGCAAGCTGCAGGCGGCCGGCGTCTATCTGATGAGCCTGAGCGAGGGGATCGACACCCGCATGCCGGGCGGCTTCTTCCCTGTCTGCGCCCAGCTGCTGCAGTTCAGCGACCAGACCCGCATGGTGCGCACCGCCGAAGAGAAGATCGTCCGCCTGGGCCGTCCGCGTCCCGCGCCGGCCGAGGAGGAGGCCGAGGAGCCTGCGTCTGAAGCGGACGTAGAGCCGCCGCTGGAGGCCTGAGGGCTCTTTCCAGCGAACGGCGGTCGCGATACCCCTCTCGTCACCAACGACCCGGGAGGTCTCGCCGTGCTCTACGCCATCCTCTGCTACAACGACCAGGACCTGGTCTCCGGCTGGACCAAGGCCGAGGACGAGGCGGTGATGGCCAAGCTGTCGGTGGTCCACGACCGGCTCTATGCCGAGGGCAAGCTGGGGCCGGCCGGGCGCCTGGGCTTCACCGGCTCGGCCAGGACCCTGGTCAAGGGCCAGGAGCCGCCGGTGGTGATGGACGGTCCCTACGCTGAGACCAAGGAAGCCATGCTGGGCTTCTACATCGTCGACTGCGCCTCGATGGACGAGGCCCTAGACGTCGCCCGCGCCCTGGGCGAGGCCAATCCGACGGGCGCCTACGAGATCCGGCCGCTGTCGCTCTATCTGCAAGGCGTGGCCGTCGGCGACCAGGTTCCGCAGGCGGCGGAGTAGGGGGTCAGTCCCGCTGGGCTTTCTTCCACTCGCGGAACTCGCGCTTTTCGCGGTCCTTCTTGCTCTCGCCCGGGATGACGGCCTTGCCGGCCCCGACGGCGACCTTGCCGGCCGTGCCGACCACGGCCCCGGTCGCGCCGACGACGGCGCCGCCGGCCGCGACGGCCAGGCAGCCCTGGGCGCCGACGGCGACGGCCAGCAGGGCGGGAACGAGAAGCAGGCGGGAAGGGCGCATGAAATGAACTCGTGGAACGAAGGTCCACGGGTTGTAGCCGATCAAAGGTTTACGATCTCCGCGACCAGAAGACGCTGTCGGCAGGACGACAGTTCTTGTGGCGAAAATGCGTCGGCTTGCCGGCGTTAATATTCGTGAAGAAAAAAATCAGGAACGAGTTGGAAAGTTCGGTGGTTCAGCTGTCGAATGATCGAGACCTGACCGATGCCCCGCCGCGAAGACATGATCAAGCAAGAGGCCCAGGCGCTGTGGCGAGAGCTGCACGGTGAGCCTGTTCCCGACCTCAGCGGCTCGGAACTGCTCGACATGATCTGCGGCGGCGCGGACATCGCCGGCTATGACCGCGTCCAGTCGCCCTTCCTGCGTCCGTCGATGATCACCCGCCCCGAAGACTGGCGCGAGCGCCAGGGGCGGGGATAAGCCCGCGGGGGCGCCGCCAGCCGACGCGCCACGATCCTCCCCCTGGAGATGGCCCGGAGGGCCGGAGGGGGCAGCGCGGCCCTCAGATCCGCTCGCCGCCGCCGCCCGGCAGAAACGCGCCGCCGCCGGTCTGGGCGCGATGGCGCAGGAAGGCGTCGGCCAGGACGCAGGCGGTCATGGCTTCCACCACCGGCACGCCGCGGATGCCCACGCAGGGGTCGTGGCGACCCTTGGTGCGCAGGTCGATCTCCTCGCCGGCCTCGTTGAGGGTCTGGCGGGGGATCAGGATCGAGGAGGTCGGCTTGAAGGCCACGCGCGCCACGACCGGCTGGCCGGTCGACAGGCCGCCCAGCACGCCGCCGGCGTGGTTGGACAGGAATTCCGGCTCGCCGTTCGGGCCAAGGCGCATCATGTCGGCGTTGTCCTCGCCGGTCAGGGCGGCGCTGTCGAAGCCCTCGCCGATCTCGACGCCCTTGGCGGCGTTGATCGACATCAGGGCGCCGGCCAGTTCGGCGTCGAGCTTGCCGTACAGCGGCGCGCCCCAGCCGGCCGGCACGCCGATGGCTTCCACTTCCACCACGGCACCGGTCGAGGAGCCGGCCTTGCGGATCGTCTCCAGGTGCTCTTCCCACACCGGAATGATCGCCGCGTCCGGCGACCAGTAGGGGTTTTCCTCGGTTTGCGCCCAGTCCCAGTTCGCGCGATCGATCTTATGCGGACCGATCTGCACCAGGGCCGCGCGCACCGTGACGCCCGGGACCACCAGCCGCGCCACCGCGCCGGCCGCCACCCGGGCGGCGGTCTCGCGGGCCGAACTGCGGCCGCCGCCGCGATAGTCGCGAACGCCGTACTTGGCGAAATAGGGATAGTCGGCGTGACCGGGGCGGAAGGCCTGGGCGATCTCGCCGTAGTCCTTGGACCGCTGGTCGGTGTTCTCGATCATCAGGCTGATCGGCGTGCCGGTCGTGCGCTGGCCGCCGGTGCGCTCGTCCTCGAACACGCCCGACAGGATGCGCACGGCGTCTGGTTCCTGGCGCTGGGTGACGAACTTGCCGTTGCCCGGGCGGCGCTTGTCGAGGAAGCCCTGGATCATCTCGGCCGTCAGCAGGATGCCCGGGGGCACGCCGTCGACGACGCAGCCGAGGGCGGGCCCGTGGCTCTCGCCCCAGGTGGTGACGCGGAACAGGTGACCGAAGGTGTTGTGCGACATGGCGAGGCTTCTAGCCCAAAGGGCGTTTGGGGGCGAGACTTTGCGGGCGATGAGGCCCAACGGTCTCCGATCGGCAAGAACTTGCCGCCGTGCGTGGTCCTCGTCCTTCGACAGGCTCAGGATGAGGACCAGGGGCGGCGCTGCGGACCAGTAGAAAACCTCACCCTGAGCTTGTCGAAGGGCGAGGTTTTCGGATCCGAGACGCTACACCCAGTCCGGAACCAGGTCCCGGGCCAGCATCTCGTCATAGGTCGGGCGCTTGCGGATCACGGCGTAGCGGTCGCCGTCGACCAGCACCTCGGGCACGAGGGGGCGGGTGTTGTATTCGCTGGCCATGGCCGAGCCGTAGGCGCCGGCCGACATGAAGGCCACCAGGTCGCCGGGGCCGAACGGCGGCAGGGCGCGGTCGCGGGTGAAGGTGTCGCCGGTCTCGCAGACCGGGCCGACCACGTCGTAGACGCTCTCGCCGGTCTTGGGGTGCACGGGGCGGATGTCGTGGAAGGCGTCGTACATGGCCGGACGCACCAGGTCGTTCATGGCCGCGTCGATGACCAGGAACTTGCGGCCTTCCGGGCGCTCGTGGACGTGGATGACTTCCGACACCATCACGCCGGCGTTGGCGGCGATGACGCGGCCCGGCTCGAAGGCCAGCTTCACCGGCAGGCCCTTGGTGACCTCGGCCACCATCGCGGCGAAGGCGGCCGGGGGCGGGGGCTCGGGGTGGTTGAAATAGGGCACGCCCAGGCCGCCGCCCAGGTCCAGGCGCTCGACCGACAAGCCCTCGCCGATCAGCTGCTCGACCAGGCCCCGCATCTTGGTGAAGGCCGCGCGCATCGGCTCCAGGTCGGTGATCTGGCTGCCGATGTGGCAGGCCACGCCGATGGGCTCCAGCGCGGCGTTGTTGCTGGCGTTGGCGTACAGGCGCGCGGCCTCGGCGAACGAGACGCCGAACTTGTTCTCCGACTTGCCGGTGGCGATCTTGGCGTGACCGCCGGCCGCGACGTCCGGGTTGACCCGGAAGGCGATCTTGGCCCGCACGCCCAACTCGGCGGCGACGCTGGCGATCAGTTCCATCTCCGGCTCGGACTCGACGTTGATCTCGGCGACGCCGGCCTTCAGCGCGAAGGCGATCTCGTCGCGCTTCTTGCCCACGCCCGAGAACACGATGCGCTCGCCGGGGATGCCGGCGGCCAGGGCGCGGCGGACCTCGCCTTCCGACACCGTGTCGGCGCCGGCGCCCAGGTCGCCCAGCACCTTCAGCACGGCCACGTTCGAATTGGCCTTCACCGCATAGGCCACCAGCGGATCGACGACGCCGGCATTGACCAGGGCGTCGCGGAACACGGTGAAGTGCCGCTCCAGGGTGGCGCGGGAATAGACGTAGACGGGCGTGCCGACCTCGGCCGCGATCTTGGCCAGGGGCGCGCCTTCGCAGGCCAGGCCCTCGGGGCCGTATTCGAAGTGGTTCACTTAAGGTCTTTCGGAGGGATCAGTTCGGCGTCGAGGACGGGAAGCCGGCGGCGGACGGACCGCCGAACGGGTCGGACGGCGCGCCGCGCAGCGGGGCCGCGCGGGTCGTGCGGTTGCTCGAGGCCGGGTCGATGTTCTCCTGCGTGCCGTTCGGGCGGGCCGGCTGGTTGGCGCGGGCCGAGGCCTCGCGACGCTTGGAGGCTTCGGCGGCCTTCTTTTCCGGACCCCACAGCGGGGCGGGGCGTTCCAGCTCGGCCTGCTTGCCGCAGGCCGACAGGGCGGCCCCGGTCAGGCCCAGGGCGGCGATGGCGATCAGGGTGGCGGGACGGATCATGCCAGGGTTTCCTTCCAACGCGCGATCTGGGCGCGGACCTGGGCGGGGGCGGTCCCGCCATAGCTCATGCGGCTGGCCGCCGAGGCGGCCGGGGTGAGGACGGCGTAGACCCCGTCGGTGATCCGCGGCTCAATGGCCTGGAACTCGGCCAGGCTCAGCTCCGCCAGATCCAGACCTTGGGTCTCCGCAGCCTTCACGGCCGAGCCTGTCACGTGGTGGGCGTCACGGAAAGGCATGTTCAGTTCGCGCACCAGCCAGTCGGCCAGATCGGTGGCGGTCGAGAAGCCGGCGCCGGCGGCGGCGGCCATCTTCTCGGTGTTGGGCGTCAGGTCGGCGATCATGCCGGCCATGGCCAGCAGGGACAGCTCCAGGGCGTCGAAGGCCTCGAAGGTCGGGACCTTGTCCTCCTGCATGTCCTTCGAATAGGCCAGCGGCAGGCCCTTCATCACCACGGTCAGGGTGGTGAGCGAACCGAGAATCCGGCCGACCTTGGCGCGGATCAGCTCGGCCGCGTCGGGGTTCTTCTTCTGCGGCATGATCGAGCTGCCGGTCGTGAAGGCGTCGGTCAGCTTGATGAAGCCGAACATCGGCGTCGTCCACAGCACGATCTCCTCGGCCAGGCGCGACAGGTGCGTGGCGGTGATCGAGGCGGCCGACAGGGCTTCAAGCGCGAAATCGCGCGAGGAGACGCTGTCCAGCGAGTTGGCGGTCGGGCGGTCGAAGCCCAGCGAAGCGGCCGTCTGGTGGCGGTCGATCGGGAAGGGCGAGCCGGCCAGGGCCGCCGCGCCCAGCGGGCATTCGTTCATGCGGGCGCGGGCGTCGCGGAAGCGCGAAGCGTCGCGGCCGAACATCTCGACATAGGCCATCAGGTGATGGCCGAAGGTCACCGGCTGGGCCGGCTGCAGGTGGGTGAAGCCCGGCATCAGGGCGTCGGCATAGGTCTCGGCCTGGGCCAGCAGCGCCTTCTGCAGGGCTTCCAGCTGGGCGGCCGAGCGGTCGGCGGCGTCGCGCACCCACAGGCGGAAGTCGACGGCCACCTGGTCGTTGCGCGAGCGGGCGGTGTGCAGCCGGCCGGCCGTCGGGCCGATCAGCTCGCGCAGCCGCGCCTCGATGTTCATGTGGATGTCTTCGTACTCGTCACGGAACGGGAAGGTCCCGGTGGCCAGCTCGTCCTCGATCTTGGCCAGGCCTTCGAGGATTTCCTCGCCGTCGCTGCTTGCAATGACGCCCTGGCTGATCAACATCCGCGCGTGGGCGCGGCTGCCCGCCAGGTCCTGCGCCCACAGGCGCTTGTCGAAACCGATGGAGACGTTGATCGCCTGCATCAGTTCGGCCGGCTTGGCCGAGAACCTGCCGCCCCACATGGCTTGGCCCTGGCCGTTCGCGGCGGGCGATTTGGAGGCGTTGTCGGTCATATGAGCGAAGTCCAGTCGGGTGGGCCGCGCAAGCGCGACGGTCTGAAGTGGGCGATCGGCGCCGTCATGCTCGTCGGCGTCGTCGCGGTCCTATACGTCATCGCCCAGGCTTCGTTCAAACCCGCAGAGCTCGCCGACCTCAAGGAATTCAAGAAGGGGTCTTTAGCCAAGCTGGACGTGCCGGCCCAGCCGCGCGCCGCGCCGGCCACCGTCTTCACCGACATGGACAACCAGCCCCACACCCTGGCCGACTTCAAGGGCCAGGTGGTGATCATGAACCTGTGGGCCACCTGGTGCGCGCCCTGCAAGAAGGAGATGCCCACCCTGGCCAAGCTGGCGGCCGCCTACGCGACCCAGCCGGTCAAGGTGCTGCCGATCAGCGTCGACCGCGACAGCGACGTCAACCTGATCCAGGCCGAGATGGCCGCCAACCGGCCGCTCGTCTCGTTCCGCGACAAGACCTACAAGATGTCGTTCGACCTGGAGCCGCGCGCCGCCGGCTATCCGACCACGGTGATCTACGACAAGCAGGGCCGCGAGCGCGCCCGCATCTCCGGCGAGGCCGACTGGTCCAGCCCCGAGGCCCGCGGCCTGGTCGAAGCCCTGCTGAAAGAGAAATGAGCCCCGAGGTTCTCGAGCCGATCGCCGACGCCGCATGGCCCGCGCGAGAGCGCGTACGCCTGGGCGGCTGGCGTCTGAACGCCACGGACGGCTTCTCGCTGCGGATAAACGCCTGCTGGCCGCTGGGCGAGCCGGATCGTGACCCGGAAGCGGCCATCGACGCGGTCGAGGCCTTCTATGGCCAGCGCGGCCTGCCGGTCCGCTTCAAGCTGACCGACGGGGCGACGGCGCCGGCCGACCTGGCCGATCGCCTGGCGCGCCGGGGTTACGTTCCGCACGGCGAGACCCTGCTGATGACCGGGGCGGTCGTCGGCGCCGCCGATCCCGAGGTCGAGTTGTCCGCCAAGCCCGATCCGGCCTTCGAGGCGCTGCTGGTGGCCTCTGCCAAGGGCAATGCGGCCGACGCCGGCGAACGGCTGCAGGCGCTGGGCCGGATCCCGGCGCCGGCCCGGTTCGCCCGCCTGACCCTGGACGGCCGCACCGCCGCGCTCGGCGCCTGCGCCGTCGATGGCGAGGCGGTGGGGATCTTCGGCATGCGCACCGATCCGGACTTCCGTCGCCGTGGTCTGGCCCGCCGGGTGCTCGACGCCCTGCTGGCCGAGGCGTCCTTGCTGGGCGGGCGCATGGCCTATCTTCAGGTCGAGGACGCCAACGCCGCGGCCATCGCTCTCTACGCGGCGCGCGGTTTTTCGACGGCCTACCGTTATCGCTACTGGAGCCGGCCGGCTCGCGATTGACGTGAGCCGGCTTTTCGGTTGCTCATCGCCTCCGGGGGCGCGGCGCGTGATGCCGCGCGTTTTCGGGGGAACTCGGTCGTGGATCACGGCAATCAGAAACTGATCGGCTACGGCGTCACGGCGCTGGTCGTGGCCATCGTCTTCGCCTTGCGCTTCCGTTCGATGAGCAAGGAGCGCCGGCTGAAGCTGGAGTTCATGTGGATCCTGCCGGCCGTCATGGTCGTCGCCACGGTCTTCCTGTTCATGCAGTTCACGCCGCACGGGACCGACTGGCTGTGGCTGGCGGCGATCTTCGCGGTGGGGGCGACGATCGGCTGGTGGCGCGGCCGCCTGATCCCGATCGCCATCGATCCCGACACCCATGAGCTGAACACCAAGCCCTCGCCGGCGGCGATCCTGTTCCTGCTGGGCATCTTCGTCGTGCGTTTCGCCCTGAAGACGGTGTTCGAGGCCGAGGCGGAAGCCTGGCACATCAGCGCCGTGCTGCTGACCGACGGTTTTGTCGTCTTGGGCGTCGGCCTGTTTGGCGTCTCGCGCCTGGAGATGGCGCTGCGGGCGATCGGCCTGCTGCGCGAGGCCCGTGCGGCGAGGGCGGCCCAAGCGGCCTGACCTTCTGGTCGACGTTCGATGAAGGCGGGGGGGGGGGGGCGCTCCGCGCCTTCATCGAACGTCGATTGATAGACTGGTTTACAAAACAAACTAGTTGATCCATGGTCGCCTCCAACCTCGACAGGAGGGGAGGCAATCCATGCACGCGCCGCTCAGCGCTTCAGAAAAGACGGCCGTCTCCGGCGGCCGCAACGCTCCCGTCGGCGCCCTGCGCGCCTTCGTCACCCTGCTGATGATCTTTCACCACACGGCGATGACCTATCACCCGTACGCGCCGGCCCCGAAGGCGTTCGACGCCCAGCCGATCCTGTGGACGGCCTTTCCGGTCGTGGATCCGCAAAGGGTAGGGGCGTTCGGGATCCTGACCCTGGTCAACGACATGTTCTTCATGTCGCTGATGTTCTTCATCTCCGGCCTGTTCGTCGCCGACGGCCTGCGGGCCAAGGGGGCGGGCGGGTTCCTGAAGAGCCGCGCCCTGCGCCTGGGCGTCCCGTTCGTGGTCGCCGCGGCCCTGCTGGCGCCGCTGGCCTATTATCCGGCCTGGTTGCAGTCGGGCGGCGCGCCGTCTCTGGCGGCTTTCGCCGAGGCCTGGACCCGGCTGCCGTTCTGGCCCGCCGGCCCGGCCTGGTTCCTGTGGGTGCTGCTGGCCTTCGGGGCGATCTCGGCGGGGGCCTACGCCGTCGCGCCCGGCCTTCTCGACCGCCTGGCGCGGCTGGGCGAGGGCGCCGAGCGCAAGCCTGCGCGGTTCTTCTTGGGCCTGGTGCTGGTCAGCACCCTGGCCTACCTGCCGCTGTCGATGACCACGCCGTTCGGTCACTGGACCATGATCGGCCCGTTCACGGTGCAGACCGCCCGCATCGGTCACTACCTCGTCTATTTCCTGGCCGGGATCGCCGTCGGCGCGGCCGGCGTCGGCTCGGGCCTGACCGACCCGGACGGCAAGCTGGCCCGGCGCTGGTGGGCCTGGCAGTTGGCGCCGATCCTGCCGATCGTCGGCGGCGTGGCGACCCTGATCCTGGCCTTCTCGCCCAACCCGCCGCCCCGGCCGTTCCTCGACGTCTTCGGCGGCGTGATGTTCACGCTTGCCTGCGCCACGCTGTCCTTCGCCGCCCTGGCCACGTTCCTGCGCTTCGCGCGCCGGACGGGCCCGGTAGGCGCCAGCCTGCAGGCCAACGCCTACGGCATGTACCTGCTGCACTACGTGTTCACCTCGTGGCTGGCCTGGTCGCTGCTGCCGCAGGACTGGAGCGGGCTGGCCAAGGCTACGGCGGTGTTCGTCGGCGCGACGGCGCTGAGCTGGCTGTCGACCATGGCCCTGCGCCGCATGCCGCTGTTGGGGCGAATCCTGTGACCCTGCATGATGTCGCCGACGGAGCCGCGCCCATGAACGACAAGCTGAAGACGGTGCAGGACGACCTGGCCTTCCTGCGCGGCCTGGCCGAGGGCGGGACCGAGCGGGCCGGCCTGGGCGTCGCCGGCGGCGCGCTCTACGGCTCGGCGGGCCTGCTCTACGGCGTCCAGTGCCTGGTCTATGTCGCCCAGGAGAACGGCCTGGTGAGCCTGGGCGGGCTGGGCAACCTGATCCTGGCCTGGCTGCCGACGGTGATCTTCCTGATCCTCATGACGATCGTCATCGTGGTCGAGCGCCGCAAGCCCAAGGGCGGGGTGACCCACAGGGCCATCAACGCCGCCTTCGCCGGCGCGGGCCTGGCCAACCTGGCGCTGATCATCGTCTTCGCGGTGGCGGCCGTGAAGAACCACGACTTCCGCTACTGGCTGTACCATCCGGCCGTGGTGTTCGTGCTGCAAGGCGCGGTCTGGTACGCGGTCTTCGCCCTGCGCAAGCGCGCCTGGATGCTGGTGGTCTCGCTGGGCTGGCTGGCCGTGGGCGTCGCCATGGGGCTGCTGGTCGATCGCGCGGGCCTCTATCTGCTGGTCGCGACCTTCGGCCTCTTCGCCTTCATGGCCGCGCCGGGCTTCTTCATGATGCGCCAGGCCATGGGCCGGACCGTGGACCTGGGCGCCTGAGACGATCGTGACGGCAAGGTTCGACATAAGCGGGCTCGACGACGTCATCCACGGCCGCGTGCGGCTGGGCGTCGTCGCCTACCTGGCCAGCGCCGAGGTCGCCGAGTTCACCGAGCTGAAGACCCTGCTCGAGGTCACGCAGGGCAACCTCTCGATCCACCTGCGCAAGCTGGAGGAGGCCGGCTACGTGTCGATCGACAAGAGCTTCGTGGGGCGCAAGCCGCTGACCCGCGTGCGGCTGACCGAGACGGGACGGGCGGCTTTCGCCGGCTATCTGCGGGCCATGGGCCAGCTGGTCGAGCAAGCCGGCGGTCCGGGCTAGAGGCCCATCTCGGCGCGCAGGACGTCCGGGGTCATGCCGGCGGCGCGCAGCTCGCGCAGGGTCTGGGCCTTGTCGCGCTTGGCGTAGCGCTTGCCGTCCGGGCCGACCAGCAGGCCGTGGTGGCGATAGGTCGGCGTCGGCAGGCCAAGCAAGGCTTGAAGCAGGCGCTGGATGTGGGCGGCCTCGAACAGGTCCACGCCCCGGATCACGTGGGTGATCCCCTGCAGGGCGTCGTCCAGCACCACGGCCAGATGATAGGCGACGCCGACGTCCTTGCGGGCCAGGACGATGTCGCCGGCCGTTTCGGGGCGCGCGGCGATCAGGCCGGTCTCGCCGCCGGGGCCGGCGCCTTCCTCGACGAAGGCGAGATCGCCGAAGCCGCCCAGCGCCCCCTCGGCCGCATCGAGCGACAGCCGCCAGGCGAAGGCCTCGCCGCGCGAGAGGCGCTCGGCTTCCTCGTCGGGCGACAGCGGCTCGCCGCGATAGGCGACGGCCGGCTCGTGCGGGGCGCGGCCGATGTCGAGCTCCTTGCGGGTCTTGAAGCAGCGATAGACGAGGCCGCGCCCGCGCAAGGTCTCGATGGCGGCGTGATAGTCGGCCAGGTGTTCGGACTGGCGGCGGACGGGCTCCTCCCACGCAAGGCCCAGCCAGGCCAGGTCTTCGAGGATCGCGGCCTCGTACTCGGGGCGGCTGCGGGTAGCGTCGATATCCTCGATGCGCAACACGAAGCGGCCGTCGGCTTGCCGCGCGGCGTCGAAGGCCGTCAGCGCCGAGAAGGCATGGCCGCGATGCAGGTAGCCGGTGGGGGAGGGGGCGAACCGGGTGGCGAAGGTCATCCGCGACAGCGCCCCCGTTTCACGGGGGCGAAGCTCATCCCCTGTCGAACTTGGCGAACATGCCCAGGTGGTCGAACACGGCCTTGAGGAAGGCCTCCTCGCCGCCGAGCAGGGTCTTGAGGCTCTCGAACTGCTTGAAGCCGCTCATTTCGGCCAGGCCGTGACCGGCGCACCAGGCGGCGATCGTGGCCAGCTCCAGGTCGATCTCGGAGACGCCGTCGCCGGCGGCGTGGGCGATGGTGTTGCGCACCTGGCAGTAGGCGCCTTCTTCCTTCATCTGGTCGGGAAGGGCGTCCTTGTCGCGCGAGCAGTCGTACATCACGCGGTAGAGGGCGGGGTTGTCGCGGGCGAAGGTCACGTAGGCCACGCCGAGGTTGGTCATGCGGCGGCGGTCGTCGTCGCTGTCCTGGCGGGCCTTCATCAGCGCCGCGTCGAGCGCCACCCAGCCCTCGTGGGCCACCGCGTCGAGCAACTGGCCCTTGTCCTTGAAGTGGTGGTAGGGCGCGGCCGGGCTGACGCCGGCCTCGCGGGCCACGGCCCGCAGCGACAAGGCGGCCGGGCCTTCGGTTTCCAGGATCCTGCGGGCGGCCTCGACGAGGGCGCGGCTCAGATCGCCATGGTGATAGGGGCGGGCTTCGGGCTGGGCGAGAGTCATCGCGGGTCACTCTATCCCTTACGTAGCGAAAATCCATCCAAACAGCGTCAAGATATCTTGACGTTGCTAAGATCCATGTTATCTAAGCGTTGTTCAGATGGATCGGCCATCAAGAGACCGCCATCTAACCACGCCGGCCGAGGGGGTCGGCGCGCACCTAACTTCAAGGATGTGTGTCATGACCAACCGTAGCTTCGAAGCCTTCGAAGGCCTCTTCGACCGCGTCGCCATCGGTTACTTCCTGGTGGCCGCCATCGGCGTCGCCGGCGCCGTGCTGGCCATCGCGCTGTAAGGACGAAGATGTCCGATGCGGCCGTCCCGACTTGATCGGGGACGGCCGCCGGGGTGCGCCGCCCCATCCTGATCCCGCAAATCTTGATCTCGGCGCCCGGCTCGGCCATAGCCGGGGTGGCGGAACGACCCGCGACATGCCGGGTTTCCGTCCGATGATCCTTTCGTTCCAGTCTTCGCGAGCGCCCCGATGAGCGTGGCCTTCACCAAGGAAGGCGACGCCGAAGCGTTCGCCGCCGACCTTCCCGACCGTCCGATCTCGCAGCATCCCAATCTCGTCACGCCGCAGGGCCTGGCGATGATCGAGGACGAGTTCGCCGCGGCCCGCGCCGCCTATGCGGCCGCACAGGCCGCCGGCGGCGTGGCCGAGGACCGCACCGCCATGGCCCGCGCCACCCGCGACCTGCGCTACTGGTCGGCCCGCCGGTCCACGGCCCAGCCGGTCGAGCGCGACGAGGGCCGCACCAGCGTGCAGTTCGGCGACACGGTGACCTTCGACCGCGAGGACGGCCGCACCCAGACTTTCCGCATCGTCGGCGAGGACGAGGCCGACCCGGCCAAGGGCTCGGTGTCCTATGTCTCGCCCCTGGCCCGCGCCCTGATGGGCAAGGGCGTGGGGGATACGGCGATGGTGGCCGGCGGCGAGGTCGAGATCGTCGCCATCGGCTGATCCGGCGGCCGATCCGCTCCGACCGCAAGTTTCGGATTGCCAGCCCCGTCCGGCGAGGGCTTCCTCGCCGGCGTGATCTCCGCCTCTGCTCCGACCCCAGACCTGATCGCCGCGGCCCGCGCCCACCTGGCCGCCGCCGACCCGATGTTCGCCCGTCTCGAGGCGGTGACGCCGGTCTTCGAATGGCGTCTGCGGCCCGGCGGCTTTCCGGGCCTGGCTCGCATGATCGTCGAGCAGCAGATCTCGGTGGCCGCCGCCGCGGCGATCTGGGCGCGGGTGCAGGCGGGCCTTCCTGACCTGACGCCGCACGCCGTCATGGCGCTGGACGATCCGGCCCTGCAGGGCCTTGGCTTGTCGCGGCCCAAGGTGCGCTACCTGCGCGAGATCGCCGGCGCGCACCTGTCGGGCGCCTGCGACTTCGACGCCCTGAAGGCCATGCCCGACGCGCAGGCCGTCGCCGCCCTCGTGGCCATCAAGGGGATCGGGCGATGGACGGCCGAGACCTTCCTGATGTTCTGCGAGGGGCGCATCGACGTCTTCCCCGGCGGCGACGTCGCCCTGCAGGAGGCCATGCGCTGGGCCGACGGGCACGACGTTCGTCCGACCGAGAAGGCGGCCTACATCCGGGCCGAGGCCTGGAAGCCCTATCGCGGCGTGGCGGCGCATCTTCTCTGGGCCTGCTACGGGGGCGTGCGGCGCGGCGAGATCACGCTCCGGGCGTGACGGCCGAAGGGCGCGGGCTGAACTTTCGCAAGCTTCGTCTTGGTTCTGTCGCCGATTGGGATCATCCTTTCTGTGCGTCCGGGAGTGAATGGCGATTCCCTGATTTGCGTAGGAAGGAGGCCCGTCTTCAGTCCGACCGCGTACCAGCCCCATGGGGACCTTGTCGGTCCCGTGAGCGGGAGGCCCTCATGCAGGTGCTGACCCGTCCCCCGTCCGGCATGCCGGCGCTCGTGCTCAACGCCGACTATCGGCCCCTGAGCTATTATCCGCTGTCCCTCTGGCCCTGGCAGGAGGTGATCAAGGCGGTGTTTCTGGACCGCGTCGACGTGGTCTCGACCTATGACCATGTGGTGCATTCGCCATCCTTCGAGATGAAGCTGCCCAGCGTGGTGTCGCTGAAGCAGTACGTGCCGCAGGAGCGGCCGCCGGCCTTCACCCGCTTCAACCTGTTCCTGCGCGACAGCTTCAGCTGCCAGTACTGCGGCTCGCCCGACGAGCTGACTTTCGACCACGTGATCCCCCGCTCGCGCGGCGGCCGCACGACCTGGGAAAACATCGTCACCGCCTGCGCGCCCTGCAATCTGACCAAGGGCGGGCGCACCCCGCGCGAGGCGGGCATGCACCCCTTCCACACCGCCCGCCGGCCCTCGATGCACGAGCTTCAGGACCGCGGCCGCAAGTTCCCGCCCGGGCACCTGCACGCCAGCTGGCTCGACTATCTCTATTGGGACATCGAGCTGGAGTCGTAGGGGCGGGCGCAGAGGAACCTCCCCCCGTGGGGGAAGCGATCGCGTGAGCGATCGGAGGGGGGAGTTGGTGATGACTTTCCGCCGCTTCGAAAGCTGAAAACGGCCCCCCTCCGGCCTTCGGCCGCCTCCCCCGCAGGGGGAGGTTCCTCATGGGCGCCTTCCTGGGCCTTGTGCCCAGGATCCATCGCTCAGCCTGCTCAGACCTTTCGCGCACGGTCGAGGTTTGAGCGGCGGCCGGCATGGGCCCTCGCCACGAGGGCGAGGGAGGCGGGTGTGTTGGCGGGCTTGGGTCAGGAGCCGAAGACGGCGCGCCGGCGCGCCGGCCAGCGGCGTAACCCCTCACCCTCCCTCTCCCTTCAGGGAGAGGGTCTGGGGGATGGCCGGCCAGCGCCTCGAAAGCTGAAAACGTCGCCCCTCCGGCCCTTCGGGCTGCCTCCCCAGAGGGGGGAGGATCTTGGGTTCAGTCCCGGAAATACCCACGGCGCTTGCCGCGGCCGCGCAGGCGGCGGCGCAGGCGGGGTTCGATGCTGGGCCAGGCCAGCAGCGCCAGCAGGCCCAGGATGATCAAGGTGGGAAACAGCGGCGACATGACCCAAGAACGCGTTCGAGGTGTGAAGGCTTCCACCGTTTCGCGATTTTGCGCTGCAAACAAGGACAAAGTTTCGGCGCGGCGATAATCCCCGCAAAGCCTCCGCGTCGTCACGAAAGCGCCTTGTTCACAAGGCTGGCGGCTCAGTTAGCGGTGAAGCTTGACGGTGGTGGTGGGCGTCTAGTCTCTCGCTGCATTGCAGCATCTCCCGTCGGCCGACGATCTTTATGCGGCCCTTATGCCGCCCATACATCTCCCGAATGGAGCCCTTACGCGGCTTCGTGGTCCCTTCCGCGCCAAGCTGGAAGGAGGCCGACATGGCTGACATCGCATTCCTGGCGCTGGGCGGAGGGCTGTTCGGGCTCTTCGGCCTGTTCGCCGTCGCATTGAGGCGCGCATGACCCTGTTCGTGAACGCGCTTTGGGGGGCCGGGGCGATCGTCGTCGCGGCCTACATGGTCACGGCCCTGATGCGGCCGGACCGGTTCTGACGATCCTCGGATAACCTCAAATGAACTGGCAAGGATGGGCGGAGATCGCCCTGACGCTTGGCCTGGCGGTCGGCATCGGCTGGCCGCTGGGCGTATACATGTCGCGCGTCTGGAACGGCGAGCGCACCTGGCTCGACCCGGTGCTGGCCCCGGTCGAGCGGCTCTTCTATGCGGCCGGCGGCATCGACCCGCGCAAGGGCCAGAGCTGGATCGGCTATGCCGGCGCGCTCTTGGCCTTCAACGCCGTCGGCTTCTTCCTGGTCTATGTCGTTCTGCGCCTGCAGGGCGTGCTGCCGCTGAACCCGCAGGGCTTTTCGGGGCTGTCGCCGCACCTGGCGTTCAACACCGCCGTCAGCTTCGTGACCAACACCAACTGGCAGAGCTATGGCGGCGAGACCACCATGTCGACGCTCAGCCAGATGCTGGTGCTGACGGTGCAGAACTTCGTCTCGGCCGCCACCGGCGCGGCGATCGCCGCGGCCCTGGCGCGCGGCTTCATCGCCAACAGGGGCGAGGACGTCGGCAACTTCTGGAGCGACGTGATCCGCACGACGCTGTGGGTGCTGCTGCCGCTTTGCGTGGTCGTCGCGCTCGTGCTCGCGGCCCTGGGCGTGCCCCAGACCCTGGCCGCCGGCGTCACGGCTCACACCCTCGAGGGCGGAGAGCAGAAGATCTCGCTGTTCGCCACCGCCAGCCAACTGGCCGTCAAGCAACTGGGCATCAACGGCGGCGGCATCTTCAACGTCAATTCGGCCCACCCGTTCGAGAACCCCACGCCGCTGACCAACCTGATCACGGCGGTGTCGATCAACGTGCTGGGCTGGGCGGCCTTCTTCGCCTTCGGTCGCAGCGTGCTGGCGAAAAAGGACGTGCGCGCCCTGGTCATCGCCGCCGCGGTGCTGCTGAGCGCCGGCGCGGCGGGCATCTACGTCACCGAAACCCAGGCCCCGCCGGCCCAGGTCGCGGCCCATGTCGACGCCTCGGTGAACATGGAAGGCAAGGAGGTCCGCTTCGGCGCCCCCTCGACCGCCGCCTGGGCGGCCATGACCACCGGCGCCTCCAACGGCTCGGTCAACGGCATGCACTCCAGCCTGATGCCCCTTGGCGGCGGCATCACCATGTTCCTGATGCAGCTGGGCGAGATCCTGCCCGGCGGCATCGGTTCGGGCGTCGCCATCATGGTCGTCATGGCCCTCTTGGCGGTGTTCGTCGCGGGCCTGATGGTGGGGCGCACGCCCGAGTATCTCGGCAAGAAGATCGAGGCCCGCGAGATCCAGTTCTCGATGCTGGCCGTGCTGGTCATCCCGCTGTTCATGCTGGGCTTCGCCGCCCTGGCCGCGATCCTGCCCGAGGCGCTGAAGGGACTGATGCACGCCGGCCCGCACGGGCTGTCGGAGATCCTCTACGCCTACGTCTCGACCACGGCCAACAACGGCTCGGCCTTCGGCGGCCTGACGGCCAACGCCCCCTGGTGGAACACCACCCTGGGCCTGGCGATGATGTTCGGGCGCTTTGCCCCCATCGTCGCGGTGCTGGCCATCGCCGGCGCCCTGGCGGCCAAGCCCAAGCTCGCCCCCACGGCCGGCGCCATGCCGACCCACGGCGGCCTCTTCGTCGGCCTGCTGATCGGGGTGATCCTGATCCTCGGCGGCCTGCAGTTCTTCCCCGCTCTGGCGCTGGGACCGATCGTCGAGCACTTCCAGGCGCTCGCCTTCGTCGCCCAACGCTGACCGAAAGCGAACCTCCCATGACAACCTATGACATCGAGGCGGGCGAGGGCGGGCGGCGCAAAGCCCCCAGCCTCGCCGGCGGCCTCTCCGCCCCGATCCTGGCCCGCGCGGCCAAGGACGCCTTCCTCAAGCTCGACCCGCGCAAGCTGACCGGCAATCCGGTGATCTTCGCGACCTGGATCGTGGCGCTGCTGTCGACGGTCTCGGCCGTCGCGGCCATCGCCGCCCAGCAGTCGGCCGGCTTCGCCGTGCAGGTCTCGCTGTGGCTCTGGGCCACCGTGCTGTTCGCCAACCTGGCCGAGAGCGTGGCCGAGGGCCGCGGCAAGGCCGCCGCCGACAGCCTGCGGGCCGCCCGCGTCACCACCAAGGCCAAGCTGATCATCGACGAGCAGGCCGGCACGATCATCCCGACCCCGGCCCACAAGCTGGTTCCCGGCGAGCTCGTGCTGGTCGAGGCCGGCGACGTGGTCCCCACCGACGGCGAGATCGTCGAGGGCATGGCCAGCGTCAACGAGGCCGCCATCACCGGCGAAAGCGCGCCGGTGATCCGCGAGAGCGGCGGCGACCGCTCGGCGGTGACCGGCGGCACCACGGTCGTCTCCGACTGGATCAAGGTGCGGGTCACGGCCGCGCCGGGCTCGACCTTCCTCGACCGCATGATCGCCATGGTCGAAGGCGCCGACCGTCGCAAGACGCCCAACGAGATCGCCCTGGCCGTGCTGCTGGCCGGCCTGACCCTGATCTTCCTGATCGCGGTGGTCACCCTGCTGGGCCTGGGCAAGTTCTCGGGCGTGGTTCTGGATCCGCTGGTGCTGGGGGCGCTGTTCATCACGCTCATTCCGACGACCATCGGCGGGCTTCTCTCGGCCGTCGGCATCGCCGGCATGGACCGCCTCTTGAAGGTCAACGTGCTGGCTACGTCGGGCCGCGCGGTGGAAGCCGCCGGCGACGTCGACACCCTGCTGCTCGACAAGACCGGCACCATCACCTTCGGCAACCGCATGGCCACGGAGGTGATCGCCGCCCCCGGCGTGCGTCCCGACGCGGCCCTGCGCGCCGCCGTCATGGCCTCGCTGGCCGACGAGACGCCGGAAGGCCGCTCGATCGTCGAGCTGGGCCGCCAGCAGGGCCTGGCCCTGGAGGCGCCGGCCGGCGCGACCGCCATCCCGTTCAGCGCGACGACGCGCCAGTCGGGCCTGGATGTCGACGGCCGCTCGTGGCGCAAGGGCGCGGTGGACGCGGTCTATCGCAGCCTGGCCATCGATCCCAAGCGCATCCCCGCCGAGGTGATGGCCGCCGTCGACCGCATAGCCCGCTCGGGCGGCACGCCGCTGGCGGTCAGCGAGGACGGCGCCCTGGTCGGCGTCATCCACCTGAAGGACGTGGTCAAGCCCGGCGTGAAGGCCCGGTTCGCGGACCTCCGCCGCATGGGCCTGCGCACGGTGATGATCACCGGCGACAACCCGGTGACCGCCGCGGCCATCGCCTCGGAAGCCGGCGTCGACGACTTCCTCGCCGAGGCCACGCCGGAGGACAAGCTGCGGCTGATCCGGGCCGAGCAGGCCAAGGGGCGGCTGGTGGCCATGTGCGGCGACGGCGCCAACGACGCCCCCGCGCTCGCCCAGGCCGACGTGGGCGTGGCCATGCAGACCGGCGCCCAGGCCGCCCGCGAGGCCGGCAACATGGTCGACCTCGACAGCGACCCGACCAAGGTCATCGAGATCGTCGAGGTCGGCAAGCAGATGCTGATCACCCGCGGCGCGCTGACGACCTTCTCGATCGCCAACGACGTGGCCAAGTACTTCGCCATCATCCCGGCGATGTTCGTGGTTGCCCTGCCGGCCCTGGGCGGGCTGAACATCATGAAGCTGGCGAGCCCGCAAAGCGCGATCCTGTCGGCGGTGATCTTCAACGCCCTGGTGATCGTGGCCCTGATCCCGCTGGCCCTGAAGGGCGTGAAGTACCGCGCCATCGGCGCCGGCAAGCTCTTGTCGCGCAACCTCCTGATCTACGGCGTCGGCGGCCTCGTCGCCCCCTTCGTCGGCATCAAGCTCATCGACATGGCGGTCTCCGCCCTGGGGCTGGCCTGATGAAGCGCCCGATCGCCCCAGGCTCGATCATCAGGGACCTGGTCTTCGGCCTCGTGGCGATCGGGATCGTCTGCCTGGCGGCCAATCTCGGCGGCCAGTGATTTTCTCCTCCTCGAAAGACGACAATTCCAATGCGCAAGTTCGCGTTTCTCGTGATCACCGCCTCGACCCTCGCCGCGACCGCCGCCTGGGCGGACGAGGCCCCGATCTGCACCGACCGCCCGACCAAGGCAAACAGCACCTGCTCGGTTCCCAAGGGCGCCTGGCAGGTCGAGGCCGACGGGGTGAACTGGACCCAGGTGAAGGCCGGCGGGATCAAGGCCGAGACGACCGCTGTCGCCGCCACGACCCTGAAGTTCGGCCTGACCGACGCCAGCGACCTGCAGGTGACCTGGACGCCCTGGCTTCAGGCCCGCGTGAAGGGCCCGGGCGTCGACGACAAGACCGACGGCGTCGGCGACGTGTGGATCCGGTACAAGACCCGCGTCCATTCCGGCGACAAGGTGAGCCTTGCCCTGCTGCCCTATGTGAAGATCCCGACGGCGGCCAAGGGCCTGGGCAATGACGAGGTGGAGGGCGGCGTGGCCGTGCCGATCAGCATCGCGCTTTCGGGCGCCACCCTGACCTTCGGGCCTCAGGTGGACCTGCTGCTCGACGCCGACGGCGACGGCCGCCACGCGGCGGTGACCAATGTCGTCAACCTGGCCCGCCCGGTCACCGATCGCCTCTCTCTGGTCGGCGAGCTGTGGACCAGCACCAACTTCGACCCCGCCGACACGGTGACCCAGGTCTCGGCCGACGTCGCCGCCGCCTATCTCGTCGCGCCGACCCTGCAACTGGACGCCGGCGCCAATTTCGGATTGAACCGCGACACCCCCGACGCGCAACTGTACGTCGGCGTCTCGAAGCGGTTCTAGGAAAGGAGCTGGAAGGTCATGATCTCGCACCTTCGCCCGGCCCTCGTTTCGATGGGCCTCTTCACCATCCTCCTGGGCCTGGCCTATCCGCTGGCCATCACCGGCGTGGCCCAGGCCGCGTTTCCGGCGCAGGCCAACGGCTCGCTGGTCCGCGACGCCCACGGCAAGGTCGTCGGCTCGGCGCTGATCGGCCAGGTCTTCGCCAAGCCGGGCTACCTGCACGGTCGCCCGTCGGCGGCGGGGAACGGCTATGACGCTTCGGCCTCCAGCGGCTCGAATATGGGGCCGCTGAACGACAAGCTGATCGAGCGCGAGAAGGCCGACGCCGACGCGCTGCGGGCGGAGTTTCCCGGCGCGGTCATTCCGGCCGACGCGGTCACGACGTCCGGCTCGGGCCTGGATCCGGACATCTCGCCGGCCTATGCCCGCCTGCAGGCTGGACGCATCGCGACCGCCCGCAACGCGCCGCGCGGCGAGGTGCTGGCCATGATCGACGCGGCCGTGAAGCCGCCGCTGCTGGGCTTCATCGGCCAGCCGCGGGTCAACGTTCTGGACGTCAACCGGGCGCTCGACGCGCGCTTCCCGATGGTCGGCTAGCCGTTGGCGGGCGACCCCTCCGCATACCCCGAGAGGGGCCGCCCCGACCCCGAGGCGCTTCTGGCGGCCGCCAACAAGGCCCGCCGGGGGCGCCTCAAGGTGTTCCTGGGCATGGCGCCGGGGGTGGGCAAGACCTACGAGATGCTGCGCGCCGCCCGCCGTCGCAAGGCGGAAGGGCTGGATGTGCTGGTCGGCGTGGTCGAGACCCACGGTCGCCGCGAGACCGAGAGCCTGCTGCGCGGGCTCGACGTGCTGCCCCGCCGCCCGGTCGAGAACCGGGGCCGCAGCTATCTGGAGTTCGACCTCGACGCGGCGCTCGAACGACGCCCGAAACTGCTGCTGGTCGACGAGTACGCCCACTCCAACGCGCCCGGCTCGCGCCATCCCAAGCGCTGGCAGGACGTCGAGGAGATCCTGGCGGCGGGCATCGACGTCTGGACCACGCTGAATGTCCAGCACCTGGAAAGCCTGGTCGACGTCGTCCTGCGCATCACCGGCGCCCGCCAGCGCGAGACGGTGCCCGACAGCGCGCTGGCGCGGGCCGACGACATCGAGCTGATCGACATCACCCCCGACGAGCTGCGCGAGCGGATGGCGGCGGGCAAGGTCTATGTGCCCGAGACGGCCCGCCTGGCCTCGGAGAACTTCTTCAAGGTCGAGAACCTGACCGCGCTGCGCGAACTCGCCTTGCGGCGGGCGGCCCAGACGGTCGACGACCAGCTGGTCGCGGCCATGCGCGAGAAGGGCGTCGAGGGGCCATGGGCGGCGGGCGAGCGGATCCTGGTGCTGGCCGGCGGCGACGGCATGGCCGCGGGCCTGGTGCGCGCCGGCCGGCGGCTGTCGGACATGATGATGGACGCGCCTTGGACCGTGGCCCACGTCGAGCGGCCCGACCGTCCGCCGCCCCCCGAGGCCGCCGCCGCCCGCACCCGCGAGGCCCTGAAGCTGGCCGAGCAGCTGGGCGGCTCGACCGTCGTGCTGACCGGGACCGACGTGGTGGCCACCGTCATGGCCTGGGCCCGGCGCAACAACGTCACCCAGATCGTCATCGGCAAGTCGAGAGACTCCCGCTGGCGCGAGCTGACCGGCCGATCGCTGGCGGCGGCGCTGCTGCGCGAGGCCCGGGGCCAGGCGATCCACGTGGTCACCGGCGCCGGCGGGGAGGGGACGGCCGAGCCGTCCGCGCCCAAGCCGCGCCGCTTCGACTGGCCTGTCTACCTGACCGGCGGCGGCTTCGTGGCCGCCGCCAGCCTGGTGGCCTGGGCGCTGGACACCGCCTTCGACCGGGTGGAGCTGGGGATGATCTACCTGGCCGCCGTGCTGGCGGCGGGGGTGATGCACGGCCTGCGCCCGGCCCTGGCGGCGGCGACGGCGGCCTTTGTCGTCTACAACTACTTCTTCCTGGCGCCGCGCTACAGCCTGGCCATCGGCTCGCCGACCGACGTGCTGACCCTGATCGTGTTCTGGGCCGTGGCCCTGGCCACGGGCGGCCTGGCCGGCCGCGTGCGCGACCAGGCCCTGGGCTCGCAGCGCCGGGCGGCCAGCGTGACCAGCCTGCTGGCCGCCAGCCGCACCCTGTCGGCCGCCTCGGGCAAGTCCGCCGTCGCCCAGGCCCTGGCCGAGCAGGCCGCCGCCGCCTCCGGCGCGCGGGCGGTGGTGTTCCTGCCGGTCGATGGCGAGCTGGCGCCGGCGGCTGGCGCGCCGGACCTTGTCGATCTCGGAACCGGCCCGATGGCCGCCGCGCGCTGGGCCTGGGAGAAGGGCGAGCCGGCCGGGGCCGGCACCGGCACCCTGCCGCAGGCCGCCTGGACCTTCTGGCCGCTTGAGGGCCTGGGCGCCCGCGCCGGGGTGGCCGGGATCGAGGCCGGCGCATTGGCCGGCGGTTCGGACGAGGAGCGGCTGCTGCTGGCCCTGCTCGACCAGGGCGCGGTGGCCCTGCAACGCGCCGAACTGGCCGCCGGTGCGGTCGAGGCCGAGGCCCTGCGTCGCTCCGACCGCTTCCGCAACGCCCTGCTGAACTCCATCAGCCATGACCTGCGCACGCCGCTGACCACGGTGCTGGGCGCGGCCACCACCCTGATCGACTATGGCGACAAGCTGTCGCCGCCGGGGCGCGCGGACCTTGCCCTCGGGATCAAGGAAGAGGCCGAGCGCCTGAACGGCTACGTCGCCAACCTGCTGGACATGACCCGCATCGAGGGCGGCGGCCTGAAGCTGCGCACCGACTGGATCGACGTGCGCGACGTGCTGGCGGCGGCCGCCGATAGGGTGGCGCGTCGCCTGGAGGGCCGTGTGCTGGTGCGCGACTTTCCCGAAACCCTCAGCCTGGTCCAGGCCGATCCGAACCTGCTGGAGCAGGTGGCGGTCAACATCCTGGAGAACGCCATCGCCTATAGCCCGCCGGGCGCGCGCATCGAGGTCGCCGCCTACGAGGACCGCGCCCATGTGGTCATCAGCATCGAGGACGAAGGGCGGGGCATTCCGCCGGCCGACCTGGAGCGGGTGTTCGAGAAGTTTCGCCGCCTGCAGGACCCCAGCGACCGCTCGCCGAACGCCAGCCAGGGGGTGGGGCTGGGCCTGGCCATCGCCAAGGGCTTCGTCGAGGCCATGGGCGGCCGCATCGCCGCCGCCAGCCCGATCCACGACGGCAAGGGCACGCGGATGCTGATCAGCCTGCCCAAGGGGGTCGCCACGCCCCACCATCTGCTATGAGCCGTCCATGAGCGCGCTTCGCCCCCGCATCCTGGTCATCGACGACGAGCCGCAGATCCACCGGTTCCTCGGCCCCGCGCTCGACGCCGCCGGCTACGACCCGCTGCGCGCCGACGGCGGGCAGGAGGGCCTGCGCGGCATCGCCCTGTGGTCGCCCGACGCCGTCGTCCTCGACCTTGGTTTGCCCGACATGGACGGCAAGGAGGTGCTGGAGAAAGCCCGGGCCTTCTATGACGGCCCTATCCTGATCCTGTCGGCCCGCGACCGCGAGATCGAGAAGATCGAGGCGCTGGACCGGGGCGCCAACGACTATGTCGAAAAGCCGTTCGGGGTGGGCGAGCTGCTGGCCCGGCTGCGGGTGGCGCTGCGCCAGAAGGCGGCCACCCAGGCGCCGGTCGGGCCGATCCGGGCAGGGGCGGTCGAGCTGGATCTCGAAAAGCGCCTGGTCACCCGCGATGGGGCGGTGGTGAAGGTCTCGCCGCGCGAATACGAGGTGCTGGCGCGCCTGGCCATGGGGCGCGGCAAGGTGCTGACCCACAAGGAGCTGCTGACCTCGGTCTGGGGCCCCGCCCACATGCACGACACCCAGTACCTGCGGGTGTTCGTCGGCCAGCTGCGCCAGAAGCTGGAAGCCGATCCGGCCCACCCGAAGATCCTGCTGACCGAGCCGGGCGTGGGGTATCGCTTCATCGGGGACTGAGGAGCAAGCTCCCGCCGACTTGACCGTCGGAAATGGGGGCAAGGGCCAACTTCGCTTTGCCACCCTAGTCGGACGTTGGCGCCCGCGCCGTTCGGCACATATGCTTGGACCATGCCTGCTGCAAAGTCGCCGCTACAACCGGTCGCCCCTTGGCCACTATCGAACGCCGAGGCTGCATTCATAAAGGAGACGGTCGAGCGCGTCTTAGGCGCCGACACCGTGGTTCGCAATTTTGGGCCAGACCCTGCTCGGCTCGACCTGCATGTCGAAACGAGCACGACACCGGGACAGAAGCTCGACGAGTGCAAAGGCCACCTGTGGTGTCGAATTGGGAGGCCTGTTTCGCTCATCGCAACGAAGCGCGGCGACCGCATACACAGCTCAGCGAAGGTAGCGTACCGTCAGGGTGTCATACTCTGACGATTGCTGCTGCATCCGCTTTCGACCCTAACCGGACATCCCGGACGGCTGTGACCGGTAAGCATGTTGCCAAGCTGGAGGGGCAAAATGACGCCAGAGGACTTCAAGAAGCTGTGGGAGGCGGATGGCGATCAACTTATCCTCGTCTCGGCTGAGGAAGTCGCCAGCATCGAGATCCCGGCTTCCGCAAAAGTGTTTATCGAGCTTGCAGGGCTTCCTGAGGAAGCTGCGCCTTACCTGTCGTTTGATGCAAACTCGAGAGGTCAGCCGACGGATCCCATTCGCTTGGCCATGAAGCGGCCAGACGTCTTGGTGGTCGGTTCGAATGCAGCCGGTGATCCGGTGGCGATCCGTACAGACGGTGCATTGGTCTATCTCAACCACGACGCCAATTTCGCTGAGTTCTACATCAACAAGGATGTTGAGACCTTCGCCGAGACATCTCTCAGAATGCGAAATCTCATTGCCGCTGCTCAGAGAGTTGGCGGACCGGACGCCTATCTTGATGGGCTAGTCCCGGCGGTGTTGAGAGATGAATTTCGGGCTTTTCTGGCGGCCAATGATCCGATGGCGCTTGAGCCAGGAGCGCTGTGGTTCAACGAGATTGCCAGCTGGGCCGTGGGGGGCGCCAACCACCCTTAGTCGGCGTCGGGCTTGCCTGCTTTCATGGGCCGTCGACGGCGGTTCCCGGCTCTTGGGCTGCATGCCGGGCGCTGGAGGTTGGACTCCATCGCTCGCCCCGCCGGATCGTCGCCGCCTCTTTGACCTGGACCAGCAGCGCGGCGATGTCGATCGGCTTGGCCACGTGGCCGTCCATGCCGGCGGCCAGGCAGGCGGCGATCTCCGAGGGCAGGGCGTTGGCGGTCAGGGCCAGGATCGGCGCCGCGCCGGCCGGCGGGGGCAGGGCGCGGATCGCGCGCGTGGCCGCGAGGCCGTCCATGCCCCGCATGCGCACGTCCATCAGCACGACGTCGAAGCTCCCGTCGCGAACGGCCGCCACGCCGGAGGCGCCGTCGCCGACGCCGGTCACCAGGTGTCCGGCCGAACCCAGCACGGCCTCGGCCAGGGCGCGGTTCACCCGGCTGTCGTCGACCACCAGGACGCGTAGGAGAGGGGTCTCGGCCGGGATGGTCTCGGGTGAACTCGCGGGATCGGCGGACGTCGCGGGGATCTCGAACCGGAAGGTCGAGCCCTCGCCCTCGACGCTGTCGAAGCCGATCGTCCCGCCCATGGCCTCGACCAGCCGCTTGCAGATCGCCAGGCCAAGGCCGGCGCCGCCATAGCGCGGATGGATCGAGGCGTCGGCCTGGCCGAAGGCCTGGAACAGGCGCTCGCGGGCCTCGGCGGCCACGCCCATGCCGGTGTCGGCCACCGAGAAGCGCAAGGCCGGCGCGCCCGGCGGGCCTGTCGTCTCCAGCGTCACCGTCACGCCGCCGGCGCCGGTGAACTTCACGGCGTTGTTCAGCAGGTTCAGCAGCACCTGGCGCAGGCGGTTGGCGTCGCCGGCGATGCGGCGTTCCGCGCCCGCGACTATCCGGGTGGTCACCGCCAGGCCCTTGGCCTGCGCCTGCGGGCGGACCATGGCCACGCAGCTCTCCACCAGGCGGACCGGGTCGACCTCGCCGGCGTGAAGGTCGAGCTTGCCGGCCTCGACCCGCGACAGGTCGAGGATGTCGTCGACGATGGTCAGCAGCGAGCGGGCGGCGTCGTGGACGAAGTCGCGATAGGCGCCTCGCTGCTCCGGCGCCAGGTCGTCGCGGGCCAGCAGTTCGGCGAAACCCACCAGCCCGTTCAGCGGCGTGCGCAGCTCGTGGCTCATGGCCGCCAGGAAGTCGGACTTGGCGCGGTTGGCGGCTTCGGCCTCGGCCTTGGCCTCGCGCAGCTGCTCGGTCAGCAGGGCCAGCCTGTGATTGCGCCGCTCCACGCGCTCGAAGGCGGCGGTGCGCTCCTGCAACAGCCGGCGCAGGGCGCCGAAGCTGGCGCGCTTGGCGATCGCCGCGCCCAGGGTCTGGCTCATGTGGCGCAGCAGCTCGACGTCCTCGTAGCCGAAGGCGCGGGTCTCGCCGGCCATGGCCTTGAGCACGCCGATGGCGTGGTCGCCGTCGAACAGCGGCGCGCACAGCATCGAGCGCAGGCCCACCCTGCGGCAGGCCTCGCGATCGACCCGTTCGTCGTGCTCGCTGTCTTCGCAGACCAGGATGCGGGCCTGCTCGACGCACAGGCCCGACAGGCTGCCGGCGCGGGGGATGCGCAGGCCAAGGTGCGCCTCGGAGCCGGCGCTGACGGCGCGGTAGACCATGTCCTCGCCGTCGACCAGCTCGACGACCGCGCCGTGCCCGCCCAGCAGGTGCTGCACGCGGTCGACGACGATCTGCATGAAGGCTTCGCCATCCACCTCGGCGCCCGCCAGCAGCGCCTGGATCTCGGCCAGTTCGCGCAGCCTTTCCAACCGCCGGTTCAGCCTCTGCAGGCGGGCGGCGCCGTCGGACGCGTGAAGCGGCGTCGGCAGGGCATCCATCGCAAAACGTCCAGCTTCGCCGAGCGAGGCTGGGCCCGCGCCTTTCCCCGCGCAAGCATCCTCAGGATGCATCGCCGGCCGGCGGGCGGGGCTATTCGACGCGGATCTGCGCGGCCAGGGCGCGGGCGATGGCCAGGTTGGCCGAGTCTTTCAGGTGCAGGCCGTCGTATTGCAGCGGCGCGCCCATTTCGGCCAGGGCGTCGGCGGCGTCGACGGCCTTGACCCCGGTGCGGGCGGCCACCTGCGCGGCGGCCTCGCGGAACGGGTCGAGCCGGGGTTGGGTG
>Ga0247823_10000165_pt1 | contig 55683 bp, 43 predicted proteins | sample 13C_PalmiticAcid_2_FD_192426 | JGI IMG/M metagenome (GOLD analysis project Ga0247823, IMG submission 192426) | Soil microbial communities from agricultural site in Penn Yan, New York, United States - 13C_PalmiticAcid_Day30 | ecosystem: Environmental > Terrestrial > Soil > Agricultural land... | reverse complement strand
GTGCCGGTGAGCGTGCGCGCGTCGATGGCCGCGAGGTCGTTGTGCTGCAGCTGGGCGTAGTCGTTGTGGTAGCTCGCGATGTACACGCCAGTGCGGCTGCCCTTGAGGTGGGCTTCGGAGAGGCCGGCGTCGTCCAGCGCCTCGATGGCGACTTCGAGCAGCAGGCGCTGCTGCGGGTCCATGCGCTCGGCCTCGCGCGGCAGCACGCCGAAGTAGGCGGCGTCGAAGCCGTCGATGCGGTCGAGGAAGCCGCCCCATTTGGTGAGCGATTTCGCGGGCGCGGCGGCGTCCGGGCTGTACCAGGCGTCGCCGTCCCAGCGGTCGGCGGGTACTTCGCGGATGACTTCGCGGCCTTCGCTCAGCAGCGTCCACAGGTCGGCCGGCGAATCCACGCCGCCGGGCGCGCGGCAGCCCATGCCGACGACGGCGATGGGGTCGGCGCGCAGCACCGGCTCGGCCGACTCGCGCACCTGCCGCGCCATCAGGGCGAGCTTGAGCGCGGACAGGCCCTTGAGTGCGTCGGATGCCATCAGCCCCCTCCCCGGCGGCGGTTGCCGCGCAATGCCAGCAAGGCGTCTTCATCGGACAGGGCGGCCACGACGGGCACGGCCTGCGGCGGGGTGGGCGTCGGCGCGGCGGGTGCGGGCGCCGTGGCGGCGTCGCCGCCGGCCAGGTGCGCCGCCAGCGCTTCCACCGTGGGGTAGTTCCAGGCCAGGGTCGCCGAGAGCGAACGGCCGGTGGCGGCTTCGAGGCGGTTGCGCAGTTCCATGGCCATCAGCGAATTGAGTCCCATCGATCCCAGGGCCTTGCGCGGGTCCAGGCGCGCGGGCGCGATGCGCAGCACGGCCCCCACGGCGTCTTTCACCATCGGCTCCAGCAGACGGCGCCGTTCGGCCGGCGTCGCCGTGGCGAGCTGCTCGCCCAGGCCGGTGGTGGCGACCGGCGCGGCCGGCACGGCTCCGAGCATGTCGCGGTACACCGCTTCAGACCGGCCGGCCCGCGCTTGCGCGAACACCGCCCAGTCCATGGGCAGCACCATCAGGTGCGCCTCGCTGCGCGGGCACAGCCAGGGGAACAGCGCGGCACCCTGCGCCGGCTCGAAAGCCCGGATGCCCTGGCGCTCCATCTGCGCGACGTTCTGCGCGCCGGCCTCGTCCTGCACCAGGCCGGTCCCGGCCCAGACGCCCCAGCCGATGCTGAGCGCGGGCAGGCCGCGCGCGCGCCGGTCGTGCGCCAGCGCGTCCAGCCCGGCGTTGGCGGCCGCGTAGTTGGCCTGCCCGGCCTGCGCCACCAGGGCGCCGGTGGAGGAAAACAGGACGAACAGGTCGAGCTCGGGCAGCAGCTCGTCCAGCCACTGCGCGCCCAGGAGCTTGGGCTTGAGCACGGCGTCGAAAGCCGCGCGGTCCATCTGGCTGGCGAGCCGGTTGTCGAAGCTGCCGGCGGCGTGCACCACACCTCGGATCGCCGGCCAGGCTTCGGCCTGGTAGCGCGCGAGAAAGGCTTGCAGCTGGTCCCGGTCGGCCACGTCCACGGCGGCCACCTGCACCGAGGCGCCCAGCGCTTCGAGGGCGCGCACGGCCGCCACGCGCCGGCCTTCGGCACCCGTCGGGTCGAGGGCGGCCCAGCGGGCGCGCTCGGGCAAAGGCGTTCGGCCCAGCAGCACCAGGCGCCGCGCGCCGCCTTCGACCATGGCGCGCGCCACGTGGCCGGCCACGCCGCCCAGGCCACCGGTGATGAGGTAGCTCGCGTCGGCGCGCCAGGCGAAGGGCTGCACCGGGCGCTCGCGCTCGGCGGGCGAGAGGCGCAGCACATGGCGGTAGCGCCCGCGCCAGGCGACTTGGTCTTCGCCGTCGCCACACAGCAGGTGGTCCGCCAGCAACGCGGCATCGACATTCGCACCGAGGTCGATCAGGCCGCCCCAGTGTTCGGGGTGCTCCTGCGCGAGCACGCGGGCGCTGCCCCACAGCGCGGCTTGTTGAACCTGCACGCGCTCGCCCGGTTCGACCGCCTGCGCGGCCCGGGTGATGAACCACAGGCGGGCGGAGGCGCCCGCGTCGCGAAGGGCGCGCAGCGCGCGCAAGGGCAGGAACGGCGTTGCGTCGTCTTCGTTCGTCCACAGCACCACGTGGTCGCAAGGCTCGGCGAGCGCGGCGGCCAGGCCGGACAGTTCCGTCTGGCGGACTTGCTGGCCCGCCGTGCGCAGCGCAGCCGCGAGGGCGTCGCCGGTCTCGCCGACCACCAGCCAGTGTGAGGGGCGCGCGGTGCGCTCGGGGCTCGGGTCGCTCGCGCTCCAGCTCAGCCGGTGGAGCCAGTCCAGCGACGCCGGGTCGGGTTTGGCGGTGCGGCTGGCCGCGCCGGTGGTGGGCAGGTCGGCGGCGTCGACCCAGTGCCGCTCGCGCTGCCAGGGGTAGGACGGCAGGTCCACCCAGGTGCCCGAGCCCGGCTGGGCGGTGCGCCAGTTCACCGGAACGCCCTGCGCCCAGAGGGTGCCCAGCGCCGCGCGGGCCCCGAGGCCGGCCGGCTCGTCGCGGTGGCCGCAGGCCACGGTGGCGATGTCGCGCGCGGCGATCTGCGCGGTTTGTTGCAAGGACGGCAGCAGCACCGGGTGCGGGCCGAGTTCGACGAACACGGTGATGCCGTCGTTGAGCATCTGCTCCACGGTGTGCGAGAACAGCACGGGGCGGCGCAGGTTGTCCGCCCAGTAGGCGGCGGGCATTTCGCTGCCCTCGACGCGGCGCGCGCGCACGGTGGAGTACAGCGGGCCGTTCGCGGCCGAGGGCGACAGGTGGGCCAGCTGTTGCGCGAGTTCCTGCGCGAGCGGCTCCATCTGCGGGCTGTGCGAGGCGACGTCCACTTTCACCAGCCGGCAGAAGATCTGCTCGCGTTCGAGTTCGGCCATCACGGCCTTGACGGCCTCGGGCTCGCCCGAGATGACGCTGGAGCGCGGGCTGTTGCTCACCGCCACGGAGAGGCGGTCTTCCAGGCCTTTGAGGCGCTGGCGCGCGTCGTCCATCGACAGCTCCACCAGGGCCATGGCGCCGGCGCCGCTGACCCGGCGCATGAGCCGGCTGCGCGCGCAGACCACCTGCATGGCCTGCCCGATGTCGAGCACGCCGGCGATGCAGGCCGCGCCCACCTCGCCCATGCTGTGGCCCACCACCGCATCGGGCTCGACGCCCCAGGAGCGCAACAGCGCCGCGTAGGCGATCGCCAGGGACACCAGCACCGGCTGCACCACGTCGATGCGCTCCAGCGGGGCGTCGGCTTCGGCCTGCAGCGCGGCCAGGATCGAGACGTCCAGGAACGGCCGTGCAGCGGCGTCGCATTGCATCAACGCATCGCGGAACACGGGTTCGTCGGCGATCAGCTGGCGCGCCATGCCGTCCCACTGCGCACCCTGGCCGGGCACGACGAAGGCCAGCTTCGGCCGCTCGCCGGGGCGTGCGTGGACCGCCTCGCCTTCGCCGGAAGCGAAACGCTGCAGGGCCTCGCGCAGCGAGGCCACATCCGTGGCCGCGAAAGCCGCGCGGACTTCCAGCGCCGCGCGCCGCCAGGCGGCCGCCTGGCAGAGGTCCGGCAGCGCCGGGGCATCCGGCCGCGCCAGCCGCTCGGCGTGGCGCGAGGCCAGCGCCCGCAGGGCTTCCGGGCTGCGGGCCGAGAGCGGGAGCACCACCGCCGCGCCCGAGTGCGTGGCCGGGGCCTTTACCGGCGCCACCGGCGCGTCCCGGAGCACGACGTGGGCGTTGGTGCCCGCGATGCCGAAGGAGTTGACGCCCGCCACGCGCGGCGTGTCCGACGCCGGCCAGGGGGCCAGCGCCGTCGGCACGCGCAAGGGCAGTTCGCTCCAGGGCACGGTCGGGTTGGGATCGACGAAATGCAGGCTGGACGGGATCGCGCCATGGTGCAGGGACAAGGCCGCCTTGATCAGGCCGGCCACCCCCGCCGCGCCTTCGGTGTGGCCCAGGTTGGTCTTGACGGAGCCGACGCTGGCGCGCACGCCGTCGGCCCGGCCTTCGGCCAGCACCGCGCCGAGCGCACCGAGTTCCACCGGGTCGCCGGCGCGCGTGCCCGTGCCGTGGGCTTCGATGTAGCCCACCTCGCCGGGCGAGCGGCCGGCATCGCGGTAGGCGGTGCGCAGCAGTTCTTCCTGGCCCACCCGGCTCGGCGTGCCCATCGAACCGCTGGCGCGGCCGTCGTTGTTCACCGCGCTGCCCTCGATCAGGGCGTAGATGCGGTCGCCGTCGGCCAGCGCACGCGCCAGCGACTTCAGCACCACGAGGCCGGCGCCTTCGCTGCGCACGTAGCCGTCGCCCTTCGCGTCACCGAACTTGCAATGGCCGTCGGGCGCCATCATGCGGCTCTGCGAGTAGGCGATGCTGATGTGCGGCTGCAGGATGACGTTGGCGCCGCCCGCGATGGCCAGGTCGCTCTCGCCACTGCGGATGCTGCGCACCGCCAGGTGCACCGCCGCCAGCGACGACGAGCAGGCGGAGTCCAGCGTCAGGCTCGGGCCACGCAGGCCCAGCAGGTACGACAGCCGGCCCGACGAAGCGTAGCGCCCGCTGCCCGTCGTCATGAAGAAATCGACCCCCTCCGGGTCGGCGAACAGGCGGCTTTCGAAATCGCTCAGCCACTGCCCCACGAAGACCGCGGTGGCCGAGCCGTTCAGGGCCTCGACATCGACACCCGCGTCTTCCAGCGCCTCCCAGGCAGTCTCCAGCAGCAGGCGCTGCTGCGGGTCCAGGCGCTCGGCCTCGCGAGGCGAGATGCCGAAGAACCCGGCATCGAAATCCTCGATGCCCTTCAGGAAGCCGCCCCAGCGCGTCATGATGCGCCCGGGCGTGGCCGGACGGGCATCGAAGTAATGCGCGAGATCGATGCGGCTGGGCGGGATTTCGCCGATCGCGTCCTGCCCTTCGCTCAGGAAGGCCCAGAAGCTGGCCGGGTCGACCACCGCACCGGGAAAACGGCAGCCGATGCCGACGATGGCCACCGGATCGCGCGCAGGATCGCTCATGCCGGGGTCTCGCGCGGCCGCGCCTCGGCCAGCAGCGGCGCCAGCGTGGCCGCCACGTCGGCCAGCAGCGGATCTTTCTGCGCCTGGAGGTAGAAGTGGTCGCCCGGGAACACCCGCACGCGGAAGGCGCCCTGGGTTTCCGCGCGCCAGCCGTCCAGGTGCGCGCGGGGCGTGAGCGGATCGTCCGAGCCGCCGAAGGCCGTCACCGGGCAGGCCAGCGGCGTGCGCCCGGCCGGCGGCAGGTGGGTCTCCAGCGCGTGGATGTCGGCCCGCAACGCGGGCAGCAGCAGCGCCAGCAGCTCCTCGTGCTCGGCCACTTCGGGCGGGATGCCGCCGTAGCGGCGGTTGATCTCGGCCACGAAATCGGCGTCGGACAGCACATGCAGCAGCGGATCGGGGTTCGGCCAGTGCGGCGGCCGCCGGCCAGACACGAACAGGTGGCGCGGCATGGGCGCGCCCGTGGCCTGCAGGGCACGCGCCACCTCGCTCGAGAGCACGGCACCCATGCTGTGACCGAAGAAGGCGAACGGCAGGTCGAGGTGGGGTTGCAGCACGGAGACCACCGCGCTGACGAGTTCGGGCAGGTGCGTGAGCGCCGGCTCGTTCAGGCGGTTGGCACGCCCGGGCAGCTGGATCGCGCACATTTCCAGATCGGCCGGCAGCGAGGCCACCCAGGGCCGGTAGACCGCCGCGCCGACACCGGCGTGGGTGAAGCAGAACAGGCGGGCCCGGGCCTGCGGCCGGGGCGCGAAGCGTTGCAGCCACAGGCTGTTCATCGCACGCTCCGGCGGACGGCGTAAGAAGCTGTCCCGATGGTCACGGGGGTCCCGCCATCAGGTTGTTGAGCGGTCCAGCGTTGCATCGTGTCGTCCCTCGCGACGCCCGCTTCCAGGCGAAGCGGGCACGTCTTACTCATGAAAAAAATGATGCTACCAAACGTAGCATCGCGACAACGCCCAAGCACCTGCCATTAAGTGCATTTCTGCACACTCGCGGACAAGAGCAGTGAGGGAGTACTAGATTGTCGCCTGCGCGCGAAAGCGCTCGTGCCACTATAGACGACCCTCGCGGCCTCCCAGCCCGGAAATATGACCATTCAGACGCCGGTTTTCCGACCAGCGAAAACACGGCCCGCTTCATGACCGCCACGCCCCTGCCCTCACCCGAAACGCCCGGCATCGCGCTCTGGCTGGTCCCGCTGGACGTCGGATCGCCGCACCCGGCCGACCCGGACCGGACGGCGCTGCTGAGCGAGGCCGAAAAGGCCAAGGCCAGGCGCTTCCATTTCGAGCGCGACGCGCGCCGCTACCGGGCCAGCCACACGGCCCTGCGCACCCTGCTGGCGCAGGCCACCGGCGCGGCCCCACAGGCATTGACTTTTGTCGAAGGCCCCTACGGCAAGCCGCGCCTGGCCGGCACCGGCCAACCCCACTTCAACATGAGCCACAGCGCCGACTGGGCCCTGATCGGGATCTGCGGCGACGCGCCGATCGGGGTGGACATCGAAGTGCCCCGGGACATGAGCGACCTGGAGGCGCTGGCCGAGCGCAACTTCACCCCGGCCGAGTTCCAGGCCCTGCGCGCGGTCGATCCGGCGCGGCGCCTGCAGGCCTTCCTGCGCTGCTGGACCCGAAAAGAGGCCTGTCTGAAGGCCCTGGGCAGCGGTCTGTCGATCGAGCCGGGGGTGTTCGAGGCCGGCATCGAGGCCACGCCCCGGCTCACCGCGATCGGCGTGGGGTCTCAGGCCTGCGGCATGGCGGTGCACAGCCTCGCGCTGCCGTTCCACGGCCTGGCGGCCTGCGCGCGCCTGGCGGACACCGACCACCACCTGGCCATGTGACCCGCCTTCACGCGCCGGCGCGGGGCCGGTCGCGGCGCCACCACGCCCAGGCCTGCCAGAGCCCGAGCAGGCGGGCGCGGTACCAGTCCCGGCGCAGCTCGCCGACCTGCGCCAGGGCCCAGGTGACGGCCAGCACCGCCAGCAGCACGGCGCCGGACAGTCCCCACCCCGGCTGGACGATGCCGAGCGCGCCGGCGAACACCAGCAGCGTGAAATGGATCAGGTAGAAGCTGAAGGTGAAGCCGGCCAGCCGCTTGATCCAGCGCGCCCCGGCCGCGCCGAAATCCCATTCGCAGCGCGCGCAGCCGATGACGAAGACCGCGAAGATCAGGGCGACCCCATAGTCCGACAGCACATGGACCGTGGAGCCCGGGTCGAAGGCCCGCGGCAGCACGGCGCTGAACCCGGCGTACACGCGGCGCGAGGCCTCGTCGGTCAGGTCGCGCAGGCCGGACAGGAAGAACACCGGGTAGGCCACCACCGCCAGGCCCATGAGCGCGCGCGCCGCCCAGGGGCCCAGGCGCAGGTCCGGCAGGCGCCGCAGCAGCCACACACCGAGCAGCCAGACCGGGAGCAGCAGCAGGATGCGTGGCCCCATCACGATCAGCACCGCGATCACCGCGACCCAGCGCAGCGGCCCGCGCAGAAACAGGGCCACGCCGAACAGCACGTAGTACCAGACCTCGTAGCCGAGCGACCAGTACGGCGCCATGCTGAAGGGCTGGATGGCGCCGAACCAGGTCTCGCCGAGGAACAGCCAGTGGAACGGCAGGTAGAACCAGAGCTTGGGGTACTGCCAGTCCGGCGCGTACAGCGCGGGGTTGAGCCGCATGCCGATCAGGTCGACGGCCAGGGCCAGCAGCACGGCGGGCAGCGCCACCGAGTAGACCCGCGAGAGGCGCGCCAGCGCATAGCGCCCGCCAGCGCCCAGGTGGTCGCGGGTGGTGTGCGCGATCACCAGGCCGGAGATCACAAAGAAGGCGATCACCGCGTCGTCGGCGGAGCGGTGCCAGGTGAGCGAGAACGCCGCGGGCGCCACCTTGAGGTACACCGCATGACCGATGTAGACCGCCAGGGCCGCGATCACGCGGCACAGGTCCAGCCACACGGACAGCGCCGGCGTCATGGCGCCGGCGGCACCCTCTGGCAACCTGCTCGGGCCCGGCATCAGTGGTACCGCAGCCGCGCCCAGGCCGTCCAGAAACGCGCTTTCGCGCTGTCGCTCAAGGGGCGGCCTCCCACCGGCGCGGGCGCCATGCCCACGCGCCGCAGCACCTTGCGCGCCCGCTGGTTGAAGTTCAGCGCATTGCGCCAGGCCATGGACTGGCGGGTGTTGAAGATGATCGACATGGAAATGGAGACGTCCTCCGCGCCGTTGCAGACATGGTGGCCGGAGACGAACGGGATGTGCAGCGCCTCGCCCGGGCTGAAGTCGTAGGCCGTGGCGTAGGCGTCCTTCTCCGGGGTCCAGGGCAGGCGGGTGTTCACGTAGGCCACGTAATTCTCGCAGTCCCCGACCGACACCACGCGCTCGTCCCAGGGTTGCGACACCGTCACCTGCTTGCTGCCCCGGAACTGCATCAGGAAGGTGGAGTAACGGTCGATGTGGAACGGCGTCACGCTGTTGGGCGAGGCGATGAAGAGGTACAGCTTGGGGGTGATGGCCTTGTCGCCCACGCCGCGTTCGCGCATCAGGGCCTCCACGTCGTCGATCAGCGCCTTGTACAGGTCGGCAAAGGAAGCCTCCACCTGTGGCGAGCTGACCATGATGTACGAGTCCGAGACCCGGAGGGTCTCGATCGTGGCTTCAATGGACTGTTCCTCGGGGCGGTGTCGGAAGGTGGTTTCGAAGTCGTCGCCGTTCTGGAGCGGCCGGATGGCATACATCACCTGGTCCTTGGGCAGGCCCGGAATGACCCGCGCCAGATTGGCCATCTCCAGCGCCGGGTGCCCCACCAGGTTGTGCCGGAACTTGAACGGTTCCCTATCCAGTTTCGCCGCGCTCACGCCTTCACCCAAACAGGTCAACATGACGGAACTCCTTTGAACAGGAAACGTCAATGTAACAAATCTTGACTAACTTGACACACAAAAAAGGCAGACTGCTCCACATTGCTTCACACCCGGCGCGCACTTGAGCACACCAAATGTGACGAAACGCGTACACACTGCCGTACCACTGGAAAACCTTGGATGCCGCAGGCCGTCGGGTCATGTTGGCTCACTACAATGCGACGCAAACCTGAGCCCCCCGTGAACCGCCCAGAGGCACTTGCCACCGCCGCGCCGCCGCACCCGTGCGCCGCCCGGCCCCAACAAAAATCCGGGAATCTTCGTTGAACATAAGAAAAAAAATCGGCCTCCAGTTTCTGGTGAGCAATGGCGCCACGGTGGCCAACTTTGCCCTGTCGGTCATCCTGGCCCGCATGCTGACCCCGACGGACATCGGCATCTTCTCGATGAGCGCGATCCTCATCACGTTCGCGCACGTGTTCCGCGACTTCGGTGTCTTCTCCTACATCGTCAAGGAGAAGGAAGTCACCCAGCAGACCATCCGCACCGCGCTGGGCGTGCTGCTGGTGACGTCCTGGACGGTCGCCGCGATCCTCTTCTTCACCTCCGACGTGTGGTCGGTGTTCTTCAAGACCCCCGAGGTCGGCGACGTGGTCAAGGTGCTGGCGATCGGCTTCATCTTCATCCCGTTCGGCTCCATCCCCTACGCGCTGCTCACGCGCAACCTGGAGGTCAAGCGGACCTCCAAGGTCATGGCGATCTCGGTGGCGACCTACTTCGTCACCACCATCGTCCTGGCCTACACGGGCCACGGCCACATGACCATGGCCTGGGCCAACCTGGTCAACATCATCGTCACCGGCGCGGCCTACCACCTGTACTCCACCACGCCCATGCCCTGGCTGCCCAGCCTCAAGGGCTGGAAGAAGATCACCCATTTCGGCACCGGCACCATCGTCACCTCCACCGTCGCCGCATTGGACGCGGCGCTGCCCGACGTGATGCTGGGCAAGATGAGCACGCCCGCCGCCGTGGGCTACTTCAGCAAGGCCGCCTCGGCGGTCTCGCTGCCCTACACGGTGCTCAAGTCGACCATCGACTACTTCGCCCTGCCCTACCTCTCGAAACTGCACCACGCCCAGGAGGACATGGCGGCGGCGATCCAGCAGGCCTCGTCCTACATTTCGGTGGTGATCATCCCGGCCATGGTCTGGATGACCGTGATGGACCGCGAGATCATCCTGTTCCTGTTCGGCCCGCAATGGGTCGCCAGCATCGACGTCATTCCCTGGCTGTGCCTCACGGGCGCGGCCGGCATTCTCTTTCGCCTGGTCACGCCGGCGCTCACCAGCATCGGCAAGCCCTATGCGGCCGCCGTGCCTTCGCTGCTGGTGCTGCTGATCAAGGTGGCGCTGGCCATCGTGCTGTTCGACGGCACGCTGGTGAGCTTCGGCATCGCCATGGCCATCGGCCAGATCGTGGGCATTCCGCTCTACGTCATGGTCAACAAGGTGTATTTCGGGCTGGGCGTGCGCCAGTGGCTCAAGGGCAATGTGCACATCGCGCTGATCGCGCTGTTCACCGGGGCCTTCAGCTACCTGCTCAAGACCTTCGTGCACCCCAACTTCCCGATCTTCTTCAGCCTGCTGTTCAACGGCATCATGTTCGTCGCCGCCTGGTACGTCTGCGTCATGGTGATGAAGCCGCCGATCGAGGCCGAGCTGCGGCGCTTCCAGGACAGCGCCATCGCCCTGCTGTTCAAGAAGGACGCGGCGGGCTGAGCGACTCGGGCCGCAAGGCGGCCTGGGGGGTGGCGGCCTTGCGCTCGGCCGCCACGGTCTTCAAGACGTGCTGCTTGAGCACCTCCAGCAGGATCAGGAAGATGTAGGGCAGCTCGAAGTAGGCGGCGCTGAGCAGCGAGCCCGTGACCACGAAGGCCAGCAGGGCCGCACCCAGCATGTCGGCCAGGTCGGACGCCCATCGCAACGAGGGCCCTCGTCCCTTGGTGAGCTTCAGGATCTCGCGGCGCGTGAGGAAGGCATTGGCCACCAGCCCCACGAACAGCAGGAAACCGACGAAGCCCATGTCGCCCATGACCTCGAACCAGATGCTGTGCGCGGCCAGGCCCGAGGGGCTGCTGGGCGCGACCTCGATGAAGGGCAGCAGGGTCGGGCCGTCCTTGAAGCCGTCCCAGAGCACGGAGGACTGCACCGCGCGGAAACCGCCGCCGAAGACCGGGTTGTGCAGCGCGATGGACGAGCTCACCCGCCAGGCGCCGAAGCGGCCCAGCAGGGAATCGTCTTCCTTGGCGGTCTTGATGGTTTCCATGCGCTCGGACCAGGAGTCGGGCGCCAGCTGAACGACCACGGCCGCGCTGACGGCCACCAGCAGGATGCCGATCACCCGGTTGCGGCTCTTCATGAGAATGAACAGCACGATCACGCACAGGCCGATCAGGGCGCCGCGCGAGGCCGTGGCCACCACGGCGAAGGCCGTCAGCGGCAGCATCACGGCAAAGCCGTACTTGGCCAGCTTGCGCGAAGAGATCTGGTAGAGGTAGTACAGCAGCGGCAGCACCATCAGCAACACCATGGCGAAGTGGTTGTTGTCGCCGAACTTGGCGATGCCGCGCGCGTTGTGCCCGCCGCCGCTGGCGATGAACTTGAGGCCGTCGAGCGCGCCGTGGAAGCTGGTCGCCAGCACCACCATCACCACCATGGCGTGGATGCGGTAGCGCGAGGTCACGAACACCGGCATCAGCAGGCAGAACAGCACGGTCTTGGTCAGGTTGCCGAAGAGCTCCCAGTTGCGGTCCAGGCCCGGGTAGGCGAACAGCGCGACGAAGAAGCCGTGCACGACGAACAGCATCATCAGCACGGTGGTGCGGTTGATCTCGATGCGCTCGAAGCGGTCGCCGTTGCGCATCAGCAGCGATGCCATGGTCACCAGGGCGAACAGCTGCACGAAGGGCACGATGCCCATGAAGCCGTGCACGTAGCTGTTCATGGCGATCAGGCCGGCCCAGCCCCACAGCATGTAGCCGATGAAGGCATTCGACAAGCCCAGGGGCACGAAGAGCAACATGGCCCCGAAGACCAGCAGGTCGCGCATGGCCTAGTTCCTCTTCTTCGGCGGCGGTGCGTCATCGCTGAGCACCTCGTAGGAGAAGAAGCCCAGGTCGGGCGTCTTGGGATCCTTGGCCTTGCGCCGCACCGCGAGCAGCAGCAGCGACAGCAGCACCAGTTCGGCCAACAGCAGCAAGCCTTCGGTCATGCGAACCTCCTGAAGATGTCGAGTTGTCCCTGGGTGGTGGAATCCCAGGAAAAGGTTTCCGCGTGCGCTCGCGTGGCCGCGCGCGGGGGCAGGTCGCCCATCAGCCGCTGCCAGGCCTGCGCCAGGGCGGGCCCGTCGCGGCGCTCCATGAGCAGGCCCGCCGCGGGCTGGCTGACCACCTCGGGCGTGCCCCAGATGTTGGTGGCGATCACCGGCGTGCCGCAGGCCATGGCCTCCAGCAGCACGTTGGCCCAGCCTTCGCGGCTGGAGCACAGGGCCAGCGCATCGGCCGCGCTGTACCACCACTTGAGTTCGGTCTGCGGCACCACGCCCACCCAGCGCACGCGCTCGGTCACGCCCAGGCGGGCGGCCAGCGCCTTCAGGGCGCCCTGCTCCGGCCCGCCGCCGGCCACCAGCAAGGTCACGCCCGGCATGGCGGGCAGCGCCTCGATGGCGATGTGGTGGCCCTTGCGCTCGATCAGGTGGCCCACCGACAGCAGGTACGGACCCTGCCCGTCCAGCCCCAGGCGCTGCCGCGCGGCCTCGCGCGGCTCGGGGGTGAAGCGTTCGAGGTCGACGCCGTTGCGCAAGGTGTTGAGCTTGGCCGGGTCGGCGCCCAGGGCGGCGAGCGAATCCATGAGCGCGCGGCACACGCCGATGGAGGCCTGCGCCTGTGCCGCCGTTTCGAGGATGAGCTTGCGGGGAAAGGGGTACTCGGGGATGAGGTTGAGGTCGGTGCCGCGCGCGGTCACGACGAAGGGCTTCTTCAGCCAGCGCGCCAGCAGGCCGGCGGCCACGCCGTCGGGGTAGTAGTAGTGGGCGTCGATCAGGTCGAAGTCGAAGCCCTGCTTCTGCAGGCGCCGCACCGTGGCCAGGGCCCCCAGGGCCATGGTGTAGGGCGCGAGGTTCATGCCGACCTTGGGCAGCAGCAGGTAGCGCGGGTGGTGCACCTCCAGCCCGTTGCGCTGTTCCTGGCGCGGCGTGGCGGCGAACTGCGCGTACTCGCCGAAGCGCGCGGCCTTGAGCGGGAACCAGGGCACCGGCGCCACCACCTTGGCCTCGACCTGCCCGGTCTTGAGCAGCTCGCGCAGGCGGGTCTCGACGAAGATGCCGTGGATCGGCCGCACCTCGCTCGGGTACAGGCTGGAGAACAGCAGGATGCGAAGGGGCTTCAGGGATTTTTGCATTCGAACACCATCACACCTTCAAAACTTTTGCGCGATGTCTCGCGCCCCTGCGGACAGGGCTGGGCCTTGTCGCGGTCGTTGTTGTCGCCCACGAGGTAATAACCTCGCGCCACCACCTCGTCGGGCAGCGGGCTGTAGCCGATCCACAGGCGGCCGTGCGGCGTGTCGATGAAACGCGCCGAGCCCTTCAGGTGCAGCCGCTCCAGCCAGGTGTCGCCCAGCTTCTGGTAGATGCGCCGCCAGGTGTCGGAGTCGTCGATCTTCGCCGGGTCCTGGATCGCGAGCAGGCTGCCCCAGCCCGGGCCCTGCAGGTAATGGGCCGTGCCCCAGTAGCGCACGTTGGACGGCACGTAGATGTCGCGGCGCTCGGTGTTGTGCTGCGCGATGTGCTGGGCCACCCGATGGAAGTCCATCTTGCGCGGGGTCTGCAACCGCTCCCAGCCGGCACCATAGACCGCCCCGAAGGCCGCCAAGGCGACCACCAGCGCGGCGCCCCATACCCGCAGGCGCGCGTCCGGCCGCAGGCGTTCGTGCAGGTGCACCGCCAGCGCCACCGCGAGGAAAGGCGCGGTGTAGGCCAGCGTGCGGTCCAGCCAGATGGGCCGCAGCACCAGCGAGATGGTGCCCACCACCAGCACCGGCATCAGCACGAACGAGACCACGCAGGCCCGCACGTAGGCCGAGCCGAACACCAGCAGGTAGAGCACCAGGGCCAGCACCAGGGCGGCGGCCACGGCGTACTGGGTGTTGGTGGCGCCGGGGAAGTAACCCAGCAGCCAGCCGCCGATGGTCTGGGCCACGTTGTCGACGCTCGGCAGGCGGGTGTGCGAGACCGAGCGGAAGCTGGCGTTCGCCAGCCAGGGCAGCAAGAGCACGCCCGAGATGGCGACGAACCCCAGCAGGGGCTTGAGGCGGTGGCGCTCGCCGGCCACCCAGCAGCGGATCAGCGTGTAGCACAGCACCGACCCCACCGCGATGAAGGCGATGCTGTGCAGCATGGACAGCGAGAGCACCAGCAGGCACATGGCCCACCAGTGGCCGCGCCGGCCGTGCAGCAGCCACTGGTCGACGCAGTACCAGAGCAGCAGCACGTTGCAACCCAGCAGGGCGTACATGCGCAGGTCGGAGGCGTAGTAGATCTCGCTGCCCAGCAGCGCCGTGAAGGCCGCGGCCAGCAGCGCGGCGCTGCGGCCGGCCCGCGCGGCCACGCCCAGGTAGACGACCCCGATCGAGGCCAGGCTCCAGAACACCGAGTTCAGCAGCAGCCAGGTGTCCTGCTTCGAGAACACGCTCCAGGCGTTGAGCTGCAGGTAGTACAGCGGCGGGTGGATGTCGAAGCGCAGCACCGCGACCACGGTCTCCAGCGGATTCAGGTTGACGTAGCTGGCACCGAAGATCTCGTCGTACCACAGGCCGCCATCGGCCCGGATCGCCAGGAAGCGCAGGCCGAAGGCGACCAGCAACACCAGCAACAGGCCCCCCAGGGCCGCCTTGCTCGACAGGGAAGCGGTGCCGCGCGTCGTCATGGTTTCACCTCGTTGGAGAAGCCTGGGCCAGGGAGGTCGACAGCGCCACCACCCGCCGGGCGTTGCCCGTCCAGGTGAGGCTGAGCCGGTCGATGGTGTCGTGCGCGGCGACGGCCAGCCGCTCGCGCAGGCCGTCGTCGGTGCACAGACGCGTCAGGGCGTCCTGCATGCCGGTGGGCACGGCTTCGTCGAACAGCAGGGCATTGTCCTCGTGGGTCAGCACCTCGCGCAGGTTGGGGGTGGCGGGCGCGACGACGGCCTTGCCCAGCACCAGGTATTCCATCAGCTTCAGCGGCGAGGCGTAGGGCGTCACGGCCGGTTGCAGGGCGACGTCGAAGGCGGCCACGTGCGCGGGCACGCGGTCGCGGTGGATCACGCCGGTGAAGGTCACGCGGTCGGCCAGGCCCAGGCGCCGGGCCTGCTGTTCGAGCGACTCGCGCACCGGGCCGTCGCCCACCACCAGCAGGTGGGTGTTCGAAGGCGCCTGCGCAGAGGCCATCCAGTCCACGATGCGGTCCACGCCGTGCCAGTCGCGCACGAAGCCGGTGAAGCCCAGCACCAGGCGGCCCTGCAGGCCCAGCTGGGCCTTGGCGGCGGCCTGGGTCGGCGCCTGGGCGAAGTGGGCGCGGTTGATGCCGTTGGGAATGACCTGGATGCGCGACTCGGGCACGCCCCGGGCGCGCACGTGGTCGGCCAGCACGTTGGTCACCGGCAGCACGCAGTCCGCACCGCGCCAGGCCACGCCCTCGGCCCAGCGCGCCAGCGCCTTCAGGGCCAGGCCGCCGCTGTGCTGGGAGCGCTCGAACACCAGCGGCGAGTTCACCTCCAGCAGCAGGGGAATGCCCAGGCGCTTCTTGGCCATCAGCCCGCTGAGCAGGAAGAGGTTGTAGCGCTCGTAGATCACGTCGGGCTGGAAATCGCGCGCGGCCTTCATCAGCTTGCGGTACGCGAGCAGGCTGTAGGCCAGCTCCATGAGTTCGTACACGGCCTTGGGCATCAGTGCCTTGAGGCGGTGCACCCAGCCCATGTCGCTGCCCATCTGGCCGTTGCCACCGCCCTGCCCTGGCGCGCCGGCCTCGGGCTCGTCGCCGGCCGGGCTGACCACGCGCACCTCGTGCCCCTCGCCGCGCAGGGCCTCGATCATCTCTTCGATGTGCACGGCCTGACCGTCTTTGGACGCCGTGCGGTGGTGGTACAGGATTTTCATGGGTGGCGCGGCCTCAGGCCGCCGGGGATCGGTGAAGTTGGCCGTCGAACACCCGTTTCCAGTGGGCGGTCATGAGGGCCTTGGAGTACGACGCCTGCACCTTCGCGCGGCCCGCGCTGGCCCAGGTCGGCCACATCGGCTGGCGCTCCAGGGCCTGGGACAGGGCGGCGGCGAACGGGCCGTCCTGCGGCTCGCTGAGGTTCTCGGGCGAGACGTCCGACAGGATGTCGCCCACGTCGCCCACGCGCGTGGCCACCACGGGCATGCCCACGGCCATGGCTTCGAGCAGCGCGATCGGCAGTTGCTCGGTGTCCGACGACAGGGCGAACAGGTCGAAGTCGCCCAGGCGCACGGACGGGTCCTTGAGGTAGCCGGTGAACTCCACGTCGTCGGCCACGCCGAGCTGCTGCGCCAGCGCTTCCAGCTCGCCGCGCTGCGCGCCGTCACCGACCACGATCAGGCGGGCGGGACGCTGGGCGCGCACGCCCGCGAAAGCGCGGATGAGCCGCGCGATGTTCTTTTCGGGCCGCAGACCGGCCACCGTGCCGATGCGCACCGGCTGGCCGGCTTCGCCGGGCGCACGCGCGCCGGCGGGGATGTCCACGCCATTGGGGATGAAGCTCACCCGCTTCGCCGGCAGCTTCCAGACGCCGGTGGCCATGCGCTCCAGGTTGCGCGAGGCCACCACCACCGAGACGCGGTTCCAGCCCAGCAGCACGCGGCGCATCCACACGCGGCGCGGCAGCTGGCGCGCCGCTTCCTCGGGACCGAAGCCGTCTTCCACGTGCACGTGCGGCACCACGCGCGGCAGGTTGGCCGCCGCCCATTCGATCGCACCCCAGTTGTAGGACACCAGCAGGTCGGGCTTGAGGCGCTGGAGCAAGGCGCGGAAGGCGCCCCGGTTGGCCAGCGCGCCGCCCTTGACCACGTCCAGCCGCATCGGCTCCCAGGACACCGACGGGTCCAGCCGTTCACCGGCGTCGAAGCAGTTGTCCATGGCCACGACGATGTGCCGGTAGCCCGGCCCCAGCGCATTGGCCAGCTGCACGAAGCGCGCCTGCGGCCCTCCGAGCTTGAAGGTCGAGAAGGCGTGCAGCAGCACGCGCACAGGGCGTGCGCCCTCGCTCATGCAGAACCGTCCCCGGCATGCACCGCCAGGGCCTGGCGGTGGAACTCGGCCGGCTCGGCCACGGGTTTCCAGTCCAGGTCGTGCTTGGCGTTGCTGCAGTCGATGCGGGCCAGCAGGCCGCGCGACATCAGGTCGCGCTTGAAGGGCCGGGGCACGGCGCGGCCGGTCGCGCGCTTGATCAGCCATTTGCCCATCTCCACCAGCCACAGGCCGGTCGGCGAGGACGGCACGAACTTCAGCGGACGGCCGACCGCGCGCGACAGGTCGGCCAGGTACTCGCGCGCGCTCGGGCGCACGTCGCCCACCAGGTTGTACGCCCGGCCCGGCGCGGCCGGTGCCGTGACCGCCGCCACGATGGCGGAGGCGCAATCGCCCACCAGCACCCAGGGCAGCGCGTTCTGGCCGCCGTTCCAGCCGACGCAGTGCTGGTCGTTGTTGAAGAAGCCCAGGCCGCTGTGGAACGGCGAGGTGCCCGAGCCGACCACGAGGCCGGGGCGCATCAGCACGATGGGGAAACCGGTCTGGTGGTGGATGTCCATCAGGGCCTGATCGGCCAGGGCCTTGGCGCGGGCGTAGTCGGCACGCGTCTCGGACCGGGGGTCGGGTGGCGTCTCGCCGGTGATGGTCTCGCCGGCATCGCCGAGGAACAGGCTGGCGATGGAGCCCACGTGCACCATGCGCTTCACACCGGCGTCGCGGCACACGTTGGCCACCATCACGGCGGAGTCGACCATCGCCGCGCGGATGGCTTCGAAGTTGGCGCCGCCGCCGCCGTGAGCGAGGTTGACCACATAGGGGGCGCCGGCGATCGCGCGCTCCAGGTCGGCCTTGTTCTTGACGTCGCCGCGCACGATCTCCACGCCCGGCCGGCTGAAGACGGGTTGGAGGTTGCTCACGCCGCGCGCCATCACGCGCACGGGGTGGCCCTGGTCCAGCAGGGCCGCCACGGTGTGCGACCCGATGAAGCCGGTACCGCCCAGCACCACCACCAGCTCGCCCGTGGGCGCGGCTTTGGGCGCCGGCGCGGCGCGCTCGGGCAGCGGCTTGAAGCCTTCGACCATCTGCTCGCACACCGAGACCAGCTCGGCGCCGAAGTCCAGGTCGATGCGGGGCTTGCCCTGGCTCTGCAGCTCCCGGTAGAAGGCCTGCAGGCTGCCCTTCATGCCGAGGTAGAAGGGGTCGGAGCGCGGCTTGAGCTTGGCGGTGGCCATGACGTAGTCGCGCAGCACCGAGAAGCCTTGCGAGATCACCTGCTTGCCGGTGGCGCGCGCCGACAGCCAGGCGTCCACCGGCTCCATGTAGGCGGTGCGCTCCAGGGTGTGGAACTGGTTGGCGAACATGTCGGCCACGGCCACGCCGTCGTCGCAGACCACGGTCATGCGGCAGACGGTGAATTCGGCGCCGACGTGGAAGCGCATGTGGGCCGGCATGCGCTCGCAGCGCAGCGACACCTGGCAGGCGTTGTGCAGGCCGACGCCGGGCGAGATCTCGACCGGGTCCTCGGCCAGCAGCGAGAGTTCGCGCACCGAGCCGGCCAGGTCGAGCACCTGGGACAGCGGGTGCACCGCCTGCTCGAGCAGGATGTTGAGCGGCTTGCGGAACATCCAGTGGCCGAACTGGCGCGCGGCGAGCTGGCGCAGCGGCACTTCGTACACGTAGTCGAGGTAACGCGGCTTGCCCAGGCGGCCCGAGGCAATGGCCTCCTTGAGCTGCACGTAGGCCGGGTTGAACACCAGGTTCTGGTTGACGCCGATCACGGCGCCGGAGCGGGCGGCGGCTTCGCGCATCTGATCGCACTCGGCGGTGCTCACGCCCACCGGCTTTTCCAGCAGCACGGTCTTGCCCGCGGCGATGAACGGCATGGCCGAGGACAGGTGGAAGTCCGGCGGCGTCAGCACGTGCACGGTGTCGGCGTCCGAAGCGGCGGCTTCCTCGATCGAGGTGAACACGCGGCCCGCGCCGAATTCCTTGGCCAGGCCCTGGGCGGTGGCGGCGTTCACGTCGAACACGCCGTACAGCTCCACACCGGGGATCTCGCGCAGCGCGGCCGCATGGGTCTTGGCGATGTTGCCAGCGCCGACCAGCAGCGCCTTCTTCTTGTTGCTCACAAACTTCCTCCTGAAATGAATTCGGGGCCCGTCAGGCGGGCGCGCTCTTCGCGTTCTGTCGCAGGAACGCGTCGAACATGATCAGCATCCACAAGGGTGTGGAATGGTCGGACTGGCCGCTCAGGTGCTCTTTCACCATGCGCTCGAGCACCGTGGCATTGAAGTAGCCCGAGTCCAGCATGCGCGGGCTCAGCACCGACTCGCGCATGCGCTGCGCCAGCGGCCCGCGCAGCCACTTGGCCAGCGGCACCGAGAAGCCCATCTTGGGCCGGTACAGCACGTCGTGCGGCAGCAGCGGCTCGAAGGCTTTCTTGAACACCGCCTTGCCCTCCCCGCCCTGGATCTTCAGATCGCTGGGCAGCGTGGCCAGCCATTCGATGAGCTGGTGGTCCATCAGCGGCTCGCGCACTTCCAGCGAGTGCGCCATGGCCGCGCGGTCCACCTTGGTGTTGATGTCGCCCACCAGCCAGGTCTTGTAGTCCAGGTACTGGATCAGGGCCAGCGGGTCGTCGGTCTGCGCGCGCTGGGCGTGCTCGCGGAACACCTCGATGGCGTTGTAGCCGCCCAGTTCGCGCTGGAACGCGGGCGAGAACAGGCGCGCGCGCTGGTCGGCGCGCAGGTGCGACATGCTGTGGTGGTAGGCCTGCACGCTGTCCATGGCCATGGCCTGGAAGGTGGTCTTGGCGCGGAACATGCGCGGCGCCCAGTCGGCCTTGGGGTAGAGCCGGCCCAGCGTGCCGAACACCGACTGGCGCAGGCCCTGCGGCAAGCGGTTGCGCACGCGCTCCTCGCCCAGGTGCATGCGGTAGCGCCGGTAGCCGCCCAGGCTTTCGTCGCCGCCGTCGCCCGAGAGCGCCACGGTGACGTGCTTGCGCGCCATTTCGCAGACGCGGTAGGTCGGGATGGCGGAGCTGTCGGCGTAGGGTTCGTCGTAGAGCCAGGCCAGGGTGTCGATCAGGTCGAAGTCGTCGCTCTTGACGATCTCCAGCCGGTGGTCGGTCTTGTAGCGGTCAGCCACCTGCTGGGCGAACTCGGACTCGTTGAAGCGCGGGTCGTCGAAGCCGATCGCGCAGGTCTGCACCGGCTTGTCGGACAGCCCCGCCATGGTGGCCACCACGGCGCTGGAATCGACCCCGCCCGAGAGGAAGGCGCCCAGGGGCACGTCGGCGATCAGGCGCAGCTTCACGGACTCGCGCACGCGATCGCGCAGCTCGACCTCGGCGTCGGCCTGGTCGATCGGGTTGTCGTTGGTGAACTGCACGTCCCAGTACGGCACGGGTGCCGGCTGCGCGGCCTCGCCCCGGTGCAGCAGCAGCGTGTGCGCCGCCGGCAGCTTGTGGGCGTTGCGGTAGATGCAGCGCGGGTCGGGCACGTAGCCGAACGAGAAGTAGTCTTCCACCGCCCTGGGGTCGATCTCGCGCACGAAACCGGGGTGGGCGGTGATCACCTTGAGCTCGGAGCCGAAGATGAAACTGCCGTCAGGCAGCCAGGCGTAGTGCATGGGCTTGACGCCCATGCGGTCGCGCGCGAGGAACAGCGTCTGCTGCGCACGGTCCCAGATCGCGAAGGCGAACATGCCGCGCAGGCGGTGCACGCAGGCCGTGCCCCAGGCGGACCAGGCGTGCACGATCACCTCGGTGTCGCTGCGCGTGCGGAACACATAGCCCAGGGCCTTGAGTTCGGGCACGAGTTCCTGGAAGTTGTAGATCTCGCCGTTGAACACGATGCCCACGCTGGCGTCGGCGTTGAACTGCGGCTGCTGGCCGGTGGCCAGGTCGATCACCGACAGGCGCCGGTGCCCCAGCGCCAGGCCGGGTTCGAGGTGCAGGTCGTCCTCGTCCGGGCCGCGGTGGGCCTGGATGTTGTTGATGCGGGAGACCAGCGCGCGGTCGTACTCGCGCAGGCCCTGGGTGTCGAACAGGCCGGAAATGCCGCACATGTCAGTGCGCCTCCTGCACGGTGGCTTTGAGTTGGTGGGGGTCGTCCAGGCAGGCGTCGATGCCGCTCAGGTGGGCCTGCCAGCTGAAGCCCTGCAGCACGAAACGGCGGGCTTCGCGGCCGAGCGCGGCGGCCTGCCCGGGCGGGGCATCGAGCAGTTGCTGGAGCGATTGCAGGAAACCGTCGGCATCGTCGGCGCGCAGCAGGCCCTGCGCGCTGCTCGCGCCGATCGCCTCGGCGCAGGACGGCACGGTGATCACCGCCTGCTCCATGGCCATGGCTTCGAGGATCTTGTTCTGGATGCCGCGCGCCACGCGCAGCGGCGCCACCACGGCGGCGGCATGCTGCAGGTAGGGCCGCACGTCGGGCACGGTGCCGGTGACCACCACGTGCTCGCCGGCCAGCGCCTGCACCTGCGGCGAGGGGCTGCGGCCCACGATGTAGAAGCGCGCCCGGGGCCAGTGCGCGCGCAGGCGCGGCAGCATGTCCGAGACGAACCAGCTCACACCGTCGATGTTGGGCCAGTAGTCCATGGCGCCGGTGAACACGATCGCCTGTTCGTTGGCCGCGAACGGGTTGGCGCGCGAAGGATCGGGGGCGAAGAAATCGGCGTCCACGCCGTTGCTGAGCGACTGCACCTGGCCTTGCGCCTCGGGGGCGTGCGAGAGGAACAGCGCGGTTTCGTTCGGCGTGACGAAGAAGGAGCGGCGCGCCTGCGCGGCCACCTCGCGTTCGTAGGCCAGCAGGCGCTCGCCCTCACGCCGGTACACGGCGGACATCGGCCAGCGGTGCGCGGGCGCATACTGCGTCCATTTGGCCGAATCGACGTCGACGAAATCGACCAGCATCGGCACCTCCGGCGCCAGCGGCTGGGCGTACTGCGCCATGGCACCGGAGAACACCACGCTGGCCTGCAGCTCGTGGGCGCGGGCCACCTGCTCGACCCAGCGGCGCATGCCGGCGTTGCGGTAGTAGGCCAGCGTGAGCGCCTCGCCACGCAACAGGCCGGTGGCGCTCATCAGCTTGGCCTGGCGTGGCGCGATGCGCTCGACGTGCAGGTCCGGGCACAGGGTCTTCAGGGTGGGCAGGTGCTGCTCGTCATCGGGGTCGTCGATGAAGGTGCCCAGGAACACCCGGTGCTTCTGCAGCAGGTGGCGCAACAGGTGGTACGAGCGCACCTTGTCGCCCTTGTTGGGCGGGTACGGAAGTCGGTGAACGAGGTACAGCAGGTTGGCCATGGTGCGTCAAGGTGGCGTTCGGTCAGCCCAGATTGCGCACGATGAAAGGCCCCAGCCAGTTGGCCACGCCGATGGGCAGGCGCCGCCAGGTGGCGATCAGCAGCTTGTACTTGGCGTTGGCCGGGTTGTTCTGCGGAATGGCGTCGCGCTTGTACAGGCGGTACTCGTAGTTCAGCGGCGTGGGCTCGAAACCCCAGTTCTTCTTGAACGCGTAGGGCCCCGTGCCCTCCTTGCTGCGCCCGTAGTCGAACACCTTGAGCCCGCGCGCGCAGGCCAGGCGCATGAGTTCCCAGTACTTGAAGTCGTTGGCGGCCAGGTCGCGGGCGGCTTCATCGTCGCCGGCGTAGTACGGCAGCACCTCGTCGCGGAAGTAGAAGCTGAGCACGCTGGACAGCGGGCGGCCTTCGGCCGAGCACACCGTGAGCACCTCGGCGTCGGCGCCGAAGGTCTTGAGCAGGGCCGCGAAGTAGCGCTTGGGCATGGCCGGCGTGCCGTGGCGGTGCACGTTGTCGGCGTACAGGGCGAAGAAGCGGTCGACGGTCGGGTCGATGTGCGAGGTCAGCGCGTTCTTGATGCCCTTGCGCACCATCGCGCGCTGCTTGCGCGGGATGGCCAGCATGTTGTCCTCTTCCTTGGGCAGGATCGCCTTGCGGAAGGTCACGTACAGCTCCTGCACCGGCCAGTCGCTGTGGCGGCGCTCGATGTGGCGCAGCTCCAGGTGGTCCGTGCCCAGCTCGACGGCCAGGCGCTGGGCCTCGGCTTCGAGCGCGGCGGCGGCTTCGGGGGTGGCCGAGGCCGCGCCGCCGTACACCGCGAACGGCAGGCCGGTCAGCGCATTGCCGAACAGGCGGCTGTTGACGTGCGCCAGCGGCAGCACGCCCTGGATCTCGCCGCCGGACTCGGCGTAGAGAAAGTAGGTGTCGTGGCGGAAGACGTCGCGGATGACCGTCTGCCAGCCCGCGCGGTGGAAGAACGTGGCCTGCGGCTGCGCGAGGACGAAGGCGTCCCAGCGGGAGACTTGTTCGGGTTGGGCGCTGTCGAGACGGTGGATGCGCAGGAGAGCAGGCTCAGACAACGGACACCTCTTTGCGGTCGCCGATGAAGATCTGGTCCATGCGACCCCACTTGAAATCGTCCAGCAGGCGCGCGAGGCGCTGTTCGGTGCGGCCGATGTTGACGTAGTGGCGGAAGCGCGTCTTCAGGTCGATGCCGGCCACCCGTGGCTGGCCGGTGTCGATCTCCCAGGGGTGGAAGTAGAAGATGGCGGATTGCGCGTCCTGCTGGTTCACCTGCCGCAGCATCCAGCGCGACAGCGCATAGGGCATCAGGCGGAAGTAGCCGCCGCCGCTGGACGGCAGGTTGCGGTTGAACAGGCGCAGCGTGGTCGGAGGCACTTCCATCATGCCGCCGCGGGTTTCGTAGGCGAAGCGCGGCGCGTCGGGCATGCCGTAGTGGTCGTGCTTGACCGGGTAGATGCTGGAGCTGTAGCGGTAGCCCGCCCGCTTCAGCGTGTCCAGCGCCCACAGGTTGTTCGCACCGATCGAGAAACTCGGCGCCCGGTAGCCCAGGACGGCCTGGCCGCCCAGGTCTTCCAGCAGGCGCTTGGAGCGCGTGATGTCGTCGAAGAACTCGGCCTCGGTGAGGTCGCTCACGCGCTGGTGGCCGTAGCCGTGGCTGGCCAGCTCGTGGCCCTCGCGCACGATGCGGCGCACCATGTCGGGGTAGCGCTCGGCGATCCAGCCCAGGGTGAAGAAGGTCGCATGGGTGTTCTTCGCCGCCAGCAGCTGCAGGATGCGGTCGATGTTGTGCTCGACCCGGCACTCGCAGCGGTCCCAGTCGGCGCGGTCGATGTAGGGCGCCATGGCCGAGACCTGGAAGTAGTCCTCGACGTCGATGGTCAGCGCGTTGATGGGTGCTTGGGATGGCATGAAAAACCCCTTGGGATCAGTTGCTGCCGTTGTTGCGGGACTTGCGGGTGGCCGCGACGATTTTTTTCAAGGCGCCGAGGATCTCCAGGCTGACCCGTTCCTGGCGCAGCACGCTGCGCTCCATGCGCAGCAGGCGCGTGCTCAGCTGCTCGGCCGACACGCGGGTGAGTTCATCGCCGATGCCGTCCACGACGTCGGCATCCAGCTCGAGGTCTTCGGGGCCGATGCCGTCGACCAGGGATGGTCGCGCGCCAGCGCCCTCGCCGGCCCTGGGCAGGTGCGCCCAGCGGTCGTCGGTGGCGGGCGCTTCCGGCACGGGCGCGGCGTTTTCCGCGTGCATTTCGGTGACCACCTCGTTGAGCGCGTCCAGCGTCAGCGTGGGCGCTTCGGACAGGAAGCCCTGCAGCAGCAGGCGGTCGCACAGCGTGTTGATGCGGCGCGGAATGCCGCCGCTGTGCTGGAAGATGCCGGCGAACACCGCGGGCTCGAAGACCGGCTTGTCTACCGCGCCGGCGCATTTGAGCCGGTGCTCGATGTAGGCGCGGGTGTCTTCCTCGTCCAGCGGGCCGAGGTGGCAGCGCGCGGTCACGCGCTGGCGCAGCTGCAGCATGCCCGGGCCCTGCAGGATGGTGCGGAACTCGGGCTGCCCGACCAGGAAGGTCTGCAGCAAGGCCTGTTCACCGAACTGGAAGTTGGAGAGCATGCGCAGCTCTTCCACTGCCTGCGGCTGCAGGTTCTGCGCCTCGTCCACGATCAGCAGGCAGCGCTTGCCCTGCGTCGTCTGGGTGATGAAGAAGGCCTCCAGCGCCATCAGCATGTCGGCCTTGCCGGTGCCGCGCACCGGCACGCCGAACGCCGCGCAGACCAGCTTGAGCGCGTCTTCGGCGCCCAGCTGCGTGCTCACCAGGTGGGCCGCCACCACCGAGCCGTTTTCCAGGCTGTCGAGCAGGTCGCGCACGATGGTGGTCTTGCCCGCACCCACCTCGCCGGTGATGACGATGAAGCCCTCGCCGCGCATGACGCCGTACACCAGGTACGAGCGCGCGCGCCGGTGCGGCTTGCTGCTGTAATAGAAACGGGGATCCGGGTTGAGTTGGAAGGGTTTGCTGGTCAACCCGTAATAGGCTTCGTACATGAATCAGAACCGGTGGGTGACAACGCCCAGGACGGCGGTTTCCGTGTAGGGGGCGGTGCCGCTGTAGGACGAGCGCCGGACCTGCACGGTGGCGCTGGTGCGGGCGGCCAGGCGCGTGCTGGCGCCCAGCGTCACGGTCTTCAGGGTGTTGCTGAACGAGGTGTTGATGCCCTCGTTGGACTGGCTGGTGAAGGACACGTTGACCGAGGTCAGGGGCGTCATGCGGTGGGCGTAGGTGACGCGCCAGGCTTTCTCGCGGATGTCGGTGGCGATGGCGAAGTCGTCGCTGAGGCTGATCACCGGGTTGAGGCGGCGCCCCGAGTTGCGCGCCACGGCGAAGACCAGCGCGTCGCGCGGGCCGAACAGGCCCAGCGACAGTTCCTGCAGACGCTGCACGGAGGCCGACGACGTGAGGTAGCCCGGGTTGAGCTGGAAATCGGCCGGCAGGCCCAGGCGCTGCAGCTCGGCGTTCACCTGCTGCGCGCGGCGCACCGGATCGGACTCGGTGGACAGCGCATCGATCAGGCCGTACAGAGAACCCTGGGAAGCCCCCGAGGCATCGAGCTGGTTGGTGATCACGTCGCGGGAGTCGGTGTAGCGCCAGATGGAGCGCCGGCTGCGGTACTCGACCTCGACGTTGTGGCCGGCGCCGAAATAGCGGTTGGAGCGCTCGGCGAAGACGCGCGTGCGCTCCGAAGGCCGCCACTCGAAGCCCAGCCCGGTGGAGCGGTAGGACTTCATCTCCGGCGTGAGCAGGTCGTTGGACTCCACGCCCAGCAGCGCCGACAGGGTCAGCGTCGGGTTCAGCGCGTAGTACAGGCGCCCGGTCACCGCGTCCAGGGTCTGCCGCTGCCCGAAGCTGTAGTCGAGCTGCGTGCGCCCGGCTTCGAGCGTCCAGCCCAGCGACTGCCCGGTGACCTGGCGCGACAGCCGTGCCAGGCCTTCTTCGGACGTGATGTCGGAGCGTAGCCGCGTGTCGGTGCGGGTGCTCTGCCAGCTGTAGCGCAGCTCGTAGTCCACCGAGCCCGTCAGGTTGCCGCGCAGGTAGGGCGAGATGCGGAAGCTGGAGGTCTCCGACAGGTTGTCGTTGCCCAGGGAGTCCACGGTCGGCGACTCGAAGGCCGAAATGGCCTGCTGGCCGATGAGCCCCGAGAAGTCGATGAAGGCGCGGTTGTCCCAGGCCTCGAAGGTGCCGTTGGTGTTCAGGGACTGCTGGATGTTGTCCTGCACCGTGTTGCGCGCGTCGTAGACGGCGCGCAGCGAGTAGTCGAAAAAGCCCTTGAGGCGCGGCTTGTTGACCACCACGCCGATGCCCGGGCTGATCTCGGTGATCTGCTCGGACTCGCGGTTCTGGGTCGTCAGGCCGCCGTTGTTGGAAAAGCCCTGGCTGATGGAAATGCGGGGCGTGACCCAGATCGGCGGTGGCGGCCCCAGCGGCTGCTCGACCGGCACCCCGTCCGCCACGGGCGGCAGCTCCTGCGCCCTCACCTGGGCATGCAGCGACAGCACGAGAAGGCCCGACAAGGCCTGCACCAGCGCGGCCACCGGGAAGGCGGCCGACCGGTGGGATGAGCGATGTGTCACTGGGAAACCTCCGTGATCCGGGTCAAGCCGGCGTGGCCTCTGAGGCCTGGGCTTCGCTCGACGCACCCTGCCCATAGCCGTAGCCGTAGCCATAGGCGTCCTGGTCCCCGCCATGCACCTGGTTGAGCACCATGAGCTTGATCGGGCACGACTCGATGGTCGTCAGGGCATGCCGCACCTGGGATTGCAGCGTCTTCTCGGCCTGCACCACGACCACGATCTGGCCCATGTGGGTGGCCAGCACGCGCGACTCGGTGGTCAGCAGCAACGGCGGCGAATCGAAAATGATGATGCGGTCGGGATAACGGTGGCCCATCTCTTCGATGAGGTCGGTCATGGCATCGCTGGCCAGCAGCTCGGTGGCGCGCGGGTGCGGCGTGCCGCTGGGCAGCAGGCTGAGCTTGTCCACGTTGGTGCGCAGCAGCGTGTCCGACATCTCCATCTGCTTGTTGGTCAGCAGGTCCAGCAGGCCGGGGCCGGGCGGCAGACCCAGCGTCTTCATGATCGAGGGGCGCGACACGTCGGCATCGACCAGCAGGACCGTGTAGTCGAGTTCCATGGCGATGCTCATCGCCAGGTTGATGGCCGTGAAGCTCTTGCCTTCGCCGGGCATCGCGCTGGTCACCATGATGCGGTTGCCGTGCTGCACGACCGACGCGCCCTTGCCAGTGGCGTTCGCGATCAGCGGGCGCTTGATGACGCGGTACTGGTCGGCGATGACGGCACGCGGCGCATTCGGCGTGACGAAGCCCGCTTCGGTGAGCGCGGCCAGGTCCAGGCGCACGCTCTTGGAAACGGTCTTGGGCGCTTCCTTCACGGGGGCGGGCCGGGCGGTGGCGGCGGGCGCCGCGACCTCGGGTGCGCTGGCCGGTGCGGCGGCCTCGGGAGCCGCCGGCATGTCGGCGCCGGCCTGTCGCAGTTGCTCCAGGCGCTGGGCTGCTTTTTCAATCAAGCTGGACATGTTTTCAGATCACCTTCAAAGGCTCGATCGGTACGACAGGGTCACCATACCGATGAGGAACAACACGACCAAGGCCATGATGGCCAGCAGGAACCGCCGCAAACTTCGGGACTCGCGCCGTCGCATGGCGTCGTTCTTGACCAGGGTCACCACGCCCAGCAAGGGCAGCTCGGTGACGCCGCGCAAGGCCGAGGCGTCGAAGAACACGGGGCGGAGCTGGCTGACGAGGAAGGTCACGCCGACACCGGCGGCCAGCGCGGCCAGCAGGGCCACGGGCAGCAACAGGGCGCGGTTGGGCGCCACCGGGCGGCGCGAGACCTGCGGCGGCTCGACCACGCGGAAGTCGGCCAGGTTGGACGTGCTTTCCAGCTCGCCGCTCATCAGCACGGTCTCGCGGCGCGACACCAGGTCCTGGTAGTTCTTGCGGTGGATTTCGTAGTCGCGGTTGAGCTGGGCCAGCTCGGCTTCCATCTGCGGCGCCACCTTGAGTTGCTCGCGCAACCGGGCGGCACGGCCTTCGTACTCGCCGACGCGGGCGCGCAGGGACGCGACCTGCACCTCGGACGAGGCCAGCGTGCGGGTGATCTCCACGATCGCGGGGTTGTTCTCGATCACCGGCGACGTGGGCGATGCCGCCGCTGCCCGGCGCAGCTCGGCCACCTCACGGCGCTTCTGGTCTTCCAGTTCCTTGATCAGGCGGCGGGTGTTGAGCACGTCGGGGTGCTGGTCCGTGAAACGCTGCAGCAAGGCGTCGAGGCTGCGGCGCAGCGCGTCGATGCGGGAATCCAGATCGGGCGTGGCCAGGTTCAGCGACGAGGTGTCGGGCGCGGTGCGCGCCATGTCACGGGCCTGCTCCAGTTGCCGGCGCGCGGCCTCGCGGGCGCTCTCGGCCTCGCGCAGCTCCAGGCGGGCTTGACTGAGCGTGCTCAGCATTTCGGCCATGCGACCGGCCACATCGAGACCGCCCTGCCCTTGCATCTCCAGGTTGCGCAGGCGGAAATCCTTCAGGCGGGACTCGGCTTCGGAGAGCTTGTTCTCGTAGTTCTTGATCTGCTCTTCGATGAATTTGCGCGCATTGTCGGAGTCGGTGCCGGCGGCGCCCTTGCCCGATTCGACAAAGATCGTCAGCAGCGACTTCACCACCCGCAGCGAGCGCTCCGGGTTTTCGTCGCGGTACGACAGGGTGTAGAGGTTGTCGCGCCCCGTGGAGCGGATCGCGAGCGACTTGAACAGGTTGTCCACCAGGGCGTCGCGCTGCGCCTTTGTCTGGCCTGCCGTTTCCAGCTGGGCCATCTGCATGAGCTTCTCCACCGTCGGCCGGTTGATCAGCGTGCGGCTGAGCATGGCCACTTGCTGCTCGACGTCGGGCTGGATCGCCAGGCCGGTCATGAGCGGGCGCAGGATCGACTGGGTGTCGACGTAGACCCGCGAGGTCGCTTCGTAGCGATCGGGGATCATCAACACACCTGCGGCCCCCACGGCGGCGACGATCCAGGCGATCAACACCCCCAGCCGGCGGTACTTCCACATGCCCCGCAGGGTGGTGGAGATTTGGTTCAGGAGATCATGCATGCAGAAATCTGTGTGTGACAGCAGAACAGCGGGAGGCTGGCTGGTCGCCCGACCAACCCGGGGGGTCGACCGGAGGCCGACCTTAGAACCAGCCCTGCGGGATGATGAGAATGTCGCCCGGCAGCATTTCCACGTTGGCGGAAATGTCGCCGCGCTTGACCAGGTCCTGCAGCCGCACGCTGTAGCGCTTGTTGCTTTCGGAGGCGCGCACGATGGTGGCCTTGTTGCCGTCGGCGAAGTCGGTCAGGCCGCCCACCGCGATCATCACGTCCATCACCGTCATCTTCTGTTTGTAGGGCAGGAATTGCGGCTTGGTCGCCTCACCCACCACGCGAATCTGCTCGCTGTACGGGCCGACGAAGTTGGTGACGATCACCGTCACCACGGGATCGCGCACGAACTTGCCCAGCGCCTTCTCGACATCGCGGGCAATTTCGGAAGACGTCTTGCCCTGAGCCACCAGTTCATCGACCAGCGGTGCGGACACCTTGCCGTCCGGACGCACGGGCACGGTGAGCGAAAGCTCGGGGTTGCGCCACACGGTGATGTTCAGCGTGTCGCCAGGACCCACGAGGTAGTTGTAGCTGGCCGTGCTCGCCACCACGGGCGCCGGCGGCAGATTGCTGTTGCTCGCGCAGCCACTGACTCCCACCAACAACGCGGTTGCAGCAGCGCCAATGGCGATAACACGAACGAGACCAGAAGTATGTTTTCGCATGACCATTTCCTCCATGGAACGGTGAAATGTTAAGAAAAGTTAACGCCCTTTTGAATATACCGCAGACATGCGGCAACAGACTGCCTGTAAACGGTAACGAATACCCAAAGCGCCCTCTGTCATGAGGAAGCGCACGGTTGGGCCGAAAACATGCGTGCGATGGGTTGCGGGCACACCGCATTTCACATCGGAAACGCGCCGTCCCAGCCCGTTAAAATGCGCATTGCTCCCGCCCCTCAACCCAGGAACTCCAGCATGTCTCTCTTCTCCGCCGTCGAAATGGCGCCGCGCGACCCGATTCTGGGTCTGAACGAACAGTTTGCCGCCGACACCAACCCCAACAAAGTCAACCTCGGCGTCGGTGTCTATTTCGACGACAACGGCAAGCTGCCGCTGCTGCAATGCGTGCAGGCCGCCGAGAAGACCATGATGGACAAGCCCGCCGCGCGCGGCTACCTGCCCATCGACGGCATCGCCGCCTACGACGCGGCCGTCAAGAGCCTGGTGTTCGGCAACGACTCCGAACCCGTGAAGTCCGGCCGCGTGGCCACCGTGCAAGCCATCGGCGGCACCGGTGGCCTCAAGATCGGCGCCGACTTCCTCAAGCGCCTGAACCCCAACGCCAAGGTGCTGATCAGCGACCCGAGCTGGGAAAACCACCGCGCCCTCTTCACCAACGCCGGCTTCACCGTCGACACCTACGCCTACTACGACGCCGAGAAGCGCGGCGTCAACTTCGACGGCATGCTGGCCAGCCTGAACGCCGCCCAGCCCGGCACCATCGCCGTGCTGCACGCCTGCTGCCACAACCCGACCGGCTACGACATCACCGCCGCCCAGTGGGACCAGGTGATCGCCGCCGTCAAGGCGCGCGGCCTCACGCCCTTCCTGGACATGGCCTACCAGGGCTTCGGTCATGGCATCGCCGAGGACGGCGCGGTCATCGCCAAGTTCGTCGCCGCCGGCCTGACCTTCTTCGTCTCGACCTCCTTCTCCAAGAGCTTCAGCCTGTACGGCGAGCGCGTGGGTGCCCTGTCGGTGCTGTGCGAGAACGCGGAAGAAGCCGCGCGCGTGCTGTCGCAGCTCAAGATCGTGATCCGCACCAACTACTCCAACCCGCCGATCCACGGCGGTGCGGTGGTGGCGGCCGTGCTCAACAACCCCGAGCTGCGTGCCGTGTGGGAAAAGGAACTGGGCGAGATGCGCGTGCGCATCAAGGCCATGCGCCAGAAGCTGGTGGACGGCCTCAAGGCCGCCGGCGTGAAGCAGGACATGGGCTTCATCACCAGCCAGATCGGCATGTTCAGCTACTCCGGCCTGAGCAAGGACCAGATGGTTCGCCTGCGCAGCGAGTTCGGCGTCTACGGCACCGACACCGGCCGCATGTGCGTGGCCGCGCTCAACAGCAAGAACATCGACTACGTCTGCCAGTCGATCGCCAAGGTGGTCTGAGTCCCGACCCGCGCAAAAAAAGCCGCTCGATGAGCGGCTTTTTTCATGGTGCGGCGCCGGCCTAGCTCCAGATGACCGAGCGCATGGAGATCGATGCGCCCTGGAAACCGTCGTTGAAGAAGCGCGGTTCCTCCTTGTCCGTGACCGCGCCTGCCGTGTACAGCAGCGGCAGGTAGTGCTCCCAGCTCGGGTGCGCCATCTGCGCCACGGCCCCCAGCTGCTGGAAGTCGTTGAGCGCCTCCAGCCGCCCCTGCGCCAGGTGTTCGGCCGTGATGCGGTCGAACTCGATCGCCCATTCATAGGCCTGGTTGTCGGCCGCGTCGCGCCGCATGGTGCGCAGGTTGTGCACGATGTTGCCGCTGCCCACGATCAGCACACCGCGCTCTCGCAGCTGCGCCAGCTGGCGGCCGACCGCGAAATGCTCGGCGGCGGGCCGGCGGTAGTCCATGCTGAGCTGGATGACCGGGATCTTCGCGTCGGGAAACATCGGCTTGAGCACCGACCAGGTGCCGTGGTCCAGGCCCCATTCCCGCTCGTCCAGGTCCAGCGCACGGCCGGAATCCGGCTGCCGCACCGCCCCGCTGATGGCGCGGGCCATCGTCGGAGAGCCCGGCGCGGGGTACTGCTGGTCGAACAGGGCCTGGGGAAAGCCGCCGAAGTCGTGGATCGTCGGCGGCTGGCTCATGGCGGTGAGCTGCCAGCCCGGGGTCAGCCAATGGGCCGAAACGCACAGGATCAGGCTGGGCTGCGTGCCCCGCGAGCGCAGTTCCTGGCCCAGGGCCTGCCAGCTGCGGCGCCAGGTGTTGTCCTCGATCGCGTTCATGGGGCTGCCATGCCCCAGGAACACCACCGGCATGCGCTCGGTGGCGGGCAGCGCGGTGGCCAGATCGGCCAGGCCGGTCGCGGCGGAGGTGGATGAAGGGGCAGAAGCCGAGGTGCTCATGTAGGTTCCGAGGGCGGTGACCGCGAGGGCCCCGCCCGCCATCAGTAGGGGGCGACGTTGCATGGTGGGTGATCGGACGGAAAAGCCATGGAGCCCTCCGTCGGGTCCGAAGTTCCGGCAGGATTCTTTCACGAAGGTGACAACAACACCCGGGGGTATAGTGTTTTCACCCTTATAGGGCTTTGCACATGCTGCTATATTGCACTGCAACATAACCAGATTCGACGCCCATGCTGTACCAGATTTACGAAACCCAGCGCTCGATCATGGAGCCGTTCGCCGACCTGGCCGAGGTCGCGTCCAAGCTCTTCACCAACCCCATGCTGCCCCTGGCGCAACTGCCGGGCGCCCAGCGCATTTCCGCCGGTTACGACCTCATGCACCGGCTGGGCAAGGACTACGAGAAGCCGGTGTTCGGCATCCACACGGTGGATGTGGACGGGGTGGACATCGCGATCCACGAGCGCATCGAGATCGACAAGCCGTTCTGCGAGCTGCGCCGCTTCAAGCGCTTCTCGGACGACACCGACACGCTGGCCAAGCTCAAGGGCCAGCCGGTGGTGCTCATCGTCGCCCCGCTCTCGGGCCACTACGCCACGCTGCTGCGCGACACCGTGCGCACCATGCTCAAGGACCACAAGGTCTACATCACCGACTGGAAGAACGCCCGCCTCGTGCCGATGGCCGACGGCGAGTTCCACCTCGACGACTACGTGAACTACGTGCAGGAATTCATCCGTTACCTGCAGCAGGGTTACGGCAACTGCCACGTGATGAGCGTCTGCCAGCCCACCGTGCCGGTGCTGGCGGCGGTCTCGCTCATGGCCAGCCGGGGCGAGACGACGCCGCTGTCCATGACGATGATGGGCGGCCCGATCGACGCCCGCAAGTCGCCCACGGCAGTGAACAACCTGGCCACGCAGCGCAGCCATGAGTGGTTCGAGAACAACGTGATCTACCGCGTGCCCGACAACTTCCCCGGTGCCGGCCGCCGGGTCTACCCGGGCTTCCTGCAGCACACCGGCTTCGTGGCCATGAACCCCGACCGCCATGCGTCGAGCCACTACGACTACTTCAAGGACCTGATCAAGGGCGACAACTCCAGCGCCGAGAGCCACCGCAAGTTCTACGACGAGTACAACGCGGTGCTCGACATGGACGCCGATTACTACCTCGAAACCATCGAGACCGTGTTCCAGGAATTCAAGCTGGTCAACGGCACCTGGGACGTGAGGAACGAACAGGGCCAGCTGGAGCGCGTGCGCCCCCAGGACATCCAGCGCACCGCCCTGCTGACCGTCGAAGGCGAGCTGGACGACATCTCCGGTTCCGGGCAGACGGCCGCCGCGCACGACCTGTGCACCGGCATCGCCAAGACGCACCGGATGCACTACGAGGCACAGGGTGCGGGCCACTACGGCATCTTCAGTGGCCGGCGCTGGCGCGACATGGTGCACCCGGTGGTCAAGAGCTTCATCAAGGCGCACCAGCCGACCGCCGCCGCCAAGCCTGCGGCGGCACGCCCACCGGCCGCGAAAAAGGCCCCGGCCACCGCCCGCAAGACGGCCGGCCGCAAGACCGCCAAGGCCTGAACGGCCACCCCTGCGGCGCCCTCGCGGCGCCGGTATATTCGCGGGCATGAACGACCTCGCCCGGCGCATCGACGCCGCCCTGCCACAGACCCAGTGCACGCGTTGCGGCTACCCCGATTGCGCGAGCTATGCGCAGGCCATCGCGACCGGCGAGGCGGGCATCAACCAATGCCCGCCCGGCGGTGCCGAGGGCATCGAGCGCCTCTCCGCCCTCACCGGCCTGCCCGTGCAGCCGCTGGACCACCGCTTCGGCATCGAGGGACCGGTCACCGTGGCGGTGATCGACGAGGACTGGTGCATCGGCTGCACGCTGTGCATCCAGGTCTGCCCCACCGACGCCATCCTGGGCATCCACAAGCGCATGCACACCGTGGTGGAGCCCTGCTGCACCGGCTGCGAGCTCTGCCTGCCGGTCTGCCCGGTGGATTGCATTTCGCTGGAGATCGTCAGCGGTGAGCGCACCGGCTGGCAGGCCTGGTCGGTCGAACAGGCCGAGCAAGGGCGCGAGCGCTACACCTTGCGGCAGCAGCGCCTGGCGCTCGAGAAGCAGGAACACGACGCACGGCTGGAGGCGAAAGCGCGCGAGAAACTGGCCGACCTGGCCGCGCACTCGCAGATCACCGACGAGGCCGTGCTCGACAAGAAACGTTCGGTGATCGAAGCCGCGCTGGCCCGCTCGCGCGCGCGGCGCGACCAGAGCGGCGGCTGACTCAGGCGCCCGGGCGCGCGGCGACGGTCTTGTAGACGCCGCAGCCCACGTACAGGTCGTCGATCTTCATCACGTAGGACATCTTGGCCTGGATCGCGCCGGTGACCGGGTTGGCGATGTCGTACTCGACCCAGCCCTCGCCCGCCTCGCCCTGCGCGACGATGGCGTGGAGCAAGGCCTGGCCGTCGACGCCGGCGATGTCCTGCACCCGGCTGCCGACCTTCTCCGGCTTGCCGCCGAAAGCGCGGTAGACGCCCGCGCTGTCGAGCGCGAACACGTACATGTCGCGGTCGTGGAAGCCGCCCGAGGGCTCGGTGATCGCGCGCACGAAGCCCTCGCGCCCGCCGTGCCGGCGCTGGGTCTGCGCGCGGCTCACCAATTGCATGGCCTCGTCGGCCGTGCCCTGTTGAAGCATGAAAGACGACACCGCTTTCGACAGGTGGGCCGCGCGCTGTTCCAGCTGGTTGGCCTGCGCCACCGCGCGCTCCACCATCTGGGCGTTGTGCTGCGTGATCTGGTCGAGCTGGGTCACCGCCGCCGAGATTTCACTCAGGCCGGTGCTCTGCTCGGCGCTCGACGCCGAGATCAGGGACATGTTGGCCGCCACCCCGCGCACGCCGGAGACGATCTGGCCGATGCTGTTGCCGGCGGTGCGGATCTGGGCCACGCCCGACTCCACCTGGCTGCGCGAGGCTTCGATGAGTTCACGGATTTCCTTCGCCGAGGCGGACGAGCGCTGCGCCAGCGTGCGCACCTCGGCCGCCACCACCGCGAAGCCTCGCCCCTGCTCGCCCGCGCGCGCGGCTTCCACCGCCGCGTTCAGCGCGAGGATGTTGGTCTGGAACGCGATGCTGTCGATCACGCCGATGATCTCGTTCATCTGCTGGGCGCTTTTCTGGATGCCTTCGACCGACTCGACCGCATGGCCCATGAATTTCGCGCCCGACTCGGCCACGTCGCGCACCTGCGCGGCCTGCTGGTCGGACTCGCTGGCGGTGCGCGCGTTCTGCTGCACCGTGCCCGAGAGTTCGCTCACGCTGGCCGCCGTCTGCTCCAGGTTGGCGGCCTGCTGTTCGGTGCGGTCGGCCAGATCGCGGTTGCCGGTCGCCAGGCTCTTGCCGGCATGCGCCACCAGGGCCGAATTGCTGCGCACCTCGGCCACCATGGCCGAGAGGTTGCCGATCGTGCGGTCCAGCAGGCGGGCCAGTTCGGCCAGCTCGTCACCGCCCTGCACGCGGACCGTGGTCCTCAGGTTGCCCGACACCGTCTGCCCCATGGCGCCGAGCACCTGCTGGAAATCGGCGGTGAAGCTGACGTAGAAAGAGACCATCAGGTAGGCCAGCAGGGCCAGGCCGGCGACCGCCACCATCAGGGCGCGGCCATGCAGGCCGTCGGGGCCTTGCAGCGCCCAGGCCAGCAGCAGGGGCAGGACCGACGAGGCCGCGAGCAGCAACAGCTTGCCGCGCAGACGGAACCGGCGCATCAGGGCGATGCCGGGCAACAGCGGATGGAATCCGGACATGGTGGGACCGCTCCTCGTTGTGAATGGGTTCTTATCGGTGCCGCACCCTTTGCCTTGAGCCGGGGAAACCCCGTAGGCTCAATGCAAACCGGCGATGCCGGACTGGCGGGCTTCGAAATGCCGGAACAGCTGCACGGCCATCATGCGCAGCGCGTCGTCGGCCATGTTGTGGGCGTGCGCGAGCTGCTCCAGCGCGTAGCGGCGGTCGCAGATCATCAGCGCCCGGCTCACGCACATGCCCTGCGACGACATGCGCAGGCAGAACTGCTCCAGCAGCTCGGCGGGCCAGGCGGGCGCCATTTCGCGCGCGAGCCGGCTGGCGGTGCTGGAAAGCTCTCTCGAAGGTTGGCCGGGAAACGGGTTCATGCTGAACTCCTGCGACAAAGGGTGGGCCCTGCCACGATCGGCACAGCCTTCACAGGTCACAAGATTAAGTTCAGGGCCCAGCCCCTGGTGCGTCGAACAGGGCCCGAAAAGGCGCCCTGCTCCGGGCGTTCCACCGCCCGTCCCGGGAATCAGGCCGGCTGGGCGGCCAGGCGCGCGAAGGCGCTCACCACCTCGGGCGGCGCCTGCACCAGCTCGATCAGCACGCCCTCGCCCGCGATGGGGAATTCCTCATTGGCCTTGGGGTGCAGGAAGGTGATGTCGAAACCCGCCGCGCCCTTGCGGATGCCGCCCGGCGCAAACCGCACGCCCTGCTCGCCGAGCCACTGCACGGCGGTCGGCAGGTCGTCGATCCACAGGCCGATGTGGTTGAGCGGCGTGGTGTGCACCGCCGGTTTCTTCTCGGGGTCCAACGGCTGCATCAGGTCCACCTCGACCTTGAACGGGCCCGTGCCGATGGCGCAGATGTCCTCGTCCACGTTCTCGCGTTCGCTGCGGAAGGTGCCGGTGACCTCCAGGCCCAGCATGTCGACCCAGAGGGTCTGCAGGCGTTGCTTGTCGGGGCCGCCGATGGCGATCTGCTGGATGCCCAGCACTTTGAAAGGACGGGATGAGGAAGGCATGCGTCAATGAACTCCGTTGAGGGAACCGGGCGAGCGCTCCAGCGCCCACACCGTGGCGGGTGGCAGGTTGGCCCAGACCGAGGCCGAGCGCCGCCAGCGCCAGCCCGGGGGAATGCCGTTGAAGGGCCGCAGGTGTGGCGCGGCGTAGGTGTACTGGATCAGGCGCGAGCCCGGCTGGCGGCCGATCAGCGCCAGCATCGCGTTCACGCACTCGCGGGCTTCGTCACGCGGCATGGACAGCAGCGGCAGCGACGACACCAGGGTGACGGGCGAGCGCGCCTCGATCGAAAGCTGGTTCACGTCGGACGCGCAATGGTTGAGCACCTCGGCCAGCGGAAAGGCGCGGCGCAAGAGGCGGGCGAAGTCGGGGTCGCGCTCGATCACCACGAAGCGGTCGAGCGCCGCGAAGGACATGGCCAGCTCGCGCGTGATGGCACCGGTGCCCGCGCCCACCTCGATCAGCACGCCGGGGTGGCTGCGCCAGACCTCGCTCACGATGGCCCGGGCCAGTGCCCGGGAAGCCGGTGCAATGGCACCCATGCGGCGCGGATCGCGCAGACATCCCAGGGCAAAGGCCAGACCATGCTTCATGCGAATCCTTCAGAGCCGGATGGCTTTGAAGGTTAGCGCATTTCACCACCCGCTGTCCGTATCCAAAGGTGCTCAACGCTGTCTCAACCGAACTCGACAATGGGCTGGTCCACCACCAGCGACTCGCCCACCTTGGCCAGGACCTTGGACACCACGCCGTCGGCGGCGGCGAACAGCACGTTCTCCATCTTCATGGCCTCGATCACGGCCACGCGCTCGCCGGCCTGCACCTTCTGGCCCGGCTGCACCGCCACGTCCACCAGCAGACCCGGCATCGGCGAGAGCACGTATTTGCTCATGTCGGCCGGGGCCTTGAAAGGCATCAGCGCGTGCAGCTCGGCCATGCGCGGCGACACCACCATGGTCTCGATGCGGGTGCCGTTGTGCTGCACCACCAGGGCCAGCGGGTTGCGCGGGGTCCCGCGCTCGATCTGCGCCGTGTAGGGCTGGCCGTTGCAGGTGCCGATCACGCAGATGTCGTTCAGGCGCGAGGGGCTGGACATCGCATAGCGCTTGCCGTCCACCGTCACCACGGCGGCACCGATCTCACCCACCACCTCGTCCACATGCACCGGCTTGTAGCTGTGCTTGCCCTGGGCGTCGAGCACGATCACCGAGTAGTCGTGCCCGACCTTCACGCCATAGCCGGGCAGCTGGCCCGACAGGCCGGCCGCGCGCTCGCGCGACTTGCGCCGCACGAAGGCCGCCAGGGCGACGAGGAAATCGGGGTCGCTGTGCGGCACGTCTTCGGCGCGGAAGCCCTGGCCGTAATGCTCGGCGATGAAACCGGTGTTGAAGTCCCCGGCCACGAATTTCGGGTGCGCGAGCAACGCGGCCTGGAATGGGATGTTGCTGCTGATGCCCCGGATCACGAAGCCGTTGAGCGCCTCGCGCATCTTGGCGATGGCCTCCGAGCGGTCCTTGCCGTGCACGATGAGCTTGGCGATCATCGAGTCGTAGAACATCGGGATCTCGCCGCCGTCCTGCACGCCGGTGTCCACCCGCACGCCGAGCAGATCGGCGGTGTTGCCCTGGAACATGCTCTGCGCGGGCGGCGCGAAACGCACCAGGCGGCCGGTGCTGGGCAGGAAGTTGCGGAACGGGTCTTCGGCGTTGATGCGGCACTCGATGGCCCAGCCCTCGCGCTTGACCTGGTCCTGCGTCAAGGGCAGCTTCTCGCCGGCCGCCACGCGGATCATCAGCTCCACCAGGTCCAGGCCGGTGATGCACTCCGTCACCGGGTGCTCGACCTGCAGGCGCGTGTTCATCTCCAGGAAGTAGAAGTCCTGGTTCTTGCCGACCACGAACTCCACCGTGCCCGCGCTCTGGTACTTCACCGCCTTGGCCAAGGCCACGGCCTGCTCGCCCATGGCCTTGCGCGTGGCGTCCGAGATGAAGGGCGACGGCGCCTCCTCGATCACCTTCTGGTGGCGGCGCTGGATCGAGCACTCGCGCTCGTTCAGGTAGATCACGTTGCCGTGCGAGTCGCCCAGCACCTGGATCTCGATGTGGCGCGGCTCCTGCACGAACTTCTCGATGAAGATGCGGTCGTCGCCGAAGCTGTTGCGCGCCTCGTTGCGGCAGCTGGTGAAGCCCTCCAGGGCTTCCTTGTCGTTGAAGGCCACGCGCAGGCCTTTGCCGCCGCCGCCCGCGCTCGCCTTGATCATCACGGGGTAGCCGATGTCGCGCGCGATCTCCACCGCGCGCTCGGCGGATTCGATGGCGTCGTTCCAGCCCGGGATGGTGTTGACCTTGGCTTCGTTGGCCAGCTTCTTCGAGGCGATCTTGTCGCCCATGGCCGCGATGCTGAAGTGGCGCGGGCCGATGAAGGCCATGCCCTCGTCTTCCACGCGCTTGGCGAAGGCCTCGTTCTCCGACAGGAAGCCGTAGCCTGGGTGGATGGCCTGGGCACCGGTCTTCTTCGCGGCCTCGATGATCTTGTCCGCGACCAGGTAGGACTCGCGCGAAGGCGCCGGACCGAGCAGCACGGCCTCGTCGGCCAGCTGCACGTGGCGCGCCTCCTTGTCGGCCTCGGAATACACCGCCACGGTGGCGATGCCCATCTTCTTCGCGGTGGCGATCACGCGGCAGGCGATTTCGCCGCGGTTCGCAATCAGGATCTTGGTAAACATCTTGTTCTTCTCCTCGGGCTCACAGGGGGATGTTGCCGTGCTTGCGCCACGGGTTCTCGAGCTTCTTGTCTTTCAGCATCACCAGCGAACGGCAGATGCGCTTGCGCGTCTCGTGCGGCAGGATGACGTCGTCGATGAAGCCGCGCGCGCCCGCCACGAAGGGGTTGGCGAAGCGGGCCTTGTACTCGGCCTCGCGTTGCGCGAGCTTCACCGGGTCCTTCTTCTCTTCGCGGAAGATGATCTCCACCGCGCCCTTCGCACCCATCACCGCGATCTCGGCGTTGGGCCAGGCGAAGTTGACATCGCCGCGCAGGTGCTTGGAGCTCATCACGTCGTAGGCGCCGCCGTAGGCCTTGCGCGTGATCACGGTGATCTTGGGCACGGTGCATTCGGCGTACGCGTAGAGCAGCTTGGCGCCGTGCTTGATGATGCCGCCGTACTCCTGCGAGGTGCCGGGCATGAAGCCGGGCACGTCGACGAAGGTCACCACGGGGATGTTGAACGCGTCGCAGAAACGCACGAAGCGCGCGGCCTTGATGGAGCTCTTGATGTCCAGGCAGCCCGCCAGCACCAGCGGCTGGTTGGCCACGATGCCCACGGTCTGACCGCCCATGCGGGCGAAGCCGATCAGAATGTTCTTGGCGTACTCGGGCTGCAGCTCGAAGAAGTCGCCGTCGTCCACCGTCTTGACGATGAGTTCCTTCATGTCGTACGGCTTGTTCGGGTTCTCGGGCACCAGCGAGTCCAGGCTCAGCTCCATGCGGTCGATTGGGTCGCCGCTGGGACGCACCGGCGCTTTTTCGCGGTTGTTGAGCGGCAGGTAGTTGTAGAGGCGGCGCAGCATCAGCAGCGCCTCCACGTCGTTCTCGAAAGCCAGGTCGGCCACGCCGCTCTTGGTGGTGTGCGTGATCGCACCGCCCAGTTCCTCGGCCGTCACCTCCTCGTGCGTCACCGTCTTCACCACCTCCGGGCCGGTGACGAACATGTAGCTCGAATCCTTCACCATGAAGATGAAGTCGGTCATGGCGGGCGAGTACACCGCGCCGCCGGCCGAGGGGCCCATGATCATGCTGATCTGCGGCACCACGCCCGAGGCCATCACGTTGCGCTGGAACACGTCCGCATAACCGCCGAGCGAGGCCACGCCTTCCTGGATGCGCGCGCCGCCCGAGTCGTTCAGGCCGATCACCGGCGCGCCGACCTTCATCGCCTGGTCCATCACCTTGCAGATCTTCTCGGCATGCGCTTCGGAGAGCGCGCCGCCGAAGACGGTGAAGTCCTGGCTGAACACAAACACCAGGCGGCCGTTGATCATGCCGTAGCCGGTCACCACGCCGTCACCGGGGATCTTGTTGTCCTGCATGCCGAAATCGGTGCAGCGGTGCTCGACAAACATGTCCCATTCCTCGAAGGTGCCCTCGTCGAGCAGCACCTCCAGCCGCTCGCGCGCGCTCAGTTTGCCTTTGGCGTGTTGCGCGGTGATGCGCTTCTCGCCGCCGCCCAGCCGCGCGGCCGCGCGCTTGCGTTCGAGTTGTTCAAGGATGTCCTGCATGGTGGTTCTCCGGAGGAAACGGTCGGTCAGTCAAAGAGGTCGAGCAGCTGGCGCGCCGCGGTGGACGGCGGCAGTTCGCCCGCCAGCACGCGGCGGGTGGTCTCGTCGAGGTCGGCTCGCACCTGGGGGTGCGCCCGGAAGCGTTGTTTGAGGCCGGCATCGATGCGCTCCCACATCCAGGCGCGGGCCTGCTGCTGGCGGCGCTGGGCGAGCTGGCCGTTGGCCGTCTGCAGCGCGCGAAAGCGCGAGACCTCGGCCCAGAAGGCGTCCACGCCGCGCCCATGCAGGGCGCTGAGCTGGATCACCTGGGGATGCCAGAGGCCGTCGTTGTGGTGGGCGTGCTCGGGGTGGCCGTGCAGGCCGAGCAGGCGCAGCGACGAAGTGATCTGGGCGCGCGCGCGCGTGGCGGCATCGGGGTCGAGGTCGGCCTTGTTGATGACCACCAGGTCGGCCAGCTCCATCACGCCTTTCTTGATCGCCTGCAGGTCGTCGCCCGCGTTGGGCAGCTGCAGCAGCACGAACATGTCGGTCATGCCGCTCACCGCGGTTTCGCTCTGGCCCACGCCCACGGTCTCGACGATCACGATGTCGTGACCGGCCGCCTCGCAGACCATCATGGCCTCGCGCGTCTTCTCGGCCACACCACCCAGCGTGCCGCTGCTCGGGCTGGGGCGGATGTAGGCCCGGTCGTGCACCGAGAGCTTTTCCATGCGCGTCTTGTCGCCCAGGATCGAGCCGCCCGAGACGGACGAGGACGGGTCGATGGTGAGCACCGCCACGCGGTGCCCGTGGTCGATCAGGTACAGGCCCAGCGCCTCGATGAAGGTGCTCTTGCCCACGCCCGGCACACCGCTGATGCCCAGGCGCAGCGCGTTCCCGGTGTGCGGCAGCAAGGCGGTGAGCAGCTCGTCGCCCTGGGCGCGGTGGTCCGCGCGGGTGGACTCCAGCAGCGTGATCGCCTTGGCCATGGCGCGGCGCTGAGCGGCGGGGTCGCCGCGCACGATGCCTTCGAGCAATGCCTGAGGGGTCACCCCTGAGCCTTCCGGATCTGCTCCAGCACGTCTTTCGCGCTCGCCGGGATCGGCGTGCCCGGGCCGTAGATGCCCTTCACGCCCGACTCGTACAGGAAGTCGTAATCCTGCCGGGGAATCACACCGCCGACGAACACGATGATGTCGTCCGCGCCCTGCTTCTTCAGCTCGGCGATGATGGCCGGCACCAGGGTCTTGTGACCCGCGGCCAGGGTCGACACGCCCACGGCGTGCACGTCGTTCTCGATCGCCTGGCGCGCGCACTCCTCGGGCGTCTGGAACAGCGGGCCCATGTCGACGTCGAAACCGAGGTCGGCGAACGCCGTGGCCACCACCTTGGCGCCCCGGTCGTGGCCGTCCTGGCCGAGCTTGCTGATCATCACGCGAGGCCGGCGGCCCGCTTCTTCGGCGAAGGCGTTGATCTCGGTCTTGAGGGCGTCCCAGCCCTCGGCGGAATCGTAGGCAGCTGCGTACACACCGGTCACCTTTTGCGTGTCGGCGCGGTGGCGCCCATAAACCTTCTCCAGCGCATCGCTCACCTCGCCCACCGTGGCGCGCAGGCGGATGGCCTGGATCGACAGATCCAGCAGGTTGCCCTCGCCGCTGTCGGCGGCGGCGGTCAGCGCCTCCAGCGCGGCCTGCACCTTGGCCGCATCGCGCGCGGCCTTGATCTTCTGGAGGCGGGCGATCTGCCCGTCGCGCACCGCCACGTTGTCGATGTCGCGCGCCTCGATCGGGTCTTCCTGCTTGAGCTTGTACTTGTTGACGCCGACGATCACGTCCTTGCCGGAGTCGATGCGGGCCTGCTTCTCAGCCGCGGCGGCCTCGATCTTGAGCTTGGCCCAGCCGCTGTCCACGGCCTTGGTCATGCCGCCCATGGCCTCCACTTCCTCGATGATGGCCCAGGCCTTGTCGGCCATTTCCTGCGTGAGGCTCTCCATCATGTAGCTGCCGGCCCACGGGTCCACCACGTTGGTGATGTGGGTCTCTTCCTGGATGATCAGCTGCGTGTTGCGCGCGATGCGCGCGCTGAACTCGGTGGGCAGCGCGATGGCTTCGTCGAACGAGTTGGTGTGCAGCGACTGCGTGCCGCCGAACACCGCGGCCATGGCCTCGATGGCGGTGCGCACCACGTTGTTGTAGGGGTCCTGCTCGGTGAGCGACCAGCCCGAGGTCTGGCAGTGCGTGCGCAGCATCAGGCTCTTGGGATTCTTGGCGTCGAAGCCCTTCATGATGCGCGTCCACAGCAGGCGGGCCGCGCGCATCTTGGCGATCTCCAGGTAGAAGTTCATGCCGATCGCCCAGAAGAAGGACAGGCGCCCGGCGAAGTCGTCCACGTCCATGCCCTTGGCGATCGCGGTCTTCACGTACTCCTTGCCGTCGGCCAGCGTGAAGGCCAGCTCCAGCGCCTGGTTGGCGCCGGCTTCCTGCATGTGGTAGCCCGAGATCGAGATCGAGTTGAACTTCGGCATGTGCTTCGCCGTGTACTCGATGATGTCGCCGATGATCTTCATCGACGGCTCGGGCGGGAAGATGTAGGTGTTGCGGACCATGAACTCCTTGAGGATGTCGTTCTGGATGGTCCCGCTGAGCTTGTCCTGCCCCACGCCCTGCTCTTCGGCCGCCACCACGTAGCCCGCCAGCACCGGCAGCACCGCGCCGTTCATGGTCATGGACACGCTCACCTTGTCCAGCGGGATCTGGTCGAACAGGATCTTCATGTCCTCCACGCTGTCGATCGCCACGCCGGCCTTGCCCACGTCGCCCGTTACACGCGGGTGGTCGCTGTCGTAGCCCCGGTGGGTGGCCAGGTCGAACGCGACCGAGACGCCCTGCCCGCCTGCGGCCAGGGCCTTGCGGTAGAAGGCGTTGCTTTCCTCGGCGGTGGAGAAACCCGCGTACTGGCGGATGGTCCACGGCCGCACCGCGTACATGGTGGCCTGCGGGCCGCGGATGAAGGGCTCGAAGCCCGGCAGGGTGTTGGTGTGCGGCAGGCCCGCCGTGTCCTCGGCGGTGTACAGCGGCTTGACGCGGATGCCGTCGGGCGTGACCCAGTCCAGCGCGGAAACATCGCCACCGGGTGCGGACTTGCGGGCGGCCTGCGCCCAGGCTTCCAGGGTGGCGGGGTTGAATTCGGGCTGTTTCTGGCTCATGGCGAAAACTCGGTTGGACGGGATCAGGACCGCCGGGATTTTACATGATTCATAATTATTGATGCAAAATATTCCTATTGCCTTACAATGCCGGCCTGTCTTCCACCTCGCTGATCGCCCCACCCCCGACCATGTCCGCCCTGTCGCTTTCGCCCCGCGCCCTGTACGAAGAAGTCGCTGAGCTGCTGCGCCAGCGCATCTTCCGGCGCGAACTCGAACCCGGCAGCTGGATCGACGAACTCAAGCTCGCCGAGGAATACGGCATCAGCCGCACCCCGCTGCGCGAAGCGCTCAAGGTGCTGGCGGCCGAAGGCCTGGTGACGATGAAGGTGCGGCGCGGCGCCTACGTCACCGAAGTGTCCGAGAAAGACCTCGCGGATGTCTACCACCTGCTCGCCCTGCTGGAGTCGGACGCCGCCGGCGTGGTGGCGGCCCGCGCGAGCGACACCGACCTGGCCAGCCTGCAAAACCTGCACCAGGAGCTGGAGGCCGCCGTGGGCGACCGCGACCGCTTCTTCGCCATCAACGAACAGTTCCACATGCGCGTGCTCGAACTCGCGAGCAACCGCTGGCGCGAGCAGATGGTGGCCGACCTGCGCAAGGTCATGAAGCTCAACCGCCACAACTCGCTGCTCAAGAGCGGGCGCATCGAAGAATCGCTGGCCGAGCACCGCGCGATCATGGCCGCGCTCACGCAACGGGACGCCGCGCTGACGGTGCAGCGCATGCGCGAGCACTTCGAGAACGGCCTGGAAGCCGCTGGCTGAGCGGGTCGCGCCGAGGGCGCTGGTAAAGTCCCGCGTGCCCCTACCTGCACGCCAAGAACAATGCCCGCTCTGCTCCCTGCCCAACCCGGCATCCTCCTGCCCATTCCCACCCAGGCCCGTTACCTCAGCTGTCAACTGCGTGTCGGCGCGGCACCCCAGGCCGTGCTGCGCGAACTGGCTGCTTTCTCAGACGGTGAAGCGACCGTCGTCGGCCTGGGCGAATCCCTGGTGCGAGTGCTGGGCGCTCAGGTTCCCGGTCTCAAGAGCTTCCCCCAGATCAAAGGCGCGCTCGTCAAGCTGCCAGCCACACCGATCGACCTGCTGATCTGGCTGCGCGGCGGCGACCGCGGCGAACTGCTGCTGCGCAGTCAGCAACTGGACGCTTTGCTGTCACCGGCTTTCGAGCTGCGCGACATCACCGACACCTTCAGCCACCGCAGCAACCGCGACCTCAGCGGCTACGAGGACGGCACCGAAAACCCCCAGGGCGACGACGCGGTCGCCGCGGCCCTGGTCGCACAAGGGCCCCTGGCCGGCAGCAGCTTCCTGGCCGTGCAACGCTGGCGCCACCAGCTCAGCCACTTCGCCGCGATGCCCGAGCGGCAACGCGACCACACCTTCGGCCGCGCCCACCACAACAACGAAGAGCTCGACGACGCACCGGCCTCGGCGCACGTGAAGCGCACCGCTCAGGAAGATTTCGAACCGCCGGCTTTCGTGCTGCGCCGGGCCATGCCCTGGACCGAGGGCAACGAGGGCGGCTCTATGTTCACCGCTTTCGGCCGTTCGTTCGACGCCTACGAGGCCCTGCTGCGCCGCATGTCGGGCGCGGAAGACGGCGTGACCGACGCCCTCTTCTCCTTCACCGAGCCGGAAACCGGCGCCTACTTCTGGTGCCCGCCCCTGCACCAGGGCCGCATCGACCTGCGCGCCGTGGGTCTCTGAAGCTCAGGCGCTCACCAGCCCGTCGGATTCGGCCTCCAGGCCCACGTGGGCCTGCGCCATCGCCCACACCTCGCGCGGGGGCAGCGGCTTCAAGCGGTGATCGCTCCAGATCTGGCGCCAGCGGCGAGCACCGCGCAAGCCGTGCCGCAGGCCCAGCATGTGGCGCGCGATCGCGTACCAGGGGCAGCCGTCCTCCAGGAAGGCACGCTCCATGTAGGTCACCATCTGTTCCTCCACCGCTTCGCGCGAGAGGGTGGACGGCGCCGCGCCGAAGAAGGCCTCGTCCCAGGTGGTGAGCAACCAGGGGTTGTGGTACGCCTCGCGCCCGACCATCACGCCGTCGACCTCGCTCAGGTGCGCCGCGATCTGCGCATTGGTGGTGAAGCCGCCGTTGATGCCGAAGGTGAGCTGCGGGAAGTCCTGCTTGAGGCGGTGCGCCAGCTCGTAGCGCAGCGGCGGAATCTCGCGGTTTTCCTTCGGCGAGAGGCCATCCAGCCAGGCATTGCGCGCATGCACCAGGAACACGCTGCAGCCGGCCTCGCTCACGGTGCCGACGAAATCGCGCACGAAGTCGTAGCTCTCGATGCGGTCGATGCCGATGCGGTGCTTGACCGTGACCGGGATCGACACCGCGTCCACCATGGCCTTGACGCCGTCGGCCACGGTCTGAGGCTCGGCCATCAGGCAGGCACCGAAAGCGCCGCGCTGCACGCGGTCGCTCGGGCAGCCGCAGTTGAGGTTGATCTCGTCGTAGCCCCATTGCTCGCCCAGCCGCGCGGCGGCGGCGAGATCGGCAGCGTCGCTGCCCCCGAGCTGCAGGGCCACCGGGTGTTCCTCGGCGTTGAAGCGCAGATGGCGCTGCACGCTCCCGTGCGTGAGCGCACCCGTGGTCACCATCTCGGTGTACAGCAGGGTGTGCTTCGAGAGCAGGCGATGGAGGTAGCGACAGTGGCGGTCGGTCCAGTCCATCATGGGCGCGACGGACAGGCGCCAGGGACTCGGGCCTTGGAGGGAGGGATCTTGTTGCACCCCTGTATTTTCTCACCCAAAAGAAAACCCGCCGAAGCGGGTGGAACCTCCTGGCGGAGGGGAAGCTCGGGGGGATGGAGCCTCGGAGACATCGGGGTGTGACAGCGAAGCCAGTATCCGCGCGATGGCCCGGGCGCCTGTGTCGGACGGCGGCCGGCGGCTTTGTAGGACCTCAGGAGATTCGCCGCAATGCGGGTGCAAGCCGCCGTGTTGCGCGACCACAATGGGCCATGAACACTCGCACACCACACCCCACACCACACCCCCTTCTCCCCTGGATCTGCGCCCTGGCGCTCACGGGTTGCGCCACCGCCGAACAACGGGTGGCCCTGCAGCCTCCCGTGGCCGCCGATGCGGGCGTTCAGGTGCAGGACTCGCGCCGCGACACCAATCTGAAGGTGCGGACCGCCACCGATGACATCGCCGTCGAGCTGCAGCCACCCGTCGCACAGGCGCTGCGCAACTGGGTGGCAGCGAGCTACACCGGGCCTCGACCGTTTTACGTCGGCCTACAACGCCTGGAGGTGCAGCATCAGGGCGGGCTGACGTCGGGAGACGAGCTCTCATGCACCGTCGAATCGCAGGTGCGGGTGGGCGGTGAGGTGGGGCGCCCGGTGCGCACCCGGGTGCACAACACCGCCAGCCTCACGCCCGATGCCACCAGCGCGGTCCAGCTCATCGTCTCGCAGTGCCTGGAAGCGCACGCCAGGGACATCAACACGCCCGTCGGCCGATAGACACCTCTCGCGCCCGCTCAGAACAGCAGGGCGAGCAGGATGATGATGGGAATGGGGACACCGAGAAAGAACAGCAGCAGCGATTGCATGGAAGGCTCCTTGAAGGTCGAGAGGGTGTGCCGGGCTCAGGCGCGATCGCGCTGCCGACCGCCGAAGGTCGCGGCCAGGCTGGCGAAGAAGGCGCCGATCAGCAGCGAGACGAACAACCACAGCGCACCATAGGCCGACGCCTTGCGGGCCTTGTCGGCGGCCTCGCGCGCGGCCGTTTCGGCTTCGCGGGCCTTGATCTGCATCCGCGCGAAGGTGTCGTTCACGCGCTTCTGTGCGTCCTGTGCACTGAGGCCAGTGCGCAAGGCCACCTGCTGGCCGAGGTAGCTGGCGTCCTCGGCCGGCAGGCTGCCGTTTTTCATCGCGGTGGCGAAGATGCCCGAGGCCTCGGCGGCGATCGCGGCGGGCGACGGGTTCACCATCAACACGCCCGGCCCGCCAGCCGCCGACGCGGCCGCTGCATCGGGGCGGAACAGCGTGCCGACAAAGTAGTTCAGCGCGCCCTCCCCGTCGGTCTCTCCCTCGGCTTGGGTGGCCACCTGGGCCACCGCGGCGCCCGCAGCCTTCGCGCCGCCGGCGGCCACCGTGGCGCCGGCGTTCACGCCAGTGCCCACGATCGCACCGATGACCGAGGTGAGCAAGGCCGCCGTGGTCAGCGTGGCCACGGCCCACGCCAGGAAACCGTGCGCGGTGTCGCGGAAGTAGACCTCCTCAGGTTGCGTCCCGGCCCAGCGCGTGCGCAGCCGGCCCGCCAGGTAGCCCCCCATGCCCGAGGCCACCAGTTGCGTGAAGGAAATCCAGAGGATGGTCGAGACGCCGAAGGTGGCAGCGCCGATGCCTTGCTGCACCCAGGGCGAGACCGATGACAGGCCCAGCCCGGTCCCCAGGATGAGCAGGATCAGCGAGAGCGCGGCCGCACCGGCCGCGCCAGCGAACACCGCCGGCCAGGACACCGCGTGCTCGGGTGCCGGTGCCACGGCGATGTCATCGAAAACGGGGGAATGGATCGCTGCCATGAGGGCCTCCTGTGGATGTGTGGACACATCATGGAAGGCGCCCTGACCGGCCCCTGTCGGACGGCGACGCGAAGGCGTGTAGGACCGGCCCTGGCGCCGACCCGAGGCTCAGGCCGCTGCGCGCGCGCTTGCGTTGGCCACGCGGGAATGCTCCAGCACGTAGCGCGTCATCGACTGCGCCAGCTCTTCCTCGCCGAGGAACACCTTGCCGGCGACCTCTTTCTCGAGCAGGCTGGCTTCTTCTTCGCTGTGCGTGCGCACCACGGTCTGGATCTCGGGGTTGAGGGTGCGGGCGGTCGCGATCATCTGCCGCACGTTGAGGGTGTCGGGCGTGGCGATCACCAGCATGCCGGCGCGCGCGATGTGGGCCTGGATCAGCACCGCCGGGTCCGCCGCGTCGCCGAACACGGCGGCGATGCCCCGTTCGCGCAGGCGCTCGACGATGTCGCGGTTCTCTTCGGCCACCACATAGGGCAGGTTCTGCTCTTCCAGCGCGGCGGCGATGCGCCGCCCCACCCGGCCGTAGCCGACCAGCACCACCTGGCGAGAAAGGAATTTCTCGTGCGTGGTCATGGGCAACTCGGCCAGCGGGTCGTCGCGCTGCTCCAGCTTGCGGGCGAACTCGGAGTTCTTGCGCAGCCATTCCTGCAGCGGGTTGATGGCTTTGAACCAGAGCGGGTTGGTGGCGATGGAAATGAGCGCACCGGCCAGCACCAGGCTCTGCCCCTCGGGCGGCAACAGGCCCAGCGAAGCGCCCAGGCCCACCAGGATGAACGAGAACTCGCCGATCTGCGCCAGGCTGGCGGAGACGGTGAGCGCGGTGTTGAGCGGGTAGCGCATGGCCACCACCAGCGCAGCGGCGGCCGCCGACTTGCCCACGATGATGATCAGCACGACGCCGAGCACCTGCAGCGGGCGCTCTATCAGCACCGCCGGGTTGAACAGCATGCCCACCGAGACGAAGAACAGCACCGCGAAAGCGTCGCGCAACGGCAGCGACTCTTCGGCCGCGCGGTGGCTGAACTCGGACTCGCGCAGCACCATGCCGGCAAAGAAGGCACCGAGCGCGAACGAGACGCCGAACAGCGCCGCCGACGCGAACGCGATGCTCACCGCCGCGGCCACCACGCACAGCGTGAACAGCTCGCGCGAACCGGTGCGGGTGACCTGCCAGAGCAGCCAGGGGAACACGCGGCGCCCCACCACCAGCATCAGGGCCACGAAACCGCCCACCTGCAGCAGGGTGAAGCCGAGCGCGCGCCAGATCGAGTCCAGGTCGCTGTCCGACCCCGTGCCGCCCAGGAAGCCGGCCAGCGGCGGCAGCAACACCAGCACCAGCACCATGGCCAGGTCTTCCACCACCAGCCAGCCGACCGCGATGCGGCCGGTGAACGAGTCCAGGATGCCCAGGCTCTCCAGCGCCCGCAGCAGCACCACGGTGCTGGCCACCGAGAGCGAGATGCCGAACACCAGCGCCGAGCCGAAGCTCCAGTCCCACCACCACATGGCCATGCCGACGCCCATCAGCGTGGCCACCGCCATCTGCACCACCGCGCCGGGCAAGGCGATCTTGCGCACCGAGAGCAGGTCGTCCAGGGAGAAATGCAGGCCCACGCCAAACATCAGCAGCATCACCCCGATCTCGGCGAGCTGCGCGGCGATGCCCGCGTCGGCCACGAAGCCGGGCGTGAACGGGCCGATGATCACACCCGCCAGCAGGTACCCCACCAGCGCAGGCAGGCGCACCTTGGCCGCCAGGAAACCGAGGATCAGTGCCAGACCCAGGCCCGCAGCGATGGTGTTGATCAGTGAAATGCTGTGCGGCATCGGCCGGAAACTCCTTGGGCAGAAACAGGGGTGGGGGTGCGGTCGAATTTACACCACGCCTTCGCAGGAACCATGCCGGCAACAAAAAACCCGCCGAAGCGGGTTTCCTCGAGTGGCGCGAACTCTTCAATCCAGGGCAACGCCGGTCCGGCTTCGCCGGCCGGCAGTGCCGCCCCCCGGGGGGTGACGGGCTCGCTGGGCGAGCCCGTCGCGGGGGGAACACTTCTAGCCCATGTGGAGGCCGCCGTTGACGGAGAAGTCCGCGCCGGTGGCGTAACCGCCCTCTTCGCTGGCCAGCCAGGCGATGATGGATGCGATCTCGCTCGGTTCGCCCAGTCGCTTGACCGGCACCGTGGCCACGATCTTGTCCAGCACGTCAGGGCGGATGGCCTTGACCATGTCGGTACCGATGTAGCCCGGGCTCACGGTGTTGACCGTCACGCCTTTGGTTGCCAGTTCCTGCGCCAGCGCCATCGAGAAGCCGTGCATGCCGGCCTTGGCGGCGGAGTAGTTGGTCTGGCCAGCCTGGCCCTTCTCACCGTTCACCGACGAGATGTTGATGATGCGGCCCCAGCCCTTTTCCACCATGTCGGCCACGACCTGCTTGGTCACGTTGAACATGGAGTTCAGGTTGGTCTCGATCACCGCGTCCCAGTCGTCGCGCGACATCTTCAGGAACATGCGATCGCGGGTGATGCCCGCGTTGTTCACCAGCACATCGATCGTGCCGTGTTCGGCCTTGGTCTTGGTGAAGGCTTCCACGGTGGAATCCCAGTCGCCGACATTGCCGACCGAGGCGTGGAAGGTGTAGCCCTGAGCCTTCTGCTCGTCCAGCCACTTCTTGTAGTCGCGCGTGGGGCCGCAGCCCGCAATAACCGTGAATCCTTCTTTGTGCAGGCGTTGGCAGATGGCCGTTCCGATGCCACCCATGCCGCCTGTGACGTACGCGACTTTCTTGCTCATCTCTTGTGCTCCTTGTGCCGTTGGGCGATGGAGTGACCGGAAGGCCCTCCCCTCCGATCACCCGTTGTGGATTTAACCGTGAATTCAGCGTTCGACCGCGAGGGAAACCCCCATGCCGCCGCCGATGCACAGGGCCGCGAGGCCCTTCTTGGCGTCGCGGCGCTGCATCTCGTTGAGCAAGGTCACGAGAATGCGGCAGCCGGAGGCACCGATGGGATGGCCGATGGCGATCGCGCCGCCGTTGACGTTCACGCGCGCCGGGTCGATGTCGAGCGCCTTGTTGACCGCGCAGGCCTGCGCGGCGAAGGCTTCATTGAGCTCGAACAGGTCCACGTCGGCGGCCTTCCAGCCCGCGCGGGCCAGGGCCTTGCGCGAGGCCGGCACCGGGCCCATGCCCATGGTGGCGGGGTCCAGGCCGCTGGTGCCGAACGCGGCGATGCGCGCCAGGGGCTTGAGGCCCAGCGCAGCCGCCTTCTTGGCGCTCATGACCATCACGGCGGCGGCGCCGTCGTTGATGCCCGAGGCGTTGCCCGCCGTCACCGTGCCGGTCTTGTCAAAGGCCGGGCGCAGACCGGCCAGCGCTTCGGCACTGGTCTTCTTGTTGATGAACTCGTCGGCGTCGAAGACGACGGGGTCGCCCTTGCGCTGCGGAATGCTCACGCCGACGATCTCGTCCTTGAACTTGCCCGCGTCCTGCGCGGCGCTGGCTTTCTGCTGGCTGGCCAGGGCGAGTGCATCCTGCGCATCGCGGCTGATGCCGTGTTCCTTGGCCACGTTCTCGGCGGTGATGCCCATGTGGTACTGGTTGTACACGTCCCACAGACCGTCGACGATCATGGTGTCGGTCATCTTCCAGTCGCCCATGCGCTGGCCGTCGCGGCTGCCGTTGAGCACATGGGGGGAGGCACTCATGTTCTCCTGACCGCCCGCGATCACGATCTCGCTGTCGCCCCAGGCCACGGCCTGCGCCGCCAGCATCACGGCCTTGAGGCCGGAGCCGCAGACGGCGTTGATGGTCAGTGCCGGCGTTTCCTTGGCCACGCCGGCCTTCATCATGGCCTGGCGGGCCGGGTTCTGGCCCACGCCAGCCGCCAGCACCTGGCCCATGATCACCTCACCGATGGCATCGGCCGGCAGGCCGGTGCGTTCCAGCAAGGCCTTGATGACGATGCTGCCCAGCTCGGTGGCCGGCGTTTTGGCGAGCGAGCCGCCGAACTTGCCCACGGCGGTGCGGGCGGCTGAAACGATGACGATGTCTTCCATGCAATGTCTCCAGGAGGTTCAGAAAAAAACGGTAACGGTGTCAGGCCTTGGCTTTCACATAGCGGCCGGGGGCAGGTTCGATGGCGGCGTAGCGCTTGGCTTTTCCGTAGGCCTTGGGCGCAGCAATTTGCTTGCCAGCCAGGGGCTTGAGCCAGGCGGACCAGTCGGTCCACCAGCTGCCGGGGTGCTCGGTGGCGCCGGCGACCCAGTCCTTCACATCGGCCGGGAACTTGCCGGCCGGGCCGATCCAGTGGCTGCGCTTGTTCTTCGAGGCCGGGTTGATCACGCCGGCGATGTGGCCCGAGGCCCCCATCACGAAGCGCTTCTTGCCCGGGAAGATCTGCGTGCTGCCGTAGGCCCCGCCGATGGGCACGATGTGGTCCTCGCGCGATCCATAGATGTAGACCGGCAGCTTGACCTGGCGGAAGTCGATCTTCTCGCCGCACACCGTGGTCTTGCCCGGCTTGATCAGGTTGTTCTCCAGGTACATCTGGCGCAGGTACCACGCGTAGTACGGCCCCGGCAGGTTAGTGCTGTCGGAGTTCCAGTACAGCAGGTCGAACGGCGGCGGGGTCTCGCCCTTGAGGTAGTTGCCCACCACGTAGTTCCACACCAGGTCGTTCGGGCGCAGGAAGCTGAAGGTGGTGGCCAGGTCGCGCCCGGGCATGAGGCCGCCGTCGGCGAACTGCATCTCGCGGAACTTGACGAAGTTCTCGTCGATGAACACGTCCAGGATGCCGGTGTCGCTGAAGTCCAGCAGCGTGGTCAGCAGCGTGGCGCTGTTCACCGGCTCCTCGCCGCGCGCGGCCAGCACGGCCAGGGCGGTGCCGAGCATGGTGCCGCCGACGCAGAAGCCCAGGGCGTTGATGGTCTCGGCGCCGGTCACGTCCTGCGTGACCGCGATGGCCTTGATGACCGCGTCCTCGATGTACTCGTCCCAGGTCTTGTGCGACAGGGACTCGTCGGGGTTGCGCCAGCTCACCACGAAGGTGCGGTGACCCTGCTCCACGCAGTAGCGGATCAGCGAGTTCTCGGGCTGCAGGTCGAGGATGTAGAACTTGTTGATGCAAGGCGGCACCAGCAGGAAAGGCCGCTCGTACACCTTGGCGGTCAAGGGCTTGTATTCGATGAGCTGGAACAGCTCGTTCTCGAACACCACGGCGCCTTCGGTGGTGGCGACGTTCTTGCCGACCTCGAACACGCTTTCATCCGTCATGGACACATGGCCCTGCTTCATGTCGTGCAGCAGGTTGGCCACGCCCTTGGCGATGCTCTCGCCCTGCGTCTCGATCGCCTTCTTCTGCGCTTCGGCGTTGAAAGCGAGGAAGTTGCTCGGTGCGCTGGCATCGATCCACTGCTGCACGGCGAAACGAACGCGCGTTCGCGCCTTTGCATCGCCCTGCACCGCCTCGGCCATGGCCATGAGCGTGCGGGCATTGAGCAGGTAGGCGGCGGCGGCGAACGACGCCATCGGGTTGCCGGCCCAGGCGTCGGACGCGAAGCGCCGATCGCCGGCGGGCTTCACGTTCGGCCCCTGGTTCCACAGCTCGGCCAGTTCCTTGAGGTAGGTGTTCTGGATTTCCAGCAACTGGGCCGGGTCGAAGCTGACCGGCTGGCCCTGGGTGGCCTGGCCGAAGATCTGCCCCACAGCGGGCATGCCGGGGAAGGCGGCAGCCCCGGTGGGCATGGCCATGCCGAAAGGGTTGGCCGCACCCGCTTTCGGCATGAAAGCCTTGAACGCGGCAAAAGGGTCGCTGGCGGCAGAAGTGGGGGCCGAGGCGCCGGGAAAGGCCTGGGCCATCTGCGTCCACTGTTGAACGAGGTTCTGCTGGAACTGTTGCGCGGTTTCCAGCCAGTCTGAAGAAGGGTTCTTGCCCGATGTCATGCTGGTCTCCTAGGGTGTCGCCTGCGACTTATCATGGGCAGCCCTCGGGGGAGAGATTCCGGATCTTCCCCAGGTTTTTCGTATCAGCATCCAGCAGGCTGACACGGGTGGTCCGGGCTGCAAGGAATGTTGTGTATCTGGTGGT